>Ga0070666_10002740_pt1 | contig 10643 bp, 8 predicted proteins | sample KBSS23metaG_FD_64677 | JGI IMG/M metagenome (GOLD analysis project Ga0070666, IMG submission 64677) | Switchgrass rhizosphere microbial communities from Kellogg Biological Station, Michigan, USA - KBS S2-3 metaG | ecosystem: Host-associated > Plants > Roots > Rhizosphere > Soil ... | reverse complement strand
CGACCAGGCCCTGAAGCAGCCGCTCGCCCCCGCGCCCGAGCCGGTCGTCCGCCGCCGCGCCCCCTACTTCGCCGACTCCGCCGCCCTCGAAGCCTCCCGGCGCTTCGGCATCGACGACCTGGAGGACGGCGGCTACGTCCTCTTCTCCACCCTCGACTGGGGCGGCCAGAAGGCGGCCCAGGAGGCGGTCGAGACCGGTCTCAAGCAGATCGACGGCGGCCGCAAGGGCAAGTCGCTGCAGTCGGCCCTGGTCTCGATGGACCCCGCCACCGGCGGCATCCTCGCCTACGTGGGTGGCCGGGGGTACGACGCCAGCCAGTTCGACCGCGCCGGCCGCGCCCAGCGCCAGCCGGGCAGCTCGTTCAAGCCGGTCGTCTACGCCGCCGCCTTCGAGTCGGGCAAGGCCTCCCCCGCCTCCTTCCTGGAGGACGAGCCACTGGCCGTGCCGACCTCCAACGGCCAAGCCTGGAGCCCGAAGAACGACGACGGCAGCTATCATGGCTGGGTCACCGTCCGCACCGCCCTGGAGAAGAGCTACAACCCGGCGACCACCCGGCTGGCGCTGGAGGTCGGGATGACGCGGGTGGTCCAGCTCGCGCACGACATGGGGATCACCACCCCCATGGAGCCCTTCCCCTCGATGGCTCTCGGAGCCGCCGCGGTCACGCCGCTGGAGATGGCCACCGTCTACTCCACCCTGGCCAGCGGCGGCTCGCGGCCGCCGGTCCACGAGCTGGTGGCGATCCTCGACCGCTACGGCAAGCCGGTGCAGGGGGCGCCCCTGCCCAAGCCGGCGCGGGTGCTCTCGGCCCAGACGAGCTACCTCGTGACCTCCCTCCTCGAAGGGGTGCTCCAGCGCGGCACCGCCGCCGGCGCCGCCGAGGGCATCCCCGGCGAGCTGGCGGGCAAGACCGGCACCACCAACAACCAGCGGGACGCCTGGTTCGCCGGCTACGCCCCGGAGCGGGCCACGGTGGTCTGGGTGGGCTACGACGACAACGCCCGGACCCGCCTCTCCGGCGCCCGCGCGGCGCTGCCGATCTGGGTCCGCTTCATGGCCCGGGTGGTCCCTCCCGGGGGCTACTCGGCCTTCAAGACGCCCGAGGGGATCACGACGGCCACGATCGACCCCTCCACGGGGAAGCTCGCCACGGAGTCCTGTCCGTACGTCCTGACCGAGGTCTTCCGCGAAGGGGAGGTCCCCACCCAGGAGTGCGACCGGCACGGCGGCGGAGCGCCCGAGCCCCAGATCGCCGCGGCCTCCGAGCCCGACGACCGGGGAGACCAGGAGACCGCCGGGCCCGCCGAGCAGCGGGCCGAGGAGCGCCAGCCGCGCACCATCCGGAACTTCTTCAAGCGCCTTTTCGGACGCCGGGACGACGGCCGCGGCAAGGAAGAGAGCAAGGACCAGGGCGACGGCCGGCCGCCCGGCCCGTAACCACTCCTCAGGGCAGCAGCTCGGCAACCGGGATGGAACGATCCGGACGGTTCAGCGGAGAGACGCTGTCGCCGGTCCGGAGCACAGTCCGGGTCTGGTAGGCGCCGCCGGCGGGATCCCGGTAGACCTCGAGAGTCCTGCGGGCGAGGTTCAGCAGCCAGGCTTCCGGAATCCCGGTCCGCGCGTAGAGGGGGATCTTCCGCTTGCGATCGTGGAAGAGCGAGCTGTCGGCGATCTCCAGGACCAGCAGGGCGGTGGTGGGATGGTGATCCCCGTAGTCCCGGATGCTCCCAGACACCACGGCGAGGTCCGGCTCGGGCTCGGAATCCTCACCTAGAGCGAGGGGGGACTGACAGCGGACCACGTAACCGGAGCCCGGGGGAAAGACGGACCTCAAGGCTTCCTGAGACAGGTGGAGAGCCGTCGCATGGGGGCTGTTCTGCGGCGCCATGTCGTAGATGACTCCCTCGACCAGCTCGACCTTTCGATCAGGCGCAAAGAAGCCCTTGGCGGCGAGGCGCTCATACTCCTCGCGCGTCCAGCGATGCGTCTCTACGGTCGCGACAGCCATGGGAAATACCTCCGAACGATACCACGGCACCGGATGGCGCAACAGCTCCCGGCTCTAGCTTTATCGTACATCACGCCCGGTCCGGGTCCGCTGCGCCATGAAGATCACGTGGTTCCGCTTCTTGCCGCCGCCGCGGGCGGGGACCCGCTCGGTCCAGGCCTCGAAGCCGGCCCGCCGGAGCTTCTTCTCGAAGGTCGCGGAGGGGTAGGTGGACCAGAAAGCGGCCACGCCGCCAGGGGTCAGGGTCCGGGAGATGCGGGCCAGCCCCTCGGCGTCGTAGAGACGGTCGTTGGAGCGCAGGGTGAGCGCCTCGGGGCCGTTGTCGGTGTCGAGCAGGATGGCGTCGAAGCGCTCGGAGCCGCCGATCAGGCTCCACACGTTGCCCAGCACGACCTTGACCCGGCGGTCCGCGAGCGGCCGGCGGGCGAGGTCGCCCAGCAGGCGCTGGTTCCATTCCAGCAGAGCGGGAAAGAGCTCGCCGACCACCACCGTGGCCCCCGGCGGCAGATGGTCGAGCGCCGCTCGCAGGGTGTAGCCGAAGCCGAGCCCGCCGATCAGCACCCGCGGCCTCTCCCGCTTGCCGATCGCCTGGCAGGCCAGGCGCGCCAGGTCCTCCTCCGACCCGTGGACGAGGCTGGTCATCAGCTCCACCCCGTCGACGATCAGGTGGTAGACGCCGTCGCGGCGGGTGAGGACCAGCTCGTCCCCCTCGGGGGTAGTCTCGCGAGCCAGGGTCTCGATCGGTTTCATGGCTCCAGCTAGCCTCCAATCGGAGTTATAATCGAGCCTCATATAATGCCTGAAGCTGCGGAAGTATGCCACGGGGGGGCCTTAAATGGAGCTGGAAATCAAAATGCCGATGATCGGCGAAGACATCTCCGAGGCGAGAGTTTCCAGAATTCTTGTCAAAGAGGGAGAGTACCTGAGCCAAGATCAAATCTTTATGGATGTCGTGACCGACAAGGTTGACATCGATCTCCCGAGTCCTCTCTCCGGAATCATAAAGCACATCAATGTGACCGAAGGAGAATTGATTGCGGCGGGAACGACGCTCGTCCGCATAGATACGGAGGACAACCCGAGCGCGGCTACCCGTAAGCTGAAAATCGCCGACCTCCTGACAGCGATAGAGTACATCACGGCTCGCGACAGCGACTTTCTCTGCTGCCGCAAAGAACTCGACAATCTTCGGTTCGAGGAGTTCAAGGATTTTGTGGAGGACGCAGCCTTCACCGCCAGCCGCCTCGAAGGATGGCCTATCAGCAGCCTCGACATCGACCTTCAGGAAGAACTGAGGGCAGCCCTGTTCTTCGTTACCGACTTGGTTAAACGCCTCCAGGGCTTCAATCCTCAAAAATTGGAACGACGCAAAATACAAGAGCATAAAAAAATCATTGATATCCTGGCGAGAGATAGCGGATACGCTCTACAAAGATTTAAGGACGTTGTCGTTCGGGCGGGAGGCGACCTCGGAGCCAACTCAAGGTTCGACCCCACGCGAGCTTACGTGTTTATCAGCTATTCTCATGATGACGCAAAGTTCGCCCGCCGATTCGCTGCGCGCCTCGAAAAGGCCAGAATCGCATACTTCATGGACGTAAAAATGAGCTTCGGCGAGCAGATTCCCGCGCGCGTCAATAAGGAGGTCGCTCGCGCGAGTCATATGATCGTACTCATCTCCCCGGGCAGCGCGAGATCCGCGTGGGTCCCTTATGAGATAGGGTATGGTAAGGCCAGGGAGATCACCATCATTCCTTACCTCTTACACCCCTCGATGAATGCTCCTCTCTTCATCATGAATGAGAAGTACATGAACGAGGAAGACGAGGCCAGGGTAATCCAGGAACTCGCTGCTTTCCGCCGGAAGACCAAGCCGGCGCATAAGGATTTTAATCTCGAACCTTGGCGCAGTCCGCTCGCGAAGGAAAGAATTGGCACCGCCAAGGACATCTGTCATCAAAGCGTCTCCAGCTACGCGTCGATCCAGGACGCATCCCATGAGCTAGAGGAATTCGTTCACCGCGGCGGCAAGCTCCGCTGCATCCTCGCGGAACCGGAGGGCATGGCTCTTCGCCAGGGTATCATCCGCAACATCGGAGAGTCACAACGGCTCGCCTATCTCAAGTCCCAATTCGAAGCCACAAGGGATACTTTGATAAGAATCGCCAAGCGCGCAAATCATGGCGGCAGTGTGTCGCTCAAGACGATTGATTTCCTGCCGGACCCGATCCTGACCCTGTTCGATCCTCAGCAGGAAGACGGTTCTATCTTCGTGACGTTGAACGGGTTTGGACAGACTCCGGCGTCTCGCCCCAGCTTCCTGCTGAGGAAAAAGCGGGACTTCGCCTGGTTCGACTTCTACCGCGACAGTTTTGAAAAGCTTTGGGGTCATCCTTCGACTCAAGAGATCGATCTGGGCGACGTAGAATGAAACAGCTCGGATTTATCTTGTCCCTAGGGCTGCTGCTCGCCGGCTGCGCGGTCGCGGACCGGATGAGCGGCGTGTCCGAGGCGAAGCGGCTGCAGGCGACCGGCATGCCCGCGAACGCCCGCATCCTGGAGATCTGGGACACGGGGATCACCGTCAACGACGATCCGGTGATCGGGATGCGGGTCGAGATCGCCCGGCCCGACGGCACGACCTACGCGGCGGCGATCCCCAAGAGCCTGATCTCCCGGCTGGACGTCCCCCGTTTCCAACCGGGCGCCACCATGCCCGTCCGGATCGATCCGGACCATCCCGACCTTGTCGCCCTCGACGCCTACTCGTACCGCTGACCCTCGGGAGCACGACATGTGGAACATGGCCATCCCATGGTGGGAGCTGATCCTCCGCTCGATCCTGGTCTACGCGTTTCTTCTCATCGTGCTGCGGCTCACCGGCAAGCGCCAGGTGGGGCAGCTCGCCCCCTTCGACCTCGTGCTGCTGCTGGTGCTGGCCAATACGGTGCAGAACTCGATGAACGGCGGGGACAACTCGCTGATCGGCGGCCTGCTCTCGGCGACGGCGCTGATCGTGGTGAACCACCTGGTGGGTCTCGCCACCTTCCGCAGCAAGCGGCTCGAGGACCTGGTGGAGGGGCGGCCGGAGCTGCTGATCCACAACGGCCGCCTCTACCAGGAGGTGCTCGATCGCGCCCAGCTCACCCGTCACGAGGTGGATGCGGCCCTGCGGGAGGCCGGGTGCACCTGCCCCGAGGAGGTCCACGCGGCCTTCCTCGAGAACAACGGCGCGATCTCGGTCATCCCCAGGGCCAGGGCCTGAGCCTCGGGGGACTTACCCGTGGTGCTCGTGCTCTCCCGAGGCCGAGTCCTCCCGGAAGTTCGGGTTGGCGTGGCCGTGGTGGCAGGAGTTGCAGCTCACGAAGGCGTCGCTGTCCAGGCCGGGCATGGTCTTGATGTACTTCTCGTTGATGTCCCGCGTCATCGTGATCATGCCGCGGGCGATCTTCTTCTCGTCCTTGTCGTCGCTGGCGAAGTTCTCGGTGTCGTGGCACATCTTGCAGTTGGTGCCCAGGGAGTGGCTGAAGCTCTCCATGGTATCCAGGAAGCGGCCGGCGGGGACCCCCTTGAGCACCTGGATGTTCTTGAAGATCGTCTCGGCGGGCTGGTTTTCCCTGCCCGCGATGAGCTGGCGCAGCGGGTTGGGCCGCTGGGCCCCCTTCGCCTTGGCGTCGGCCTTGGCATCGGCTTTGGCGTCGCTGGACGCGGGCGGGGCCGGCGGCGGCGTCTGGGAGCTCTGGGGGGTCGAGAACGCGGGTGCTGCGGCGAGCCCGGCGATCAGCAGTCCGCCGGTCAGCAACGAGGGAATCACGGCACGCATGCAGTCTCCTCCATAAGGAGGGGACAGTGTACCGCAGGCCTGATCGATCTCTAATTGGGCGGGAGCGCGGCCAGGACCTGGAGCACGTGACGGGCCGAGGGGTAGCGGTCGGCAGGCTCCTTGGCCAGCAGCTTCGCGAGCATCTCGACCCAGGGACCGGAGAGGTCCGGCCGGAACTGGCGGATGTCCGGCACCTCGTCACGCAGGTGCTGGAGGGCCAGCACCGCCATGTTCTCGTTCTGGAACGGCTCGCGGCCGGCGATCAGGGCATAGGCCAGGATGCCCAGGGAGTAGAGGTCGGAGCGGCCGTCCAGGGGCTGCCCCTGGAGCTGCTCGGGGGACATGTACATGGGCGAGCCCACGGCGAAGCCCGGCTGGGTGAGGCGGCTGTCCAGCCCCGTCATGCTGGCGATGCCGAAGTCGAGGATCTTGAGGTGCCGCTCGGTCACCATGATGTTGCTCGGCTTGAGGTCGCGGTGGACGATCCCCAGCAGGTGGGCCTCCTGGAGGCCGGCGGCGATGCCGGAGAGGAAGAAGCGGACCCGCTCCAGGGGCTGCGGCCCCTCCTTGGCGATCAGCTCCTCGAGGACCCGCCCCTCCAGCATCTCCATGGTGATGAAGATGCCGCCGTCGAACCGCCCGAGGTCGAACACCCGCACCACGTTGGGGTGGGTGACCCGGCGGCAGATCTGCACCTCGCGGAGCAGCCGCTCCTCGTCCACCCGGGACTCCTCGTCGGAGGTGAGCAGGGTCTTGATGGCCACCGTCTCGCCGAGATCGACGTCCCGGGCCTTGTAGACCTTCCCCATGCCCCCCCGTCCCAGCTCCGACAGGATCTCGTAGCGGTTGACCAGCCGCTGACCGATGGCGAGCCCGCCGGCCGGACGGGGAGCCGCCGGCGGCGCGTCCGAGAAGAGGTCGAGGTTGCCGAAGCGGCGGGCGGCGTCGCGGTGGGCGGGGTCCAGCTCCCGCACCTTGCCGTAGCGGGCGCGCGCCTCCTCGAAGCGCTCCAGATCCTCCAGGGCGCGCCCCTCCCAGTAAGTGCGATCCACCAGGCTCTTGCCCTCCGCCGGGGCCGGTCCCGCGGCCTCCAGGAGCTGGAGGGCGTCGGCGGCGCGCTTCACCTCGACCAGCCGGGGCGCCACGAGCAGGGCGGCGGCCAGGGAGTCCGGCCCGGCCGGGAGCTGCCGGCAGATCGCCACCGCCCGCGCCAGGGCCCCGGTCTTCAGATAGAGCGCGGCGGCGGCCAGGAGATCGCCGGTCTCGACGTAGAGGGCGGCCGCGTCTTCCAGGTCCCCCGCCTGTACGTAGAGCTCGGCGGCCTCCAGCGGCCGGCCGGCGAGGCGAAAGCAGCGGGCGGCCTCCCGGGGCTTGCCGGCCTGGCGGTAGGCCTCGGCGGCCTTCGCCGGCTCCTGGACGATCCCCCAGAGATAGGCGGCCCGCAGCCAGTCCTGCGCCGCCTCGTAGGCCTCGGCGGCCTCGCGCTTCAGCCCCAGGCTGTCGAAGATCTGCGCGGCCAGCGCCGGACGCCCGGAGCGGAGATGGACCCGGGCCACCCGCCGGGCCTGGTCCGGCGACTTCTTGGCCAGGGCGAGGGCGCGGTCGCCGTCGCCGGCGTCGAGATAGGCGTCGATCGCCTCGGTGGAGCGGCCGGAGCGCTCGAAGAGCTGGGCCCGCCGGACGCTGTCCGGCAGCGTCTTGAGGATCTCCAGGGCCGCCGCGCTGCGGCCGAGCTGGAGGAGGAGCTCGGCCCGCTTCAGGTGCACCTCCTCGAGCCGGCCTCCGGGCGGTCCGGATCCGGTCCGCCCCCGGGCGAGGCTCCGCGCCTCGGCGTCCAGGATGCGCAGGGCGTCCTGGAAGAGGCCGGCCTGGTCGTAGTGGCCGGCGGCCTCCGCCCACATCTTGGCCTTCTCGTACATCCTGGCCGTCCGCGCGACGTCCCCCAGCTTGTTCGCGGCCACCGCCGCCCGGCGGAAGTCCCCCGCCAGCTCGAAGAGGGGGATGGCGTCGGCGAAGTGGCCGCTCCCGGCCAGCAGGTCCCCGGCCTGGCGGGCGCTGAGGTCCCCCTGTCCGGGCGGCACCTTGCCGAAGGCGGCCAGCAGGGAGTAGCGCACCAGCGCCGTCTCGTCCTGCGCCTCGGCGGCCAGCTCGGCGGCCCGGCGGTAGTCCCCCGCCTTGGCGTACTGCTCGGCCGCCTTGGCCGTCTTCCCCTCGCGGACGTAGGTCTCCGCCAGCTTCAGGTGGTCGCCCGCGAGACGGGAAAAGATCTTGAGGGCCGTCATCAGATGCATAGACGAGAGCGTATCAGGGCAGGTGTTACAACAAGTATAACGCCCTGGATCTGCCGGCCGTCAGATCGCCGGGCCCCGGACCCGCGCCAGCCACCCCTTCAGGTACTCCCCCTGGGGGTGGGTGATCGCCACCGGATGGTCGGGCGCGGCCGCCAGCGGCTCCAGCAGGTCGACCCGGACGCCGGCCTCGACCGCCGCGGCGAAGAAGATCTGGCGGAAGAGCTTGGTGTCCACCGCGCCGCTGCAACTGAAGGTGAGCAGGAACCCCCCGGGCTCGACGCGGGCCAGCGCCAGCCGGTTGAGGTCCTTGTAGGCGCGCGCCGCGGCGTCGAGGTCGGGGCGCTTGCGCACCAGCGGCGGCGGATCGCAGATCACCAGGCCGTAGCGCTCCTCGCGCTGCCGCAGGTCCTCGAAGACGTTGGCCTTCACCCACTCCAGGCGCCCGGCCTGGAACCCGTTGAGGGTGACGTGGTCGCGCCCGCGCTCGATCAGCCGCGCCGAGGACTCGACGCAGACCACCCGCCCGGCCCCGCCCCGCAGGGCGTGGAGGGCGAAGGCGCCGGTGTGGGCGAAGAGGTCGAGCACGGCGCGGCCAGCGGCGAACCGCCCAGCCCGGAGCCGGTTCTCCCGCTGGTCGCAGTAGAAGCCGGTCTTCTGCCCGCCCACCAGCTCGGCCATGAAGAGCAGCCCCGACTCGGCGAAGCGGGCCGCCGCCGGGGGATCGCCGGCCAGGATCTCCTCCCCTTCATGGGGGAGCCCCTCGGCCCGCCGCGCCGGCACGTCGTTCGACTGCACGATGGCCAGCCCGGGGAAGGCGGCAGCGAGGGCGGCGTAGGCCTCCTCCCGCACCGACTCCAGCCCCCAGGCCGTGATCTGGCTCACCAGCACGTCGCCGAAGCGGTCGACCGTCCACCCCGGGACGCCGTCCCCCTCGGCGTTGAGCAGGCGATAGCCGGTGGTCTCCGGCGGCAGGATCGACTCCCGCAGGGCGACCGCCTCGGCGATGCGGTCGCCGAAGAAGCGGCGGTCGGCCGCGGCCACCCCGGCCCCCAGCATGCGGACACGGATCTGGGAGCGGGGGCTGTGGAGCCCGAGGCCGAGGAGATTGCCGCGGGCGTCGTAGACCCGGGCCAGCGGGGCGCCGGCCGGGCCGCCGAGCCGGTCGATGGCGCCCGAGAAGACCCACGGGTGGCCCTCCCGGACCGCCTTCTCCCGGCCCGGCTTGAGGTAGATCAGGGCCTCGCGGCTCTCTCCGGAATCGCTAACGGCCCGCCCCCCCGGCCTTCGCCGCCACGCTCGGAGAGCCCGGCGGACGGATCACGAAGGGGGTCACGCTGGTCTGGGCGGTCCCCTTGGCGTCGGTGAGGGTGACCAGCAGCTCGTACTCCCCCGGCTGGAGCTGCGGCGGCCGGAAGGTGGCGGTCAGCCGGTCCGGCCCGTCGCCCGACGGGGTCTCGCGGTTGAGCATGGCGATCTTTCCCTCCCCCGCCTCCTTCCCTTCGGCGGTCAGCACCACCGCCTGGACGGCGAGCGGGCCGGCGGCCAGGTGATAGCCCACCAGGGCCATGGCGGCGTCCCGCCCGGGCTCCAGGGCCGGCAGAGAGGCCGGGATGTAGGGCTGGTTCCGGGCCATGAAGGGGTAGTCGGCGTTCCCCTGCCGGCTCTTGGCCTCGCGGACCATCAGCCAGCGCCCCGGGGTTTCGGGGAAGAAGGGGGGGAGCAGCACCGGCCCGCCCTGGGCGAAGGCCGGCACCTCCAGCGAGGTCACCTTGAGCCCGGCCGCCCCGGTCAGGCCGTTGCGGACCAGCGCCCGCACCGAGTAGCTCCCCGGAGGGAGGTCCAGATGGCCGAAGAGCTTGAGGCCCGTCTGGCGCACCGCCGGGCCGACCTTGGAGAGGTCGAGCCCCAGCTTCTCGCTGAAGTAGTCCTGGACCTTCCCCTGGGCGTCGAAGGAGTAGACGAAGACCTCGGCCGGCAGCACGTTGCCCGCGGTGGCGGCGGTCAGGCTGGGGCCGTCGATCTCCACCAGCACCGGCACGTAGGCCTTCCCCCCGGCCTGCTGGAAGGGGGCCGCCAGCAGGGAGATCCCCACCTGCCCTCCTTCCCGGCCCGCGGCCACCTGGCCGGAGGCGCCGAGCATCCGCTCCATCGCGGTCTGCCGGGCGTACGGCTTGGGCGCGTAATAGCCGGGCCGGTAGACCACCCGCGCTCCCTGCGGGTTCTTCAGCTCCACCCGCAGCTTGTGGTACTGGCCGTCCGGCTTGACGTCGGGCTGGAAGGTGAGGACGTAGGTGACGCTGGTGCGGTCGAGCACCTTCTCCATCGCCGCGCCGAGATTGTTGAAGTTGGGGTAGAACTCGCCGCCGGTGGAGTTGGCCATCATGAACAGGCTGTCCCGCCCGCGGCTCTTCACCGCCTTCAGGTCGTCGCCGGCCCGCACGCCGCCGATGTCCACCGCCTGGACCACGCAGTCGGCCCGGCGCAGGCTGTCGAGCATCTTCTCGAGCACGCTGCCGGCCC
>Ga0070666_10002737_pt1 | contig 10646 bp, 7 predicted proteins | sample KBSS23metaG_FD_64677 | JGI IMG/M metagenome (GOLD analysis project Ga0070666, IMG submission 64677) | Switchgrass rhizosphere microbial communities from Kellogg Biological Station, Michigan, USA - KBS S2-3 metaG | ecosystem: Host-associated > Plants > Roots > Rhizosphere > Soil ... | reverse complement strand
TCCTTCCAGAATTTAGAGTGCAGGCAAGCCGCGATTGGCTGGGTGTCGCAACGAAGCCTACTTGCCCGTCGTACACAGTAGACGTCGCCGCATCGAGAATCCCCCAATCGAGATTCGGTAGCTGGCGGAACACCCGCGGCCACCGGCCCAGCGCGTTGTCCGGCTCTATCGTCCGTCAGCGTTATATGCTGTGCTATGTTCCCGCGCGGCGCTGAACGCTGCGTGTCATGGCGTCGCCATGGCGGGGAAACAATCTGCAACGGTGCAAGCTGCATGAGCGGACAATTGCAACGTGGGGTCGCTGCACCGATCCGAACGACAGGCGTGCGTTCGATCGCGCGCGCGTTGCTGCTGTCGTTATGCGTGCATGCCGCAATCGTCGGTGCACTCTGGTACCTGATCTCGACGTCGCTGCCGCCGACGCCTCACGACCTGCGCGTGGAGGTAGAGTTGACGCCGCGCGCAGCACCTGCGGAAGTAGCCATCAGCACTGCGCCGTCGCCGGTCGAGAAGGCGATAGCCGATGCTGTCTCCGGCAAAACCGGGAAACCGCGGGCCGAATCTATCGTGCACACGCAAGTGAAAATCGCGTCGCCAGCAACGCGTCCAGACGCGCTGAACGCGATGGACATCAACTCGCAAGGCGCCGCCGCCGCGCCGCCGTCAGTGCAGGCAACTGAAAGCGCACCGGCGTCGCGCGATGCGCCCACGATTGATCTGCGTGTACTCGAATGGCTCGCGCGCTACCGCACCTATCCGCTCGCGGCGCGACGCGCTGGCCTCGAAGGTGTGGTGCAGCTGCGTGTGACCCTGATGCCTGATGGCAGATTCGTCGATGCACGCGTGGAGCGAAGTTCGGGTCACGCGTTGCTCGACCAGGCTGCACTCGACCTGCTCGCGCACGCAGCGCCGCTGCCGTCAGACTTCAGCAGCGAGCGCAGTGCACAGATCGAGTTGCGACTGCCGATCGTCTATCGCATGCGCGCATCCTCGACATGATGCAAGACGCGCCGCGCGGCGATGCGCAAGCCGCCGCCATCTACGCGGACTCCTACGCCGAGTTGACGCGGTTCCTCAAGCGCCTTTGCGGAGATGCGGCGCTGGCGGAAGACCTCGCGCAAGAGGCCGGCATGCGACTGATCGCGACCATGCTGCGCGAGCAAGTCGAACATCCGCGCGCATTCCTGTTCCACGCGGCCGCGAACCTCGCGCGCGACCATTTGCGCCGACATCTGGTCGCACAACGACACGCCGATGCGCAGGTCGAGTACGAGCTCGCGCCGGCCGCCGATCAGATCGCAGCCGCGCGCCAGGAAGTGGCGCTCGTGGCGAAAGCGATAGCGAAGCTGCCGGCGCGGGCGCGTGCGGTGCTGCAGCTCGCGCGCATTGAAGGCTATTCACAGAAAGAAATCGCGACCCGTCTGGGCATAACACCGAAAACGGTCGAAAACCATCTGACACGCGCGTTGGCGCAATTGACTGCGCAGCTGCGCGGGCGGGGGCGGCAATGATCGTCGTACGCGCCAACACAGAAGCACTTCGCGTCTGCGCGGCGCGCAGCCGATCATACGAATTGGGGGAAATTGCGCCATGCCGCGTCTCCGCACAGAGGCGATCATGAAAGATATTACAGGCGTCGACGAGGTGGCCGCGCGCTGGCATGCGCGCGCGCTGACGTGCGCGCTTTCGCCGGAGGAAGAGCAGCGCCTGGACGCGTGGCTTGCCGAAGATGCTCGGCACCGCCTCGCGTATGCCGACGTCGCTGCGGTGGGTTATGCGCTGGAGCAGGTAGCGCCGATCGTCGCGATCCCGCAGCGCGCAATGCCGCGCTGGCCGATCTGGACGGGTGCCGCGCTGGCGCCGCTGCTGCTCGTGCTCGCCGTGACCTGGATGCCGCATGCGTGGCAGGACTGGCGCAGCGACGCGCACGCCGCCGTCGGCGCGCTGCGCGTCGAACACCTGCCGGACGGATCGGTCCTGCAGTTGAATACCGATACTGCAGTCGCGCTGCCGTTTGCACCCGATCGGCGCGATGTCGAACTGCTTCGCGGCGAACTCGCGGTCGAAGTCGCGAAAGATCCCGCGCATCCGTTCCGGGTGCATTGCGCCGGTGTCGAAGCGCGCGCCGTCGGCACGCACTTCATCGTCGCTTGGCACGCCGACGCGGTCGAAGTCGGCGTGACCGAAGGTAGCGTTGCCGTGCGCGCGGACGAGCATTCCGAACCGACGCTGGTGCAGGCCGGGCAGCGCGTGCTCGTCGATGCGCGCAGTCACACGATTCGCAGCGAATCGCTAGCTCCCGCGAGCTACTCGTGGACGCGCGGTGTGCTGAGCTTCGAGCGCGTGCCGTTGCAGCAGGTCGTGACGGAAATCGCGCGCTATCTGCCCGAACACATCGTGTTCCGCGCCAGCGATCGCGCGTCCGTGCCGGTCACCGCGACGTTTCCGCTCGATCATCCCGAGGCAGCGCTCGTAACACTCGCGAATACGCAGCGGCTCAAACTGCGGCATGTTCCGAATCTGCTCTACGTGGTTGAGGATTGATGGCGCGAGCCGCGCCCTTCGCAGTGGTGTCCGTGGCGGCGTTGCTGCACGCAAACGCGTCGTCGGCAGCGGCCGAAATATCGCCACCCAGTTCCGCGTCGCTGCTCACTTGTCTCGAACCGATCGCACGCAGGTTCCATGTCCGCATCGTCGACAGCAGCGGGCGCACCGCAGCGATCGCCTGCGTGTCACTGCCGCAGCAGATCACGCTCGAGCAGGCGCTGGGCCGGTTGCTGCAACCGAATGGCCTCGTCTGGCGCAGGCTAGACGACGGCACGCTGGAAGTTATCGCTGCATCGCCTCAGCCGCGGCGCGTGGATCTACCGGCGCTCGACATCGAAGGCGAACCGCTGCCGAACGTGCAACGTCCGGACAGGTTGCTCGCGACCCCGCTAGTCGAGCACGCGACCGCTTCGACTGCGCTCGATCAGCGATGGCTCGACACGGGGCCTCTGCTCGGGTTCAATCAGATAGGCTGGTATGCGCCGAACGTCTACGGATCTGGCCAATCGCTGGCGATCCGCGGCACCGAGCGCGACACGGATTATTTCCCGGCGTTGACGGTCATGTTCGACGGCATCGAACTCGGCACGCGGCTGCTCGACGACGAACTGATTCCGCTCGGCGATGTGACCAACCTGACACTGGCGCGCGGGCCGCGCGCATTCGAATTCGGCGCGGGGTCGCAGGCGGGGGTAATTTCTCTCAAGACCGCGGTGCCCGCTGCGGAAGCGAGCGCGAGCGCCGTGGCCGCGCTTGGCAATCTCGGCGCGCGCAACGCGGCGTTTTCCTGGTCAGGTCCGTTGCCGATCGCCGATCTCGCTGCGACCGTAGCGCTCGACCGGCACGAATTGCCGAGCTTCGTGCATCAACTCGAAGTGCCGCAAGCGAACGTCGACGAGCGCCGCAACAATTTTGGCCGCATCAAGCTGGCCTACACGCCCGACTCGGGGTTCAGCGCACAGCTGTCCGCGCTCGCGCTGTCCGGCGACAGCAGCGATCAACAGGTCGTGGCGCCGGAACACATCTCCGGTCAGCCGCCACTGCCAGCGTTCGATCCTTTTGATCGCAATAGCTACGCCCGCGACCCGATCATCGCGCAGACGCACGCACGCGGTGCTGCAGGTTTTGTGCGCTACGACCGGCCGGATCGTTGGACGATAGAGGCGAATACGTCGATTACAACGATCTCGCGCGAATCCACCTTATACCCGAGCGAAAGGCAGTGGTCGGACGATGAGCTGAGACGCCGCTCGGACCTGACGCTAAGTCAGCATCCGGCGCCAGATTGGACGATCATTGCGGCAGTCGAAGAGGATCACATTGCAACGTTGTTCCATACGCCCCTTGCGGGGCTGAATCATTTCGCTGCATCGACGCGTAGCGGATCGCTGTGGGCCGAGCACTCCTGGAACGATGCCTGGACCACGGGTTTCGGCGCGCGCTGGTTGTACGAGCGCACAACGGAATTTGCCTCTGGAGGCAGTTACGGCTATCACGTGCCGATCCCGCTGGCCGTAGTCGAATGGCGTCCCTGGACCGAGCAGGCATTCACGCTGAGCTATGGCACGGGTTTCCGCAGCGGCGGGCAGATCGACAGGGGCAGGGTCAGCGCGTACGCACCCGAGCGTAGCGAAAATCTTGAACTCTCTTGGCGCGCACAGTGGCTCGACGGCACATTGCACACCGCGTTTTCGGCGTTCGCAGGCAGGATTCGTAACCGCTATACCTATTATTTGTCGAGCCCGGATGGCAATCCGATTCTCGCAAGTGTGCGGGATCGCGGTCTCGAATTCGAACTCGATGCTGAGCTTTCCTCCCGTTGGCGATTGCGCGCGGGACTCGGTGCGCTCAATTCCCGCTTTAGCTCGCTCGTCTACCGCTACGGAGACCAGACCTCAGAGGCGCCGCCGCAGACAGCCACGCTCGGTGTGCGCTACGGGCTTGCGCAGGGGTGGTACGGCGCGGCGGACGCTTATCACGCCGCTGGAGCGCAGTACTACAACCCCTCGGGATACCTGCCGGGGTATGACGTGCTCAGCTTCCGGATCGGATATCGCACGGCTAAATGGGAGAGCGCGCTGATCGCGACAAACGCGCTCGATGAAGCGTACGTCGATCGCGTGCAGTTAAGCGCAGGTGAACTCGGATATCGACTAGGCAATCCGCGTCGAATCGAACTGCTGGTGAAAAGAGCCTGGTAGCTGTGGCGCAGCGGGTCTTCCGTGCGCGCATCGTTCCGTGCTGCGCCAGTGAGATGTCGGAATTATCGAGCGTCGGTCGACACCAACGTGCTGATCTCCTGCGCCGCCGCGGCCGCGACGGACATATTGGCGCGGGGAGTGGCCAATTGTTCCAACTCCTTATCTGCTAGCGCGCCCTCAACCGCGACCGCCGCCGACGCGAGCTCCTGGCAGCGCTTGCCATCCTCACAAAGCACGCGCATGTAGTCGGCATCGAAATTCAGCCGTTCGACGAGAAAGTCGACAAACGCGCGCACCTTCGGCGACTGCACCTGACCGCGCGGAAATACCGCATTCAAATCATATTCCGGCCCGCGCCAACCGCCGAGTACGCGTTGCACGAGACCGTGCTCGGCATAGGCCTTGATCATCACGTCGCTCACGAGCATGAGTCCCTCGCCACACAGCAACGCGCCGCGCAGAGCGGCGGGATCGTTGGCGACCAGCACCGGGTCGATGGGGTACTCGATCTCGCGTTTACCATCGGACAGCGCCCAGCGGAATCCGCTGCCGTTCTGCTGCCCTTTGCGCAAAGCCAGCGTTCGATGGTGCTGCAGGTCGTCCGGATGCAGCGGCTCACCATGGCGTTCGATATACGACGGACTCGCGTAGACCTGCGTACGGAATACCGCGAGCTTGCGCGCAACCAAATTTGAATCCGGCAGGTTGCCGACGCGCAACGCGACGTCGATTTCTTTTTCAATCAAGTCGAGCGGCTCGTTGTTCAGCACCATCTCGACGCGCACCTCCGGATGGCGGGCATGAAATTCGCCGAGCAAAGGAGCGATCCAGGTCGTGCCCAGCGAATACGGCGCCGTGAAGCGCAGCCAGCCACGCGGGCCACTTTGCAACTGACCGACCGCGCTCTCGGCTTCGTCGAGTTCGCGCGCGATGCGCTGACTGTGTTCGTAATAGACGTTGCCCGCTTCAGTCAGGCCGAGTTTGCGCGTGGTGCGATGCAGGAGCTGTGCGCCGAGACGCGTTTCGAGTTCCTGCACTTTGCGGCTCACCGTCGTCTTCGGCAGGCGCAGCGCTTTGGCGGCGCTGATGAAGCTGCCGAGTTCGACGACCTTGACGAACACCAGTGTGTCGTTCAGATCCCTGTTCATGACTGCCCGCCTCGCAGATTGGACCAATGACGGGATGATTATTCCCTGATTTTCGGACTAATCAAGTGGCGCTGCGAAGCCTAGATTAGCGCCAGTCCGTTGAGAGGTGCGTTCGATGTCTACCCAGCCTGCAATTTCCCCAGCACCGCTTGCGCAGTCCGGTTCGCGCACAAGTGCGCATTCTCCTAGGGATTTTCTTTGGTCAAACCTGATTGTGCGCGCTATCGAGGGATCGGCCCCAAGTCGGCACGCGACCACTGTGTCGGATGATCCATTTAATACGATCGTCCCGCTTGTGGGAATGAATATCCCCAAGGCGGGACAATGAAAGGCCCGATCGTCATTATTGACGCGGCCAATCTGCTCGGCCGCGCGGTCGTCGAGGCTGCGCTTTCTCAAGGCTGGCCGACCATCGCGGTGTCCAAGGATGCGTCAGCGCTTGAGGTGTTGCGCGACCGGCACCAAGGCGCCGAGCTCGTCGTACAAGTCGGCTCCATCGACAACGAAGCACAAAGTGCAACGCTAGCCGCCGCACTGCGCGAACTGGACCGTCCGCTCGCCGGCATCGTCATCGCCGACATTGGCGAACCGCGGCGCGGCCGCCTACTCGACCAGCCGGCGCAGGAACTGCTGAAACGTATTGATGCCGATTTGCTGCCGCAGATTGCGGCGGCGCGCTATCTGTTGCCGCTGCTCGCGGCGTCCGGCCGCAACGGCAGCTATGTCGTGGTCGGCAGCCCGGGCGGCGAACATCCATGGGCTGGCTACGGCACGCGCTCGGTCGGCGCTGCTGCCGTCAACATGCTGATGCGCGTACTGCACGATGAAGCGCGCGCGTTCGGCGTGCGCGTGCAGTTGCTCGCTCCGAGCCGGCCCGTGCGCACGGACGAGAATCGCGCGTGTGCTTGCGAGGGCTGGCCCACCGCCGCTGCCATCGCGGAAAAGGCGCTGGCATTGATCGAACAGACCGACCTGCGCAATAGAGCTGATGCCGTGGTGCGCTTTGCATCAACGCCATCGCGCGCGAGCGCAGACGACGTGACGACGCAGCATGCCGAAGCGGCGTCAGCGTCGGCAACGTCCCTGCCGGTCGATCCCGACAGCCAGCGTGTGCTTGATCAAACCTGGCATGCGTTGGAGCCGATCCTGAACTCCATTCGCGACAACGGCGAGCGCAAATGAAGCGCGCGCCACTTCGTCATCACCGATCTCATTCCTTCACCGCGAGGCAATCAACCATGAACCGCATTCTTGCTCAGATTTCCAGCTTCGCAACTGCTCGCGGATTTGCGTTGGCCGGTGCTGTCACGCTGTCATTGATCCTCGCGGGCTGCGGCAGCCAGGCGGCGGAGAAGATGGCCGGTCCGCCTCCAGCCGACGTCAACGTCGCTCCGGTATTGCAGAAGAACGTGCGGCAGTGGGACGAATTTACCGGGCGCATCGCCGCGGTCGAAACCGTCGAACTGCGCCCGCGCGTCAGCGGCTATATCGATCGCGTCGCCTACCAAGAAGGCCAGGAGGTGAAGAAAGGCGATCTGCTGTTCGTGATCGATCAGCGTCCTTATCAGGCACAACTCGCGCTAGCGCAGGCGCAGTTGGAACGCGCGCGTAGCGACGCCAAACTCGCGCAGTCGCAGGATGCGCGGGCGCAGGCGCTGATCGCCGCCAAGGCGATATCGCGCGAAGACTTCGATTCACGTCATGCGGCAAATGAATCGAGCAATGCCGGAGTGCGCGCCGCCGAAGCGGCAGTGACCTCGGCCCGGCTCAACCTGCAATTCACCGAAGTGCGCGCGCCGATTTCCGGACGCGCGAGCCGCGCGTTCGTGACGGCCGGCAACCTGGCCCAGGCCGACACCACGCTGCTGACGACGTTGGTCTCGCTCGATCCGATGTATGTCTATTTCGATACCGACGAACAGGCGTATCTGCGCTATCAGGAGCAGACAAAGACCTCCGAGGCCAAGCCGGTGCGCGTTGGTTTGGCGAACGAGACCGACTATCCGCACGCAGGCATCGTGAATTTCGTCGATAACCAGGTCGACGCGAACACCGGCACGATTCGCGCGCGTGCAGTGCTGCCCAATCCCGATCGCCAGCTGACGCCGGGCTTATTCGCACGCGTGCAGTTCCAGGGCGGCAGCGAGTTCAATGCCTTGCTGATCGAAGACAAGGCCGTGATCACGGACCAGGATCGCAAGTACGTCTACGTGCTCGGCGCCGATAACACCGCACAGCGCAAAGACGTCGTGCTCGGCGGCAGCATCGATGGCCTGCGCGTCGTTGCTTCGGGATTGACGCCCAAGGATCAGGTCGTCGTCGAAGGCGTGCAGCGCGTGTTCTTTCCGGGCATGCCGCTCAAGGCCACCGTGGTGGAAATGGGCAAGACGCCGGCGCCTGCGATAGCCGCCCGCTAACTCTGTGCTCCACCCGTTTCGCCGTCGGGGCCGGCTCCCCCTCCCCCGGCTAAGGTCTCGGCGGCGAAACGGCTCTTTTTTCTTCCGAACGACGCATGCACGAGCGCGGCTTGAAGCCGCTGAGGAACGAACATGGATTTCTCCAAATTCTTTATCGACCGGCCGATCTTCGCCGCGGTGTTGTCTATCGTCATCTTCGCCGCCGGCCTGATCGCGATTCCGCTATTGCCGATCAGCGAGTACCCGGAAGTCGTGCCGCCGTCGGTCGTCGTGCGCACGGTGTATCCGGGCGCCAACCCGAAGGTGATCGCGGAAACCGTGGCCACGCCGCTCGAAGAAGCGATCAACGGCGTCGAAGACATGATGTACATCAAGTCGGTCGCCGGTTCCGACGGCGTGCTGCAGATGACCGTCACATTCAAGCCCGGCACGAATGCGGACGATGCGGCCGTGCGCGTGCAGAACCGCGTGAGCCAGGCGCAGGCGCGTCTGCCGGATGACGTGCGGCGGCAGGGCGTGACAACGCAAAAACAATCGCCGGTATTCCTGATGGTCGTGCATCTGGTTTCGCCGAACGGCAAGTACGACACGTTGTATTTGCGCAATTACATGCGCCTGCACGTCAAGGATGAACTGTCGCGCATTCCGGGTGTCGGCGACGCGGCACAGTTCGGCGGCGGCGACTATGCGATGCGCATCTGGCTCGATCCCGACAAGGTCGCCGCGCGCGGCCTGACGACGACTGACGTGCTCGGCGCCATCCGCGAGCAGAACGTGCAGGTCTCGGCCGGTCAGCTCGGCGCCGAGCCGATGCCGAACGGCAGCGATTTCCTGACTCTGATCAACGCCAAGGGCCGGCTCGAGTCGACCGCGGAGTTCGGCAATATCGTGCTGAAGAACGGCAGCGGCGGCGAGGTCGTGCGCCTGTCCGACGTCGCGCGCCTGGAACTCGCCGCCGGCGATTACACGCTGCGTTCGCGTCTCGACGGTCTGAACGCAGCGGCGCTCGGTATCTTCCAGGCGCCGGGCGCGAACGCACTGTCGATCCGCGACTCCGTCGTACACAAGATGGACGAGCTGGCCAAGAGTTTCCCGCCGGGCGTGGAATACCGCACGGTATACGACACGACGATTTTCGTGCGCGACTCGATCAAGGCGGTCGTGACGACCCTGCTCGAAGCGGTGCTGCTCGTCGTGCTCGTTGTGATCCTGTTCCTGCAGACCTGGCGCGCGTCGATCATTCCATTGATCGCGGTGCCGGTATCGATCGTCGGCACATTCGCCGCGCTGTACGTGCTCGGCTTTTCGATCAACACGCTGACGCTGTTCGGCCTCGTGCTCGCTATCGGCATCGTCGTCGACGACGCGATCGTCGTCGTCGAGAACGTCGAGCGCAACATCGAGGAAGGCCGCTCGCCGCTGGCGGCGGCGCACCAGGCCATGCGCGAAGTCTCGGGTCCGATCGTCGCGATCGCGCTCGTGCTATGTGCGGTGTTCGTGCCGATGGCGTTCCTCAGTGGCGTCACCGGCCAGTTTTACAAACAGTTCGCCGTCACGATCGCGATCTCCACGATCATCTCGGCGATCAACTCGCTGACGCTGTCGCCGGCGCTCGCGGCCAAGCTGCTGCGGCCGCATGGCGCCGCCGCACCCGACGCGCTGTCGCGACTGATCGAGCGCTTGTTCGGCTGGGTGTTCCGCCCGTTCAATCGCTTCTTCAAGCGCAGTTCGCAAGGTTATCAGGGCCGCGTGTCGCGCTCGCTCGGACGCCGTGGCCGCGTATTCGCCGTCTACGCCGTGCTGCTCGTGGCCACGGTCGCGGTGTTTTCGGCCGTGCCGCGCGGCTTCATTCCGATCCAGGACAAGTTGTATCTGATCGCCGGCGTGAAACTTCCCGAGGGCGCGTCGATCGAGCGCACCGATGCGGCGCTGAAGAAAGTCGCGGATATTGCCATGAGCGTCGACGGTGTCGAACATGAAGTCGCGTTTCCGGGCTTGAACCCGCTGCAGTTCACCAATACGCCGAACAGCGGCGTGGTGTTCTTCCCGCTCAAGCCGTTCGACCAGCGCAAGCTCTCCGCCAAGCAGATCAACGAGCAGATCAGCGCCAAGCTCGGCAGCATCAAGGAAGGCTTCGCGTTCTCGCTGTTGCCGCCGCCGATCCTCGGTCTCGGCAACGGTTCGGGCTATTCATTGTTCCTCGAGGACCGCACGAACCTCGGCTACGGTGCGCTGCAGAATGCCGTCGCGTCGTTCCAGGGTGCGGCATCGCAGACGCCGGGCATGGGCTTCCCGATCAGCAGCTACCAGGCCAACGTGCCGCAGCTCGACGC
>Ga0070666_10002735_pt1 | contig 10654 bp, 13 predicted proteins | sample KBSS23metaG_FD_64677 | JGI IMG/M metagenome (GOLD analysis project Ga0070666, IMG submission 64677) | Switchgrass rhizosphere microbial communities from Kellogg Biological Station, Michigan, USA - KBS S2-3 metaG | ecosystem: Host-associated > Plants > Roots > Rhizosphere > Soil ... | reverse complement strand
CACCACGATGGTGTGCACTAGCTATTGATGAATGACCGTCGCAATGCGTCACGGTAATCTGGCGCGCGCCGCGGCAGCTGCAGCGGCCATTTGAGGCGTCAGGTGATTTTGGCGATCTGGCGCCCATCGCGAGAGATGCCGTAGTCCAAAAATAAAAAGGGAGGCGCGCCGCGCCTCCCACTATGAATTTATATCATCCCCAGGGGCTTGCGGCAAGGCTCAAGGCGAGAATTAGAATCGCGGCCCTGTCGATAGGGCAGGTCACGAGGCACCATAGGCGATGCACCATGATGATGAGTGGGTTCCGGTGTCAGCTGAAAATTGCGACTTGGTAGTTGGTCCGTTCTACCACGGAACAAAAGCAAACCTGTCGGTGGGCGAACTGCTGACGGCAGGCTTCAGATCCAACTACGACGATAGTGTCGTGATGAATCACATCTATTTCACAACCTTGCCAAAGGGAGCCGGCCTTGCTGCGGAAATAGCGAAGGGCGATGGTAGGCCGCGAGTCTATGTCGTCATGCCAATGGGAAGATTTGAAGATGACCCAAACGTCACCAACAAAAAATTCCGAGGCAATCCAACCCGGTCATACAGAAGCGAGTCCCCTTTGAAAATCATTGGGGAAATTGAACGCTGGGAATCCTACGACCCGGAATTCATCCAACAATTGAGAGATCGCGTCAAGACAGGCATGGGTGAAATCATCAATTGAGGGGAAGCAACGGACATCCACCCTGTCGAAATAAACTAACTATTCGCTCGAGCCGACGCCGCTTCATGGCGTCGTCCTTGAGCTTCGGATACCCTAGCCAAACCATCGCTATTCTCAAGCGTTATAACTCGCGAGGTAGCTTCCGATGATCTCGAAATCAGGTCTGTGCATGATCCTGCTTGCGGCGTCCGGCGCGTCCGCCGCAGATCAAATGCCGAAACCGGGCAGTTACGGCTTCAATTGGCTCAAGGCGGATAGTCACTGCAAGAAACTGACCGAAAAGGACTTCTCGCAAGTGAAAACATGCACCGAAAGCAGCAATGCTTTCGGGCTTCAGCTGCATTCCTACGCGTGCAAAGTCAACGCGCAGACTGAGCTCATGGTCTATGCCACCGCGGCACAGTGCCAAGAGGCGCTGGAAACCATGCAGGCAAACGGGCCGTGACACTAGCGGGGACTCCCAAACCGGTTCAGTCGTTGCGCATGGGCGCCGGCAATGGAGGTCATCACAGCGATCAGCTTTGACTCACCAAACACGTCCAAACCCAAGCACCAGGCTTTCCCACGGGGGATTCTCTCCATGACTGCAAAGCTGTTGTACCGAGTCGTCGCCGTCGTTCTTGTTCTGTTCACCGCGGGCCACACTTTCGGCTTCCTATCGTTTCGGCCGCCTTCCGCAGAGGGCCTCGCCGTCTTCGCCGCAATGGGCAACGTCCACTTCACGTTGGACGGCGGTAGTTACTCATACGTCGGCTTCTACACCGGCTTTGGTCTGATGGTATCGGCGTACATGCTTTTTTCCGCTTTCCTTGCGTGGCATCTTGGCGCCATCTCTTCGACACAACCCCAAACCATAGTTACGCTTGCCTGGGCTTTTGCCGCACTGCAGATCGTTTGCCTTGTTCTTGGCTGGCTTTACTTCTTTCTTGTTCCCATCCTGTTTTCCGCTGCCGTCTCGATTTGTTCGCTCTGGGCGGCATGGTTGCTGGGGAAGGCCAAAGCCTGAAGATTCGCTCGAACTGATCGCCGCGAGCGGTAGCGGCCCGTTAGACCCGTCAAGGCAGCGGCAACTTCATTGCCGCCCGGGAGGACGTTGAATGAGCCGACGATTGATGCTGTTTCCCAGCGCGGTCCGTCGCGACCCCACCATTGATCTCTGGATGAAGAGTCATCCGGGGCCGCTGGGCGCCATCGCGCAACGCTGGTTTGACGTCATGCGCGATTGCGGACCGGACGTCACCGAACTGCTGCACGACGGCCACCCTACCGCCTGCATCGGCGAAGCCGCGTTCGCATACGTCAATGCCTTCACCCATCACGTCAACGTCGGCTTCTTTCTCGGCGCCGAACTCGCTGATCCGAAGGACTTGCTGGAAGGCACCGGCAAATTCATGCGCCATGTTAAGTTCCGGCCCGGGCTTGAGCCGGATGCAACGGCGGTCAACGCGCTCGTGGCAGAGGCCTATGCAGACATGCAGCGCTATCTCGCATCAACCAGATAGCTGCACTCTTCCCATAGGCTCCCCGCGCCGGCCTCGTCCGAAGCAATGAACAAATCGTCGCTACGAAATGCATCGATATCTTGCCTCGCGCTCTGGGCGATGATCTGGTTGGCTTTTCTGTCGATTCGCTTCTCATCGCTCGATATCAGGGACCTGCCAGCCATCGGTCCGATCATGCTCGTTGCGCTCGGCAGCGTGCTTCTGGCTCCGCTGGCCGCCATCGTGCTTGCGGGCGTCGCCTCGGTGCGACAACCCAAAGTGTCGTGGAACTGGCTCGCATTAGCATGCGCGGCGGCGGCATTCTTTGGCCAAGGATTTTTATTCTTCGTCTCGAGCTGGATGTAATGCCCGACTAGTCGTGGATCGCTGCGATGCGCTTAGGCACCGCCGAGCACACCGCAGCAGCGATAGCTTGGCTCAAGTATCAGGCGTCTCGATGGAACCTTCAGGGGTTTTCGGAAAAATCAGCATCGCATCACCGTAGGAAAAGAAGCGATAGCGCTGCTCGACCGCGTGCCGGTACGCCTCGAGGATCAGCTTGTGTCCGGCGTATGCCGAGACGAGCATCAGCAGGGTCGACTCAGGCAAGTGGAAATTGGTGACCAGCGCATCGACGCTGGTGATTGCATAGCCCGGGAAGATAAAAATCTGCGTCTCGCCCGCGAACGGTTCGACGACGCCGTCGCGCTTGGCCGATTCAAGCGCGCGCACGACCGTGGTACCGACCGCGACCACGCGCCCGCCCTGCGCGCGTGTGCGCCGCATCTTCTCCACGAGCTCGGCGCCGACGTTGAGCCACTCACGGTGCATGACGTGGTCTTCGACGCTGTCGCGGCGCATGGGCTGGAACGTGCCCGCGCCGACATGCAGGGTGACGTAGCCGAAATCGACGCCCTTCTCGCGCAGCGCATCGAGCAGCGGCGCGTCGAAGTGCAAGCCGGCCGTGGGTGCGGCCACCGCGCCGGGCGTATGCGCGAACACGGTCTGGTAGCGCACCTCGTCGTCGGCATCGATGGCCGAAACCTTGTCTTCGCGCTCGATGTACGGCGGCAGCGGCATGCGGCCGAGCTTGGGCAGCAGTTTTTCCAGCGGCTCGGCCGACTCGAAGCGCAGCGAATAAAACTCGCCTTCGCGGCCAAGCACGAGAATCGTGCTGTTGTCGCCGAGCAGGATGCGCGAGCCCTGCTTCGGCTTCTTCGACACGCCGAGCTGGGCCAGCGCCTCGTGTGCACCGGTGATGCGTTCGATCAGGATCTCGACCGCACCGCCGGTTTCCTTGCGCCCGTACAGGCGCGCGTGCAGCACGCGGGTGTCGTTGAACACGAGCAGGTCGCCCGCGCGCACGTAGTCGACGAGATCGGTGAAGCGGCGATCCTCGAAACCGCGCGCCGCGGCGTCGACGACGAGCAAGCGGCTCGCCGAACGCTGCGCGAGCGGCGCCTGCGCGATCAGCTCGCGCGGCAGGTCGTAGTGGAAATCGGATTTCTTCAAGGCGCGGTTCGCAGCGCGTGGCGGGAGATGCGATTATCGCCGATAAGCGCCGACCAATGCCGCACGCCGCGATCTGCCACCGGCTATTTCGCCCCGGATTGCCAGCGCTGCACGCCAATCGCGATCAGGATCAGCGGCCACCACTTCGCGATCAGATGGCCGACGTCAGGAATCAGATTGAAATTCGCAAGCAGGAAAAACACACCCAGGCCGATCAGGATCAGACCCGTGGTCTTGTTGGCGGACATGGAAAACTCTCGAGAAGCTGAGCGCGCAATCGCGCGGTGAAGATTGTCGGGAAAAGCAGATGAATTGCCGCTGTCCGCTTACGCCTGGTTTCCTTGCGCCCTGCGCCTGCCCCACTTCCACCACAATCCCGCCACGAGCAAGATCAGGCCGATTGCCGCGTACGGCGCGCTGCGCCGAATCGTGTGCTTCCACCACGCCACGCGTTCGGCGTGCAGGCGCGCGGCGGCAGCGGCGAAATCGGGCTCGGGACAAGTGCGGCCGAAATCCGCACCCCAGGGCACGTAGGCGCCCTGCTTGAGGTAGCGCGCGTAGAGTTTTCCGGCGACCGGAGGATCGCGATCGATCAACCATGCCGTCGCGTGGCAGAGCACCGCGGCGAACGCCTGCGTGCGCGGTGGCAGCAGATCGGCGGATTTCGTGGCGAAATCGACTGCGTTGTAGCGGTAATGAAAACGCTCGAGCGGTTGTGCGCGGCTCGCGGCGATGCGCGCGGCCTCGTCGGGACCGGCCAGCTTCTTCGGCACGACAATGTCCTTGCGCGCGGGCCGCGGCGACCCGGGTGTGATGGTCGCATTCGCAGCGGCAACGGCGTCGGCATCATTCCAGCCGCCGCCGAGATCGAAGCTGCCGGCATAGATCTGGTAGTCGGGATCGAGTTCGTAGCCGATCAGGTCGATGCCGTCGAAACGTGCCGAACGCGCCGCGGCGTACCACGCCTTGGCCTGTTCAATGCGGTCTGCCGAACCCGCGGCGCGGCGCGCGTCGACATACGCGAGCGCCTTCTTCTTCAGCTCCGCATCGTCGAAATAGGCCAGTGCGTCGTCGTAGCGCTCGGCGCGCAGCAGGCGGCGCGCGAGTAGCGTGCGCAAGGCGCTTGCGGGCTCCGCGGGATTGCCGTAGCCGCCCTCGCCTTCGGCTGCCGCGGGCTTCGCTGCCGGCTTGCCCGCGTGCGCGTCGACGAACGACTTCAGCTCGTCGACGCTGAGCACGCGCTCAGCGACATAGGCCGCGTCGGGCCAGTACAGCGATGCGGCATTGTATAAATGCTCCATCGCCGCGAGGTATTCGCCGCGCGACAGCGCCAGCGTGCCGCGCTCGCCCTCGATGCGGCACTGCGGCCTGATCGTCTCGGGCCCGAACTCGCCGGCATCGCGGTTCTCGCCCCATTCCTCGTTCGCCGGAAACGCCTTCGCCGCTTGCGCGTAGGCCTGCGCGGCCTCATCCGCCTTGCCGGCGCGCAAAGCGAGCTTGGCACGCACCCACCAGGCCAGCCCGCTCGTGTCCTTCTGCGCGAGCTGCGCAGCGAGATCGTACTTGCCGCTGCGGTAGGCCAGCGCGGCGACGCGGTCGGCGCCGGCGACTTTATCGATGCCCGCGTGCATGACCGCGTCGAGAAAGCGCTGCATGCGCGCATCATTTGCCGCCTTCGATTTCGCAACTTCCGCGGGCGCGCTCTCGCCGTCGATCTCTGTGTCGATCAACTCGCCGCTGCGCGTGTACAGGTAGGCGGTCATCAGGCGCTGGCCGAGGTCGTCGCGGACCACGCGGTCGAGCCGCGTCGGATCCTTGATCGTCGCGCGCGCGATCTGCAACAGCGAGTCGCGCCCCGACCTCGAACCGGCGGCGGCCTGTTGCGCGTACAGCGCGATGGCCGCTGCATCATCTCCCGCCTGCAGGCGCTGGCGCGCGTCCTCGCCGAGGCTCGCCACGGCAAGCCCGTACGGATCGCTTGCACCCTTGGCAACGTCCTCGCGCAACGCGGCATGCAGCGCCGGCGCATCGTGGTCGGCGATCTTCGCGAGCATGTATTGCGCCCACAAGCCATAGCGGGCACGCTCACCGGCCGGCAATTCGAGCACGCCCTGGAAGCGGCGCTGCGCTTCGGCGACATCGTGCTTGGCCCAGGCCACCGTGCCGGCGAGATAACGGCGCGCCTCTTCGGGCAGGCCGTTGGCCGCGACATAGGCCGCGGCCGCATCGTTCGCTGCGCGTGCCGCGGCAACGCGTTCGTACTGGACGCCGAACCAGTCGCGCTCGATGCGCTCGCGCAACGAACGCGACTGGCCGTCGATGTACTCCTCGACGTCGTCGACCGCCTTGAACGCCGGTGCCGTAACGAGATGCGCGGCCTCGAACGCGAACGCGCCTTCGGGCAGCTTGTCCAGGGTCCAGGCGCGATCGCGCAGCAGTTCGGCCGGGAAATCCGGCCCACAGGCAAATGCGGAAAGCGGCAGCGCTGCGGCGAGTGCCGCGCAAAGCAAGCGATTACGGATGTGCATTGATGGAACCCTTCTCGATCGATGCGCAGCGCGCCCAGCCGATGCGGCGCTCATGCCCCGCCCGCAGTATCGCATCGGTCGTCGAAAAAAACCGCCAGCCCGCAGCCGACTTCTCCACGCGGAATCCGTCCAGCGCATCCGCTGCGGCACATTCCTTCCCGGCAACTTCGATCCACGCCGGCGGCGGAGCATCGAGCGTGCCGCGATTGGCGAGCACGATGTCGGCGGCGCCGTCGATCGCGGCCTGCGTACGCACGCCGAAATCGGATTTCAATTCGGTACCGGCGATCACGGCATGCAGCGTTGCGATGCTCCATGCGCGCCTGTCATCTTCGCCCGGCAGACGGAACCAGACAATGCCGGCGAGTTGCGTCGGATGCGCGCGAGCGAGCGAGCGCAGCAACGCGGAGACTTCGACGGGATCGGCGCGCAGTTCGCGCGCGTGTTCCGCGTCGATCGTACGCTGCATCTCGGCTTCGACCGCAATCGCGGCGCCGTCGTCGCCGAAGCCGACACGCAAGCCGTAAGCCGGAAGCGCGACGCGGAATGGTTTGCGCGCAACCCCGGCGTAGGCCTCGATCCAGCGTTGCGCCTGTGCGGCATCAAACAGGCCGGACTCGCCGGCCCCCGCATGCGGCGCCGTGATCGCGTGGACCTGCAGCACCGATGTGTCGACCTGGGCAAGCACTCGCACCAGCGCGGGTGCGCCGATCCAGGTCGGCAACGCGGTGATCGAGAGTTTCAGCCCAGCCGGCAGGCGCGTGCGCAACGACGCGAGCAGGTCGGCGCAAGCCTCTAGTCGCGCAGTCGCGCAGTCGTGATCGATCTCGATGCCGGAAACCGACACGCCTGCTGCGCGCCACGCTTCGACAACTTTTTCGATGCGTTGGGCGATGCGATCGGCCGACGGCGGCGGCCGGCTGCCGTTAAGGCGCAGCACGGCGATCACCGGTTTGGCGCCGCGCGCGAGCAGATCGAGTCGCGGCGACGCATCGACCAGCTCGCCCGCTGTCGTCGACTCGGCCGCGAGCACGCGCCAGCCGTTGAAATCGCCGCGCATCGTGTCGATCGACGTGGCGATCGCGGGCGTCCATTGGCGTTGCCAAATGTAAGCCTCGTGGTCGAGAGGAGACGCCGGCTGCGGCGTGCACGCCGACTGTGTAATGGCGAGAACGGCGAATGTCAGCCAGGCGGGAACACGCATTCGTTGGTTACAACCAGCCCTTCTGCCGCGCCAATCGATACGCCTCGATGCGATTGGCGACGCCGAGCTTGCCGATCGCTTCGGAAAGGTAGTTGCGTACGGTGCCTTGCGACAGATGCAGTTGTTCGGCGATGTCGCCGGCCGAGGCACCTTCGCCGGCGAGGCGCAGTACCTGACGCTCGCGATCGTTGAGCGGATCGGCTTCGCTCCAAGCCTCGAGCGCGAGCTGCGGATCGATCGCGCGGCCGCCGCGATGCACCTTGCGCAAGGCGTCCGCAAGCTGGTCGGCGGGCGCATCCTTGAGCAGGTAACCGCTGACGCCCGCGTCGAGCGCGCGGCGCAGGAAGCCCGGGCGCGCGAAAGTGGTGACGATGACGACCTTGCACTCGAGCCCGCGCTCGCGGATGCGCTGGGCGAGCTCCAATCCGGTCAGGCGCGGCATTTCGATGTCGGTGACGACGACGTCGGGCACGTCGCGCTGGATGAGTTGCCATGCCTCCTCGCCATCCGCGGCGCTGCCGATCACGTCGAGGTCGGATTCGAGCCGCAGCAACGCGGACAAGGCACCGCGCACCATGGCTTGGTCTTCGGCGAGGAGAACTCGGATCATTTCTGCAGGCGGGAAGCGGTTGGGAAAGATTCGAAACGCCGGCGGATTCTACGCGCGCCGCAGCGCGGCGGCGGGCTCGGATTCCGCACCGGCGCTCAGCGGCAATGGCGCGGTCACCTTCAGCACCGTGCCTCGTCCGCGCTGCGAATCGACCTGCAGCTGCGCGCCGATCGCGGCGAGGCGCTCGCGCATGCCGGCAAGCCCGTTGCCGGGCACGATCGCGCCGCCGCGGCCGTCGTCCTCGACACGCAGGATCACAGCCTGCCGTGCCGCCTCGAGCACGATGCGCACATGCGCCGCGCGCGCATGGCGCTGGATGTTGGTCACCGCCTCGCGCAGGCTCATCGCCAGCGCAGTCTCGACCTCGACCGGCAGGCAGACATCTGCGATCTCGCACTCCAGATGCACGCCGTTCGACTGCAGCAGCAGCTTGGCCGAAGCGAGCTCGGCGGCGAGTCCCGCGGCACGGATGCCGGTGACCGCGCGCCGCACCTGGGCGAGTGCATCGCGCGCGATGCGCTCGACGTCGGCCATCTCGCGCTTGGCCGACGCGGCATCGCGGTCGAACAGCTTGTTCGCCAGCTCGGACTTGAGCGCGATCAGCGACAGGGTATGGCCAAGCAGGTCGTGCAGGTCGCGGCCGATGCGCTCGCGCTCGGCGGTCGTCGCCAACCGGCGCACCTCGTCGTGGCTCAGGCGCAGTTCGGCCTCGCGCTCCTGCTTGCGCAGGAAATTGATGTTCATGAAGGCGACGGCGAGCGCGACCAACACCGCGCTGAGCAAATAGACCCAGTAGAAGTGGAGCAACACGATCCACTCGAACGAATACAGCACGAGCACGCAAAGCATGTTGCGCACGGCGACGCGCGTGCTGCCCGAAAACACCAGGTAAGCACAGCCGTAGATGATGTAGCCCTGCGCGCCCGGGTTGACCGGGGTGACCGCGAAACCGAGCGCGACCATGCCGAGAGCACACCAGATCACCTGCCTGCGGTCGCGATAGTAGACGCGGAAGAACAGCCACAGGAACACGGCGAAGCTGGCCAGCGTCGGCCATAGCCAATTCGGGAAACTGTCACCGGTCTGGAATATCGGCGTGGCGAAGATCCAGAACGTCCACACCAGCATCAGCAGCGGCAGCCAGTGCACCGTGCGCTTCGCGCCGATGCTATGTGCATAGTCGGTCAGTAGGGAATCGTCGCCCGGCTTGATGTAATCGAAGATCATGATTGCGTGCGGCAGCGCCGCTTCAGCCCTTCGACGATGCCAGCCAGCGCTGCACGCCGACCGCGATCAGAATCAGCGGCCACCATTGCCGGACAAGGTGAGCGATGCCGGGGATCAGGCCGAAGTTGACGAGCAGAAAGAAGATTCCAAGTCCGATCAGAATCGCGCCCGTGGTTCTGTTTGCCGATTGCATGCCGTACTCCTCTTCTGACGAACGCATTGTCGCATCGCCCAACCAAAACATACGCGCGCCTCGTCGGTTTCATGCCGTGCGCGCCAGCCAGCGCCGCGCGATCGCGAAGCAGACGATCGTGAATATCGCCAGAAACCCAAGATGACCGAATGCGCCGCCCGCATGCTCGCGCCCGATCGCCGCAAGCGCAAGCTGGGCGAGATGATACGGCGGCCAGAGCACGGCGACATCGCGGATGAACTGCGGCAGCATGCTCAACGGCATCCACAACCCGGACAGGAACGCCATCGGCAGGTAGATGAAGTTGACGATCGCCGGCGACGCGGCCGCGTTGGCGCGGCTGCCGACCAGCAAACCGAGCGCGCAGAACGGCAGCACGCAGAGCGTCGCGATCAGGCCGAGCGCGAACCATTGCGCGATATCGAGACGCACGCCGCCGAGCGTGGCCGCCATCGTCGCCAGCATCACGTAGATGATCAGGGCAAAGGCCATCGCCATGAGCATCTTCGCCGCGAGATAAGCACCCGGCGGCATCGGCGCGACGCGCTTCAGCGCGAGCCAGCCGCGTTCGCGTTCGATCGCCACGCCGACGCCGAAACCAAACAGCCCGGGCGCCATCACGCCGAATACGCTGTAAGTGGCGAACAGGTAATGTGCCGCAGCGCTGTTGCCGCGGTTGAGCAGCACGCCGAACAGCAGGTAGAACAGCGGCGGAAACAACAACGACGGAATCGCGAACGCGGGTGTGCGCAGCACGCGCAGGAATTCATATTTGGCCTCGAGCGCATAGGCGCGCCAGGCGTGGAACGAGGCGGGATCCGATGCGGACGATGCGGCAAGGGTCGCGTCCATCACGCCGCCTCCTTGGTGATTTCGACAAACGCTTCGGCGAGTCCCGCGCGGCGCACTTCGAGCTCGCTGAGTTGCGCATCCTCGAACAGCAGCTGGCGCACCACCATCTCGGCAGCATCGGTGACGATTTCGACGCGCCCGCCGTCGCGTGCGACGCTGCGCACCTCGGGCCAAAGCGCAATCGCGGCATCGGCGAGCGTGGTGACGCAGCGGATGCGCCGCGAAGCGACGCGCGCGCGAATCTCGGCGACCGTGCCCTGCGCGACGATGCGGCCCTGCGCGAGCACGACGACGCGATCGGCCAGCGCCTCGGCTTCTTCCAGATAATGCGT
>Ga0070666_10002734_pt1 | contig 10655 bp, 4 predicted proteins | sample KBSS23metaG_FD_64677 | JGI IMG/M metagenome (GOLD analysis project Ga0070666, IMG submission 64677) | Switchgrass rhizosphere microbial communities from Kellogg Biological Station, Michigan, USA - KBS S2-3 metaG | ecosystem: Host-associated > Plants > Roots > Rhizosphere > Soil ... | reverse complement strand
CACGTAACGTTCATCAAACTCCACCTCATAGGCTTTGAAGAACGCGCGGAGCTCCTCTTGAAAGGATTTGGCTCGGTGATGGTCCCGCTGGTTGCGGATATAGGCCCGAACGTCTTCGACTTGCAGGCATGCAGATGATCGGGCTCGCTGTTGATTTCGATGGGGGCACAACCCAAGCCTTTGAGCGTGCCGCCCATATAAGCATGGAGATCGAGGCGAACCTCGTCAGGCAGAGATCGTTCGCGGTCTTTTGTCGAAAAGATGAGATGGACGTAGATTTTGGAGAGGGATTGAGCCATCGGGCCAGGTTCTCGCGGCCTTTCAGGCCGCAATGATTTGTCGTCCGTCTACCCAGGGCATCGGCCTTCGGCCTCAGCCCTGGGCTAGGGTCTCCCGGCCCGTTGGGCCGGATGGAGGTTCAATCTTGGCTCGTTAGGCGAATCGGGGCCCGACCCAAAGGATTCAGCAGCGTCCTTCGCAAATTGGTTGAATGTTTCTGCAAATTGTTCCCGAAGCGAACGCGTTCGCACTGCCAAAGTCCAAACAAGCTCCCTGAGAGTTTCCTCGTGGCCCAGGACCGAATCTCCGTTATCTATAGAAAAAAGCGCCCGCGAATATTTCGTCTCAGCGCTCCTGAACATGGCTTCTACCCCTGTCTCAGGGTCTCCATAGAAGTAATCAGAAACAGCAGCATCTCGCGTACTAATCTCTGGCGCTGTGCCATCTCGCGAAATTTGCTAGATCCAAGCTTTTTTCTTGTCTCGCCTGGATGCAAATCGCTTCAGGAGAAATTGTGGAACAAAGTGATTCCGCTTATAATCGGTCATATTTTTCTTTAATGAAAAGGGCGAGGCCAAGGCCCCGCCCCTACATCACTGCAATTATTGAGGCAGGACCGACCCTAGCTGCACCCGCTCGTCGACCCGCAGTTCAGGCACTTGTAGCAGCTCCCGTTCCTCACCATGATCGAGCCGCAGTCGTGGCAGCTCGGGGCGTCCTGCTGGTAGAGGAAGGTGGGCTTGGCCATTTCGTGCTGGACGGCCTGGGCGACGGTCTCGAGACGGCCGCCGCCGGTGAGGGGCATGGAGGCCGGCATGTCTCCGGCGAGGTCCTCGCGGAGCACCACGCCCGCGGCGATCTTGTCCTCGCGAGAGAGGAACTTCGAGGCCAGCCAGCGGAAGATGTAGTCGGTGATCGACTTGGCGATCGGGATCTCCGGGTTCTTGGTGAAGCCGGAGGGCTCGAAGCGCGTGTGGCTGAACTTGTCGACCAGGGTCTGCAGCGGCACTCCGTACTGGAGGGCGATCGAGATCGCCGTGGCGAAGGAGTCCATGAGACCCGAGATGGTCGAGCCCTGCTTGGCCATCACCAGGAAGATCTCGCCCGGCGTGCCGTCCTCGTAGAGGCCGACGGTGAGGTAGCCCTCGAACTCGTTGATCGAGAACTTGTGGGTGAGGGCGTGGCGCTCGTCCGGCAGCTTGCGGCGCACGGCGCGGCGCTCCTGGAGGGGGATCACGGCCGCGGCCGGCTCGTCCTTCTTGGTGGAGAGCGGCTGGCTGCGCTTGCAGTTGTCGCGGTAGATCGCCACCGCCTTGAGGCCCATCTGCCAGCCCTCGACGTAGGCCTGGAGGATGTCCTCCGAGGTCGAGTCCTCGGGCATGTTGATGGTCTTGCTGATCGCGCCCGAGATGTACGGCTGCACCGCCGCCAGCATCTTCAGGTGGCCCATGTAGTGGATGGAGCGCGAGCCCTTGGCCGGCTTGAAGGCGCAGTCGAAGACCGGCAGGTGCTCTTCCTTCAGATAGGGGGCCCCCTCGATGGTGTCGTTCTCGTCGATGTACTCGACGACGGCGCGGATCTCGTCCTTGTCGTAGCCGAGGCGCTTGAGGGCGGCCGGCACGGTGTTGTTGACGATCTTGATCATGCCGCCGCCGACCAGCTTCTTGTACTTGACGAGGGCGATGTCGGGCTCGACGCCGGTGGTGTCGCAATCCATCATGAAGGCGATGGTGCCGGTGGGGGCGAGCACGGAGATCTGGCTGTTGCGCAGGCCGTGCTCGTCGCCCAGGAGGACCACCTCGTCCCAGGAGCGCTTGGCGGCCTGGAGGAGGTCCATGGGGACGTGGGCGGCGTCGATCTTCTTGACGGCGTCGCGGTGCTTGCGCATGACGCGCAGCATCGGCTCGCGGTTGGTCTCGAACTCGTCGAACGGTCCCATGGCCTCGGCGATGCGCGCCGACTGGGCGTAGGAGGCGCCGGACATCAGGGCGGTGATCGCCGCCGCGTAGTCGCGGCCGGAGTCGGAGTCGTAGGGAAGGCCGCGGGCCATCAGCAGGGCGCCGAGGTTGGCGTAGCCGATCCCCAGCGGGCGGAACTTGTGGGAGTTCTCGCCGATCTTCTCCGTCGGGTAGCTGGCGTTGCCGACGATGACCTCCATGCCGGAGATCACCACCTCGCAGACGTGCTTGAAGGACTCGACGTCGAAGCCCTTGTCGGCGTCGAAGAAGCGCATGAGGTTGAGCGACGCCAGGTTGCAGGCGGTGTCGTTGAGGAACATGTACTCGCTGCAGGGATTGCTGGCGTAGATACGGTCGGTATTGGCGCAGGTGTGCCAATCGTTGATCGTGGTGTCGTACTGCATGCCGGGATCGCCGCAGACCCAGGCGGCGTCGGAGATCATCTTCATGAGGTCCCGGGCCTTGTAGGTGTCCATCGGGAAGCCGCCGATGCGGGCGCGGGTGTGCCACTCGCCGTCGGACATCACGGCGCTCATGAACTCGTCGTTGACGCGCACGGAGTGGTTGGCGTTCTGGTAGGCGATCGAGTCGTAGGCGCCGCCGGGGACGTTGAAGCCCCCCTCGTAGCCGGCGTCGATCAGGGCCCAGGCCTTCTTCTCCTCGACCTGCTTGCACTGGATGAAGTCGGTGATGTCCGGGTGGTCGATGTCGAGGATGACCATCTTGGCGGCCCGGCGGGTCTTGCCGCCGCTCTTGATGACGCCGGCGAAGGCGTCGAAGCCCTTCATGAAGGAGACCGGTCCGGAGGCGGTGCCGCCGCCGGCGAGGGGCTCGCGAGCGGAGCGCAGCTTGGAGAGGTTGCTGCCGGTGCCGGAGCCGTACTTGAAGAGCATGCCCTCGGTGTGGGCGAGGGTGAGGATGGAGTGCATGGTGTCCTCGGCCGAGTTGATGAAGCAGGCCGAGCACTGGGGCTTCTCCTCGATGCCGACGTTGAACCAGACGGGCGAGTTGAAGCAGGCGTACTGGTAGAGGAGGATGTGCTTGAGCTCGGCGTGGAAGGTCTGGGCGTCCTCCTCGGCGGCGAAGTAGCCGCCGCCGCGCCCCCAGGCCGCGACGGTGTCGGCGACGCGGCCGATGAGCTGGCGGACGCTGCGCTCGCGCTCGGGGGAGCCGAGCTGCCCCCGGAAGTACTTGGAGACGACCACGTTGGTCGCGGTCTGCGACCAGAACTTGGGCATCTCGACGTCCTTCTGCTCGAAGACCTTCTCCCCCTTCTCGTTGGAGATGACGGCGTTGCGCAGCTCCCATTCGACAGTGTCGAAGGGGTCCACCCCGGGCGTGGTGAAGTAGCGCTCGAAGTGCAGCCCTGTCGCCGGCACCGGCTCGGGAGCGGTCTCCTTCCGGGGAGCGCTCGCGCCGGTCTCGACGGCCCGGTTGCGGACGGCTGCTCTGCCTCTCACCTCTTCATGCAAGGGGGAATGGGGCTCCATGCTCTCTCTCCTCAAAGTTGTGTGCTCGCGTTGACCCTTCGATGGGCGCGAGAGCGCCCACCCGACCACCGGCGCCTACTGGACCTTTCGACAAACTCCCAGGGGATGACTGCAGATCAGGCCGGCCGAGCCTTCCCTCCGGACCGAAGTCCCGGGCTTGACCGCGCCTGCATAGGATTGGAAGCTCGCGTACATAAGGTGAATCGGTGATGGCTACCTCTCCAAGCTACGCCCGCCCCGGTTCCCTGTCAAGAGGAAAACCACAAGATGTTGGGGCTGTCACAGGGTCCTGCCCCAAGAACTGGTTGACGCTTCAAGGAAACTTCTACAATCCGCATCTTCCTGACAAGTTTTCCACAGCCGGATTTACGCGCGTCCCAGGGAGGCCTGCGGAAAAGGGCGTGTAGGGGGGTGGGGAGGGCCACTAGGAGCCTGCGCGGCAGAACGTTTAGGCTCCGGCTCCTTTCGCCCGGCGATAAATCGCCGGGCTAAGAACAGCGCCCCCTGAAGGGGGCTTTGAAGCCGGGTTCACCCGGCGCCGTTCTTAGCCCGGGTATTTATGCCCGGGCGTTCTGGCGCGCAGGCCACTAGGCCGGCAGGGCGGGGGTCTACCGCAAGGAACCGGGCAGCGCGCCCGGCCCTCTCGCGGGCCTCTTCAGGAGCGATCGGAGCAGGGTCGCGCATAGGCTCACTCTAGCATCGGCCCGCCTCATCCTTCTCGACTAGAATCCCCCCATGGCCACCGAGACCAGGACCGCCGAGCCGCCCTCCCCCGCCGCTGTCGAAGACGAGCGGCAGACCTCCTCCGAGATCCCCGTCCGGCGCTTCTATCGGCCGCGGGACGTGGCGGCCCTCTCCTACGAGGAGAAGGTGGGGGACCCGGGGCAGTATCCCTACACCCGCGGTCTCTATCCGGACATGTACCGCAAGCGCCACTGGACCATGCGCCAGTACGCCGGCTACTCCTCCGCCGCCGAGTCGAACAAGCGCTACCGCTATCTCCTCTCCCAGGGGACCACGGGGCTCTCGGTCGCCTTCGACCTGCCGACCCAGATCGGCTACGACTCGGACTCCCCCGTCGCCCGCGGGGAGGTGGGGCGGGTCGGGGTGGCGATCGACTCGATCGCGGACATGCGGCGCCTGTTCGACGGCATCCCGCTCGACCGGGTCACCACCTCGATGACCATCAACGCCACGGCGGCGATCCTCCTCGCGCTCTACCTGGCGGTGGCCGAGGAGCAGGGGGTGGCCTGGGAGAAGGTGGGGGGCACGGTCCAGAACGACATCCTCAAGGAGTACGCCGCCCGCGGCACCTACATCTATCCGCCCAAGCCGTCGCTCAAGCTGGTGACCGACATCATCGCCTTCTGCGCCGAGCGGGTGCCGAAGTGGAACACCATCTCGATCTCCGGCTACCACATGCGGGAGGCGGGCTCGACCGCGGTGCAGGAGGTGGCCTTCACCCTCGCCAACGGCCTGGCCTACGTGCAGGCGGCGCTCGACCGCGGGCTCGGCATCGACGAGTTCGCTCCCCGCCTCTCCTTCTTCTTCAACGCCCACAACAACTTCCTGGAGGAGGTCGCCAAGTACCGGGCGGCCCGCCGGCTGTGGGCGGAGCTGGTGAAGGAGCGCTTCGCTCCGAAGGACCCGCGCTCCCTCTGGCTGCGCTTCCACACCCAGACGGCCGGCTCCACCCTCACCGCGCAGCAGCCGCAGAACAACGTGGTGCGGGTGGCGATCCAGGCGCTGGCGGCGGTCTGCGGCGGCACCCAGTCGCTGCACACCAACTCGCTGGACGAGGCCCTGGGGCTCCCGACCGAGGAGGCGGCGCGGCTCGCCCTGCGCACCCAGCAGGTGATCGCCTACGAGAGCGGGGTGGCGGACGTGGCCGATCCGCTCGGCGGCTCCTACGTGGTCGAGGCCTGGACGGAGGAGATCGTCCAGCGCTCGCGGGACTACATCCGCCGCATCGACGAGATGGGCGGGGCGCTGGCGGCGCTCGAGCGGGGGTTCCAGCAGAAGGAGATCGCCGACGCCGCCTACCAGTACCAGATGGCGGTCGAGGAGAAGCGGGAGATCGTGGTAGGGGTGAACGCCTTCGCCGCCGAGCAGGAGGCGCCGACCGAGATCCTGCGGATCGATCCCGCGGCCGAGCGGGACCAGGCGGAGAGGTTGCGGGCGTTGCGCGACCGCCGGGACGGGAAGCGGACCGCGGCGGCCGTGAGCGCCCTGACCGCGGCGGCCCGGGAGGATCGGAACCTGATGCCGGCGATCCTCGACTGCGTCCGCGCCGAGGCGACCCTCGGGGAGATCTCGGACGCCTTGCGCGGGGTCTACGGGGAGTACCGGGAGGCGTTGGAGTAGGCGAGGAGTCGCGCCATCCGGCGACCGTCCCGGGTTGCCCCCGTTCCCCCACTCTTCCTCTAGGCGTAGAATCCCGCTCGAAAAGGGCTGAAGCAGGAATGCAACCGATCTCCATCCGGAGATCCCGGGGGAACATACCCTTCGCGGTGCCATGCGGAGCCGAACCGTCCATCTGCCCGAGGGCTCCTGCTCGCGGGCGACGCTGAGCGAGGCATGCCAGGACGCCGCGCGTCCGCCGGACCTCGCCCTGGCGTTTCTGCCTCCGGGCGAGTGCGTGCGCGAGATCCTGGCGGCGATGACCGCGGCCTGGCCGGACGCCCAGCGCTTCGGCTGCGAGGCGGTCACCCAGTTCGCCGACACGGAAGCGACCGGCCGCGGCGCCATCCAGCTCTTCTGGTTCGACGACCCTCGCCATCACGCCCGGGTGGAGGTGATCCCCGGCACCCACGGCCAGCCCCCTTCCGTCCGGCGGGTGGAGACCGTGGCGCGGCGCATCGCGGCGTCGGACGGCGCGATCCTGCTGGTGGACGGCCTGCGCTTCCCCGCCGAGCGCTTCCTCTCTGACCTGCGGCGGACCCTGGTGAGCGTCCCCCCTCTGGTGGCCGGCGGGCTCGCCTCGCGGGTCGCCACGGTGGGGGCGCGGGTTTTCGTGGGCGAGCGGGTGCTCCCGTCGGCCTGCCTGGCGGTGACCTTCTACGGCGTCTCGATGCGGGTGGAGGTGGTGCGCGGCTGGAGCCCGGCCTCCCCCGTCTACACGGTGACCCGCGCCGAGGGCGGGGTGGTCCACGAGATCGAGGGGCAGCCGGCCGCGGACTGGTACCGGCGCTTCTTCACCGTCCAGGGGGAGCTGGCGCCGCTTCCGGACACCGCCAACCGCTTCCCGCTGATCATCGAGGGCCCCCGTCCGGAGCGCCAGGGGCTCTACCGCGCCATGAGCCGCTTCGACGATCCTCCGGGGACCGTCGCCTTTCTGGGGGAGGTCGAGACCGGCGACCGGGTCCGGCTCGGCATGGGCAACGACCGCTCGCTGGTGGGCACCGCCTCGCAACTGGCGGCGGGCCCGCCGCCGGAGGCGGCCATCCTCTACTCGTGCACCGGCCGCGAGTCGCTGCTGGGAGAGCGTTCCAGCGCGGAGGCGGCGGCGATCCACGCGGCGCTGGGGGGCGTCCCGCTCTCCGGCTTCTTCACCTGCGGGGAGATCGGCCCGACCGCGCGGGGGAACCTGGGCTTCTACAACCTGACGGCCATCCTCGTGCTGCTGCGGGAGATCGGCGCGTGACGGCCAACCCGCTCGACCTCGACAACGCCATCCTGCGCAACCTGCTGGTGGAGACCACCCTCGCCTACGAGGCGCAGGTGGCCGAGCTGCACGCCGAGAAGGAGCTCGCCCAGGTCACCCTCGCCTCGATCGGCGACGGCGTGCTCGCCACCGACGAGTCGGGGAGGGTCAAGTACCTGAACCCGGTGGCCGAGAAGCTCACCGGCTGGGAGGGGGGGGAGGCGCTGGGCCAGCTCCTCCCCGAGGTCTTCCGGCTGGCCGGCCACGAGGGGGACGAGGAGGACGTGGGCGCGCTGCTGCGCGGCTGCCTGGAGGGGGGGCAGGGCTTCCGGCTGGGCGGCCGCGGGATGCTGGAGCGGCGGGACGGCCGGCGCTACGCCGTGGAGAGCACCTGCGCGCCGATCCGCGCCTCGGACGGCCGGATCGTCGGCGCCGTGCTGGTCTTCCAGGACGTCTCGAACCAGCGCCTGATGGCCCTCCAGCTCGCCCACCAGGCCACCCACGACGAGCTGACCGGGCTGCTCAACCGGCAGGCCTTCGACGGCCATCTCCAGCGCGCCCTGGAGGAGGCCCGCTCGCTAGCCCACACCCATGCCCTCTGCTACCTGGACCTCGACCAGTTCAAGGTGGTGAACGACACCTGCGGCCATCTGGCCGGAGACGAGCTGCTCTGCCGGGTGACCTCGCTGATCCAGGAGGCGGTGCGCGACACCGACCTGGTGGCCCGCCTGGGCGGGGACGAGTTCGCCGTGCTGCTCACCCGCTGCACCCTGGAGGAGGCCGGGCGGCGGGCGGCGGAGCTCCACCAAGCGATCCAGCGCTTCCGCTTCACCTGGCGGGACAAGACCTTCGCGGTGGGAGCCAGCATCGGCCTGGTGCCGATCTCCAGCGAGTTCCGCACCGTCGCCCACCTGCTCTCGGCCGCCGACCATGCCTGCTACGAGGCCAAGGACCAGGGGCGCAACCGGGTCCAGGTCTATCACGAGGACGACGCCACCTTCGTCCGCCGCCATGGCGAGATGAGCTGGGTGGTGCGCATCCAGCGCACCCTGGAGGAGGAGCGCTTCCGGCTCTTCTCGCAGCAGATCCAGCCGCTCTCCGCCGAGACGCCGCACGGCCTCTACTTCGAGGTGCTGCTGCGCATGGCCGGGGACGACGGCCGGATCCACCTCCCCGCCGACTTCCTGCGCGCCGCCGAGCGCTACGGCCTGATGCGGGCGATCGACCGCTGGGTGATCCGCAACACCCTGCGCACCCTGCGGGCGCAGCCGGCCCCCTTCCTCGACCGCCTGCGGCTCTGCGCGATCAACCTCTCGGCGGTGTCGCTGGGGGACGAGGGGCTCTACGGCTTCCTGGACGAGGAGCTGGCGGCCTCGGAGGTGCCGGCGGACCGGCTCTGCTTCGAGGTCACCGAGACGGCGGCGATCGAGAACCTGGAGCAGACCCGGCGGCTGATGGCGCGGCTGGTGGACCGGGGGGTCCGCTTCTCGCTCGACGACTTCGGCACCGGCATGTCCTCCTACGGCTACCTCAAGGAGCTGCCGGTGAGCTTTCTCAAGATCGACGGCAAGTTCATCAAGGACCTGGTCACCGATACCCTCGACCGGGCGATGGTGGAGTCGATCAACCAGGTGGGACACGTGATGGGGCTGCTCACGGTCGCCGAGGGGGTGGGCAGCGTGGCTGCGGTGGAGCGGCTGAAGGGGGTGGGAGTCGACTTCGCGCAGGGGAACTTCATCAGCCCGCCGCGGCCGCTGAGCGCTCCGGAGTCGCCGATCCCTGAGCTTTCGCCGGACTTGGACCTCCGGCGCGCCGCCGGGCCCTCACCTCCCCGGCCCTCCTCTCCCGACCCCGCGCCCCCTCCCTCACCGGGAGAGGAGGGAGAGCGCGCGAAAACATGGGGAGGAGCATCCCCCTCTTCTCCCGGTGAGGGAGGGAGGGAGGGGACGGGAGAAGAGGGCCGGGGTGATGAGGGCCTCCCTGGTGACAAGGAGGCCCACCCCCTGTAGGATGAAGCGAATTTTTTGGGAGAACCTATGCCGGAAAGCATCGCCGCGCCCTCGAGCCGCAGCAAGGAAGCGACGACGGGCTTCATCCGCGAGCTGGGCCTGCTCGACTCCACCATGATCGTGGCCGGGTCGATGATCGGCTCCGGCATCTTCATCGTGCCCGCCGACATCGCCCGTCAGGTCGGCTCCGCCGGCTGGCTGCTGATGGTCTGGGTGGTCACCGGCCTGCTGACGATCGCCGCCGCCCTCTCCTACGGCGAGCTGGCGGCGATGATGCCCAAGGCGGGCGGGCAGTACGTCTATCTGCGCGAGGCCTACTCGCCGCTCTGGGGGTTCCTCTACGGCTGGACGGTCTTCCTGGTGATCCAGACCGGCACCATCGCCGCCGTGGCGGTCGGCTTCGCCCGCTTCCTGGGGGTGCTCATCCCCGGGGTCTCCCCCACCGCCTGGATCATCCCGCCGATCGACCTCTCGGACAGCTATGCCTTCAGCCTCTCGGTCCAGCAGCTCGTCGCCATCCTGCTGCTGATCTTCCTCACCTGGCTGAACACCCGCGGCATCCATCTCGGCAAGATCATCCAGAACACCTTCACCTCGGCCAAGACGCTGTCGCTGATCGCCCTGATCGTGCTGGGGATCTTCGTCGGCCGCAACGCCGGGGCGATCGCCGCCAACTTCGGCGACCTGTGGACGCCGCGCGACGTGACGCCGATCCGGCCCGACTTCTCCTTCGCGCCGCAGGTGACCGCGGCGATGGGGGCCTTCGGGCTGTTCGTGGCCTTCTGCGTCGCCCAGGTGGGCTCGCTCTTCTCCTCGGACGCCTGGAACAACATCACCTTCACGGCGGGCGAGGTGAAGGACCCGAAGCGGAACATCCCGCTTTCGCTGGTGGCCGGCACCACGCTGGTGATCGGCCTCTACATCCTGGCGAACGTGGCCTACCTGTGCACCCTCCCGCTCCACGCCATCCAGAACGCCCCGGACGACCGGGTGGCGACCGCCGCCCTGCAGGTGATCTTCGGGCCGGCGGGGGCGACGATCATGGCGATCGCCATCATCATCTCGACCTTCGGCTGCAACAACGGGCTGATCCTGTCCGGGGCGCGGGTCTACTATGCGATGGCCCAGGACGGCCTGTTCTTCCGCCGCACCGGCCTGCTCAACTCCCGGCACGTGCCGGCGTTCGGCCTGGCGCTGCAGTGCGTGTGGGCCTCGCTGCTGGTGCTGCCGCGCACGCGGACGGTGGACGCGGCCGGGGCGGTGACCTACGGCAACC
>Ga0070666_10002733_pt1 | contig 10659 bp, 10 predicted proteins | sample KBSS23metaG_FD_64677 | JGI IMG/M metagenome (GOLD analysis project Ga0070666, IMG submission 64677) | Switchgrass rhizosphere microbial communities from Kellogg Biological Station, Michigan, USA - KBS S2-3 metaG | ecosystem: Host-associated > Plants > Roots > Rhizosphere > Soil ... | reverse complement strand
ATCATCGCGATGCGCTTCGACACCACCGAACTGGGCGCGAACTGGAGCGAGATCTGCGCCTACGGAACCGCCGTGGTCGCGATCCCGGTCACCGAGGCCGCCAAGCAGACCGCCACTCAACTCGGCTATGGACGCCCGGCCGCGCAGCAACCGCAGCCCCCCGCCCAACCCGCCCAAGGCCAACCCGTCCAAGGCCAAGCCGTCCAAAGCCAACCCTTCCAAGGGCAACCCTTCCAAGGCCAGCCGTTCCAGCCGCAGGGCCAGCCTTACCAGCCGCCGTCGGGTGACCCCTTCGGCCAGTCACGCTAAACCACTCAGCAAGCACCAGATCCGACGATCCGAACAGGGAGCCCGACCGCACATGTCTGACCAGCAGTTCCGCATCGAAAAGGACTCGATGGGCGAGGTCAAGGTGCCCGCCGACGCCAAATGGCGAGCCCAGACTCAACGCGCAGTGGAAAACTTCCCCATCTCCGGCATGCCGATCGAGCGGGAACTGATCGCCGGTCTAGCCCTCATAAAGGGCGCCGGGGCGCGGGTGCGGGCCAAGCGCGGGCTGCTGGACTCGGCCAAGGCCGAAGCGATCGCCGCGGCCGCGAACGAGGTCGCGCGTGGCGATTGGGACCATGAGTTTCCGATCGACGTCTTCCAGACCGGTTCGGGCACCTCGTCCAACATGAACGCCAACGAGGTGCTGGCCTCGCTGGCCGCCGAACGGCTGGGCGACAGTGTGCATCCCAACGACGACGTCAACGACCCGCTGTCGTCCAATGATCAGTTCCCCTCGGCCATCCACGTCGCGGCCACGAAGGCCGTGGTCGTCGAACTGATCCCCGCCCTGCAGTATCTGGCTTCCAGCCTGCAGACCAAGGCCAAGGAGTTCGCCGAGGTCGTCAAGTCCGGACGTACCCACCTCATGGATGCCACACCGGTCACCCTGGGGCAAGAGTTCGCCGGCTACGCCGCCCAGGTCCGTTACGGCGTCGAGCGCCTGCAGGCAACCTTGCCGCGGGTTGCGGAGCTGCCTTTGGGTGGCACGGCTGTCGGCACCGGGATCAACGCTCCGGCCGGCTTCGCCGGTGACATCATCGCCTTGCTGGCCGCCGAGACCGGCCTGCCACTGACCGAGGCGCGCGACCACTTCGAGGCTCAGGGCGCGCGCGACGGGCTGGTCGAGCTGTCGGGGGCCCTGCGCACGATCGGCGTCAGCCTGAACAAGATCTCCAACGACATCCGCTGGATGGGCTCAGGGCCCCGCACCGGTCTGACCGAGATCTTCCTGCCTGACCTACAACCTGGTAGTTCGATCATGCCGGGCAAGGTCAACCCCGTCCTGTGCGAGGCCGTCTGCCAAGTCGTGGCTCAGGTCATCGGCAACGACGCGGCGGTGGCCTTCGCCGGTGCCGCCGGCAACTTCGAACTCAACGTCATGCTGCCGGTGATAGCCCGCAACGTGCTCGAATCGATTCGACTCATCGCCAACGTCAGCAAGGTGTTTGCCGACCGCTGCATCTCGGGCATCGAAGCGAACGTCGAACGGTGCCAGGAGTACGCCGAATCCTCGCCATCGATCGTGACGCCGCTGAACCACTACGTCGGATACGACGAGGCCGCCAAGATCGCCAAGCAGGCTTTGGCCGAGCGCAAGACGATTCGCCAGGTCGTCATCGAACGCGGTCATGTCGAATCCGGTGCCATCACGGAGGAAAAGCTGGACGAGGTGCTCGATGTGCTGTCGATGACTCGGCCCGCCGGTTGATCGATGAAAGTGCACGAGCAGATCGACGATCGGATGGCGGCCTGGATCGCCGATCAGCCGATGTTCTTCGTCGGAACTGCTCCGGCCGGTAGCGACGGCCACATCAACCTGTCCCCCAAGGGTTTGGCCGGGACGTTCCACATCATCGACCCGCTTCGAGTCGCCTACCTGGACTACACAGGGTCCGGGGCGGAGACGACCGCGCATCTACGCGACAACGGACGCATCGTTGTCATGTTCTGTGCCTTCACCGGGCCGCCCCAGATCGTCCGACTGCATGGCCACGGTCGTCCGATCTTTCCCGCTGACGCCGATTTTGCGACGTTGCGGGCGCACTTCGGACGAGAGACCGACCACGCCATTCGTTCGATCATCGATATCGAACTGGATCGGGTCACCGATTCCTGCGGCTACACCGTTCCGCTGATGGAGTTCACCGGGCACCGGCAACTATTGGACCAGTGGTCGGCACGCAAGACACCTGAACAGCTCGAGCAGTACTGGCAGCAGAATAACTCCGTCAGCATTGACGGCCTGCCGGCCATTGCAGGCCCGGCCGAGTTCAGCTGAGTCCGACGTCCTCGAGCATCTCGGTGACCAGCGCCGCGATCGGCGACCGCTCCGATCGGGTCAGCGTGACGTGTGCGAAGAGCGGATGCCCGCGCAAAGCCTCGATCACCGCGGCGACGCCATCATGGCGTCCTACCCGCAGGTTGTCCCGCTGAGCAACATCGTGGGTCAGAACCACCCGTGAACCCTGTCCGATCCGGGACAGCACGGTCAGCAGCACGTTGCGTTCCAGCGACTGGGCTTCGTCCACGATGACGAAGGCATCGTGCAGGGACCTTCCACGGATGTGGGTCAGTGGAAGGACCTCGACCATGCCGCGGTCCATGATCTCGTCCATGACGTCCTTGCTGACCAGCGCACCCAGCGTGTCGAAGACAGCCTGAGCCCAAGGCGCCATCTTCTCGTTCTCGCTACCGGGCAGGTAGCCCAGTTCCTGGCCCCCAACGGCGTAAAGCGGCCGGAAGACGACGACCTTCTTGTGGGCCCGCCGTTCCATCACGGCTTCCAGGCCGGCGCACAGGGCCAGCGCCGATTTGCCGGTGCCGGCCCGCCCGCCGAGCGACACGATGCCGATTTCAGGATCGAGCAGCAGATCCAGTGCTACTCGCTGTTCAGCCGAGCGGCCCCGCAGCCCGAAGGCCTCGCGATCACCGCGAACCAGCCTCAGTTCCTTGTCAGGGGTGACCCGAGCCAATGCTGATCCTCGGGCCGAGTGCAGCACCAGCCCGGTGTGGCACGGCATCTCGGTCACGGCGGCCAGGTTGCTGTCACCGGAGACGTCGACCCGGTCCTCGTTGTACAGGGCGTCCACCAGCTCGGTAGACACGTCCAATTCGGTCATGCCGGTCCATCCGGAATCGATGGCCGGATGGACTCGATACTCGTCGGCCGTCAGGCCGACTGAGGCCGCTTTGACCCGCAGTGGCATGTCTTTGGACACCAGCGTGACGTCGCGGCCTTCTTTGGCCAGGTTCAGCGCGACGGCCAGGATCCGGGAGTCATTGGACTCGACCCGGAAACCTTGGGGCAGAAGCTGCAGGTCGGAGTGATTCAATTCGACGTGCAGGGTGCCGCCGTCCGTGCCTATCGGGACCGGTGCGTCCAACCGGCCGTACTTGATCCGCAGCTCGTCAAGCATCCGCAGCGTTTGTCGGGCGAACCAGCCCAACTCGGGATGATGCCGCTTACCCTCCAGCTCACCGATGACGACCAGGGGAAGCACTACTTGGTGCTCGCCGAACCGTGCCAGAGCGCCCGGATCTGACAGCAGAACCGAGGTGTCGAGGACGAACGTTTTCAAGGGGGCTTGGCTCACAGGACGCTCCTGGGCACTGGGACCGTGCAGAACTCGCTCCGCACAGCCAGGCAGTCGAGGCACCGCCGACTACCGCTGGTAGGGGTACCGGTCGCTCCCTGAGAAAGGAGGCGATGCCGGCCCCCTTCTCGGCAATTTTCACCGTCAGGGACCTCCCGCAGTGGTCCGGAGGGATCCGAGCCACCTGATTTCAACGTACGTGCGATCCTGCGGCCTCGCCGCCCGCCACGCCGTCACCTTTTGCAACCGTTAAGTGAACGTTGGCAGCTAACTACCGTAACGCCGCTGGCGTCCGGAGAAGTCACGTAGCGCACGCAAGAAATCTACCTTGCGGAAATCAGGCCAGAGGGCGTCGCAGAAGTAGAACTCCGAATGGGCCGACTGCCACAGCAGAAATCCGGACAGGCGTTGTTCGCCGGAGGTCCGGATCACCAGGTCGGGGTCGGGTTGGCCCTTGGTGTAGAGGTGATCGGCGATGTGTTCCACGTCGATCACCTCGGCCAGTTCCTCGATCGAGATCCCGGCCTGGGCCTGCTCGTTCAGCAATGACCGGACGGCGTCGGCGATTTCCCGTCGTCCGCCATAGCAAACAGCCAGATTCACGGTCATTCCGGTCTTGTCACTGGACCGTTCGGCGGCCGCTTTGAGGGCCTGCGCCGTCGCCGCGGGCAGCAAGTCCAGGGCACCCACCACGTTCACCTGCCACGGTTGCTCGGTGGCGGAAAGATCGGAGGCGACGCTTTCGATGATCCTCAGCAGCGGGCCGACCTCGGCCGGGTCACGGTCCAGGTTGTCAGTGGACAGCAGCCACAGGGTGACGTGCTCGACCCTGGCCTCGGCACACCAGGCCAGCAAATTATCGATGTGATTGGCCCCGGCCAGGTGGCCGTCGTTGACGTCCTCGAAGCCGGCGGCGCGAGCCCAGCGCCGATTTCCGTCCAGCATCACCGCCACGTGCCGAGGCAGCTGCTGGCCGATCAGCTTTCGTCGTAGGCGACGCTCGTAAAGGGCGTACACGGCGGCGCGAAGGTCCACAAAACGAAAGATTAGCCCTGGTGGCCTCGGTCGCGCTCGGGCCGTGCGCCGGTTGTGTCGAGTCGTCGTCGGCCTCTTCTCAACTCCAACGGGTTAGTGGATGTCACCGTCGTCAGCTACTTTGGGGCATGGCCAGCGTGGGCGCGTCGATCGAGAGCACATCTCTGCGGGCCGCGGCGCTGCTCAAGCCACGGATGAGGGGCTGGCTGCATACCTACGCCGCCGTCATCTCGATCATCTCCGGCGCTACCTTGATCGCCGTCGCCGCCGCGACCCACGGCCCCCGCGCTGGCTGGTCGACCGGTATCTATGCAGCCACGGTCACGCTTCTATTCGGAACGTCGGCGCTGTATCACCGCCTCGGTTGGGGTCCCCGAGGCCAGCGGGTGATGAAGCGCCTGGACCATTCGATGATCTTCGTGTTCATCGCCGGTTCTTACACACCGTTCGCGGTCCTGACCCTGCCCCGGGGGTCCTCGATCGCCGTGCTCATCGTGGTGTGGAGCGGGGCAATCTTCGGAGTGATCCTCAAGAACGCGTGGCCCGAGGCACCGAACCGGCTTTCGGTCCCGTTGTACATCGGACTCGGCTGGGTCGCGGTGTTCGTTCTGCCACAACTGCTGCACCACTTCGGAGTCCCGACGCTTGTCCTGATCGCGACCGGCGGCCTGATCTACACCCTGGGCGCGCTGACCTACGGTTTCAAGAAACCCGACCCGTTTCCGGGAACCTTCGGATTCCACGAGGTGTTTCACGTATGCACCCTGCTCGCCGCCATCTGTCACTATGTCGCGGTGTGGTTCGCGGTTTTCGCATAATCGGTGACGGTCTTTCTGCTGGCCCTGACGGCCCTGTCGGCCGGCTGGGTTGACGCGGTCGTCGGCGGTGGCGGCCTCGTGCAATTGCCGGCGCTGCTGCTGGCCTATCCCAACGCAGCGCCTATCCACATCCTGGCCACCAACAAGCTGAGCTCGATCTGCGGAACCACCGCCAGCGCCACCACCTACTACCGCCGAGTCAAGCCCGACCTTCGAACGGCGTTTCCGTTGGCGGGCATTGCCTTTCTGGGTTCCATGGGTGGCGCCCTGATCAGCTCCCACCTGCCCCGGTCTGCGTTCAACCCGGTGGTGTTCGTGGTGCTCATCGCGGTCGGCGCGTACACGGTGCTCACGCCGAGGCTCGGGCTGGAGACGATGCTTCGCTTCCAGGGCCATCGGCACACGATCGCGGCCATGGCCACCGGTGCCGCGGTCGGACTGTACGACGGGGCGCTCGGACCGGGAACCGGATCGTTCTTCGTGATCGTGCTGGTCAGCCTGCTCGGCTACTCATTCCTGCAGGCCAGCGCCAAGGCCAAGCTCGCCAACTTGGCCACGAACTTCGCCGCTCTGGTGATCTTCGTGCCGCAGGGTGCGGTGATGTGGCGTCTCGGACTGCTGATGGGCGCCGGCAACCTGCTCGGCGGCTATCTCGGGGCCCGGACGGCGGTGGCCAAAGGAGCTGGTTTCATCAGAGTGATCCTGGTTCTCGTTGTGGCCGCCTTCGCCGTCAAGATCGGTTTGACGATCTTCTAACCCGACGTTCGCGCCGATTGGGTGCCAACCGCGGCCGCAAGGCCGGCCACATCGGTCACCGGCCGGTCGCACACGAATCCGCGGCAGACGTAAGCCGCCGCCCGACCGTCCACCAATGGGCGATCGACCAGCAGCGGAACGCCTTGGGCGTCCGGAGCACCCTGCACGACAACGAGCCCCGGTGAGGCACTGCGACGAGCGGCCCGGACCAAGTCCGCGGCGTCGTCGGAATCACCGACCACGGCAACCTGCAGTGGACCGGCGAGCGCGGCTTCGGCCACGCTGAGCGTCCATCCCGCGAAGCGCGGCTCCCGGATCGCCAGTTCACCGGCCGCGCGAATTGCGGCGTCAGCCGCGGCCCGGTGATCCGTTGAACCGCTGAGTGCCGAGTAACTGAGCAGAGCCCCGGCCAGCGCCGATTGCCCTGCTGGCGTCGCGTTGTCAGACGGATCGCGCGGCCGGGTGAACAGCGCCTCAGCGTCATCGGCCGTGTCGTGGAACCCGCCGTCCTCAGCTCGAAAATGCTCGAGCGCGGTTGCCAGCAGTTCGCCGGATGCGGTCAGCCAGCGGGCCTCGCCGGTCGCTTGGTGCAGAGCGAGCAGTCCTTCAACGAGATCTCCGTAGTCTTCAGCGACTGCCACTGCCTCACCGACCTGGCCATCGCGGGACGAACGTCGCAGTCTGCCGTCGACAAGGTGCCGTTCGAGCAGGTAGGCCGCACAGTCGATGGCGGCAGTGAGGTATTCGGGCACGTCGAGCAGTGCGCCCGCGTCGGCTAGCGCGGCTATGGCCAATCCGTTCCAAGCCGTCACGACCTTGTCGTCACGGGCCGGCTGCGGTCGGCGCAATCGTGCTCCCAGCAGCTGGGCGCGGACACCAGACCACCACTGCTCGTCGGCGGGATCCTCCAGCAATTGCAAGGTGGAAGTCCCGTGTTCGAACGTTCCGGCCGAGGTTACCGACAACAACTCGGCCGCAACGGCGCCATCGGTGGGACCGAGAGTGTCTATGAGTTGGGCTGGCGTCCAGGCGTACGTCAACCCCTCGACCCCGTCGGTGTCGGCGTCCAGCGATGATGCGAAACCACCGGCCGCTGTGCCGAGGTCGCTGATCAAGAACCGGGCCGTCTCGTGTACTACACGCTCGGCCAGGGGTGATCCGGTGGCTCGCCACAGATGCAGATACACCCGTAACAGCAAGGCATTGTCGTAGAGCATCTTCTCGAAATGGGGTACGACCCAGGCCGCGTCGACGGAGTATCGCGCGAATCCACCGGCCAGCTGGTCATATAGGCCGCCACGAGCCATCGCCTCGCAACTGCCGTCTACCAGTGCGAGCGACGTCGGTGAACCGGTTCGAGCATGGTGTCGCAGCAGAAACTCCAACACCATGGACGGCGGGAATTTTGGGGCGTGGCCGAAGCCGCCATGCTCACGGTCATACGTCGTAGCCAATTTGTCGGCGGACCCGTTCAGCTCACCGGCATCCAAGCCGGCGGGCTGAGAGGACACCACCACCGACTGTAAAGCGGTGACGATGCGACTGCCCGCCTCCAACACCTCGTCCTGCCGTTGCGTCCAGGCTTCGGTGACCGCTTCGAGCAGCCGCAAGAACCCCTCACGCGGAAAGTAGGTACCGGTGAAGAACGGTTCGCCGGACGGAGTGAGAAGGCAGGTCATCGGCCAACCCCCGTGTCCGGTCATGGCAGTGGTCGCCGACATGTAGATCGCGTCGATGTCAGGGCGTTCCTCGCGGTCAACCTTGATCGACACGAAGTTGGCGTTGAGGACCTCGGCCACTTCGGCGTTCTCGAAGGATTCGTGGGCCATGACGTGGCACCAGTGGCAGGCGGCGTAGCCGATGGAGAGCAGGATCGGTGTATCACGTCGCTTGGCCTCCTCGAAAGCTTCCGGCCCCCAGGGCCACCAATCCACCGGGTTCTCGGCATGCTGCAATAGGTACGGGCTGGTAGCTGATGCCAACCTGTTGGCCATCCGATGACTCCTAAGCAGTGGCACGGGTATCAGTCTCGCCAAAGTGATACACGAGAGTGATACACAAGGTGGGTTGCGGCCGCGATTCCCAGGCCGCCAGACATTGCCGTCCAAGCTTAGAGGGAGGGTCCACCGACGGCGGTCCGGAAGAAGCCCACGCTGCTTGCGCAGGGCAAGCCGCGCATGCTCGGCGGTTCTACGCGTCCGTGGCGGGTCCGTCGGTTCGCCCCGGAGACCGGCGGGACCAAGTACCAGGTGATGTTCCGCGTGAGACTCCGGCCCGAACGGACGTCCGTGCCTCGCGGACGGTTCAGGCTCTTGGCAAGGCTTACCACGGTGCAAGTGCACAGTAAATCGATTCGCGGCTTCGGCGGGCTCCGGCTCGGTGAACAGAACGGCCTGCGGGCGATCGACCTCTTCTTCTACCGTGGCTACGCGCAGGTCAACGGTGCGTGGGTAATGCCGCGCAAAAGTCCCGGATATCGAGGACCGGTCAAGAACAACGTCTTGCACGAAGTGCCGCTGCCCCGCTCTCTGCTGCACGACGAGCTAGTGCCGCGCGTCAAGGAGTTGTTCGGGCTCGGCCGGCGTCGAGCCAATCAGGAGGGCGACGGTTGCCGCAACGATGGAACAGGATCCTTGTCAAGGAAGCGAAACTCCGGCCCCGCATCGCGCCATTTGGGATCTTGCCGATTCCACGTCGCCAGTTCGAGATCCAATCCATCTGGATCCTTGAAGTAGACCGACTTGACCAGGCGCGTCTCTTCCCGTTCCGAGATCTCGCTGACACTGACTCCATGCGCACGCAGACGTTGCTGCCAATAGACGAGCGCTTCGCGCGAACCCACGTCCAACGCGAGATGATCCAGCTTGGTCGGATACCGCGGTGCCTCAGGCTCGCCCCAGAGCTCGTAGGTGATGGACGGAGCAGCAGAGTTCTCAGGTAGCGAGGGAATCTCGAAGAACGCGATGATGGCGGGATTGCCCGGGAACCGGAAGAAGTAAGTCCGGGTCCACCGCGGATCCGCCTTGAAGCCCGCAGCGATGCTAGTGGCATCGCGATGGTCGACCGTGTACACGGCCTCCATCCCCAAGAGGTCCTGGTAGAAGCGGACCGTGCGGTCCAAGTTCTTGCAATACAACACGATGTGGTTCACACCGGCAATCGCGTGGGCCCCCTCGACGGGGTCTGGAGCCGCGACCACAGGATCGGCGATCGCCGTTGGCTGGATGTCGTTAACGCTGCTGGCCAAAACCGTCACCGTTTCCTGATCAAGACCGACAACACCTCCAGCCACTTCTCGGCTTCTGCTACGCATTAGCTTATCCCTTCTGATCCGTAAGAACCTTTGCGAGGATCTCCTCCCGGAGAGTTCTTCCATCGGTAGCGCCGCGTGAGTAGTTCCACGCGAGCAGCGCCGCCGTACTCGTCGGAGTCACGCTCAAAAACCGGGCGCGAGCACGAAGCGTGGCACAGTCATCTCGTCGGAGACGTCGTCCCAGACGACCTCGACGGGGGCGTCGATCTCAATGTCGTCAGGATCGGAGCCGACGATGTTGGTGATGAGTCGGGCGTCATCGGCTCCATCGAGGCTAACGACCGCGATGACGTAGGGAACAACGTCCTTGAGGACGGGTAGAACGGCGTGCCGGGCCACGGTGAAGGTGTAGATGGTGCCTCGACCCGAGAGTTCGGCCCACTTGATGTCCTGCGATCGACAGGTGGGGCAGAAGGGCGTGGGCGGCATGCGAAAGGTCTGGCATTGACCGCATTGGGCGGCAACCAGGCGGTGGTCCTTGGCCGCGTCCCAGAAGGGCGCCGTCCAGGCGTCGGGGGCGATTTCGTAGAGTCCAGGTGGGAAGACTCTGGCATTTGTCGGTGACATGTTGACTACCTCCGCAATATGATCGAGCTGCTGGGCAGGCTTGTGGCGGTCCCGCCGACGAGCGCGATTTCGGCGCCATTGACCTGGTTCACGGCCGTGCCCCGGAGCTGCTCGACCGCTTCTCTCACATGGGTTAGGCCGCTGATAAAAGCCTCGGACAGATTGCCTCCGTGCGTGTTCACCGGGATCGACCCTGACGGCCATCGGATGTGTCCGTCAGCGACGAAGTCGCCGCCTTCGCCTTCGCCGCAGAAACCGTACGTCTCCAACTGAGCGAGGACAGCGGGGGTGAAATGGTCGAAGAACAGGGCTACGTCCACATCGCCGGGCCCCACTCCAGCCCTGGAGTACAGGGAGCGGGCCGCCGGGGCGGCTGGGCCGTTGCTGAAGATGTCGTCGGGCATGCCCATCCAGGAGATACCTCGCCCCCAGCGACCGTCTCCACCGATCGCTGACGCCGTTATGTACACGGGAGGATGGCGGAGGTCCCGGGCGCGTTCGGCACTGGTGGTGATGATGGCGACCG
>Ga0070666_10002732_pt1 | contig 10661 bp, 8 predicted proteins | sample KBSS23metaG_FD_64677 | JGI IMG/M metagenome (GOLD analysis project Ga0070666, IMG submission 64677) | Switchgrass rhizosphere microbial communities from Kellogg Biological Station, Michigan, USA - KBS S2-3 metaG | ecosystem: Host-associated > Plants > Roots > Rhizosphere > Soil ... | reverse complement strand
CCCCGCGCCAGCGCCTCGACCCCGGAGCCCCAGCCGGTGGAGGGTGCCGTCGGGTCGAAGGCGCTCCCCCAGGCCAGCAGCCGGGCCAGGGCCCGGCCCCCCCGCCGTTCCAGGTCTCCGGCCCTCTCCAGGGTCACCACTGTGGCCCCCTCGCCGGCCAGGAAGCCGCTCCGGCGGCGGTCGAACGGCCGCGCCTGGGTCTCGTGGGTCAGCGCTCCGAAGCGGTCGAGCAGGGCGTGGAGGAGGGGGGTCATCTCGTCCACCGCCCCTGCCAGGGCCCGGGGGGCGCGCCCTCCGGCCACCTCGCCGGCCGCGCGGCCCAGGGCGATCAGCGGCCCCGCCTCCCGCTGGCAGAGGGTGAGGCTCGGTCCGGTGGCCCGCGCGGCGATGGCGATCTGCGCCGCGGGCGCGTTGGCCACGCTCTCGGTGAACAGGGTGGGGGAGGCCGCCTCGGGGCCCTCGTCGAGGATCTGCTTGAGCAGGATCTCCGTGTTGGTGGAGGGTCCGAAGGCGGTGGAGATCACCACCGCCGTCCCCGTCTCCCCGGCGTCCGGCAGCCCGGCGCAGCGCAGCGCCATGCGCGAGGCCGCCAGCGCCATCTTCGAGGGGGGGCTCATCCGGCGGGACTCCCCGGCCGACAGCCAGCAGCCGAGCTGGCCGGGCGGCACCAGGCAGGCCTGATGGGAGCCGCCCTCGCGGTGGTATCCAGCCGAGCGGTCCACCTCGACGGCCGCCGTCTCCCCCTTCTCCAGCGCCGCGGCCAAGCGGTCGGACCCCGGACCCCAGGCTCCGATCGTTCCTACGCCGGTCAGCAGAATGGGCTCCTTCAAGCGGTCCGGTCCGTCCAGCGGGAGAAGACGAGCGCCGCGTTGGAGCCGCCGAAGGCCAGGCTGGTGGAGACCGCCGCGCGCGCTTCCGGCATGGCGAGCGGCTCGCGGGTCACCAGGGTGACCGGCAACTCGGGATCGGCGGCCTCGCCGCCGCAGGGGGCCGGGTGCAGCTCGCCGTGCCGCAGGCAGAGGATGGTGGCCACCGCCTCCAGCGATCCGGAGCAGCCCAGGAGGTGCCCCACCAGCGCCTTGGTGGCCACCAGGGGGATCTCCGCCGACCGCTCGCCGAACACCTGCTGCAGGGCCCGCCACTCGGCGGCGTCGTTGAGCGGCGTGCCGGTGCCGTGGACGTTGACGAAGTCGATGCCTTCGGGGGTCAGGCCGGCGTCGGCCAGGGCCGCCGCCAGGGCCGCCGCCGCCCCCTTTCCCGACGGGTCCGGCGCGGTCATGTGGTGGGCGTCGCAGGAAGCGCCGGCCCCGGCGAGCACGGCGAGCGGCTCGCCGCCGCGGGCCAGCAGGCGCTCCAGCGGCTCCAGCACCAGCACCGCCGCCCCCTCGCCGAAGGACATGCCGGCACGGCCGGCGCGGAACGGGCGGCAGGGGACCTCGTCGACCGAGCGCAGGGCGTTGAACCCCGCGTAGGTGAGCTCGCAGAGGGAGTCCGAGCCGCCGGCGACGGCCACCTCGACCTCACCCGTCCGGACCGCCTCCAGCGCCCGGCCCAGGGCGAGCGCGCCCGAGGCGCAGGCCGAGGAGACGGTCTCGACCGGCCCGGTCACCCCGAGGTGGCGGGCCACGGCGTCGCCGGGACCGTTCACCTGCTGCGAGGCGAGGGCCGAGAGGCGCCCCTTGCGCTCGCGGAGAAACTCCTCGAAGAAGCGCTCGCTCTCGAACATCCCGCCCGTGCTGCTGCCGAAGAAGACCCCGGCGTCCTCCTCCCCGAGGGGGACGCTCAACCCGGCCTGCTCCACCGCCTCGCGGGCGGCGAACAGGGCGAAGCGGTCGGCGATCGACAGGCGGCGCCAGCCGGGAACGGCGCGGGCCAGCTCCGGGGGCGGATCGCCCACCTCGGCGGCCAGGTGGGTGCGATGGGACCGGTGATCGAAGCGCTCGAAGGGGCCGATGGCCGGCCGGCCCGCGCGCAGACCCTCCCAGAGGGGGGCGGTCCCCCAGCCGAGACCGCAGACGGCGCCGACGCCGCTGACCGCGACGACCCGGGTCCCTCGCCCTGGCTGCAGGAAGAGCTCCGAGTCCACGGCGGGGGTCAGGTCCGTCCCTCGATGAACTGGGAGAGCGTGGATACCGAGGAGAAGACCTCGCGGCCGATCTCCTGGCTCTTGATCTTGATGCCGAACTCCTTCTCGAGCGCGACCACCAGCTCGAGCGCGTCGACGGAGTCGAGCCCCAGCCCCTCGCCGAACAGGGGAGCCTCGTCCTCGATCATATCCGGCCTCATCCCTTCCAGGTTGAGGCTCTCGACGATCAGGCGCTTGATGCGGTCCGGGGTGGCGGCGACTGCTTCCGACATTAGGTAAACCTCAGAAATTCGACGGTTTCGAGCCCCATGAAGGAGCGAAATCCGCAGCTTTTTCCATTCATCGGGTCTTCAATCCTAGCGTGCCCCGGGGGGGGCTGGCAATCATGGACAAGATCCTGTCTCCGTAACGGTTCCATCCGAAGACGGAGCCGCTGTTATCATCTCCCCCCTTGAATCCCCAAGATCCGATCCTCGAGGCCTTTGAGCGGCTCGTCCGGCACGATCCCCTCGCCCCGCTCGTGGTGTCCCCCGAGCGCCGGGCGACGGTGGGGGAGATCGATTCCCTGGCGCGCGCGGCCGGCGGCCTTCTCGCGGCGGAGCGCCTGCCTCCCGGCTCGATCGTGGGCCTGGCCGCGGCCAACGGGCCGGGGTTCCTGGCCTCCCTGGTCGCCCTGCGCCGGGCGGGGCTCGCCGTCCTGCTGCTCGACGCCCAGACCCCCGGGCCGGAGGCCCTGCGCATCCTGCGCGCGCTGGGGGCACCCGCCCTCCTGCGCTGCCCGTCCGGATGGCCGGTCGGCCCCCGGGACTGGTCCCTCACAACAGAGCCGGTCCCCCCGATCTTCCCCGGCGCCGCGGTCATCAAGCTGACGTCGGGCTCGACCGGGACCCCGCGCGGCATCGCCGCCAGCGCCGAGGCGCTGCTCGCCGACGACGACGCCCTCACCCGGACCATGGGCTTGACGGAGAAGGACCGGCTGCTCGCCGCCATCCCCCTCGCCCACTCCTACGGCCTGGCCAGCCTGGTCCTGCCGGCCCTGGTGCGCGGCGCCGTGCTGGCGATGCCCGACGAGGCGGGGATCTACGACCCCTTCGCCGCCGCCGCGCGCACCGGGGCCACCTTCTTCCCCACCGTGCCGGCCTACCTGGACGCCCTGGTCCGGATGAGCGATCCGCCGGCCCGTCCGGAGAGCCTGCGGCTGGTGATCACCGCCGGCGCTCCCCTCTCGGCCGCCACCTCCGCCCGCTTCCGCCAGGCGTTCGGCCTCCCCGTCCACGTCTTCTACGGCTCCAGCGAGTGCGGCGGCATCTGCTACGACCGCCAGGGAGGGGCCGCCGAGCGGGGCACGGTCGGCTCCCCTGTCGAGGGGGTCCGGATCACCCTGGAGCCGGTCGGAGAGGGCGAGAGGGAGGGCGGGAGGGTGACCGTCGAGTCCCCCGCCGTCTCCCGTAGCTATCTGCCGGAAGCGGACGACCGCCTGCGCGATGGCCGCTTCCGGGCCGGCGACCTCGCCGTCTGGCGGGATGGCGAGCTGGCCCTCCAGGGGCGGGTGGACGACCTGGTCAACATCAAGGGGAAGAAGGTCAACCCGCGCGAGGTGGAGTCGGTCCTCTGCGGGCTCGCCGGGGTCGAGGAGGCCGCCGTGCTCGGCGTCGCGGTCCCCGGCCGGGGGGAGATCCTGCGCGCCGTGGTCGCCTGCCCGCCCGGCCGCCTGAGCTCCGGCGAGATCCTGGCCTGGTGCCGGGAGCACCTCTCCGCCCACAAGGTGCCGCGCAGCGTCATCCTGGTCGAGGCCCTCCCCCGCAACGCGCGCGGCAAGCTCGACCGCTCCGCCCTCCAGACGCTGGGGACGGGCGATGGGGCCTGAGCGCCGGCGGTCCTACCGCCCCCCGGCCCTGCTCCTCGGCTCGATCGCCGTGCACGCGGCGGGCATCGCCGCCCTCGCCGCGGTCCCCCGGCAGTGGAAGGCGGTGGCCGGAACCCTTTTCGCCAACCACGTGGTCCTGGCCGCCGCCTGTCTCTGGCCCAAGGGGCAGGCGACGGGGCCCAACCTGCTCCGGCTGCCGGCTGCCGGCACCGGCCGGGGGGAGATCTCCCTCACCTTCGACGACGGCCCCGATCCGGAGGTCACCCCGCGGGTGCTCGACCTCCTGGAGGGCGCCGGCCAGCGGGCCACCTTCTTCGTGATCGGCCGCCGCGTCCGCGCCCATCCGGAGCTCGCCGCCGAGATCGTCCGCCGCGGGCACCGTGTGGAGAACCACACCGAGACCCATCCCCATCTCTTCGCCTGCTACCCCTCGGGCCTGCTGCGACGGGAGATCGAGAGGGCGCAGGATTCGATCGCCGCCGCCACGGGGGAGCGCCCGCGGCTCTTCCGCGCTCCCGCCGGTCTGCGCAACCCGATGCTCGACTGGGTGCTCCACCAGTCCGGCCTCCGGCTGGTCTCCTGGACCCGGCGCGGCTTCGACGCCGTCGAAAGCGATCCGGAAGCGGTCGCCCGCCGCCTCCTGGCCGGGCTCGCCCCGGGGGACATCCTGCTGCTCCACGACGGCCGCGCCTATGGGCCCCAGGGCGGCAACCGGGTGGCGCTGGAGGTCCTCCCCCGGGTGCTCGACGCCCTGGCCGCCCGCGGCCTCCGCTCCGTGCCGGTGCCCTGGATCTCTCCATGAAGAAATGGACGGGGAAGCTCACCCGGCAGATCCGCGACCTCCTCTACAAGATGCGCACGGAGGGGCTCTCTCCGGGCAGGCAGGCGGCGGCGGTGGCCCTGGGGGTGTTCATCGGCTGCACCCCGTTCTATGGCCTCCACCTGGCCCTCTGCATCGTGCTGGCCCGTCTGCTGCGCCTCAACGCCGGGCTCACCTATCTCGCCGCCCACGTGAGCCTGCCGGGCGTCGGCCCCTTCCTGCTGCTGGCCGAGCTCGAGACCGGGCGCCGGCTGCGGGGGCAGAGCTATCTGCACATCCACGTCGCGGACCTCAAGGAGATCGGCCTGCGGCAGGTCGGGGCGGACCTGCTGATCGGCAGCGCGGTGATCGGCGGCGCGCTCGCCGTCCTCTTCGCCGGGCTCGCCTGGTGGCTGGCGAAACGCCGCCAGGCCAATCCCGAGATGGAGGCCCTGCTCGAGGAGGCCTCCTTCCCCTACCTGGAGCCGGGCATGCTCGACTGGGAGTTCGTGCGCGGCAAGCTCCGCCACGACCCCCTCTACTTCAACCTCCTCCGCCGGGGCTTCCTCCCCCCGGAGGGCCGGCTGCTCGACCTCGGCTGCGGCCGGGGCATCCTCTTCTCCCTGCTGCTCGCCGCCCGCAGGCAGGTGGAGGCGGGGCAGTACCCCGAGGGCTGGGCGCCCCCTCCCCCCGGCCTGTCCTTTCACGGCGTCGAGGGGCGCCCCAAGGTGGCCGCCGCCGCCCGTGAGGCGCTCGGCGACCGGGCGGTGATCGAGACCGGCGACCTGCGCGCGGCCCGGTTCCCCCCGGCGAACGCGATCCTCCTGCTGGACGTCCTCCATTACCTGCCCGCGGAGGATCAGCGGGAGCTGCTGGCGAAGGCGGTCGCGGCGCTCCAGCCCGGCGGGGTCCTCCTGATCCGGGACGCCGACGCCGCCGGCGGCTGGCGCTTCACCGCCACCCGGGCGCAGGAACGCTTCTCGGCCCTCCTGCGCCGGCACTGGGGTCAGCGCTTCCACTACCGGAGCGCCGGGGAGTGGAGGGCGCTCCTCGAGGAGCTGGGGCTGGAGGTGGAGACGGAGCCCATGGGAATGGGGACTCCCTATGCGAACGTGCTGCTGGCGGGGGTCCCTTCTGTCCCTTCCTCTTCCGGCATTCCCAACGTCACCCGCAGCTCCTCCGGGTGAATGTGCCTTCGCGCGACCTCCTCCACCGTGGCGCGGTCGAGGGCTTCCAGCTCGGCCTTGCGGTGCTCGAAGTCGTCGAGGGGGACGCCGTACTCCTCGGCCTCTAGCAGCAGGTCGGCCCACTGCCGGGCGGTCTCGCGGCGGAAGGGCTCGCGGCCGAGGAGGTAGGCGCGGGCCTCCTCCAGCTCGGCCTCCTCGATGCCGTCCGCGGCGAGGCGGGTGATCTCCTCGATCACCCCGCGCTCGGCCTTCTCCACCGTGGCCGGCGAGGTGCCCACGTAGGCGAGCAGGCGGCCGCGGTCGAGCCCTGAGCCCGCCACCGTCTGGGCGTAGGCGGTGTAGGCGAGCCCCTCGCGCTCCCGGATGCGGGCCGGGATGCGGCCGGTCAGGCCGGCCCCCGAGCCCAGGATCACCGCCAGCAGCTCCAGGGCCGCGTAGTCCGGATGGCGGCGAGGCACCGTCAGGTGCCCCACATAGAGGTGGGCCTGGTCCTCGGCGTCGGTGCCGAGCAGGCAGCGGGGGCCGGTCCCCTGGGGCTCGGGCGGGCCGGGATAGGGCTCGGCCCCGTTCTGCGGCCGGCCGAGCAGCTTCAGGAAGCGCTCGCGGACGGCGTCCTCGTCCACAACCCCCGCCACGGTGGCCACGATGCCGTGGGCCAGGGCGCGGCGGCGGAACTCGGCGCAGTCGGCGGGGGTGACCGCCAGCAGGCTCTCCGAGCTGCCGTGCAGGGGCCGGCTGCGCGGATGCGGGGCGTAGAGCTGACCGAGGAAGGCAAAGGCGGTCTTGACGTCCGGCTGGTCGGCCATGCTCTCCAGCTCGGCCGCGGCCTGCCGGGCGAGCCACGAGCAGCGGTCCTCCGGAAAGGCGGCCTCGAACAGCAGCTCGACCGCCCAGTCCAGGGCCAGCTCCCAGTCCTGCGCCAGCGCGTCGACCGACAGGCTGACGTTCTCGAAGGAGCCGTTGCTCTGCAGGATCATCCCCTTGCTCTCGGCCTGCTCGGCGATGCGCCGCCAGTCCCGGGTCGGGGTCCCCTCGGTGAGCATCCGCCCCGTCAGCAGGGCCAGGCCCGGAAGGGGCTCCTCCCGGCCGCCGGCCCGCAAGGAGAGCCGGACGGCGACCACCTGCGCTCCCTCGACCCGCTTCACCCGCACGACCGGCGCCGGCGACGTCATGCCGTCCCCTCCCTCAGAAGATCCTCGATCGCGGAGACCAGCGCGTCCACCTCGTCCCGCGTGTTGTAGTAATGGGGGGAGACCCGCAGGGCCTGCACCGGCGAGCCGTCCGTCCGGGCGGCGGCGCTGGTGTTGATCCCCCGTTCGCGCAGCCGGAGCATCACGGGATTGGCGTCCCGGCCGGCGATCTCCACCGTGGCGATGGCGCAGAGGCGGGGCCCCCGGTCCAGAGCCCGCACCCCCGGCAGCCCGCTCAGCCGCTCCCGGGCGTAGGCGGCCAGCCCGGCGGCGCGCTCGCCGGCCTCCCGGACGCCCACCTCGACGGCGTAGCGGGCCGCCTCGCAGAGGCCGAGCACCAGGGCGTGGGAGGACTCCCAGCTCTCGAACCGCTGGGCGCCGTCCACCAGGTCGAGGCCGTCCCCCTCGCACAGCTTCGCCCCGTCCATGTCGATCCCCAGGGGGTAGTCGCCGCGCTCCAGGGCGCGATCCGAGACATAGAGGAAGCCCAGGCCGCGCGGGCCGCGCAGGAACTTGCGGGAGGTCCCCCCCAGGTAGTCGCAGCGCAGCCGGGCGGGATCGATGGGGATCTGGCCCACCGCCTGGCAGGCGTCGATCAGGTAGGGCACGCCGAGCGACTCGCAGACCTCCCCCACCCCTTCGGCGTCCTGCACCAGGCCGGAGTTGGTGGGGATCCAGGAGATCGCCACCAGCCGGCAGCGGGGATCGGCGGCCAGCCGGCGCACCGATTCGGGATCCACGCCCCCCTCGGGGAGGTCCTCCGCCATCCGCACCTCGATCCCCCGGCGGATCTCCAGGGCGCGGTACATGGTCCGGTTCGACGGGTAGTCCGCCCGGGTGGTCACCAGCAGGTCCCCGGGGGCGAAGTCGAAGGCCGAGAGGGCCTGGGAGAAGGCCACGGTGGCGTTCTCGACCACGGCGACGTTGCGCGGGGCGCAGCCGAGCAGCCGGCCGAGATGGCCGTAGCCCTCGCGCAGACGGTCCGCGGCCTCGGCCGCCGCCTCGTAGCCGCCGATCTCGGCCTCCCGGCGGAGATGGCCGAGGATGGCCTCGGTCACCGGCCGGGGGGAGAAGGAGGAGCCGGCGTTGTTCAAGTGCACCCGCCCGGCGCAGCCGGGGGTCTCCCGCCGCAGGGCGGCGACGCGATCTTCGGTGAGGTCGGTCACGACTTGGGCAGGGACCAGCCGACCACGCAGCCGCGATCGGGACGGAGATAGCGCTCGGAGACCTCGAGGAGGTGGTCGGGACCGGTGGCGAGGAGGCGCTCCATGTGGAGATCGAGATACTCCAGATCGAAGAGGGCCAGCGCCAGGCCGACCGACAGGGCCTGCTGGTGGACCTTCTCGTGGCCGAACACCCAGTCGGCGACGGCGATCTGCCGGCAGCGCTCCAGCTCCTCGGCGTCCGGCGGAGTGCGCCGCAGCTCCTCCATCAGCTCGAAGACCCGCGCCTCGACCCGCGCCGGCTCGACGCCGGGCACCACCTCGGCGGTGACGGTCATCAGGCTGGCGTCCATCCCCTCGGAGAGATCGGAGGCGACCCAGACGCAGATCTGCTCCTCCTCTACCAGGGCGTGCTGGAGACGGCTGGTGCGGCCCCCCGCCAGCACGGTGGAGGCGAGCCGCAGGGCCGGATGGTCGGGGTGGGCGCCGTGCGGGGCCGGCAGGGCCAGGAGCAGCCGGGCCACCTCCCCCTTGCGGCGCTCCAGCCGCACGGGACCCGTGGGCAGCACGGTCGGCGGGGTGAAGCCGCGGCGGGGCTCGGCGCCGGCCGGGATTCCGCCGAGCGCGCGCTCGACGGCGGCGAAGGCCGAGCCGTCCACGTCCCCCGCGACCACCAGGATGGCGTTGTCCGGCCGGTAGAGGCGGCGGTGGAAGTCCCGCAGGTCCGCCGGGCCGGTGGCCAGCAGCTCCTCGCGGGTGCCGAGCACCTGGTGGCCGTAGGCGTGAGGGGTGAAGAGGCGCTCGTGCACCGCCATCTCCAGGGCGTCCCAGGGCTCGCTGTCGTACATGGCGATCTCTTCGAGGATCACCTGGCGCTCGCTCGCCACCTGCTCGGGATCGAGGGTGAGGGCCGCCATGCGGTCCGCCTCGATGGCGAGCGCCTCGGTCCAGCGGTCGGCGGCGAAGTTGAAGTAGTAGGCCGTCGAGTCGTGGCTGGTGAAGGCGTTGTTGGCCCCCCCCAGGGCCTGGGTGAGGCGGTCGATCTCGCCCGGGCCGAAGCGGGCCGACCCCTTGAACATCATGTGCTCGAGGAAGTGGGCCGCCCCGCCGTGCCCCGGCCGCTCGTCGCGGGTGCCGGCGCGGTAGAAGAGGGCCGAGGTGACCACCGGCGCCTGCGGGTTGGTCAGCAGGCAGACGGTGAGGCCGTTGTCGAGCCGTTCCAGTTGGAGCCGGCCGGGAAGGGACTTCAGCTCCGGCGGAGCTTCCAGGGTGCTGACTCGGTTCATCGGTCTCCTCCAGGGGTCAGCGCGATGTCGACCCGCTTGCGCGCATCCTCCGCCGTCGCCACGACCAGGACCGTGAGGTCCTGCCGCTGATAGCCCGGCGCGGCGATCGACACCCGGTGCTTTCCGGGCGCCAGCTCCAGCCACTCCCCCTTGCCGCGCAGGAAGCCGCCGCCGCTGAACCGGCGGGCCATCCCCAGATTCCGGCCGTCCACCTCCAGGGTGGCCGTCGGGGGCTGCACTCGGAAGGCGACCGCCTCGCTCACGCGCACCGTCTCCAGGTCCGAGGCGTCCGTGTCGTCGGCGGCCGCCGGCTGCAGGCGCGCCGAGATCGGGGTCTTCCCCGACAGCGCGCCCGCCTCGACGGCGATCCGGTAGTCCTTCATCCCCTGCTTGCGGAACTTGACCAGGTAGGTCCCCGGGCCGGGGAAGACGTAGGTACGGGTCCCCCGCTGGCCGCTCCAGTTCTGGGCCGCGCCCAGCACCGTGCGATCCACCAGCACGATGGCGTCCGGCGGGGTGACGTTGAAGGTCACCTCCAGGGCCGTGCGCATCGTCCGGTCCGCGTCCGGCGCGGCTGCGGGCTCCTCGCGCTGGGGCTCCGGCTCCGGCGCGGCGGGCGTCGGCGCGGCCGGGGCCGGCGAAGCCGGGCGCTGCTGGGCGGGCTGCGGCGGCTGGGGATGCACGGTCTGCGGAGCGGACACCCCGGGGGGCTCCGGCCGGACCTGCGACGGCGATTTCGAGGGGACCGCCGAGGGCACCGCCGAGGGAATCGCCGGCGCCGTGGAGACCGGCGGCGCCACGGACGGCGCGGGGGCGGTCTGCGCGGCGGGCTCCTTGGTCGAGGTAGGCATCGGGCTCGAGACCGTGGACGAGGCCGGGACCGGCGCCGGGGGAACGGCCGAGGTCTGGGCCGTGGTCTGGGACGCTTCGGGGGAAGTTTCGGGGGAAGATTCGGGGCCGGCCGCCGGACGCAGGACCAGGAACCAGCCGGCGGCTCCGGCTCCCACCATCACCAGCAGGAGGATGCCCAGCAGCAGCCCGATGGGCAGGCGCTTCGCGGGCGGCGGCGCGGACCAGGCCGGT
>Ga0070666_10002730_pt1 | contig 10666 bp, 9 predicted proteins | sample KBSS23metaG_FD_64677 | JGI IMG/M metagenome (GOLD analysis project Ga0070666, IMG submission 64677) | Switchgrass rhizosphere microbial communities from Kellogg Biological Station, Michigan, USA - KBS S2-3 metaG | ecosystem: Host-associated > Plants > Roots > Rhizosphere > Soil ... | reverse complement strand
CACGCCGACATTTTTCCCGATCTCGCGGCGATCGAGACGCAATTCCATCATCTGGTGCGGACGATCCCGCACGCCGGCCGGCTGATCGTCAATGGCGGCGAAGAAAGTCTAAAGCGCGTGCTCGCGCGCGGCTGCTGGAGCGAAGTCGAGCGATTCGGCTTCGCGGCGGTTGCCGACACCGGCGCCGACTGGACGATCGCCGTCGACGGCACGATCAAGCTCGGTGGCGCCCCGCAGGGAGTGCTTGCGCCGTTCGCGCCGCTCGGGCGGCACAATCAGCTCAATGCGCTGTCGGCGATCGCGGCCGCCAGGCACGCCGGCGTGCCGGTCGCACAAAGCCTCGTCGCGCTGGCGGCGTTTCGCGGCATCGCCCGGCGCCTCGAAGTGCGCGGCAGCATCAACGGGGTCACCGTCTACGACGATTTCGCGCACCATCCGACGGCGATCGCCGCGACCCTGGCCGCGCTGCGGCGCAACGTCGGCAGCCAGCGGATCATCGCCATCGTCGAGCCGCGATCGAATACGATGAAGCTGGGAAGGATGAACGCGCGGCTGCCGGCAAGCCTGGAGCAAGCCGACCGTGTTTATTGCTACGCAGCCAACCTGGGTTGGGACGCGGCAGCCGTCCTGGCGCCGCTGGGCGATCGGGCCCGAGTCGCGAGCGATCTCGATGGCCTGATCGACGCAGTCGTGCGCGACGCGCGTCCCGGCGACCACCTGCTGGTGATGAGCAACGGCGGGTTCGGCGGCATACACGGCAAGCTGCTGGCGCGACTGGCCGGCAGCTGATGCGATCCGCCCTCAGCCTCCCAGCAACTCGACCATACCCGCCGCGGGCACCGCCGGGCTGAAAAAAAAGCCCTGCCCGTCTGGGCAGTTCTTTTCACGCAGGAATGCGAGCTGCTCGCGCGTTTCCACGCCTTCGGCGACGACCCGCTTCTCCAGACTTCTTCCGATGGCGATCACCGCGCTGACGATGCCGGCGTCGTCCGGGTCGGTGGCGAGATCTCGCACGAACGACTGATCGATCTTCAGCGTATCGATCGGAAAACGCTTCAGGCAGCCCAGGCTCGAATATCCGGTGCCGAAGTCATCGAGCGCGAGCTGCGCGCCTGTGTCCTTGAGTGCCCGCAGCACCGGTCCGGTCGCCTGCGGATTTTCCAAAAGGAAGGCCTCGGTCAGCTCGAGCTCCAGAAAGCGCGGATCCATGCCGGTTTCGGCCAGGATGTTGCGTACGCCTTCGACGAAATCCTTCGCACGCAATTCCGCCGTAGAAACATTGATTCCAACGCGCAACCGGGGCAGGCCGGCGCTTTGCCAGGCACGGGCCTGCTCGCACGCTTCGCGCAATACCCAGCGCCCGATCGGCAGAATCGCGCCGCATGCTTCGGCGATCGGAATGAATTTACCCGACGCCAGCAGTCCGCGCTGCGGATGATTCCAGCGGATCAGCGCTTCCACGCCCGCGATCGCGCCGCTCGTCAAGTTGACCTTCGGCTGATAATGCAGCGCGAACTCTTGTCGCTCGAGCGCGTACTGGAAGTCGTTTTCGATCTGAGGCATGTTCAGCGACATCGTCCTTGGCGCCCGATCTCGGCCAGCGCGCCGAATGAGTTTCCGCTATCTGTTCGATAGCGTACAGATAAGAAGACTCTACGCCGATAATCGCCGCACCGGAAAACTTCGTACTCCGGTCGCATCGGATTTGTGCGGTGCAGCGGGCCTTGCCCGCTGTTCCGGGGTAAAATTCCACCGATGTCCTGGCGAAGTCGCCTGCCGCTACATTCCTGATCGCGCTACCCGGCGACGAGCCGGGTCCACGCGTCGACATCCCCGACAGTCCGGTCGCGTCGCGCTCCCAAAAGGAGCTTGGGCGTTGCAACCGGGCCGCGACGACTGAGCAACCCTCCGGTCGACAGACAAGGAGTCAAAGCATGAAGAACCGCAATCTGCACGCCGGCAAGCCGGCACAAGCTGAATCGAGCGCGACGTATATCGACGCTGAAAAAACCTTTGGCGCGCGCAATTACGACCCGCTGCCGGTGGTCGTATCGCACGGTGAGGGCGCATCGCTGTGGGACATCCACGGCCGGCGTTTCCTGGACATGATGAGCGCCTATTCGGCCGTCAGTCACGGGCACGCGCACCCGCGCATCGTCACCGCACTGGTGGCGCAGGCGCAGCAGCTCGCGGTGACATCGCGCGCCTTCCACAACGACAAGCTGCCGCTTTTTCTGAAGCGGCTGACCGAAGTGACCGGTCTTTCGCGCGCGCTGCCGGCGAACGGCGGCGCCGAATCCGTCGAGACCGCATTGAAAGCGGTGCGCAAGTGGGGATACAAGGTCAAGCACATTCCCGACGGGCAGGCCGAAGTGATCGTGTGCACCGGCAACTTTCACGGCCGCTCGATCACCATCGTCGGGTTCTCGTCGGAAGCGCAATATCGCGACGGCTTTGGGCCGTTCGCGCCCGGATTTAAAGCGATTCCGTTCGCCGATCCGGTCGCCCTCGAAGCGGCGATCACGCCGAATACGGCGGCCTTCCTGGTCGAGCCGGTGCAGGGCGAGGCGGGGATGATCGTGCCGCCGGCCGGCTATCTGGCGGAATGTGCCCGCATCTGCCGCAAGCATCGCGTGCTGATGATCTGCGATGAGATCCAGACCGGCATGGGACGTACCGGCAGGTTTCTCGCCTGCGAGCACGACGGCGTCGTGCCCGACGGCGTGATTCTGGGCAAGGCGCTGGGCGGCGGCGTTCTTCCGTTGTCGGCGTTCGTCGCCACCGAGGACGTGATGCAGGTGTTTTCGCCGGGCGACCACGGCAGCACGTTCGGCGGCAATCCGCTCGCGGCCGCGGTCGGGCTCGAGGCGATCGCGGTGCTGTTCGACGACAAGCTGATCGAGCGCTCGGCCGAACTCGGCGCCTACTTGCTCGCGCAGCTGAAGACGGTGCGGAGCTCATTGATCCGCGATGTGCGCGGCAGGGGCCTGTTCATCGGTCTCGAAGTCGACGCCCGCAAGACCGATGCGCGCGCGGTCGTCGATCGCCTGCTGGCGCGCGGCATCATATCCAAGGACACGCACGGCACCGTCGTGCGCTTCGCGCCGCCGCTGGTGATCGACCGCGCGCAGATCGACTGGGCGGTCGGCGAAGTGCGCGCGGTGTTCGAAGAGCTCGACAAGGGATTGCGCCGCGCTGCCTGACGTCGGTCTTTGCGGGGCGGCGCTATACTGGCGCATGCCCAAGCCCACACTCGCCGACAAGCTGGTCGTCGCGATTTCGTCGCGGGCGCTGTTCGATCTGACCGAAAGCCATCGCGTCTACACCGAGGCCGGCGTCGATGCGTATCAACGCTACCAGATCGAGCACGAGGAGCAGATGCTCGCGCCCGGGCCGGCCTTCGTGCTGGTCAACAAGCTGTTGCGCCTGAATCGCGCCGACAAGCAATACGTCGAGGTTATCCTGCTGTCGCGCAACAGCGCCGACACGGGTTTGCGCGTGTTCAATGCGATCAAGCACTACGGCCTCGACATCACGCGCGCGGCGTTCACCAAGGGAGAGCCGACGTCGCGCTACGTTCCCGCGTTCGGCGCGCACCTGTTCCTTTCCGCCGACACCGAGGACGTCAAGCGCGTGCTCAACGACGGTTACGCGGCGGCGACGATCGTCCCATCGACGGTCGGCAAAAACGAGTCCGACGAGCTCAGGATCGCGTTCGACGGCGACGCCGTGCTCTTTTCGGACGAAGCCGAGCGCGTCTACCAGGAAAGCGGGCTGGCGGCCTTCTCGAAGAGCGAGACCGACGCTGCGCTCCGGCCGTTGTCCGGCGGCCCGTTCAAGGAATTTCTTGCCGGCCTGCACCGGATCCAGAGCGATTTTTCCGACGATGCCAGCCCGATCCGCACCGCGCTGGTCACCGCACGCAGCGCCCCGGCGCACGAGCGCGTGATCCGGACGCTGCGGGCGTGGAACATCCGGATCGACGAGGCATTGTTCCTCGGCGGGCTCGACAAAGGCGAGTTCCTCCGCGCGTTCGGCGCCGACATCTTCTTCGACGACCAGCGCACGCACGTCGAGTCCGCGTCCAAGCACGTCGCGACCGGCCACGTGCCGCACGGCATCGCCAACGAATAGCCCGAACCCTCGGGCCGCGGACTTTCGCTCGGGCTAGTCGACGATCCGCCCGTAGAACGGATACTGCGGATCGTTGTAGCCGGGAGTCGACGGATGGCCGGGCGTGACCAGCGAGTCGATCAGCGCCTCGTCGCCGGCATCGAGCATCTTGCCGGAGGCGCTCAGGTAATCGTCCCATTGCTCGATCGTTCGCGGTCCGCAGACGATCGAGCTGATGATTCGATTGGACAGCACCCAGGCGAGAGCGAACTGCGTCGCGGTCAGCCCCTTTTTCTCCGCGTGGGCCTTGATCGTCTGCGCCATCGCGATCGATTCGTCGCGGAATTCGGTTTCCATCATCCGACGGTCCTTGCGCGCGACGCGGGAGTCGGCGGGCGGTGCGGCGCCGGGCGCGTATTTACCGGTGAGCACCCCTCGCGCCAGCGGGCTGTAGGGAACGACCCCGATACCGTAGTAATCGCACGCCGGGAGGATCTCGACCTCGGGCATGCGGTTCATCGCGTTGTAGTAGGGCTGACAGACGACCGGCTGCGGCACGCCGAGATCGGCGCATAGGGCCACGATTTCGGCGATGCGCCAGCCACGATAGTTGGACACACCGAAATACCGGATCTTCCCCGATCGGATCAAATCGCCGATCGCCTCGATCGTCTCGACCAGCGGCGTGTCGGTATCGTCCTTGTGCAGGTAATAGATGTCGATGTAGTCGGTGGTCAGTCGCTTCAGGCTGTCTTCGCAGGCGTCGATGATCCAGCGCCTGGAAAGCCCGCCGTCGTGCGGTGCCTTGGTCATCACGTTGCCGACTTTGGTAGCGAGTACCCAGCGGCGCCGGTTGGCAGCGATCGCGGGTCCGACGATCGTCTCCGAGGCGCCTTTGGCGTAGACGTCGGCGGTGTCAATGAAATTGACTCCGGCATCGAAGGCCGAGCCGATAATGCGCCGGGCGGCGGCATCGTCTGTGCGATCGCCGAACATCATTGTGCCGAGACACAGCACCGATACCTCGAGGCCGCTGTCGCCAAGACGGCGGAATTCCATGGTTGACTCCGGAGTGGGAATGCTCGGCGCCATCGTGCAGCAAAGCCCTCGGTCCTGCAACCGAACCGGCCTCACGGTATAATTCGCGCCTCCCCCCGCAGCAACTTCGCTTCCCATGCATGTTTTTTTCGAGGACGACGGCGCGTTCAAGGCCGGCACAGTCCTCGCCGACAACGATACGTCGCTGCAGGTCGAGACGGCATCGGGCAAGCGGATGAAGATCAAGGCAGCCAACGTGCTGCTGCGATTCGCCGATCCCGCGCCCGGGGCCTTGCTGGCCGAGGCGCAGGCGCTGGCTGAGGACATCGATCCCGCGTTCCTGTGGGAAGCCAGCGGCGGGGGTGAGTTCGCTTTCGTCGATCTGGCCACCGAGTATTTCGGGCGCGTGCCGCGCCCCGGCGAAGCAGCATCGCTCGCCTTCTGCCTGCACGCCTCGCCGATGTATTTCTACAAGAAGGGGAAGGGGCGCTACAAGGCTGCGCCTCCCGAGGCGCTCAAGGCCGCATTGGCCGCCACGGAGCGCAAGCGCCGCGAAGCCGAAGAAGTCGCCGTGCTTGCCGCCGAGCTATTAGCCGGTCGCCTGCCGCAGGCGATACGCGACCAGCTGCCGATGCTGCTCTACCGGCCCGACAAGCAGGCGATGGCCACGCGCGCCGTGGCGGCGGCGTGTGAAACAGCGCACACCAATGCGCTCGCATTGCTGGCTTCCTGCGGAGCGATTCCATCGACGCACGACTATCATTTCGATCGCTTCCTGTCGGAGGCATTTCCGCGCGGCACCGCGTTTCCCGACTACGGCACGGTACCGGACGCCCCCGCGTTGCCGCTGGCCCGCGTGGAAGCGTTCTCGATCGACGATGCGACGACGACCGAGATCGACGACGCCTTTTCGGTACGCGCGCTCGCCAACGGCAACTTCGAGATCGGTATCCACATCGCGGCGCCCGCGCTCGCGATTCTGCGCGGCTCGGCGCTCGATGCCATCGCGCGCGATCGGCTGTCGACCGTTTACATGCCGGGCCGCAAGATCACGATGCTGCCCGACGAGGCGATCGGGCGCTTTACGCTCGCCGCCGGCGCGCCGCGCCCTGCCTTGTCACTGTACGTCGAGACGGCGCCCGACGGCACGCCGCTCAGGCAGGCGACCCGTCTCGAGCTCGTGCCGGTTGCGGCCAATCTGAGGCTCGACACGGTCGGTGAGCAATTCGTCGCCGCAGCGTCGCCGGGCGATCCGCGCTGGACCGATGAGCTGCGCGCACTGTGGCGACTGGCTGAAAAGCTGGAGGCGGCGCGCGGGAAGCCCGACGTGCCTCGACTCGATTACACGTTCACAGTCGACTGGGACGCCGCGGCCGACGGCAGGATCGCGATCGTGCCGCGGCCCCGCGGGTCACCGCTGGACAAGCTGATTGCCGAGCTGATGATTCACGTCAACAGCAGCTGGGGCAAGCTGTTGCACGAAGCGAACGCGCCGGGACTGTATCGCACGCAGCAGGCCGGGAAGGTGAAGATGAGCACCAAGCCCGAGCCGCATCAGGGTCTCGGTGTCGCACACTACCTGTGGGCGAGCTCGCCGCTGCGCCGCTACAGCGACCTGGTCAATCAGCGGCAGCTGATCGCCGCTGTCGCCGGCGACACGCTTCCCTATGTCGAGAGCGACGCCGAGCTTTTCGCGGTGCTCGGCGCCTTCGAGGTCACCTACGCGCAGTATGCCGAATTCCAGAGCCGGATGGAGCACTACTGGTGCCTGCGCTGGCTCGAGCAGGAAAGCCTGCGCGAGGCAACGGCGAGCGTCGTGCGCGACAATTTGGTGCGGTTCGATGGGCTGCCCCTCTACGTTCGCGTCGCCGGCCTGCCGGCCGCCGTCGCGCCGCGCGTCCGGCTCGCAATAGGCGCCGTCGATCTGCTCGCCGCGACCGTTGAGGTCCACTACGTGGGGGAAGCCCTAGACTGACCGGGGTTGAGCGATATACTCCCGGCCTATGCCCAAGGGCACGCGAACGAGTGCGACGGTCACGCCGCTGATCACCGCGAGGAAAAAACCGGTGACACGGCCGCGTGCGCTGGTCGTGCATACCGAAGCGCGTACGATGTCGCTGCCGTTCCTGTTCGCGGACGCGACGCCGGGCAAGCGCCTGCTGTTCAAGGCGATCGTGGGCTCGGTCCTGCTGCATCTCGCCGCACTGGCCGTGCACTTCAGTCCGCTGGATCTGGCCCAATTCGATCGCAACGGGCCGCCACTCGAGATCGCGCTGGTCAACGCCAAGTCGGTCTCGAAGCCGACCAAGGCGGAGCTCCTCGCGCAGGCGCATCTGGATGGCGGCGGCAACACCGACGCCAATCGCCGCGCGAAAAGTCCGTTGCCAGTGCTGCCCAAGGAAAGCGCCAGCAATCAGCTTGCCACGGCTACGCAAAAGGTCGAAACCCTGGAGCAGCGCGCGAGTGAAATGATGGCGCGGCTCAAGGCCGCGGCGCCGGTTGCGGTGCCGCAGTCCAAGCCGAACGAGATGCCCGACCGCACCGAGCTTCCGACCGCGACCGAACAGATGCAACGCACGCTGGAGTCGATGCGGCTCGAAGCGCAGATCGCCAAGGATCTGGATGCCTACCAGAAACGGCCGAAACGGCGCTTCATCGGCGCCCGGGCCGAGGAGTATCGGTTTGCGCGCTATGTCGAGGACTGGCGGCTCAAGGTCGAGCGCATCGGCAATCTCAATTATCCCGAAGCGGCCCGCTCGCAGAAGCTCTACGGCAGCCTGCTGCTGACGACGGGCATCCGCGCCGACGGCAGCATTGAGAGCATTGTCGTCGAGCGCTCGTCCGGAAAGCGGGTTCTCGATCTGGCGGCGGCCCACATCGTGCAGATGGCCGGCCCCTATTCGCCATTCCCGCCCGACATCCGGCGCGACACCGATATCCTGTATATCACGCGGACCTGGACGTTCGCGCCGGGCGATTCGCTGACGTCGCAATGAGCGAATCGGTGCGCGCGTGACCGGCGGCAAGGCATCGCCGGCCGGCCGGCAACCGTCGCACCGGACAACCGATGCCGGGGCAGCGTCACAGCAATCTTCGCGCGGTCAAACGTTCGACCGCTACGCCGTCATCGGCAACCCCGTCGCGCATAGCAAGTCGCCGCTGATTCAAGACGCCTTTGCCCGAGCCACCGGCCAGCACATGCGCTATGAGCGGCTGCTGGCGCCGGTTGACGGCTTCGTCGAGACCGTCCGGAAATTTGCCGAGGCAGACGGCCTCGGCCTCAATGTCACGATCCCGTTCAAGGTGCAGGCGTTCGCGTTGGCGCGCGAGCGCAGCCAGCGAGCGCAAGCGGCGGGCGCCTGCAATACGCTGGCATGGCGCGGCGAGCACTGGTTCGGCGACAACACCGATGGCGCCGGGCTGGTGCGCGATCTCACCTGCAATCTGGGCGAGACGATCGCCGGCAGGACGCTGCTGGTACTGGGCGCGGGGGGTGCGGCGCGCGGCATCGCCGGAGCCTTGCTCGCCGAACGGCCGCTGCGGCTGGTGATTGCCAACCGGACCCACGCGAAGGCGATCGATCTGTCGGCGCAGTTCGAGCGCGGCGGCCCGATCAGCGCGGAACCGCTAGCCTCGCTGTCCGGCCAGCAATTCGATATCGTCGTCAACGCGACCAGCCTGGGACTGGGCACGTCGGTCCCGGCGGGATTGTGGCCGCATCGCCTCTTCACCCCGCAAGCGCTCGCCTACGACCTGATCTATGCCGACCAGACGACGCCGTTTCTGCATTGGGCGCGCAACGAAGGTGCGGCGCGCACGGCCGATGGGCTCGGCATGCTGATCGAGCAGGCCGCGGAAAGCTTTTACCTATGGCGCGGCGTGCGCCCCGACACCGATCCGGTTTTCCGGCTGCTCCGGGCAGCCGGCCGAGACTAAAGCCATGCGTCTGGCGCTGCGCTGGGCGATCCGGGCGATGCTCGTGCTGCTGACCGCTTTCGTGCTGCTGCAGCTGTGGTACGCGGCTCACATCTGGTGGTGGCGCGATCATCCGCCTAGTGAAACGGCTTTCATGTCGGTCCGCCTGGCCGAGCTGAAGAGAGTCAACCCTGGCGCGCGCCTGCAATATACGTGGGTGCCCTATCAGCGCATTTCGGTCCAGCTGAAGCGCGCGATGATTGCCGCGGAAGATGCGAAATTCGTCGAGCACGAAGGGTTCGACTGGGAAGGCATCCAGCACGCGATGGACAAGAACCTGAAAAAGGGCCGCGTGGTCGCCGGAGGATCGACGATTTCGCAGCAGCTGGCGAAGAACCTTTTCCTTTCGGGAGATCGAAGCTATTGGCGCAAGGGGGAAGAGGCGCTGATCACCGTGATGCTCGAGGCGATTCTGGACAAGCGTCGCATCTTCGAGATCTACCTGAACGTCATCGAATGGGGCACCGGCGTGTTCGGCTCCGAGGCCGCCGCGCGTCACTATTTCGGCACATCGGCGGCTCAGCTCGACGCCGAACAGGCGGCACGGCTTGCCGCGATGACGCCGAACCCGCGCCGATACGAACGCAATCCGGGATCGAAAGTTTTGGCGCGCAGGATCCCCATCATCATGGCGGGAATGCCGTCGGCGGAGTTGCCCTGAGGCGCATTGTGGGGCACGATGCGCGGCACGCCGCCCGGGCGAGCCGCGCCCGGCATCATGGGAATAAGATCTGGCGGCGCGTGTTAGCGGTGCCGTAGCTCGACCGAAGCATTGACGATATTAACCAACGGGGAGAAGTGATGAATACGACCGTACGCAAAATCGGCACAATTGCAGCAAGCCTTTTCGCCGCGCTCGCATTATCCGCTGTCGCGCTGGCACAAGCCCCGACCAAGATGGCCGGCGGCGTGATGGCCGACAGCGCGGGCATGACGCTCTATGTGTTCGACAAGGATGCCGGCGGCAAGAGCGCCTGCAACGGTCCGTGCGCCGCGATCTGGCCGCCGCTGCTGGTCACCGGCGATGGCAAGGCGTCGGGCGACTGGACGATCGTCGCGCGCGACGACGGCACCAAGCAGTGGGCGTTCAAGGGCAAGCCGGTCTATAAGTATTCGAAGGATACGAAGGCGGGCGAAACGACCGGCGACGGGTTCAACGGCGTCTGGCACGCCGTAAAGGGTTGACCAGGAGCGGATGCGCCGCGATGTCCGGCGCATCCGACCGAGGCCCGCGACAGGGAATACCCCCGGCCGTCCTGCTGTTTCCTTCACCATGAAGCCGGCGGCAAAGCACGTGGCAGGGGCCGCCGGGAATAACGCGGCGCCCGCAGCGGTCTGACGTACAGGGAACCGTCGGATGCCGGACTCGTTGCCTCACCCCGATCTGGTTGCGGCGCTTCCGCGCCTGCGGCGCTACGCGCGGGTGCTGACCGGCGATCTCAATCGCGCCGACGATCTGGTGCAGGACACGCTGGCGCGCGCATGGGAGAAGCGGCGGCTATGGCAACCCGGTAGCGATCTGCGAGCCTGGCTGTTCACG
>Ga0070666_10002717_pt1 | contig 10684 bp, 9 predicted proteins | sample KBSS23metaG_FD_64677 | JGI IMG/M metagenome (GOLD analysis project Ga0070666, IMG submission 64677) | Switchgrass rhizosphere microbial communities from Kellogg Biological Station, Michigan, USA - KBS S2-3 metaG | ecosystem: Host-associated > Plants > Roots > Rhizosphere > Soil ... | reverse complement strand
TTCTACATCGAGTACGAGCTTCCGGACGAGATCGAGATCTCGAAGATTCTCGACGCGGTCCTGAAGGCGCGCCTCGACCACTCCGGGATCTCGGATACGGATCGGAAGCGGCTGGCGCTCGGCTTGAAAGGACTCACGGCGGACGAGATCGGTCATCTCCTGAACAAGGTCTTCGCTACCCGGCGGGCGTTTGACGAGAGCGCCTACCAGGAGGTCCTCGCCGAAAAAGAGCAGATGTCGAAGAAAGAGGGGATCCTGGAATTCGTCCCCCCGAAATTCTCGATCGACGACCTCGGCGGATACGAGAACCTCAAGGACTGGCTCTACAAGCGGAAGGCGCTCTTTTCGCGCGAAGCGCTGGAAGCGGGAATTCCGATTCCGAGCGGCATCCTCCTGATGGGGATGTCCGGATGCGGGAAGAGCCTCGGCATCAAGTGCATCTCGACGCTGTGGAACCTTCCGCTCTTCCGCCTCGACATGAACAGCGTGTTCTCGGGCGCGTCCGGGAACGCCGAAATGACGTTCCTGAAGGCGCTCCGCACGGTCGAAGCGGCCTCGCCGGCGGTCCTCTGGATCGACGAGATCGAGATGGGCGTCGGATCGACGGGGCAGGGCGATTCGTCCATGTCGCGGATCTTTGCCGGCTTCCTCACCTGGATGCAGGAGAAGGATCCGTTCGTCTTCGTCGCCGCGACCGCCAACCGCATCCATCTGCTCCCCGCGGAGATCATCCGCAAGGGACGCTTCGACCAGGTCTTCTTCGTGGATCTCCCGAACGAGGAGGAGCGCAAGCAGATCTTCGGGATCCATCTGACGCGCAACCGGCAGGACGCCTCGAAATTCGACCTCGTCTTCCTCGCGAAGGCGACGAAGGGATGGAACGGAGCGGAAATCGAGCAGGCGGTGGTCTCGGCCGTCGTGGACGCCTATTCCGAGAAGCGCGCGCTCTCCGAACAGGACCTCTACAAGATGATCTCGGCCACGGTGCCGCTGTCGGTGACGATGGAGGATCAGATCAAGGCGATCAAGAGTTGGGCGCATGATCGCGCCATCTCCGCCTCAAAATAGGAAGCTGGCGCGGACCATACGGGCCGTTATACGGGCTCGAAGGCCCCGGCGCCGGCTCGACGTAGCTCCCCGAGTACGCCTTCACCGGCGCCGGGGCCTCCGAGCCCGTCTTCCAGCCCGTCTGGCCGCGCCTCGGCCCAGTTTGTAGCTGAGATGGCGTATTCCCTCGATCCTGACACGGGCTGGCGCGGACGATCCATCGAGCCGGTCGGGCGCGTGCGACCGCCGTCGGTCTCGACGTACGCGCAAGGGTACGCCTCGCCCGCCGGCCGGCCACCCGCATCCCGCCGGGCTCGCGGCTAGCCGCGCCTCAGAGTTGTCGCAGGTGATATCGCGCTGTCGCGGACCATCCGAGTTCGCCTTCCAGGCCGTCTGGCCGCGTCTTGTCTGTCCTTCCGAGCGAGCGAAGCGACGAGGAATCCCGGTCGCGGCCCGGGGTCCTGGAAATCGTGTATTAGGAATCGTCGCCGCAAGGGGCGTCCATCGTCCGCGCCGCTTCCCTAGTTGGCGAGGGGGTTTGTTTCGGCGCGGTACGGGCGCAGGAAGTCGGCCGTCGATTTCCACTCGGCGAGGCGCTCGCGGATCGCGTCGAAGCGTTCGGAAAGGGCGTCGAGGGTGAGGATCCGCTGGAGGTCCGAGGGGGGCCATCGGAGCCGCAGGGCGAGCTCGCCCGAGAGCCGCTCCGCCGAGAGCTCTTCCGACGGGAGGGGCGGGAGGTCCATCGCGGACTGCAGCTCGCCGAAGAGGTGAAGCACTTCGGCGATGGCGCGCGCGCCGAGCCCGGGGTCCGGGTAGTCGACCGCGGAGAGAACCTCCACCCGGGCGGTGCGGAACGGCTCCGTCGGTTCTTCGCCGAGAATCCGGAACCGGTACACCCCCTCCAGGATGATGTTGAATCGCCCGTCCTCGAGCTCCTCGTGCTCGACGATCCGGCCGGCGCCGCCCACGGCGAGGACCGGCGGAGGCGAGTCTTTCGCCGGTTCGCCGTCGAGCATCGCCATCCCGATGACGCGGTCTCCGGTGAGCGCTCGGGACACCATCGTTCGATAGCGCGGCTCGAAGATGTGGAGGGGAAGCAGGGTCCCGGGAAACAGGACGACGCCCGGCAACGGAAAGAGGGGGATCCGGACGGGTTCCGGGGGGTCGCTCATCGCCGCGCGCGGCCGGACGTCAGCCGTCGCTCCCGATCGCCTCGACCGGGCAGGAGTCCATCGCTTCCTGGCAGGCCGCTTCCTCTTCCGGCGTGCCAGGCTGCCGGGAGACGAACGAATACCCCTTCTCCTCCTCGCGGCGAAAGTTTTCCGGGGCCGTCACGCGGCACACGTCGCAGTCGATGCACTGAGCGTCGACGTAGTACTTTCCCGCCGCATTGTCGGGGTAGCGATCGTTCTTTTCGGCCATCGAATCGTGACGATACAACGCGAGGCCGGGCCATTGCTACAATCGAAACGTGCTCTATCGTTTCGACAACGCCGTCAAGGCGTACGGACCCAAGGACGTGCTGCGCGGCGCCTCGTGGCAGCACAACCCGGGGGAGAAGGTCGGCCTGATCGGCAAGAACGGCGCCGGGAAGACCACGCTGCTCCGCCTGGTGCTCGGCCGGGAAGACACCGACGCCGGGAGGATCGTGCGCGCGACGAACATCCGGATCGGCGCGGTCGACCAGTCGATCGACCCGGAACTCGCCGATTCGCTCGAGGACTACGTCGCCGGCGCCTTCGAGCATCTCCACCGGATCGAGGCGGAGATGCGCGCTCTCGAGCACCGGATGTCGGAAGGGGAGCACGACGCCCTCGCCGATCCCTACGACCGCCTGCAGCATCGCTTCGAGAACGAGGGCGGATACGCGATGCACGCGGAGATCGAGCGGATGCTGACGGGGCTAGGATTTTCGCCCGCCGATTTTCCCCGCCCGATGGCGGAGCTCTCGGGCGGGCAGAAGAACCGGGCCATGCTCGCCCGGGCGCTGCTGGGGCAGCCGGACGTTCTCCTGCTCGACGAGCCGACCAACCACCTGGACTATTCGGGAATGGAGTTCCTCGAGGAATATCTCTTCGAGAGCAAGAAGGCGTTCCTCACGGTTTCCCACGACCGGCGTTTCCTGAACCGGGTCTGCACGACGATCCTCGAGCTCGAGTTCGGGCGGCTCACGGAGTATCCCGGCAACTACGAGAAGTACCGCGCCCAGAAGGCGGAGCGCCTGCTGTCGTCGCTTCGCGCCTACGAGAAGCAGCGGGATCACATCGAGAAGACGGAAGAGTTCATCCGCCGCAACATCGCGGGGCAGAAGACCAAGCAGGCGCGCGGGCGGCGCACGCATCTCGAGAAGCTGGACCGGCTCGAGAATCCCGTCGAGGACGCGACGGAAGTGGCCTTCCACTTCGTTCCCGACAAGAAAGGGGGAAGGAGCTTCCTCCGGGCGAGGCACCTCGACGTCGGATACGCGGCCGGAGAGCCGATCGTGCGCGGGGTGGACTTCGAGCTCCTGCGGGGAGAGCGCATGGCGATCCTCGGGGACAACGGCTCGGGCAAGTCGACGCTCCTGCGGACACTCGCCGGCCGGCTTTCGCCGCTCGCGGGAGGCATGGAGCTCGGCCACGAAGTCTCGATCGGGTACTACGACCAGGAGCTCCGGGACCTCGATCCGAAGAAACGCGTGATCGACGCCGTGTGGGACCTGCACCGAACCGAAACGGAACTCGAGGTGCGCTCGTATCTGGCGCTCTTCGACTTTCGCGACGAAGACGTGTTCGCCCCGATCGCGGGGCTCTCCGGCGGAGAGAAGGGGAGACTGACGCTCGCCGTCGTCATGAAGCAGAACCACAACCTGCTCCTCCTCGACGAGCCGACGAACCATCTGGACCTCGACGCCCGCGAGGCGCTCGAGCGCGCGCTCCAGGATTTTCCCGGCGCGATTCTCTTCGTTTCGCACGACCGCATGTTTGTCGACCGCCTCGCGACCGAGGTCCTCGACATCGACCGCGGCCGGGCGCGCAAGATCGTCGGCAACTACTCGGACACGTCGGCCGCCCGGAAAGAGCGGCGGTCGCGCCCCCCCGAGGTCCTCGCGCCGCGGCCGGAAGGGAAGGCCGTCCCGGCCGCCTCGCCGGCGGCGCCCGAGGCGGTCCTCCCTTCGGCGCCCCGGCCGCGCCGGGATCCCGCCCCGCCGGCCGACCGGGAAGCGAAGAAACGCGAGCAGAAGGTTCAGCGTCTGGAGAAGCGGATCTCGGAGCTCGAAGGGGAAGTCGCCGCGGCGGAATCGAAGCTCTACGACGAGGGCGACCGGCTCGACGCCTTGACCGCGGCGGCGATCTGGAAAGAGAAAGAGGAATCGAAGAAGAAACTCGAGGAGCTCTTCGAGGAATGGAGCCGGCTTTCCGCGGGAGCGGGAGTCTCGTGAGGGCGGCGATCCTCGCCGTCGGGAGCGAGCTCCTGGGAAGCTCGCGGATCGATACGAACTCCCTCTGGCTGACCGCGAGGCTCGAGACGCTCGGAGGCGAGGTCGTCCGGAAGGCCTGCGTGGGGGACGATGCCGGAGCGATCGCTGAGGAGCTGCGGCATGCCGCCCGCCAGGCGGCGCTCGTCCTCGTGACGGGCGGGCTCGGTCCCACGGCCGACGACCGCACCCGGGAGGCGCTCGCGGAATTTTCCGGCGGCCGCCTCGCGCTCGACACGGCGCTCCTCTCTTCCCTCCGGGACCGGTTCGCGCGACGCGGCATCCCGATGCCCCCGATCAACGAAAAACAGGCGCTCGTCCTCGAAGGATCCGAGCCGCTCGTCAATCCCCGAGGATCAGCGCCCGGCATCTGGTTCGAGCGGGACGGCGTTGTCGTGGCGTGCCTACCCGGGGTGCCGTCGGAAATGAAGGGAATGTTCGACGAGCTCGTGTCCCCACGGCTCGAGGCGCGCCACGGAAGCGCTCCCCGGCGGCGCCGGATCCTGAAGATCGCGGCGATGGGAGAATCGGCCGTCGAGGAGCGGGTCGGGCCGGTCTACGAGAAATGGAAAGGCCACGGCTTCACGATTCTCGCTTCGATCGGAGAGGTCCAGCTCCACCTCCTCGCTACGGGGACGGAAGCGGAGGCGACGGCGATTCTCGACGCGCAGACCGCGGATTTCGAGCGCGCGCTTCCGGGGAGGATCTTCGGGCGGGACGACGAGACGCTCGAAGCGGTCGTCGGCGAAATGCTCCGTACCGGAGGCGCGACCGTCGCGACGGCGGAATCGTGCACCGGCGGGTTGATCGCGCAGCGCCTGACGGACGTTCCCGGATCGAGCGACTATTTCCGCGGGGGCCTCGTCGCCTATGCCAACGACGTGAAGGCCGCGTGGCTCGGGGTCCGCGAGACCACGCTCGGAGCGAAGGGCGCCGTGTCCGAAGAGACGGCGCTCGAGATGGCGGAGGGGGCGCGCACCCGGTTTCGGTGCGACTACGCGGTCTCCTCGACGGGCGTCGCCGGCCCCGGCGGCGGGACGCCCGAAAAGCCGGTGGGAACCGTCTGGATCGCGGTCGCCGGGAAGGGCGCCCGCGCCCGGCTCCTCCGCCCGCCGGGAGACCGGGCGATGATCCGCGGATGGACGTGCGCCGCGGCGCTCGAGATGCTCCGCGAAACGCTCAAGGACAACTGATGCGAGAGATCTTCGTGGTCCTCGCGTATCTCCTCGGCTCGGTGTCGTTTTCGATCATCGTCGTCCGGCTGATCGCCCGGAAGGACATCCGCGAGGAAGGCTCGGGGAACGCGGGGGCCACCAACGTGCTCCGCAACCACGGGGCGAAGGCCGGCATCGCCGTCGCCCTGCTCGACATCGGCAAGGGGGCGGCCGCGGTCTGGGCGATGGAGAGGCTCACGGCGGACCCGCGATACCTGGCCGCGGCCGCGTTCGCGGTCGTCCTGGGGCACGTCTTCCCGGCCTTTTTCCGGTTTCGGGGCGGGAAAGGGGTTGCGACGATGGTGGGGGCGTTCCTGGTCCTGACGCCGGGAGCGACGGCCGTGGCCATGGCTCTCTTCGTCGTCGTGGTGGCGCTCACCCGGTACGTTTCCCTGGGGTCGGTCCTCGGCGCGAGCGCGCTTCCGCCGATCGCGCACTTCCTGTTCGGCGCGTCGGATCCCGCCGTCCTCGCGGCCGGAGCGGCCGCACTCGTGGTCCTCTCGCGCCACGTGGAGAACCTGAAGCGGCTGGCCGCCGGGACCGAGCGGCGGCTCGGCGGCAAATGAAAGTCTTCGTGGCGGGCGCGGGCGCCTGGGGGACCGCGCTCGCGATCCACGCCTCGCGCCAGGGGTGCGAAACCGTGCTGTGGGCGCGGGACCCGGCGGTCGCCGAGTCGGTGGAAAGAGACCGAAGGCATCCGCGGCGCCACTCGGACGTCCCGCTGCCCGCGTCGCTTTTGGCGACCTCCGAGCTCGACCGCGGCGGCGATGCCGACGTCGTTCTCCTCGCGGTTCCTTCTTCGGCCGTTTTCGAGACCGTCGCGGCGCTTCCTTCTCTTCTTCCGAAAACCTGCTTTCTCTCCGCGATCAAGGGATTCGAGGTGGGCACGGGGCGCCGGGTCTCCGAAATCGTCCTTGCCGCGTACCCCCGGAACCCCTTCGCCGTCCTCTCGGGCCCAACGTTCGCCGACGGCGTCGTGCGGGGGGATCCCACGGCGGCTGTCGTGGCTTCGGAGGATCGGGGCGTCGGCGCGGAGATCCAGAAGGCGCTCTCGTCGCCGACCTTCCGTCTCTACGGGAGCGAAGACGTCGCGGGGGTCGAGCTCGCGGGCGGGCTCAAGAACGTGATTGCGATCGCCGCGGGCATCGTCACCGGGCTCGGCTTCGGCGCGAACACGATCGCGGCGCTCGTGACGCGCGGGCTCGCCGAGATGTCACGCCTCGTGCTCGCGAGCGGGGGGCGCGAGCGCACCCTCTCGGGCCTCGCCGGCGTGGGCGACCTCCTGCTGACCTGCACGGGACCGCAATCGCGCAACCGGGGAGTGGGGGAGCGGATCGGCCGCGGCGAAGCCCCCGAGGCCGCGATGGCGTCCGTCGACGAGGTCGCCGAAGGCACCCGGGCGTGCCTGGCGGCCGCCCGACTGGCCGCCCGGGCGAAGATCGAAATGCCCATCGCCGACGCCGTGCGCCGGGTGCTGTACGAGGGGCTGCCGCCGCACGCCGCGATCGAAGCGCTCATGACCCGGAATCTCGGGCCGGAATAGACGCTTGCCATATAATTCGGCCTCAAGAGGTCAATCGGAATGAAAAGAGGCATCGGGATCCCGGGGGTAGTTCTGGCCGGCGCGCTCGGTCTTCGCGCGCTGTCGGCGGCCGACGCGCGCCCGGCGAAGCCCGCCGACAGCCGCTCGGGCGACTCCGTCACCGCCGACGCGAACCTGATGGTCGAGCGGGAGGTGGGGATCGGCACGCGGATGAGCGGCATCATCGATTCGATTCAGGCCGAGCGTGGCCAGGCCGTTCGGAAAGGGCAGGCGCTCGCGACCCTCGACCAGCGTGAATTCGAGCTGGACCGGCGGGCGGCGGAGGCGGCCTTTTCGGCAGCGGAAGCGGACTTCGATCGCTACAAGGAGCTCTTCGGGCAGAAGCTCACGAGCAAGACGGAGCTCGAGCAGCGGCGCGCCCGGTTCGAGCAGGCGAGAGTCGATCTCGAAAAGGCCAAGCTCGTGATCGACCGCTCCGTGATCCGCGCCCCGTTCGACGGCATCGTCGTCGATCGCTCGGTCCGGATCGGCCAGAAGGTGCAGATCGACGACGTCGCCCCCCTGTTCCGGGTGAGCTCGATGCAGCCGCTCCTCGCGCGCGTGTACCTGAACGAGGCGTGGGTCGATCGTCTCCGCGTCGGCGAGAACGTGTCGGTCGCGTCCGCACAGGTGCCTTCGGCGCGCTCGACGGGCAAGATCACGTTTCTCTCGCCGGTGCTCGATCCCGCGAGCGGGACCTTCCAGGTGATCGTCGCGGTGGCTCCGGATCGGGGGCGGGTCTTCCGCCCGGGAAGCGCCGTCAAGATCTCGTTCGCGCGGGCCGCCCGCTGACGATGGCGCGGCGTCCATCGCGCGGACGGCTGCGTTCGACCCTCGATTCCGTCTTTCTCCACGACATGAAGAATCTGGAATTCCGGTTGAGCCTTTTGCTGTCCAATCTCGAGGAGCATTACGGCGACCCGGACTTCAAACGAAACGTGGTGGAGCTCCTTCAGTCGAGCCTCGAGAAGGTCGATTCGGTCGTGGACCGCTGGTCCGCGTACCGCGACGCGGTCCTCGTGAAGGTGCCCCTGGACGTCAACGATCTGCTGCAGCAGGTCGCCGCCCGGGCGCGCCCCCGCGAAGGGCACCGGCCGCGGCCGGAGAACATCGCCCTTTTCGCCGAGCCGCTTCCCGCCGTGTGGGGAGACTCGAACTACCTGGGCGATGCATTCCTCGCCCTCATCCAGAACGCCCTCGAGGCCGCCGGGGTCAACGGACGGGTCGAGATCACCACGGGAATCTCCTCGCGGCGCCGAAAGCCGACGGTCGAGGTCACGATCGCCGACGACGGTCCGGGGATGTCGCGGGAGTTTCAGCGGGATCGGCTGTTCCATCCGTTCCAGACGACCAAGGCCAACGGCGTCGGCCTCGGCGTGTACACCGCCCGGAACATCGTGCAGTTTCACGGCGGGACGCTTTCGATCCGGAGCGCGCCGGGCAAGGGAACCCGGGTGCGCGTCGTCCTTCCCGCCGAGCCCGACGAAGCGGAGACCGCCGGGCCGTGACCGCCGGACGGGTCGCGATCGTCGAGGACGACCGAGAGCTCCTCGACCAGATCCGGTGGGCCCTCAAGGGAAAGTTCGACGTCTCCACGGCCGACGACGCCGCCGCGGGGCTCGCCCTGGTCGCCGACGATCCGGACGTCTTTCTGATCGATCTGCGCCTTCCGCCCTCGCGCGAGCCGCGCGAGGGACTCGACCTCCTGCGGGGAATCCGCGAGCGCCGCCCCGATGTCGCCGTCGTCGTCATGACCGGAGAAAAGGAGCGCTCCTTCGCCCTCAAAGCGGTGGAGCTCGGCGCCTACGATTTCTTTCGCAAGCCCGTGGACCCGGCCGAGCTCGTGCTCATCCTGGGACGGGCCGTCGAGCGGCGCCGGCTCGTCGCCGAGAACCGGGTTCTGCGGGACGAAGTCTCGTCGCTCCATCCCTTCGGCACCATCGTCGGGACGAGCGCTCCGATGCGGGCCCTCTTCCGCTCGATCGAGAAAGTGGCGCCGTCGGACGCGACGGTCCTGATCACGGGGGAGAGCGGAACGGGAAAGGAGCTCGTCGCCCAGTCGCTGCATCGGGCGAGCCCGCGGGCGTCGGCGGCGTTCATCGCCGTCAACAGCTCGGCGCTTCCCGAGACTCTTGCGGAGTCGGAGCTCTTCGGCCACGAGAAGGGGGCTTTCACGGGGGCGATCTCCTCCCGCCCCGGGAAGTTCGAGCTCGCCCACCGCGGGACCCTCTTTCTGGACGAGGCGGCGACCCTCTCTCCTTCCGTCCAGGCGAAACTGCTGCGCGTCCTCGAGAGCCGCCAGTTCGAGCGCGTGGGAGGGAACCGCACGATCTCCGTCGATATTCGCCTGCTCGTGGCGACGAACGAGGATCTCGAGAAGCGGGTCGCGGCAGGGACGTTTCGGGAGGACCTTTTCTACCGTTTGAACACCGTGACGCTCCGGATTCCCCCTTTGCGGGAGCGGACTGGAGATATCCCCCTCCTCGTGGACTATTTTCGGGACAAGTGGGGACGGCACCACGGGCGTCCCTCCCGGCGGTTCTCCCCCGGAGCCCTCGAGGCTTTCGCGGGGCACCCGTGGCCCGGAAACGTCCGGGAGCTCGCGCACCTGGTCGAAATGCTGACCCTGATGGTCGAGGGAGAGGAGATATCGCGGGACGACCTCCCCCGATCGTTCGCGAGCGCCGCAGGACCGGTCCCCCTTCCCGAAGCGATCGCCGGAGAGTCTCTCCCGGCGGCCGTGGCCCGCTTCGAGAAGGAGCTGCTTTCGCGAGCGATCGCGCGCGCTTCGGGTGTCAAGGCACGAGCAGCCCGGGATCTGGGCCTCGATGCGAACCAGATGAAGTACCTCTGCAGGAAGTACGGCCTCTGACGCTGGTCTTGGGTGAAAGATTCACCCCAGTTGAATTCCTCACCCTAAAAAATTTCCCCTACCCTCTTCCTGTCACAAGTTTATCTCCTTTCTTATGAAGATGTTACATATGACTTTCTGACCTGACAAACCTGGCTCTCCCATTGCGATATGGAAATCCCAGAAAGCGAGGACAAAATGGCAAATGAAGTGAGAATCAAATTGACGGACGAACAGAAAGCCAAGATCAAGGAAGGCACGGGGAAAGAGATGGGTGAGATCCGCGTTGGCAGCCTCGGCAACAACCCCGCGGTCTCGTCGCCCGACCACAGCCACCTCGGCTCGTCGTTCTCGGGCAAGACGTCTCTCTCTGGCAAGCCCTCGATGTCGGGCAAGCCGTCGCTGTCGGGCAAGCCGTCGCTGTCGGGCAAGCCGTCGCTCTCGGGCAAGCCGTCGCTGTCGGGCAAGCCGTCGCTCTCTGGCAAGCCGTCGCTCTCTGGCAAGCCGTCGCTCTCTGGCAAGCCGTCGCTCTC
>Ga0070666_10002714_pt1 | contig 10689 bp, 9 predicted proteins | sample KBSS23metaG_FD_64677 | JGI IMG/M metagenome (GOLD analysis project Ga0070666, IMG submission 64677) | Switchgrass rhizosphere microbial communities from Kellogg Biological Station, Michigan, USA - KBS S2-3 metaG | ecosystem: Host-associated > Plants > Roots > Rhizosphere > Soil ... | reverse complement strand
TCGGCGACGTAGGGCCGCATGTCGCGCGCGCCGAGCGCGCAGTTGATGCCGACGCTGAACGGTTTCGCGTGCGCCACCGACACCCAGAACGCGTCGACGGTCTGGCCCGACAGGGTTCGCCCGCTTCGATCGGTGACCGTCACCGAGATCATCAGCGGCAGCCGGACGCCTTTTTCTTCGAACACCTCTTCGATGGCGACGATGCCGGCCTTGGCGTTGAGGGTGTCGAAAATCGTCTCCAGCAGCAGCAGATCGACGCCGCCATCGATCAACCCGCGCACTTGATCCTTGAACGCCGCGCAGACTTCGTCGAAGGTCGCGGCGCGGAAGGCCGGGTTGTTCACGTCCGGCGAGATCGACAGCGTCCTGTTCATCGGCCCGATTGACCCGGCGACGAATCGCGGCTTTTCCGGCGTGCGCGCCGTCCAGGCGTCGGCGGCGGCGCGCGCCAGCCGCGCGCCGGCGACGTTCAGCTCGTAGGCAAGCGCTTCGAGTCCGTAATCGGCCTGCGACACCGCGGTGCTGTTGAACGTGTTGGTTTCGATGATGTCGCTGCCGGCGGCGAGGTACTGGTCGTGAATCTCGGCGATCACGTCGGGACGCGTCAGCACCAGCACGTCGTTGTCGCCGCGAAGATCCTTGTGATGGGCGGCGAAGCGCTCGCCGCGGAAGTCGGCCTCCGACAGTTTGTAGCGCTGCACCATCGTGCCCATCGCGCCGTCGAGGACGAGAATCCGTCGGGCCAGCAGTTCGCGAAGTCGAGGCGTCGGGTCAGCAGTCATCAGCGTTCCGTTTCATGTATCCGCACGTTTTGATCGCGGCGGTTCGAGCGGGTGGGTTTGATGGTGTCGACGCCGCGCTTCGCGGCCGGCCGGGTGCCTGCGGCAATGAGGACCGTAAACGGATCGCCGGCCTTCCGCGCGCCGACGCCGACCTTGACGTTGGTGAGTCCGGCCCCGATCAGCATCCGCCGCAGCTCGTCGTCGTCGAATCCGAGACGGCGGTCGCCGAGTTTCGAGCGGACCCATTCCTCCTCGTGGGCGCGCAGGTCGAGCAGCAGCACGCGGCCGCCGGGGACCGTAACGCGCGCCGCTTCTGCGACCGCGCGCGCCGGATCGTGGGCGTGGTGCAGCGCCTGCGACAGCATCGCGACGTCGACGGCGGCGTCCGGCATGGGGAGCCTGTCGAGCTCGCCTTTTTTCCAGATGACGTTCGCGACGCGGCGGCGGCGCGCCAGCGCTTTGGCGCGCTTCAAGACGACCTCCGACTTGTCGACGGCGATCACGCGCGACGCCCAGCGGGCCGCTTCCATCGTCAGGTAACCGTCGCCGCAACCGAGATCGGCGACCTTCAACGGCGGCATCAGCAGGCCGAGCGCGCGCGACCAGGCGGCCCAGCTGCGGCCAGGCACGAGCTGGCGGGCGTCGCGCGTGTCGGGGCCGGCGTGGGCGTCGAAATTTTCCTTGCGCAGCCGCAGCACCTCCTGCAGCCGCGCGTCGTCGGCGCGGACGGTGGCGTCCGAGGCTGCCGCGGCAAACTGCGCCTGCAGCAGGGTCGTCAGCGCCTCGTCGCCGCCGGTGAGCGCCGGCGCGATCCGGTAATAACTGAACCCGCCGTCGCGTTCCTCTCTGACCAGTCCAGCGTCCTTGAGCAGACCGAGGTGGCGCGACACGCCGGACTGGGCGAGCCCGAGCACGCCGGTGAGCTCGGTGACGTTGAGCCGCTCCCGCGCCAGCACCCGCAGCAGCCGCAGGCGGGCTTCGTCGCCCAGGAGACGGTAGAGCGTCGACGCAACCTTCACATCAACTAATCTACATTTGTTGATATAAGTTGCGCAACCGATGGTTTGACGCCGCAACTGGCCAGTCGGGGTTCAGAGATCGTCGATCGAGCGCGGCCAGTCGTCCCTGAGCAGCCGCGACAGCGAGCGGTCGGCGAGCAGCCGGCCGCCAGTCTGGCACGTCGCACAGTAGTTGCACTCGTTTTCCGCGTAGACGATGCGCTGCACGGGCGAGCCGCACGCCGGACAGGGCAGCTTGAAGCGGCCATGGACCGCCATCTGGTCGTGGAAGGCAGTCACTTTCTCCGGAAAGCCGCCGCCGGTCTGCGCGCGCAGCACATCGACCCAGCGCAGCAACGTCGAGCGCGTCGCCTCGTACAAGCGCAGGAACTCACCGTCGCTCAACGACCGCGTCAACTTCATCGGCGACAGCTTCGCGGCGTGGAGGATCTCGTCGGAGTAGGCGTTGCCGATGCCGCTGAACAGATGTGGATCGGTGAGGGCGCGCTTCAGCGTGTGGCTCTCGCGGGTCAGCGCCTCGTGGAATTGCTCGGCGGTCGCCTCGAGCGGCTCGAGACCGCCGGGATCGAGCGCGCGCAATGCCGCTTCTCCAGCGACCAGTTGCAGCGACGCGCGTTTCTTCGAGCTCGCCTCGGTGAAGAACAAGGTGCCGTGCGCAAAGTCGAACGACGCGAGCAGCATTTTCGGCCCCATGCCTGGTTTCTTCCCAGGCTCGCGCCAGCGAAGCCGTCCGGCAATCATCAAATGCAGGACGAGGAAACGATCGCCGTCGAATTCGAGGACGATGCGCTTGCCGATTCGCCGTACTGCGCGGACGATTTCGCCGTGAATGGACTGGATCGGTGGGTCGACCGATCGGAGGACGAACGGGCTCAGAAGATTGACACGCTCGAGGCGGTAGCCGACGATGTGCCGCGTCAGCGCCTCGAGGTAGACGACGACGTCAGGGAGTTCAGGCAGCTATTTCTTCAACCAGTCGACGATCTGCTCGCGCGTCCAGTGATGATCGTCGTTCAGGTGCAGGATGATGGCGTTGAGCGGCAGCCGCTTGTTGCAGCCCTCGGGACAGCGGCGGCGGACGTTCTCGAGGCAGTCGAACAGCCGATCGAGACGCGGCCGGATGGTGTGCGCTTCCTCGGGATCGCGCGGCAGCGCATATGCGCCTTCGTACGCCGCGCCAAGCGCGCAGGATCCACCTTTGGACGAGAAGTACTCGCCAAAGGCCTGGGTCGGGCGCCGCTTTGCGCCTTCAGCAATCGCCTCGGCGAGCTCGAGTTGATCAGCGCGGGGAACTTGATGCATGGCGTCTCTCTCGCTCGCTGAGGCCGTCGCGCTCGACGTGAGCGTCGCACCTTAGCCGCATTCTACGCCCCGCCGCCGCGACGCGCACCTGTTCGAAAATGAACGACGACCGCGTGGCCCGAGTCGTGCAATTCTAGAGGGTAGCGACACGTGCCCGGCCCGGGGTCGCCGCGCCGCGTCTAACCCTTATGCGCCTGCGTGCTCTGCTGTTTAGCGCGATTCTGTTCGCGACGCCCGCCTGGGCGCAGCAGCCGCCGCCGTCCGCGACGCCGGACGCTCAGCACACCGAGAATGGACGTACCGACGATTCCGCCCAGCCGGCCGAGTCGGCGGCAGCGGTCGACACGACGCTCAATCTCCCGGTTTCGCTCGACAAGATCAAAGACAAACTGCGACAGTCCGAGGGCGTGCCGGTTCTCAAGATTGACGAACGTCCGACGTTCCGCGTCCAGATCCGCGAACGGCAGCACATCGAGGAACTGCTCGCCACGCTCAACTTCAAGACCGGCCCGACGCCCGCCGGCGGCATCTACATGCAGGAACAGCAGCGGGTGATGTTCAATCCGGTTGACAAACCGCTGATGCAACCGTACGCGGCGTTCGGTCAGGGCCAGCTGCTGACGATCCTCATCGAGAACCTCGTCCGTCACTACCTCGCCGACAAAATCGGCAACGCCATCTCGAAGAGCGAGCGCGCTCGCGCCGAAGCACAGGCGCGAGACGAAGTGCGTGCCGCGGTCGGCGAGTACTGCAACGCGCAGCCGAACCTCGGCGCCGGTCTCCAGATCTGCTCGAGCATCGGCCGGTGACGCGCCGTCGTCTGCGAACGCCGGTGCTCACCGCGACGTTCGCGATCGCGACGATCGCTGCGGCCTCAGCGCAAGAGCCGTCCGTCAACGCGGATTCCCTGGCGCGCGTCCGCGCCGCGCTCACCCGCCCGCCGTCGAAATTGACGCTCAAAGATCGGCCGCCGGACTTTACCGTGCACATCGAGACGCGACCGCCGATGGCCGACATCTTCGATGTGCCGGCCTGGGCTACCGATCCCGTCGGCTGGCAACCACCAGGTATCGGCTTCGATCTTTTGAGCCTGTTCCGGTCGGTCGCGAAGAGCGCCGCCGAAGCCAAGCGCGGGCACGATCTGCGGCTGGCGCGCGAAGAAGTGCAACAGTCGGTCGCCGCGTACTGCGCCGCGTTGCCGGCGGCCGATTCGCGCGCGGCAGCAGACGGACCGTCGGCCGCCAACGATTGGCCCGCGAAAGCAGCTCAGATCTGTTCGACGTCGCCGGCCATCCGCTGAATCTGATCCATCCAGGTGCGCAGCGCCGGCGCGTACTCGCGAGGCACGCAGTCGCCGCAGATCTCGCGCGCCAGCCGCGCCATCGCCGTTGTGCTCGCGGCCAGCGCCGCCGTTCGCTCGGCGCGCTGCGCCTGGACGCAGGCGAACAGCTCGAGAAATTCCCGGAACACCGAGGTCACGCCGGCGAGAATGCCCTCCAGCACCGGCTCCTCGGGCGCCTGCTGCGGCCGGTACAGCAGGTCGTGCACGGCGTGGAGTTCGCCGACGAACACCATCGCAGCGCTTTCGACGCGCGCCACCGCCTCGGGCGGCGCCATCTCACGTCCCTCGCACAACCTGGCCGTCGCCTGCAGTTCCGCGCGGACGAGCAGCAGGTTCGTGCGCACGCGGCCGAGGCGCTCCTCGAAGGCGATGTGGTGGATGTTGTCGATCAGCTGTTCCTGACGCCTCGAGACGAACTTGGACACGACGCAGCCGAAAAGAATCAGCCCCGCCATGCTCTCGGCCACAGCCAGCAGGCGCGCGACCCCGCTCGGCACGATGTCGCCGTAGCCGACCGACGTCGCCGTGACGGCACTGAAGTACATCGCCGCGACCAACCCCGATCCGCCGCTCCCGACGCCAGCGCCGCCCGAAGAGAGCGACAACGGTGACGCCCGTTCGAGCAACCAGTACACGACGCCGCAGCCGGCAACGATCGCCATCCAGCAGATGAACAGCTCGCCGACCGATCGATCGGCAAGCGCATCGACGAAGCGCGCCGACGCCGAGCGCGCGCTGCGCAGGCGCGGCACGAGTCTCGCGCCGGTTGCGGCAGCCGAGACAGCGCGGTGAGCATTTGCCGCGTGCTCGCTCCACTCCTTCAACCCGCCGGCGTAGTGACGGACGTGGGTGTAGCCAAGGCTGCGCAGCAGGCCAACGGCCTGCTCACCGAGCGGTCACGTCGGGCCGCCGCAGTAGGCGACGATGTCGGCGCGGAGATCGGGCAACAGCTCTGGTGCACGGCGGTTGATCTCGCCCACCGGCAGATTGATTGCGCCCGGGATGTGCATCGCGGCAAACGATTCCGGCGCGAGAACGTCGACGAGCACGATCCGGTGGCGGCGCAGCGCGCGGATGAGCTCACCGCGGGTGATCGTTTCGGACGCGACCGACGGCGCTGAAGCTGAGCTCATTGAGTCATCATCGCACGGCGCATGCCTTGCACCGATCGACCCTGCTATGTGGGCAAGGAGATTCGCGATCGCGCTCGCGGCCGCCACGCTGCTGGCGGGGCTGCCGGCCACGGCCTCGGCGCAGTATTTCGGCCGCAACAAAGTCCAGTACAAGAAGCTCGATTTCCAGATCCTGAAGACCGAGCACTTCGACATCTATTACTACCCCGAGGAACGTGAAGGGATCGACGTCGCGGCGCGTATGGCGGAGCGCTGGCGGGCCCGCCTTGGACGCATCTTCGGGCACGAACTGCGCGGGCGGCAGCCGCTGGTGTTGTATGCCTCGCATCCGGATTTCGAACAGACCAACGCGATCTACGGCGAGCTGAGCGAAGGGACCGGCGGCGTCACCGAGCCGCTGCGCCGGCGGATCGTGCTGCCGATGGGCGGACCGCTGGCCGACACCGATCACGTGATCGGCCACGAGCTCGTGCATGCCTTCCAGTTCGACATCACCACCAACCCCAATTCGCCGCCGGGAGAAAACGGCGCCGAGCGGCTGCCGCTCTGGTTCATCGAAGGAATGGCCGAGTATCTGTCGCTCGGCCCCGTCGACTCCAACACCGCGATGTGGCTGCGCGACGCCGTTCGTGAAAAAGACGCAAAGACCGGCAAGGATGCGCTGCCCAGCATCGAGGAACTCGACAACCCGAAATATTTTCCCTACCGCTGGGGCCAGGCCTTCTGGGCCTACGTCGGCGGCAAGTACGGCGACGACGTCGTGCGGCGGATGCTCGCGTTCGCGTCGGCCGCCGGCGACACCAACGTCGCGATCGAACGCGTGCTCGGGATCAAGACGAAACAGTTGTCGGCCGAGTGGCAGGAGTCGATCCGCCGCACCTACGAACCGGTGCTCTCGACGACGACGCCGCCGAACGAAATCGGCCGGCTCGTGATTCGCGGGACGACGCTTGGCGCCGACCTGAACGTCGGGCCATCCATCAGTCCCGACGGGAAGTGGATCGCGTTCCTGTCGACGCGCAGCGTGTTCTCGACCGACCTGTTCATCGCCGACGCCGAGAGCGGAAAAGTCGTGCATCGGCTGACCAGCACCGCCACCGATCCACACTTCTCGAGCATTCAGTTCATCTACTCCGCCGGTGGCTGGGACGCCGCCAGCGAGCGCATCGCGATCGCGACGGTCGTGTCCGGGCGGCCGGCGCTGGCGATTTTCGGCGCCAGGAGCGGCGACAAGGAACGCGAGATCCCGCTGCGCGAGCTCGATGAAGTCTTCAACCCGACCTGGGCGCCCGACGGTCACGCCATCTGCTTCACCGGGATGACCCGCGGCCTGACCGATCTCTACGTCTATGATCTCGCGGCGTCGAAGCTGCTGCGTCTGACCAACGACGCGTACGCCGACTTGATGCCAGCGTGGTCGCCCGACGGCAAGCGGATCGCGTTCGCGACCGATCGGTTCTCGAGCAACCTGCAGACGCTGGCGATCGGCGATTACCGGCTGGCGCTGATCGATCCCGACGGCGGCGCGGTGCAGCCGCTGCGTGCGTTCACCAGCGGCAAGAACATCAACCCGCAGTGGATGCCGGACGGCAGCGGCCTGCTCTTCATTTCCGATCGCGACGGCATTCCCAACCTGTATCGGATCGCCGTCGACAGCGACAACGTCACGCAGGTGACGCGAATCGGCACCGGCATCAGCGGCATCACCAGCTCGAGCCCGGCGCTGTCGGTGGCGACGCGCACCGGCCAGGCCGCGTTCAGCGTCTACCAGGGCGGAAAGTACGACATCTACACGCTCGAACTCGGCAGCGGTCCGCAGCAAACCGCTCGAGACGCCACGCGCCGCGCTGACGATCAGCCGCGGGCGGTGGGAACGAGCGGTGCTCTCACAGAGCGCCCGCCCGATGCCGGGACGCTGCCGCCGCTCGATCGGCGTCCGAGCGAGGTCCAGGCGCTGCTGCAGAACGCCACGCTCGGCCTGCCGCCGGCGACCGAGTATCCGAGCGAGGACTATAAGCCGTCGCTGAAACTCGAAGGGCTGGCGCAGCCGACCGTCGCGGTCGGAGCCAATCGCTTTGGCGCGGCAATCGGCGGCGGTATCGCGCTGCAGTTCGGCGACATGCTCGGCGACCATCAGCTGATGACCGCCGTCCAGCTGAATTCCGGCGTGAGCAACAACTTCAGCCTGAAGAACACCGCCGCGCAGGTGATGTACTTCAACCAGGCGCATCGCTGGAACTGGGGCGTCGTCGGCGGCCAGATTCCGTACCTATCTGGAGGGTTTCAAAGCGGCTTCGGGACGATCGGCAACGAGCCGGCGCAAATCGAGCAGACGGTTCTGTTCCGCCAGACCGAGCAGAGCGTCGGCGGCATCGTTGCCTACCCGTTCAGCCGCGCGCAGCGCGTCGAGTTCCAGGGCGGCGTGACGCGGATCTCGTTCGATCAGATCGTCGAGACGACGGCCTTCTCGTTGAACACCGGCAACCTGCTGATCAACGATTCGACAACGACGTCGATCGGCGATCCGCTGTCGCTCGCGAATACGTCGGCGGCGCTGGTGTACGACACGTCGAATTTCGGCGCCACCAGCCCGGTGCAGGGTCAGCGCTACCGCCTCGAGGCGGCGCCGACGTTCGGCTCGATCAACTACACGACGCTGATGGCCGACTACCGGCGCTACTTCATGCCGGTGTCGTTCTACACCGTGGCAGCGCGCGTGCTGCACTATGGCCGCTACGGCTCGGGCAGCGACGACACGCGGCTGTATCCGTTGTTCATCGGCTATCCCAACCTGGTTCGCGGCTACGACGTTGGCACCTTCAACACTCAGGACTGCACGCCAAACGCCGTCAGCAGTTGCCCGGAGTTCGATCGTCTGCAGGGTAGCCGCCTGCTCGTCGCCAATCTCGAGTTCCGCTTCCCACTGCTGCGTCCGTTCGGGGCCACACAGCGCATGTACGGCCCGGTGCCGGTGGAAGTGGCATTTTTCGCCGACGCCGGCTGGGCGTGGAACAACCTGCAGCAGGTGGCGATCGCCACTTCGATTCTGGGCGCGTCGCAGGTGCCGCACCCGTTCAACTGGCGGGACGGCGTCGCGAGCGCCGGCGTGGCTTTGCGGGTCAACCTGTTCGGGTATGCAGTCGGCCAGTTCGACTTCGCGCATCCGTTTCAGCGCCCGGGCAGCGGCTGGCTGTTTCAGTTCAATCTGAGCCCGGGATTCTGAGTCGACGTCGGCTCGGGCCGACCGGTGAGAGAATAGCCGCCGTGAAACACTGGTTCACGGCGGCCGTTCTCGCGATGTCCTGCCTGCCCGGCGTGCCGGCCGCGGCGCAGGCCGCGAAATTTCCACTCGCGTTGATCACGCGAAGCGAGGCGCGTGCCGATCGCGATGCGACCGCGACGGCGCTCTTCGAGAGCGTTCGAAAGGGCCTCGAGTCGCTGCCCGATGTCGAGATCGTGCCGTCCGACGGCGCGCGCCGCATCGTCTGGATCATCTCCGGGGCCACCGGGAGCACGCCTGGCCAGTACGCGGCATCCCTGATGGTCACCGAACGCTACGACCGCGAGACGCTGATGGTCCTCGGCATCGAAGACGACGACATGGCGTTTCGGATGATGGCGCTGCAGATCGTCTCCGACCATCAACTCTTCACCGGAAAGACGCTGCAGGATCTCTCGAAGCGCATCGTGGCCGCCATCGACAAGGGCGCTCTCGATCGGCTGCGGAAGCTTCCGCCGAAGCCCGACTGATGAGAGTATGCTGCGCGGCATGAGCCTGACCATGCGCTCGGCCGGCGGCATCCTGCTTACCTTCGGCGTCGCCGCAGCGTTCGGCACCGGCGCTACGATTCGCGCCGGCCAGGCGCCTGCCAGCGCTGCACCGCGCGCCGCGATGTACACCGGTGAACAGGCCGCTGCGGGCGAATCGCTTTACCGGCGATCGTGCGCGGGTTGCCACGGCGCCACACTCACTGGCGGCACGGCGCCGCCGCTCGCCGGCTCCGGGTTCGAGGCGAGCTGGAGTGATCCGCGCGTGACGCTCGCCGACGTGTTCTACATCGCGCGTACCACGATGCCGCCGCGTGCCTCGAGCACGCTCACGCAGCAGGACCATGCGGCCGTGTTCGCATACATCCTCAAGATGAACGGGTTCCCGTCCGGCGACATGATGCTGACGGCCGCGTCGCAGGCGCTCGACTCGGCACATGTCGCGGTCGCGCCGCGCGCGCCGGCGCGGCCGGCGCCGCCGGAGTTCATCGCCGGCGCGGCCGGCGCAGCGCCGGCCGCCAGCGGACCCGATCAAGCCACGCTCGATAAAGCCGGCCAGTCGACCGACTGGTTGTTGCACACGCACGACTACGCCGGCACGCGCTTTTCGCCGCTGCAGGAAATCAACGCGACGACCGCGGCGCGGCTCGCGCCGGCGTGTCTGTTCCAGGTCGGCGAGCGCGACAATTTTCAAACCGGCCCGATCGTCTACAACGGCACGATGTACGTGACGACGATGGTCAGCACGATCGCGCTCGACGCCGCGACCTGCCGCGTGAAGTGGCGGCACCGGTGGACGACGCGCGACGAGCTTGGCTTCCAACGCAATCGCGGCGTGGCAATCAAAGACGGGCGCGTCGTGCGCGGCACACCCGACGGATATCTGCTCGCGTTGAACGCCGAAAGCGGCGCCGAGCTCTGGGCGCGTCAGGTCGCAAAGCCCGCCGCCGGCGAAACGTTCACGATGGCGCCGGTCCTCTTCGAGGATCTCGTCCTCATTGGACCGGCCGGCAGCGAAGCCAATCTACAGGGATGGGTCGGCGCGTTTCGCGCCGCGGACGGCACACCGGTGTGGCGGTTCAACACGGTGCCGAAGGCCGGCGAGCCCGGATTCGAGACCTGGAAGAATCCCAAAGGGATTCCGATGGGCGGCGGCGCCGTCTGGACCTCCTTTGCGCTCGATACGACCACCGGCGATCTGCACGTCGCAGTCACCAACCCGGCGCCCGACCTGCCGGTGCATCTGCGACAGGGCGCGAATCTCTACACGAACTCGATCGTCGTGCTCGATGTACGAACCGGCAAGCTGCGATGGCATCAGCAGCTGGTGCCGAATGACTCGC
>Ga0070666_10002712_pt1 | contig 10691 bp, 4 predicted proteins | sample KBSS23metaG_FD_64677 | JGI IMG/M metagenome (GOLD analysis project Ga0070666, IMG submission 64677) | Switchgrass rhizosphere microbial communities from Kellogg Biological Station, Michigan, USA - KBS S2-3 metaG | ecosystem: Host-associated > Plants > Roots > Rhizosphere > Soil ... | reverse complement strand
ACGGCACGAAGGCGAGGCAGGTAGTTCGGGTATAAGTAATTCCCGGATATCCACGGATCCATGTCCACCGACGACGAACTGATGCTCTCGCTGGCGGCGGCGATTGCCGACGGCGCGAACATCGATTGGGCTGACGTCGAAGCGCGCCTCACCGATCCCGGCCGCGAGGACCTGCTGCGTCATCTCCGCGCGCTGGCCGCGCTGAGCGGTGCGGTCCGCAGCAGCAACGGCGGCGAGCCGGCGTCCGAAACCGAGCCGACGCCGGCCCCGCTCGCCACCGGCGACATCACGCTCGGCAGCGGCCGGTTTCTGGTTACGCGTCGGCTGGGCAGCGGCGCATTCGGCGTCGTCTACGAGGCGTACGACACCGCGCGCGCGGCGACGGTCGCGATCAAGCGCGTGCGCGCCGTCGACATCGCGAGCATCTACGACGTCAAGAAAGAGTTCCGGGTGCTCGCCGATCTGATGCACCCGAACCTGGTCACGCTCTACGACCTGTTCGCGGATGGCGACGACTGGTTCATCGTGATGGAACTGGTCCGCGGCGTCGATTTCCTCACCTACGTGCGCGGCGCCGAGACCGCGGCGGCGGCACCACCGCCGGCCGGCGACGCACCGCACCACATCGCCGACTGGCGCCGTCTCGAGCGCGCCGTCTCACAGCTGGTGCGCGCCGTCTGTTATCTCCACGAGCGCGGCAAGCTGCATCGCGATCTCAAGCCGACCAACGTGCTGGTGACGCCGGACGGCACGCTCAAAGTTCTCGACTTCGGACTCACGACCGAGATCGTGCCCGACGTGATGGGCGAGTCGTTTCGCATCCGCGGCACGCCTGCCTACGTCGCGCCGGAGCAGGCGGCGGGGCTGGCGGCGACCGAGGCGAGCGACTGGTACAGCGTCGGCGTCATGGTGTTCGAGGCGGTCAGCGGCGAGCGACCCTTCGACGGCGGCTTCCTGCAGGTCCTCGACGCCAAGCAGCGGCACGATGCGCGGCCGCTCTCCGCTCTGCGCAGCGACGTGCCGGAGCCGCTCGACACGCTGTGCCGCGAGCTGCTCGATCGCCGGCCGGAGCGCCGTCCTGGCGGTGCCGAGATCGCCGCCCGCGTCGCGCGCGTGTGGCCGGCTTCTGCCGACGCGGCGCCGCGGCCGCCGGCGAGCCGCAGCACCGCGCCGTTTGTCGGCCGTGCGGCGCAACTCCGCGTGCTCGATCACGCCTTCGACGTCGCCATGGCGGGACGCGCGCAGATGGTCTTCGTCAGGGGCAGCTCGGGCCTCGGTAAGACTGCGCTGATCCGCCGCTTCCTCGCCGGGCTGCGCCACCGTCAGCCCACGGCGGTGCTGCTCTCGGGCCGCTGCTACGAGCGCGAGTCGGTGCCCTACAAGGCGCTCGACAACGTGATGGATCGCCTCAGTCATTACCTGCGCACGCTGCCCAGCGGCGAAGTGGACGCGCTGCTGCCGCGCGACGTGCCGGCGCTGGCACGCCTGTTTCCGATCCTGCAGCGGGTCGAATCGATTGCCACCGCGCGGTTCCGCCCCGCAACCGTCGCCAATGCGCACGAGCTCCGCCGCCGCAGCTTCGCCGCGTTCCGCGAACTGCTCGCCCGGCTCAGCGATCGGCGTCCGACGGTCCTGGTGGTCGACGACCTGCACTGGGGCGACAGCGACAGCGCCGCGCTGATCGCCGATCTGATGTTCGGCGACGATCCGCCGCCGCTGCTGTTCGTCGCCTGCTACCGGTTCGAGGAGATGTTCAGCAGCGCGCCGCTGCGCACCCTCGTCTTCGGCGAGCGGCCGGCATCGCCCGCCTGTGACGTGCACGAAGTGGAGGTCACCGAGCTGAGCGAGCAGGAAGCGTTCGAGCTCGCCTCGGCGCTGACCACCATGCAGGGAAGCGCCGCGACGAACGTCGAGTCGGTCGTGCGCGAATCGGGCGGCAGCCCGTTCTTCATCAACGAGCTGATTCAGTATTCGGCCGACGCCGATCGCGCCGACCTCGCGGCGACGGCCGATGCCGGTCACGACGGCTCGTCACGCGTCGTGCTCGAGGCGGTCATTCGCGCCCGGGTGCGTCGCCTCGACGACGACGCGCGGCGGCTGTTGCACGTGCTGGCGATCTTCGGCGGCCCGCTGCAGTTGTCGGTCGCCGTCGCCGCGGCGGGCCTCACCGAGGGCGGGCTCCACGCGGTCCTGTCGCTGCGCGCCGCCCACCTGACCCGGACGCGGCTCGGCGATTCGGGTGAGGAGATCGAGTTCTATCACGACCGCATCCGCGAGGCGGTGTTCGCCGATCTGCCGCCTGGCCTCGTTTCGCATCTGCATGCGCGGCTCGCCGCGGTGCTGCGGGAAACCGGCAACGTCGCGCCCGAAACGCTGCTGGTCCACTTCCGCGGCGCCGGCCAGTTCGAGGCGGCGCACGAGCACGCCGTTCGCGCCGGCGATCGCGCCCGCGACGCGGTCGCCTTTGATCGCGCGGCGTCGTATTACCGGACCGCGCTCGAGCTCGGCTCATCGGACGTCGGCCGCCGGCACGAGATCGAGGTGAAGCTTGCCGACGCGCTGGCCGCCTCCGGTCGCGGCTACGAGGCGGCGCACGCCTACTTCGCCGCCGCAAAAGGCGCGCTTGCCGCGGAGTGGATCGCGCTGCAGCGGCAGGCGGCCGATCAGCTGCTGCGCAGCGGCCACATCGACGAGGGGCTCGACGCGATCCGGCGCGTGCTTGCCGCGCTGGGGATGCAGCTTGCCGGTTCGCCGCTGCGCGCATTGCAGTCGGTCCTCGTCAGGCGGCTCTGGCTGCGGCTGCGCGGCCTGAGCTTTCTGCCGCGCGACAAGTCGCAGATTTCGGAGGAGCAACTGGTTCGCGTCGACGCGTGCTGGACCGTCGCCACCGCCATCGGCGTCGTCGACACGATCTGCGGCGCCGATTTCCAGGCCCGGCACCTGTTGCTGGCGCTCGACACCGGCGATCCATTCCGCGTCGCCCGCGCGCTGGCGCTCGACAGCGCCTACGCGGCGCTGGGCGGATCACGCACGCTGGCCCGTCAGCGCACGCTGACCCGCGTCGCGCAGCAGCTCGCCGACCAGGTCGGCCAGCGCGAGATGCTGGCCTATGTGACGCTCGCCAAGGGGGTCGGTGCCTTCTTCCAGGGCGACTGGATCGGCGCCCGCGATTTCCTGCAGCGCGCCGAGCCGATGCTGCGCGAATGTCCGACCAGCATCGCGTGGGAGCTCGACACGACCTACTTCTACCACCTGCTGGCGCTGTTCTATCTCGGCGAGATCAACCAGGTCGTACACCGGCTCCCCGGGTTCCTCCGCGAAGCGCGCGACCGCGACGATCTCACCGCCGCGACCAACCTGCGGACGCGCATCGCCTACGTGATCCACCTCGCTGCCGATCAGCCGGAGGCGGCGCGACAGGAAGTCCGCCAGGGCATGACGACGTGGGGGCGGACTGCGTTCCAGGCGCAGCACTCCTGGGAGATGTACGTCGTCGGTGAGATCCATCTGTATTGCGGGCGCGGCGTCGAGGCGTGGCACTGGATCAACGACCACTGGCCGCGGCTGAAGCGGTCGCTGCTGCTGCGGATTCAGGCGGTGCGCATCGAATCGCAATACCTGCTCGGACGGAGCGCGCTGGCCGCGGCGATCGACCCGCAATCGTCGGCCGCTGAGTGCCGCGGCGTGATCGCCTGTGCGGCGCGCTGTGCACGGCGGCTCCGGCGCGAAGGCGCGCGCTGGGCTGCGCCGCTTGCCGCCCTGCTCGACGCCGGCGTGTCGGCCGCGCGGGATGACGCCGCCGGCGCGGTCAGCGACCTCGAGCGCGCCGAGCAGGGCTTTGCCGAGGTGAACATGGCCCTGCACGCCGCCGTCGCCCGCCGCCGCCGCGGCGAGCTGGTCGGCGGCACGGAAGGCGCGGCGCTGGTCGAGGCGGCGAATGCGTGGATGCACGCCCAGGGCATCGTCAGGCCGGACGGCATCGTCGGCATGCTCGCGCCCGGCCGGTTCGTTCGCTAGGCGTGTTCGCGATTGAGCGTAGCGAAGACTTCAGCCGAGCGATCAATCTTCGACAGTGAGCCGGTGCGCCGGCCCCATCTTCTCGACCAGCCGGACGATGGCACGCTGCACGGCCATCCGCGCGGCGTTGCCGGTCGGCTTGCCGAGGATGGGCGCCATCTCGTCGTAACTCTGGCCCAGCTCGAGCCGCGCGATGATCGCGTCGCGATCCTCGGGGCGGAGCTCCGCGAGCGCCGCTTCATACGCGTCGAGCGCCTCGCTGCCGATCGCCTTCTCCAGCGGCGACTGACCGCGTTCGGGGATCGCGTCGGCCAGTTCCGTCGCGATCGGACGGCGGTGGGCGCGGCGCAGTTCGTCGCGGATGCGGTTCATCAACGCCTGCCGCAGGTAGGCTTGCAGCGCACCCGGACGTTCGTAGCGGAAATGATGGAGGTGCTTCATCGCCTGGATCATCGTGTCCTGCACGAGATCCTGCGTGTCGGAGATGTCACGCGCCCAGTGGGGCAGTCGCCCGCGTGCGAACCGGCGAAGCGCCGGCATGTAGCGGCGGAGCAGCGCTTCGAGCGCCTGCTCGTCGCCGCCGCTCACGCGCTGCAGGAGATCGAACGAGGTCTCGTCGCGTGGTTCGTGGCTCTGTGCTGGGGGCGGTTCGGCCATCGTGATTGACGTGGAGCGACTATACCGTAGACGGCCGGCGCGGAAAACCGGCCGGCGGCCGCCGGACGACCTATAATCGGCGCCGACGTGCCTGCGATCGTTCGACGCCTCGAGGGCCTTCGTTGATCGGAGGCATGCGAGACCTGGCCCATCCGCCGCCTTCGTGCGAGACCGCGCCTGACGGGCCGCGGCTCGCGCCTGCCCGGCCGTCCCGCATCCGCATCAAGACCGCGTCAGAGCCGTGGGAGTTCGAGCAGATCCACCGGCTGAACTACCGGACGTTCGTCGACGAGATCCCGCAGCACCAGGCGAATGCCGACGGCGTGCTGGTCGATCGCTTCGATCGCGAGAACACCTACATCATCGCGCTGGACGGCCGCCGCCTGGTCGCGATGATGGCGGTGCGCGGAACGCGCCCGTTCTCGCTCGACGCGAAGCTTCCGGATCTCGACGCGTACCTCCCGGCGGGGCGGCGCCTATGCGAGTTCCGGCTCCTCGCGGTCGAGCCGGCGCACCGCGCCGGCCGTCTGCTGCAGCCGCTGATCGAAGGCGTGTGGCGGCACTGTGAATCGTGCGGCTACGACCTGGCGGTGATGTCGGGCACGACGCGGCAGCTGAAGTTGTACGCGCATCTCGGGTTCGTCCCGTTCGGCCCGATTGTCGGCACGCCCGGCGCCGAATATCAGCCGATGATGCTGACGCGTGCCGCTGCGCAGACGGTGGTTCGCAAGGTGGTGGGCGACGCCGCGCTGCCTCTCACCTCGCGAGCGGCCGTCACGTTTCTGCCCGGACCCGTCGCAGTAGGGCCGCGCGTGCAGGCGGCGCTTGGCGAAGCGGCGGCGTCCCATCGCTCGGCGGCCTTCGGTGAGCAATTCGCGGCGGTGCAGGCGCGGCTTCGTGCGCTCACCGGCGCGGCGCACGTCCAGCTGCTGCTCGGCTCCGGCACGCTGGCCAACGACGTCGTCGCGGCGCAGCTTTCATTGCACGGCGGGAGCGGTCTGATTCTCAGCAACGGCGAGTTCGGCGATCGGCTCATCGATCATGCGCGCCGCTTCGCGCTCAGGTTCAGCGACGTGCGGACGTCGTGGGGCCGTCCGCTCGATCTCGCTGCCGTCGAGCGGCGCCTCGACGCCGATACGCCGGCCTGGTTGTGGTTCGTGCAGCTCGAGACGTCGACCGGTGTGCTCAACGACGCCGCCGCGCTGCAGGCGATGTGTGCGCGTCGAGGCGTTGCGGTCTGCATCGACGCGATCTCCTCGCTCGGTAACCTGCCGATCGATCTCCGCCACGTGCAATTCGCCACCGGCGCCAGCGGCAAGGGCCTCAGGGCATTTCCCGGAATCGCCCTGGTGTTCCACGACTCAGGTGCCGCACCGAGCGGTGGACGCCTGCCGCGCTATCTCGATCTCGAGATGTACGCCCGCGATCGCGGTGTGCCGTTCACCCATTCGTCGAACCTGATTGCGGCGCTGGACGCCGCGCTGCGGCCGGAGGACTGGGCGACGCGCTTCGCGGCGGTGGCGGCGCAAACGCGCTGGCTGCGCGCCGGTCTCGAGCGGCGCGGCTTTGTGTGCGTTGCGGCGCCCGAGCATCAGGGGGCCGGGATCGTGACGATCGCGCTGCCTTCGTCGATGCGCTCGACCGAGGTCGCCGCCGCGCTCGAGGGCGAGGGCTTCGTTGTCGCGGCGCACAGCGCCTATCTCGTCGACCGCAACTGGATCCAGGTCAGTGTCATGGCGTCGCCGTCGCGTGACGATCTCCGCGGCCTGATCGACGCGCTATGCCGCACCGCCTGCTGACGAGCCGCCACGCGCCGCTGCTGACCCACGCGGCGCTCGTCGGGCTGACCGCCGCACTCTTCGCGCTGCTGCTGCGGCTGCCGCTGTGGATCGCGTTCGTGCCGTGCGCGCTCATCGAGCATCGCATCGGCGTCCTGCTCCACGAGTACATCCACGGCATCCCGTTCAAGAAGTACCGGACCAATCTGTGGATACTGTCGGCATACGAAGGCGTACTGCTGACTTTCGGCCTTGGCGAACTGTTTCGTGGCACCCATCTGGCGCATCATCGCTGGCTCAACACCGAGAAGGATCCGGCGTTCGCCGCCGAGGCGCCAAGCCAGCATCCGCGATGGTCGAGGATCACGGCGCTCGAAGGCGTCCAGCACCTCATCTATTTGCTCGACACCTTCCGCGGCCGTCACCCCTACGTCAGGCCGGCGCGCGTGGCGATCGGCGCCGCCCTGTCGATCGCGGCGCTGTGCAGTTGGATCGCGCTCGGTCGTCCCGGCATTCCGCTGTCGCTGGTACTGTTGACGGTCTACAACACGATGATCCCGGTGTCGTTTCGCGGTGCGATCGAGCACCACAGCCATCCAGACGATCCCGGGTTCGCCAACGAATACCGCGTCGTGATCCCGCTCTTCAACCTCAACAGGCACATCCATCATCATCGGGAACCCGGACGTCCGTGGTATCTCCTCGAGTACCAGACGCCGCGGCCGCTCTCGACCGTGCACTACTTCACGCACTGGTTCCGCGTCTATCTCACCCGCGATTACGTCCTGATGCGGCCGCTGCCGCGGACGCCGCGCCGTCGCGCCGCCGATCGAACGCCGCTCACCACGCCGACCGAGCCGGCCGCATAAACGCCGGCGGGCGTTTACCAATTGCTTACGTCCTGACGGGATCGTGGTCGCTATCGCTGCGACCGCCGCCACATGATTCGTTTATAAAGCGGCGATCTTCACGAGGTTCTTAGGCCGTGCCTCACGACTTCCTTGCAGATCGCCGCTCTCATCCACGCTTAACCATTCGCTCGTGTACTCATGGATATCTTAGGAAACGCCACTGCTCACGGATTACTTACCGAACGCTCGCAATCTATTTATCGAATATTGCTCGTTCGAAAATATTCTGTTTAGCATTTCAACATCTAACGCGGCGCTAGCTTCGGATTACTTATTACTCGACCATATTCTCGCGACTCTCTTACTAATAACTAACCACTCTCGAATGCGATAACCATCTGAATACTTACAAACGTTCTAATGCAGTGCTAATTAAGGAAGGAAGTAATAAGCGCACTTACTCTTGTCTTAGTAATCGCAACTGCGACTTACTAAGTCGACGTTAGAACGTTCGTCGTCAGCCTCACTCGATTCTTATTTCCCCCACTAAAGAGCAATGTTGCCGCGCGAGCGTCGCTATTAGTCTCGCGACACACATTTCAGTTTCGGTTCTGGCAACAGTGTTCCGCGCATTCCAGCGGACTCATCACGCAGGAGAGGAGAAGCAGCGCGAACGAGTGAGGAGGTCGCGACTCAGCAACGCCGCCGGACGCCACCACCGTCCGCCGCAGCGGCTGGCGCGAGCAGCGGAGAGCCCGGATACGCAAAGGGAGGATTGAATGTCATTGAGAAAGCTCGGCGCGAACAAGCGATGGCCGTTGGTGATGGTCGTCGCGATGTTCCTGTCCGGCATCAGCCCGTCGTTGCTGCAGCGGTCGACCGTGAGTGCACAGGTCGTCGCTGGCGGCGCACCGATCGGAAACGGGTTCGTCATCAACGCCGACGACCTGCGTTTCATCTACGACCAGATCCTGGTCGCCCAAGACCATGCCGCCGGCGGCACGCTGCTCGGCACCGGACCGCACCAGGTGAGCGATCCGCAGCTGCCGCGCGGTCTGCGCACCGTCGACGGCTCCTATAACAACCTCGTCCCGGTGCCCGATCAGCATCTGTTCGGCGCCGCCGACGTCCTGTTCCCGCGCGTGTTGACGCCGAACTTCCGCGACGCGGAACCGGCGCCGGGAACCACCGCACCGCTGACCTCCTACAAGCAAAACAGCGGAACGGTGTTCGACTCGGAGCCGCGTCTGATCAGCAACCTGATCGTCGACCAGACGACGACCGTCAACCCGCCGCCGGGCGCCGGCGCCGGAAATCCGGCGGCCCAGTCGGCGCACGACAACCCCTGCGGTTCGGGTGGTTTCGTCTGCGGCGATCCCGCGCCGCCCGAACCGGGCGACCCGACCGGCTCGCTGTTCATCCCCAACATCACCCCGGACTTCGGGCTGTCGGCGCCGTTCAACCTGATGTTCACCTTCTTCGGCCAGTTCTTCGATCACGGCCTCGACCTGGTGCCGAAGTCGGGCGGCAGCGTCGTCATCCCGCTGAAGGCGGACGACCCGTTGTTCGTGCCGGGCAGCCCGACCAACTTCATGGTGATGACCCGCGGCGAACTGCAGCCGGGTCCTGACGGCATCATCGGCACCGCCGACGACGTCAAGGAGTCGATCAACCAGACGACACCGTGGGTCGATCAGAACCAGACCTACACGTCGCACCCGTCGCACCAGGTGTTCCTGCGCCAGTACGTCCTCGCCAACGGCCGTCCGATCCCTGACGGCAAGATGCTCGACGGCGATCACTGCGGGCCGCGCGGCACCGGGTTCGTCGGTGACGACATCTGCAACATCGGCAATTGGGGCAAGGTGAAGGCCCAGGCGGCGACGCTGCTTGGCATCAAGCTCGTCGACACCGACGTGCTCGACGTGCCGTTGATCCTCACCGACCCGTACGGCCACTTCAAACCCGGCCCGGCGCGCGGCATGCCGCAGATCGTCGAGAAGCCGCTGGTCCCCGGCGGGCCGCTGCGCTTCGTCGAAGGCAACCCGGCCGGCGGTGGCGTGGCGATTCCGGCCGACGCCTTCCGAACCGGTCACGCGTTCCTCAACGACATCGCCCACAACGCGGTGCCGGTCGACGGCAATGGCAACCCGCTGCCGCCCGACAGCGACAACACGATTTGCAATTTCCGCACGGTCCCATCGTGCCAGCAGCCGGGCACCTACGACGACGAGCTGCTCGCGTCGCACTTCGTGACCGGTGACGGCCGCGGCAACGAGAACATCATGCTGTCGACCGTCCACCTGATCTTCCACGCCGAGCACAACCGGCTCGCGTCGGAGTTCGATCACAACATCAACCTGCCGGTCAATGTCGTCTGCGCACCACGGGCCGGCGTCACTCCCGGCACCCTGTGCAACGCGTTCGGCTTCACCCAGGCCGAAATCGACGCGTGGCACGCCGTCGATCCCGGATCAGGCTGGGGTTACGGCGAGCGCCTGTTCCAGGCGGCGCGCTTCGGCACCGAGATGCAGTATCAGCACCTCGTGTTCGAGGAGTTCGCGCGCCGGATGCAGCCGCTGATCAACGCGTTCCTCGGCGGCATCACCTCGATCAACGGTGCCATCTCCGCGGAGTTCGCGCACACCGTGTATCGCCTCGGCCACTCGATGCTGCCCGAAGTGCTGCATCGCGAGCTGCCCGGCGCCGCCGGCGCGCCGCCGACGACGACCAACATCCGCTTGTTCGACGCCTTCCTCAACCCCGAATCGTTCAACGTGCAGCCGGGCGACCCGGCGCCGATCAGCGGCAACTCGGCCGCTAACGGCACGCTGACCGCGGCGGCGGCGGCGGGCAGCCTGATCAACGGGTTGGCGAAGCAGGTCGGCAACGAGATCGACGAGTTCGTGACCTCCTCGGTGCGGAACACCCTGGTCGGTCTGCCGCTCGATCTCCCGGCCATCAACATCGCGCGTGGACGCAGCGAAGGCATACCGCCGTTGAACCCGGCGCGCCGTCAGCTGTTCCTGGCGACGAAGAACTCGGCGCTGACCCCGTACGCGACCTGGTTCGAGTTCGGCCAGGGGCTGCGGCACCACGAGTCGCTGGTCAACTTCATCGCCGCCTACGGCACGCACCCGTCGATCACCAGCGTCTCGACGATCGCCGGCCGGCGCGCCGCGGCGAATGCGCTCCTTGGCAACAACCTGTTCATGTTCGCGACGACTCCGGCCCTGGCCACCGCGGCTGGCTGCCCGGACGCCACCTGCGGTCTCGACAACATCGACTTCTGGGTGGGCGGCCTGGCCGAGCGTCCGGCGGCATTCGGCGGCCTGCTCGGATCGACGTTCAACTACATCTTCGAGAAGCAGCTCGAGGATCTGCAGAA
>Ga0070666_10002710_pt1 | contig 10696 bp, 10 predicted proteins | sample KBSS23metaG_FD_64677 | JGI IMG/M metagenome (GOLD analysis project Ga0070666, IMG submission 64677) | Switchgrass rhizosphere microbial communities from Kellogg Biological Station, Michigan, USA - KBS S2-3 metaG | ecosystem: Host-associated > Plants > Roots > Rhizosphere > Soil ... | reverse complement strand
TTCCGCCAAGGCAAAAGACCGCATCTCCCGCCGCGACCTACTCCGCTGGGCCGGAATCGGCGGGACCGCCGCCCTCGCGACGGGCAGCCTCGGCGCAATCCAATCCTCCGCCATCGTCGTCGAAAGACGCACCCTGCGACTTCCCAAATGGGATGCCGATGGCTTTCGCGTCGCCGTCGTTTCCGACATCCACGTGAACGACGCGGTGTGCGCAGCTCGGGCGAAGAAAGCCGTACGACTTGCCCTCGACGAAAACCCCGATCTCATCGTCCTACCAGGAGACTTCATCAATTTCAGTTGGTCATACATGATCGATGGAATGGTGAACTCGTTGGAAGACTTGCACGATGCGAAGTGCCCCGTTATCGGTACGCTCGGAAATCACGACTACTGGACATTCAATCCACACGACATCATCGAAGCAATCAAGAAGCGAACGAACGTGAAACTCTTACGCAACGAATCGACGGATGTGCAAGGCGTTACCATTGCGGGAATCGATGACGCGCTTGTAAAGATGCATCGACCCGCATTCGTTTCTGATCTCAAAAACAAATCCGTTCTTGTTCTCTTTCATGAGCCGGACTATGTTGTCGAAACGCCAAAAAACGCGAGCCTTCAAATCAGCGGCCACAGCCATGGCGGTCAGGTCTGTTTGCCATTCGGCGCACCCATCCTCACCCCGTTCGGAGCGAAGCGTTACAAGGTCGGTTTTTACCCAGAAGCATCGGTTCCCCTTTACGTCACCCGAGGGGTCGGAACCATCGGCCCGCCGGTCCGAATGTTCTGTCCGCCCGAGGTCAGCATTCTCACCCTTAGGAGCGCAATTTGAACCTAAAAAGCCTCGCATGGCTCGTTGGCGGAGCAAGCGCTGGCATGCTTCTCTACGGCGCTTTTGTCGAGGCCGAACGGATGGTAGTCGTGCGGAAGACTCTCCGCCTTCCTGGTCTGCCGGAATCGCTTGACGGATATAGAATCGCCCTCATCGCAGACTTCCATTTGCGTGATCGCCACACCGTAGATCTCACCCGCCGAGCGATCGATCAAGTCGTTGACGAAGACCCGGACATCGTGGTTATCGCCGGTGATTTTGTTGGTTATTGGAAACCCGAATCGGCATGGCTGATCGGCGAAGCTCTGCAAGATCTCGATCGTTTTTCCGGACGAGTCATCGCCGTTCCTGGCAATCACGAATATTGGTCTGGCAATCCGTCATTGCTCGCGCCCATCTGTGACGAACTTGGCATTCGCTTGCTAAGAAACGAAACCCACTTTCAGGACGGAATTCATTGGGTTGGCATTGATTCTCTAAACGCATGTCGTGCAGATCCGATTCTTGCCAACTTGGATTTCGAAGGGCACGAAGACCGAGACGATGAAGAATTGCGAATTGCAATTTGGCATGAGCCAGATGCAGTTGAACATCTTCCACCCGGATGTGACTTGATGTTAAGCGGTCACTCCCATGGCGGGCAGTTCGTTTTTCCGGGCGGTTTCATTCCGATGAAAACAAAGAACGGCCGCAAATATATCGGCGGCTTCTATCCAAATGCCCCAACCCCGTTGTACGTCACGCGCGGAATTGGCACCACCGGCCCTCCTTCGAGATTCCTTTGCCCACCCGAAGTGGTGATCCTGACCCTCTCATGCGATACCCAGCAAAATAGCTAGGGTAACTCAAGGAGGGCCAAAGTGAGACGGCCCAATACCGGAAAATACACTGTCTTCGATGCCCCATTTGAACCTGTTGTGAACCTTAAAGAACCCGATAATTTCATTGGTGGGAAAGGTGGCTTTGCGACAAAAGCGGTGTCCGCTTAGGTTCGGGCGATATTCGGTTGCTCAGCGCGCCATGTTGCACGTCGGCCTTTGGCTCGGCCTTATCATCGCGGCCCTGACTGCAGGAATTTACTTCCACACGGTCCGCTTCCTGACCGCTCAATCGGAAACACAGCTCGCTGAATATTCCCAACAACGCGGCAAACGCGAGTCAGAGATATTCAAACTTGCCGAAGCAACAAACGACACCATCGTTCAGGAATATCAACGCCAGTGGCGGGCCGCCCCGCCCGATGCGCAAGAGCGCTTTGCCGCGATACACGAAGTTTTTCCCGATGGCACAACGCGCACCAAACCGAGTCTCGTCGATCCAAGCCACACCGTAACTGGTTACTTCAGCCATTTCACAACCGTTACACCGTTGATGGAGCGCCAAGCGGTTCTCTCGTATGACGTCGTCTCACAATTCGGACCGATCTATTCGTCCCGGTTCATGAACTTGTATATCTTTGGCCTCGACGGATTTTTCTATGCGTATTGGCCAGGCAAACCGATTGGCATCACACGCTCATCGAGCACAGATCAAAAATTCATCACATATCCGCCGGAGTATCTGAACGCTGGACACCCGGTTTGGATGAAGCCTTACGCGGACTCGATGACGGGAGACTTGATGGTCACGTGCATGACCCCGTTCGAGCTCGACGGAAAACCATTCGGCATGGTCGGCACCGATCTCTCCTTGAACGACATGATGGCGCGCACCGATCGTTCCAATTTGACCGGCGCGCATAACCTTATCGTCACCCGAGAAGGTCAGCTCATCAGTGATCCTCGCCAGGCAAACGACTTAACAGCAGTTCTTGCCCAGAACAAGAAGGGCGCGTTGATGCTGCAAAACAGCAAACTTCCCGATGCTGCTGCGGTGCTCGAAGCTCTGCCACGAGTGGGCCATTCCACCGTCGTATTAGAGTCAAGTGACGGCAAGAGTTACGTAGCCTGCACCGAATTGCGCGGTCCAAATTGGATCTTTGTCACCATCTATCCGAAGAATCTGATCACCAAGGCGGCGCTTGGAAGCGCTCAGATCGTTCTCGCTCTGGGGCTAGCTGCCCTCCTCTTTGAAATGGTCGTCCTCTGGCTCATCTTAAAGAGACAAGTGGGCAATCCACTCTTAGAACTCGCGGCAACCACTGACCAATTCGCAGCCGGCGACATGGGAGCACGATTACTTTCCAATCGCGAAGACGAAATCGGACACCTTTCGATGTCGTTCGATGCGATGGCCGATGCCGTGCAAGCACGCGACCGGGCGTTGGCAGATCAAGCGTCGGAGCTTGAGATCGCCCTTGATGAAGCCGAGCTTGCACGAATTGCAGCCGAAGGAGCTTTGCAAGCGCGTGGCGAATTCCTCGCGAACATGAGCCACGAAATTCGAACACCACTCAACGGCGTTCTCGGAATGGTGGAGCTACTCATGGACACGCCACTCGATGTGGAGCAACGAGACTATGTCGAGACGCTTCGAGAAAGTGGAACCGGTCTTCTCACCATTCTCAACGACATCCTCGACCTATCAAAACTGGAAGCGGGCAAGATGCAACTGCACATCGCGGAGTTCGATATCGCGGAGATCATGCGACGCGTCGCCAACCTCCACTCTCCGAACGCTGCAAAGAAAGGACTATCCATTGAATGGATTTCTGAACTCTCAGCCGGCGAACTTGTCCTTGCCGATGCGCACAGAACTGCGCAGGTTTTAGGCAACCTCGTAAGCAACGCCGTCAAATTTACATCGAAGGGCAAAGTCGTCTTGCGAGCCCATCGCGTAGGCGACTCTCGAGTCCGAATCAGTGTCGAGGACACCGGCATTGGAATTCCCGAAGAACGGCGCGCAGAAGTGTTCGGAGCGTTTACTCAAGCAGATGGATCATTGGCTCGAAGCTATGGCGGAACCGGTTTGGGTCTTACCATCGCCAAACAATTTGTCGAGCTAATGGACGGAACCATTGGTCTTGAAAGCAAAGTGCAAGTGGGCACTACTTTCTGGGTCGACCTCCCCTACGCACACATGGAACGTGAAGACGCCGCTTAGGCGCTAAGATAGATCACCTGCCTTGGCCCTTCAACCGTGACTACCGTTTATTGGATTCCGACTTCCGAGCCGGGCAGGCTTGGCATCATGCCCCGTCCTCGCGGCGGCGACTGGCTGAGCCGCGAAATCCGCGCACTCGTCGATCAAAAAGTTGACGTGCTCGTGAGCGCCCTCAGCACCTATGAGGTGGAAGAATTGTCCCTTCAGGACGAGGCCAGACTCTGCGAGAAGCACGGGATCGAGTTTCGCGCGTTTCCAATATCGGACCGCACCGCACCACTGATCATCGACAAAGGCGGCGAACTCATCAAGTCCGTCTATGCGCAAATGGCGGAGGGCAAATCCATCGTCATCCACTGCCGTCTCGGCATCGGGCGATCAGGCATGCTTTGCGCAGGTGTGCTCATCGCGGGTGGAGCATCGGCATCGAATGCCCTTTCTCGTGTTTCGGAAGCCCGCGGCACCGAAGTCCCGGACACGCCCGAGCAGAAAATCTGGCTAGCCAGATTGCAACACCATTTCAAAGCGGAAGCTGGATAAGCAGATAGATCTGGTTCTGGCCGCGGTTATGATCAACCGTGTTCGCATTGGAAATGTGAAGCAGCCGCGCGCCGACAAACGCGCGTTCATGGTCTTGTCCAACCAAGAATCCAAAGTCGACGAAAGGCGTAGAGTTCAACTTGCTCACCAAGTCCCTTGACGTCCTGCTCGCATCTTGCAGCCCCCAACCGATGTCGAGAAAGGACGCCGGCGCCGATCTCGGACGCCATCGATACCTTGCATAAGTCAAGAAGCCCCAGGCAGAAGTCGTATTGGCCGGAAAATTCTTAACCCCATTGCTCTTACTGAGATCGTAGTAGACCTCCGTGATCAATTCTCCGGGGTGCTCACCCATTCTCAAACGTGCTTGTCGACCGAACGAATAGGCCAATCCCACCCCGTTCGTAACGCGTGAATCGGCTGACCCAAAAACGATGATGCTCTGCCCCGAAAAGCCCGAAACAAGCCAATGGTTTTTCTGCGCCGCCGCGAAGGCAGACCAAACGAGAACCATCAAGAATGCAATCCATCGCAAGTAGCCAGACACCCCCTCAATTTAGCCAATTTGAACCTAAAAATGCTCCGATCTGGTACCCTCGACTCCCCAATGCGCTCACCCCTACCGGTCGTTGTCATAGTGGGCCGACCGAATGTCGGCAAGAGCACGCTGTTCAATCGGCTCATCAAAAAGCGCGTCGCCGTGGTCGAAGACACGCCCGGAATTACCCGAGATCGCCTCTACGCTGAGACCGAGTGGAACGGTAAACGGTTCACGATTGTCGACACCGGCGGAATCGTCTTCCAGGAGACCGATCCCCTCGCCGAACAAATACGCGTGCAGGCAAACATCGCCCTCGAAGAAGCCGACGTCGTCGTCTTCTTGGCCGACGCGGCTCAAGGCATCACCGGCGATGACATCGATCTGGCCAACCAATTGCGCGGCATTAAGCGACCCGTCCTGATCGCTGTAAACAAGGCCGACAACCAACATCGCGCCGACATGGCCAACGAATTCTATGAGTTGGGATTCGAAAAGTTGTTCCCTGTGTCCGGCCTCCACGGACGAGGCGTCGCCGATTTACTTGACGAAATCGTTCGCGATCTACCCGACACGAAAGAACCGAAAGAAGAAGTCGAAGAAATCCGACTGGCGATCGTCGGTCGACCTAACGTTGGCAAATCCTCCATGGTCAACGCCTTTACCGGTGAACAACGAACCATCGTTTCGAACATCCCCGGCACCACGCGAGACGCGGTCGACACTCTGCTCGAATATCGCAACGATCGATTTCGTTTGATCGACACCGCAGGCATCCGACGTAGAGGAAAAATTCAGGGCACCGTCGAGTACTACATGGTTGATCGCGCAACTAAAGCGATCGACCGAGCTGACTGCGCCATGGTCGTCGTAGATGGAGCAGAAGGATTAACGGATGGAGACAAACGAGTCGCTAAAATGGCTCACGATTCCGGCAAAGCTCTCGTCGTCGCCGTCAATAAGTGGGATCTCAAAGAGCCACCAGACGGTCATCCTCGCGAGAAATCTCTACTCAAAAAGGACCTCGAAAAGATCATCCGGAACGAGTTCCCCGAGATCGCCTACGCCGCCATCTGCTTCACGAGCGCCAAAGAGTCTGCCGGCCTAGCCCCCGCCCTCGATGAAGTCCTCCTTGCCGTTGAGAGCTATTCCTTCCGCATCGCCACAGGCCCGCTGAACAGGCTCATCCAGGACGCCGTCTATTCGCGCCCTTACACAACCAAGGGCAAGGCTTTGAAGATCTATTACGCGACTCAGGTCTCCACCCGACCGCCAACGTTCGCCATCTTCGTGAACGATCGAGAACTCGTCCACTTCTCATACGAGCGCTACTTGATGAATCAAATCCGCGCAAAGTATCCCCTCGAAGGAACTCCGATTCGAATCATCTCGAAGAGCTCGCACGAACGAGATTAGCGGTACAGAACGCTCGCCAACAGGAAGTTGGCGACGTAAACAAGCACCATCGAAATCACAACAGTGTTCGTCGTCGCGCGACCGACGCCGACGGCACCATTCTTCGTCCGCAACCCTTGTTGGCACGCAACGATCGCAACGATAATTCCGAACACCGGCGTCTTGATCAGTCCTCCGACAAAATCCCACGGAACCACAAAGCTCCGAATGGAATCGACAAACGTTCCATAAGGAACTCCGCCGGACATTGCGACAAGTTCCCCACCAACAATTCCTGAGTACATGCAAACAAGCGCGAGAATAGGAAGCATGAATATTCCCGCAACCAAACGAGGAATGACAAGGTAGTTCGTTGGATTGACGGACAACATTTTCAACGCGTCGATTTGCTCGGTCACCTGCATCGTCGCGATCTGCGCGGCCATCGCTGATCCACATCGCGCAGAAACCATGATTCCCGCGAGCACCGGCCCAATCTCCCGCGTCAAAGTCAACGCGACTGTAGCCCCGACAAACTGTGTCGCCCCATATTTGGAAAGAAAGTTCGTCAGATACAGCGCCATGACCGCGCCCGAGAAGAAACCGGTGAGCATGACGATCGGCACCGATGCGACGCCGATAAACGCCATTTGATTGAAGGTTTCGGCCCACTCGAACGGCCGCCTAAGCAGGCGGCGGATAGCGTCGAGGAGGATCAGAGAGGACTCGCCCACAAAGGTGAAAAACCCTTCGAACGGCTTCCACAAGGGATCGATAAAGCTTGCCGTTCGGGCGGCCATGCCGAAGCATAGCATCAGAGCAAGAGCCACAAGCCCAAAGCCCCCGAGCCCTCAAGCCCCAAGCCCAAAATCGCAACCCCTGATATACTCCACCCCCGTGAGCAGGCCGGACCGCGCATCCGCGGCTGCAAAGAAGAAGAAAGGCAATCCGTTCCCTTGGCTTCTTCTCTTGGTGCTTCTTGCGAGCCTTTACATCTTCTGGATCTTCCCTTTGCAAAGGGGTCGTCCGCCAGTGAAGGTCAGTTTTGAGCCGGCGCCTTCAAAATCCCCATGAAAGTAGGTTTGATTGGATACAACAGCGTGGGCAAGAGCACCTTGTACCGCGCGGCCGCCCGTGGCCAAGCCAAGGGCGAAATTACCGCCGTCCCCGTCCCGGACGAGCGCTTCGACGCGATCGTCGAACAGGTGAAGCCTAAGAAGGCAACCCCCGCGACCGTCATCATCCATGACGACATCGAAGATGCGCAGGGCGGCAGCAAGATGTTTTCGCAGCGATTCATCGACGACGCGAAGAAAATGGATTTGTTGCTCCATGTCGTCCGCGCATTCGAATCCCCCATGGCACCGTTCCACGTGGCCGTCGATCCACTACGAGACCAGGAAGCGATCGACGTCGAGTTGGTATTGGCAGATCTCCAAGTCGTTGAAAACCGACTGACCAAACTTGAGAAATCTTTGACCGTTAAGCAACCCGGTTCTGCCGACTACATGGACAAGATGGTTTTTCAACGACTCCATGAACCGCTCGAAAACGGAACTCCCATCCGTGCACTCGAATTAACGGAAGACGAGCAAACGATCGTCCGTAATTATCAATTTCTTAGCGCGAAGCCGATGGTCGTCGCATTCAATGTCGGAGAAGGTGACGCGTCCAACCCTCCCGCCAACATCCTAGCTCGCATAGCAGAACTTTCAAAGAAAGCAACACCGGCATTTTGTGTTAGCGCTCCAATGGAAGAAGAGATCGCGCAACTCGATCCGGCAGATCAACCCGAGTTTCTTTCGTCGATGGGATTGACTGAACCGGCGTCGGCAAAGGTCATTCGAGCGGTGTATGACGCCCTCGGCTTGATCACCTTTTTCACCGCGGGCGAGAACGATACGCGCGCCTGGCCACTCCGCCGTGGATCGAGTGCTCTTAAGGCCGCCGGAACCATCCATACCGACATCGCGAAGGGCTTTATTCGAGCCGAAATCGTGCACTACAAAGAGTACAAAGCAGCAGGTTCACTTGATGCTGCGTATTCGGCGGGGAAAATGTCGCTCGAAGGCAAGGATTACGTGATCCAGGACGGAGACTTGCTGCACATCAGAAATAAATCGTAATTCGCTTGCGCAGACCCATTTATCATTTACCGCCCCGTCGCCTCAAGCCCCAAGCCTAGAGCGCCAAGCCCAAGCCTACGCCACCCTCTTATACGTCCAAGCCAGCGCCCGTTTTGCGCCTTCCTTTCGAAGTCCGCCCTCGTGGATGAGTCGACGAATTTGCAGAATTACGCCGATGTCCTCTTTCGTATATCGAGGTTCTCCTCGCACCATTTCCGGTGACAAGAACGGATGAAAAAATCGTTGCCAATCGATAAGTGTTGAAATCTCGAGCCCCGTAATATCGCTGACCGCATCGAGATCGACCCAAAGCTTTGTTTTGCCAATTGCAGAATTAACCATTTCGAAAAAATTGCCCTTAAATGAATCCGCCCGATCATCATTTCGGTGCAGCGGCAGTTAATCAATCCTCGCAATCAAGCGCGGCCTTTGTGAAACCCGGCAAGAACGATGGGGATTCGTAGAATGCCTCCGTGGAAAGAGGCGCGATCACTGGGCATTACAGCGCAATTTTCATGAATGGCATGCACTCGCGCAGTTTCGTGATCTGTCCAAGGTGATATCCCATGTGCGTAAAGCGGCACAGTAAATCACCGAGGTGGTATCCGCCCGATTGGATCTTTTCAAGCGAAGAAGACTCCAACGTGCGCTGGATGGAATCGAGAGAATCCCAAAGACGTTTCTTTGCTGCTTCCCAAGCGGCTTCGTCCGGAACTACAGGCGGCGCGGGCCAATGCCCATCCAGCGCCCCAACCGTCTCGCCCGTCTCGATGCGCTCGACGATGTTCTCGTTCCAGGTCGCCATGTGGAGCACCATGTCCCAGATGCCCTTCGCATCCGGCCCCGGACGCCAAATCGCCTCCTTGGCTGTGACCCCTTCGAGCGCTTCCGAAAGAGGGTTCACCCAGTCATCGTGCAGGTACGAATATTCGAACCCGATGATGATCTCGCGTTTGATCGTCTCGTTGTCGACCGCCACGTCTCAATCCTCGACGAGGTATTCCGCGACCAGAGAGGCCGTGTCGTAAAGCGCTTCCATATGGGTTCGCTCGTATCCGTGGCTCGTATCGACTCCCGGACCGATGAGCGCGACCTGCGCCTTCCCACCCGCTCGCCAGTAAACAGAACCGTCCGAACCGTAATAGGGATAGATGTCGGTCTTGATGTCGATGCCGCGCTTGTCCGCAATGCCCCGCAACTTGTCCGTCAGCTCCTTGCTGTAGGGGCCGCTCGAGTCCTTGATGCAGATCGAGCAGTGATATTCGTCGCCCTGGAGCCCCTCGCCGATGCAGGCCATGTCCAGCACCAGCATCTCATGAAGATCGTCGGGCAGTGAATCCGCTCCCCCGTGACCCACCTCTTCGAAGTTGCTGATGAGGAGAGTCGTCGTCTGGGCTGGAGTGTGATCTCCATCCTTGAGCGCCTTGGTCGCCGCCAACAAGCAAGCAACGCAAGCCTTATCGTCCAAGAATCGCGACCGGATGAAGCCCGATTCGCTCGCCTCCACGCGGGGATCTACATAGACATAGTCGCCAACATCGATGCCAAGCTGTCGGGTCTCCTCGGCAGAGCTGGTTCGCTCGTCGAGCCGAATCTCCAAATTCGTCGCATCGCGCGCGGCGGTGGGGGCGTTCTTGTTGACGTGCGCCGCCCCGTTGGCAAAGACGATAGAGCCCCGGAAGTGCCGACCGCCTCGAGTCGAAACCGTAACGCCCTCGCTGTCGACCGTCGGCCACATGAGGCCGCCGATGTTTGTGACCGCCAGCCGACCGGTCGGCTTGATCCTCGAAACCATCGCGCCCAACGTGTCGACGTGTGCGGTGAGACCGCGCGGGCTGCTGGAGCTCATCCCGCCCAGAGTGGCCAACAAAGCGCCCTTGATCGTCCGGCGGCTCGCCACCCCCATCGCCTCAAGCTCGTTCTGGACAAAGGAGATCGCCCATTCCGTATCACCCGACGGGCTTGGGGTGTTAAGCAAGTCGACCAGCACTCGCTTCAGATATCCCTTGTCAATTTCAAAACGCGTCAAAAGGTGCCCCCGGATCGCATGGCTGTTTCTACCCGACCCAACAGCCAGAACGCATCGCGAGACCTGAAGGTGAGTAGCGGGCTCGACCCCGGGCATCAAATGGTCACTTTCGGTGTCTAAGGTTTGTGATGGCTTCGCTGCAGAAACCGCGAACGGGACCTACGATTTGAGTCTATACACAGCTAAACTTCTAC
>Ga0070666_10002708_pt1 | contig 10698 bp, 9 predicted proteins | sample KBSS23metaG_FD_64677 | JGI IMG/M metagenome (GOLD analysis project Ga0070666, IMG submission 64677) | Switchgrass rhizosphere microbial communities from Kellogg Biological Station, Michigan, USA - KBS S2-3 metaG | ecosystem: Host-associated > Plants > Roots > Rhizosphere > Soil ... | reverse complement strand
TCCACCGCGTTCGACGCCCGCGGCAACATCGCGGCGACGCCGACGGCGGCCGCGAGCACGCCGACGTCACGGCGCGTGTATTTCTTCAGGTCTTCTTGAGTATCTAGGTCACACATTCGGGTGTCTCCCCTCGTTGTTGTTGCGTCGCCGGTGGACGCGTGGCGCCGACTATACCGCGTTCGCGGGTCCGCGCTACCAGCGGCGCGGCGTGAAGAATTCTTCGCTTGGGTGGCCGGAAACGTGGGGGCATTGCAGTCGCGTGACGCTGGCGCACAATGGCGCCGCCTGCGGCGGACCCGGCGGCAGCACCGTCGCCGAAACGCCCCGGTTAGGAGACCGGCGATGGCGACCTATAGCTCGCACTTCTCGATTCGGCGTCTGTGGACGATCTTGGCGGCCGGGATGCTGGTCATGTTCGGCACGCTGCTCTACTTCGGCGCCGAGATCTATCAGGCGGCGCCCCCGATCCCGACAGCTGTGCGTACGGCGAGCGGCGCGACGGTGTTCACGCGCGAGCAGATTCTCGCCGGTCAAAACGTCTGGCAATCGCTGGGCGGCATGGAGCAAGGCTCGATTTGGGGCCACGGCAGCTATGTCGCGCCCGACTGGTCCGCCGACTGGCTGCATCGCGAAGCCCTCGCACTGCTCGATCAGCTCGCCGCGGCCGAACGTGCACCTAGCTACGCGCAACTACCGGCCCCCATGCAGGCGGCGCTGCGCGCGCAGCTGCGCGATGCGATGCGGACCAACACGTACGACGCTCGTTCCGGCATCGTGACGATAACGAACGAGCGCGCGAATGCGATCGACCAGGTCGCGGCGCATTACACCGATCTGTTCCGCGCGCTGACGCCCGACGCCCGCGTGCTGCGCGCGCAATACGCGTTGCCGTTGCACGCGACGCTCACGGCCGAGGAATCCGCGACGCTGAACGCGTTCTTCTTTTGGACCGCCTGGGCAGCGGTTACACAGAGGCCAGGCGACACTGCGTCTTACACGAGCAATTGGCCACACGAGCCGCTCGTCGGCAACGCGCCGACGGGCGCCGTGTTCCTGTGGACGGTCGTATCGATCTTGATCCTGCTCGCTGGCGTCGGCGGCCTAGTCTGGTACTACGCGCGCGAGTTCGACGTTTGGCGCCGCGACGGCGAGCCCGAGGGCGGCTTCGCGCGCTCCGATTTCATGACGACGAGCACCGTGACGGCATCGATGCGCGCGACGTCGTGGTTCTTCATCGTCGTCGCGCTGCTGTTCGTCGCGCAGGTGCTGCTCGGCATCGTGACGGCGCACTACGCGGTCGAGGGCCAAGGTCTCTACGGGCTGCCGCTCTCGGAGCTCTTCCCGTACGCCGTCACACGCACGTGGCACACGCAGCTCGCGGTGCTCTGGATTGCGACCGCGTGGCTCGGCACGGGGCTGTATGTCGCGCCGCTGCTCGGTGGTCGCGACCCGAAATGGCAAGCGGCAGGCGTCTGGTTCTTGCTAGTGAGCCTGGTCGTGATCGTCGTCGGGTCGTTCGCGGGCGAATGGCTCGCGATCAACCGCCTGATCGGCGACGCGGTGCGCAACTTCTGGTTCGGGCACCAGGGCTACGAGTACGTTGATCTGGGCCGGTTCTGGCAGATCTATCTGTTCGTCGGATTGCTGCTTTGGGTCGCGCTCGTGGTGCGGGGACTAAGGCCCGCGCTCGCGCAGCCCGGCAATCGATCGCTGCTTTCGCTCGTCGTCGTCGCGACCGTCGCGATCGGTCTCCTCTTCGGCGCGGGGCTGCTCTACGGCCGGAATACGCACATTTCGATCATGGAGTACTGGCGCTGGTGGGTGGTTCACCTCTGGGTCGAAGGCGTGTTCGAGGTTTTCGCGACGGCGATCGTGTCGGCGCTGCTCGTGCGGATGGGGCTCGTGCGCGCGTCGGTCGCGACCACGTCCGTGCTCGTCGCGACGATCATCTTTCTCGGGGGCGGCGTGCTCGGCACTTTTCATCATTTGTATTGGAGCGGCACGCCGATCGGCGTGATCGCACTCGGCAGCGTGTTCTCGGCGCTCGAGGTCGTGCCGCTGCTCGTCGTGGGTTTCGAGGCGTACAGCCGCGCGAAGCACGACGATCTTTTCGCCTGGCAGCGGCCCTACCACTGGCCGTTCAAGTTCTTCGCCTCGGTGCTCGTCTGGAATCTGATCGGCGCAGGTCTATTCGGCTTTCTCATCAACCCGCCGATCGCGCTCTACTACATGCAGGGGTTGGGCACGACGCCGACGCACGGGCACGCGGCGCTGTTCGGCGTCTACGGCATGCTCGGGCTCGGCCTCGTGATCTTTTGCATGCGCGGCCTCACGGACACGGCAGGCTGGAGCCACCGCCTGCTCGCCACGAGCTTCTGGTGCCTCAACATCGGACTCGCGATGATGGTTTTCTTGTCGCTGCTGCCGCAGGGCTTGTACCAGGCCTATCTGAGCTTCACTCACGACTATGCGTTCGCACGCAGCGCCGAGGTGATTCATGGGCCTGTTATGCAGGGGCTCGTCTGGGCGCGCGTGCCGGGCGATATCGTGTTCGCGGTCGGCGTGTTCGCGTTCGCCGCGTTCGTCGCGCAGGCATTCTGGCCGCGCCGAGCTGTCCGCGAGGGGTCGGCGGCGGCGTTGGCTGCGACTCAGGCCGATTGATCCGCCGGGGCAAGCGCCGTGGCCGCTTGTATCAGCGCCGCGCGCTTGCGACGCAGCCCGCGTATCCGCCACATGATGAAGCCGGTCACGAACAGCACTCCGGGGATCAAGCCGATCACCACCCAGATCAAGCGGCCCGTCATCCCTCCGAAACGCCCGAAGTGCCAGTACACGACCGTGCGCAGAGCGACGTCTGCCGTCCGACTCGGGTCGCTCGGATCGCCGCCGAGCGAATCGACGGTCCAGATGAACGGGTCCGGGAACGCGAAGTAGATCGCGGTGAGCCCCCAGACGAGCATCATCGGCAGCGACCAGAACCCGAACGAGACGTGCAAGCGCTGCGCGAAACGTCGGGTCTTCTCCGGCCAGCCCGTCAGCAGATTCTCGGTCCAACGGCCCTTGCCGGGCCACCAGAGCAGCGCGCCGCTCAGCCCGAGCAGAAAAAAGAGCGTAGCGCCGATGCCGTTGACCGCGCGGCCACGCTCGCCACCGAGTAGGTTGTCGTGCAAATCGACGACCCACTCGACGGCGTCGAGCACGGGCGGGTACATGAGGCCGATGTCGCGGACGGCGTACGGATCGAAAATGCGCTCGACCTCGACGCCGTCGCGCTTGAGCGTCACGCGCACCGGGCTCTCGGCGCGCCGGCCCTCGAACACGGCCGTGACTTCGCTGCCTGCGTATACGCTGCGCAGCGCGTCGCGAAGCTCGTCGCCCCTCAGGCGCGTTCCGGCCACCGGCACGGCGCGCGGCACCATCCAGATATGAAACTGCGGGCGCAGCACGCTAAAGCTGCCGGTGATGCTGAGCAGCAAGATGTAGAGGCCGAGCCCGACCCCGGTCCACGAGTGGACGCGCATCAGCACGCGGCGCCAGCGAAGCGACTGCGGCGCGTTCGCCCAGCGTCTCCAGCCGGACATACCCGAGCGTTCGGTGAGCGCGTGTTCCCCCATTGCATCGGCAGCGTAGCGCACACCGACGGGGCGCGACACACGCGCGGCTCGACTCGGAGCGCCGCCACGGCGAGAATCGGCCACCGGCGCGCCTCGCCGCCCGTCGCGGCGAGCGCCGCGAGCAGTTCGCAAAGCGAGGTTGCATGAGCACGTTCACGCGCCGCGAGGCGCTCAAGTTGGTAGGCGGCGCCGCAGCGGCCGCGGCGTTGCGCTTCGACGCGTGGGCGCAGGCGCCGTCGTTCCCGAAGGGCGCCGTGATCCGCACGCTGTTCAGGGACTACGCGCCCGAGGAGCTCGCGGGCGGCGCGACGCTGTTTCACGAGCATTTGTCGCTCGGCCCGGATTTCAGCGATCGGTTCCGCGCGGCTTCCGCCGCCGTGCTCGCGGCGCAAGGCGCGCCGCCGACCGCCCGGCCTGCAGGGCCGCCGCCCGCCCCGCCCGGCCCCGATCCGATGCGCGACGTCGACCTGATGGCCGAGGAGCTACGCAGCGCCCAGCGCGACGGCGTCGCATGCCTCGTCGACGCGGGTCTCGAGGGGGCCGGCATGGACCTCGAGTTCATCCGCGCGGCCGCGATGAAGTCGGGGCTGCCGGTCGTGAAGGGCGCGGGGTTCTACACGGAGCCGTTCTATCCGCAGGACGTCGCGACGATGAGCGAGGCACAGCTCGTCCGCGCGCTGCTGCGCCAGGCCGACGATTATCCGGCGGGCGTGTTCGGCGAGATCGGCTCGTGGGACGAGATCACGGCGGTCGAGCGCAAGGTGTTTCGCGCCGTCGGCAAGGCGCACGTCGAGACGAACCTGTCGATCTTCACGCACACGGGCATTCCGGGGAAATCGGCGCTCGAGCAGCTCGACATCTTCGAGGACGCAGGCGTCGATCCGAAGCGTGTCTGCATCGGCCACCTCGGCAACCTGAACGATCCGAACGTGTACGTGCACAAGACGCTCTGCCGGCGCGGCGCGTTCGTCGGCTTCGACCGCCAAGGCGGCGGCGGCGACGCCGCGGCCGTGCCGCTCGTGATGGCGCTTCTCGAGGCGGGCTTCGCGGATCACGTGCTGATCTCCGGCGACGCGTCGCGGGGCTACGGCCGGCCGCTCACGGCCTTCTTGCCGAAGCTCAAAGCCGCGGGCGCGGACGACGCGACGCTGAAGCGGATCACGGTCGACAACTCGCGCCGCTTCCTCGCGTGCGTGCCGAAGCGGCCGCGCAACGCGAAGGCGGCGGCGAGCGCGGAGCGCGCGAAGAAGCCGCCGCGCGCCGGCGGCGCGCCGGGCACCTGAAGCAGCGGGGGATCGGCGCTAACCGCCGCGCGACAGCAGCTTCCCGTAGCCGGGCGCGGCGCCGCTCATGCCGACGAGCCGCGCGCCAGCCCAAAGCCCATGCGGCATGCTCGAGATCACGGGCACGCCGGTCTTCGCCTCGAGCGGCGCGATGATCTCGAGCGTCCTGAAGCCGCCGCACGAGACGAGCAGCGAGTCGGCATCGGGCGCCGTCGCGCGCACGCGCGCGCCGAATTCGATCAAGTCGTTCTGTGTGACCTTGTCGACGTCGGTCATCGCTTCGATGCCGAGGCCTTTGACGACGAGCGGCTCGAGGCCGTGCTCGATGAGGAACGCATGCAGGCGCTCGTTGACTTCGTCGTTGTACGCGGTAGCGACCGCGACGCGCTTCGCGCCGACGGCTTTGAGCCCGTCGATCACGCCGTTGCTCATCGTCGTCGCCTTCAAGCCCGATGCCTTCGTGACTGTCTCGCGCAGCTTCTGATTGAACGGCTCGCCTTTGTAGAACGTGAGCGATGTGCCCGTGAGCTCGATCGCTTCGGCACCGGCCGCGGCCAGTTTCTCCGCGGCTGCAGGGATCTTCGGAAGCACGGCCTCGAAGCCGTCCGGAGTCATCCGCTCGACGCCGAGTCCCGTCACGACGAACTTGAGCTTGTCGCCGTACATTGCGACGCCTTCTTCGGGCACGCCGCGGTTGAGCGGCGGGAAGATCAAGCCGAGCACCGGCACCTTGCCGGCGGCCGCGGCGCTACGCGCGCCGAACGCGGCGGCCGCGACGGCGGCAGCCGAACCGACGAGAAAATCCCGCTTCGTGGTCATCGCGCTTCTCCGACTTCGCTGCGTCGCAGCGAATGGCACATGATACGCCGCGGCGGCTCAAGGAGGCGCGGGATCGGCCGCGGCCTCGCGCGGCGTCGTCAAATAAAGGGCCAGAAAGAAATTCGACACGACCCCGATGGTCACGGGCAACCCGATCGCCCGCAGCACCGGTAAGCTCGAAGCCGCGAGCAGCGCGAATACGAACAGCGTCGAGATCGAGCACACGAGCACCGCGTGGAGCGTACGCCGTTGCTCGAAGGGATCGTCAGCCGCGTGCTCGAAGAACAGCGCGTAGTCGAGCCCGAGGCCGGCGACGAGAATGAGCGAGATCAAATGGAACAAGGTGAGCGAAATGCCAGAGCCTCGCAGCGCCGCGACGACCACGAGCGTCGTGATGGCCATCGGCGCGAGCACCCGCAGCACGCGCGCGCGACTCCGGAGCGCTAGAGCGATGACGCCCACGAGCGCGACGGCTGCGACGGCGAGAGTCACGAGCATGCGCTCGCGCTCGCGCGCGACGAGCGATTCGGACGCCTGCCGCAAATCGAGCAGCGTGGCGTCCGGCTCGGTAGCCGCGAACGCGCGGAGCGCACCGAGATCCTTGACGCCGCTGAACGTGACGAGCGCGGCGACCTTCGCGCCATCGCGCGCGAGCAAAGAATCGACGCGCGCGCCGAGGCCGAGCTCGCGCAGCCTGTCGACCGTCAGCGGCGGCAGCGTGCGAGCTTTCGCGACGTCGGCCAGGAACGGCTCGAACACTCCGGTGCGAAACTCGGTCGCTGCAGTCGCGGCGTCGAGCTCGGCGCGCAACGAGCGCTCATCGGGAAGCGCTGCCTGACGCGCGCGCTGCTTTGCCGCGCTCGGCAGGTAACGCGCCGCGTCGTCGTAAGCGTCGATCGCACCGCGCGCGACGAGGGTCTCGAGCCCGGGCTCGAGCGCCTCGAGTTGTACGAGCACGGCGTCGACATCCGCGCCGTCCACCGCGACCAGGTAACGCAGATCAGCTGTGCCGAGATCCGCGCGCAGCTTCTGGTCGGCCGCGAGCAAATCCGCCGGCACCGGCGTAAGGCTGCGCAGGTCGTTGTCCCAGAGCGGCTCGCGCGCGAACGCGACGACAGCCACGCACGCCGCGATCAGCACGAACGCCGCCGAGGGCGCGCGCGGCAGCCGCACGATGGTGCTCCAGAGCCGCGCGAGCCAGCGCGAATCGCCGTGGTCGCGCGCCGGCGAGGCAACGACCGCCGGCAGCACGAAGCGGCTCGTAAGTCCTGCCACCGCGAGGCCCACCACGGTGAAGCACGCGAGCTCTTCGAGCCCTAGCACGCCCGAAAACAGGAACGTGAAGTACGCGATGCACGTGCTCGCGACTCCGGTCGCGAGCGTCGGCCAGAGTCCGCGTGCGATCTCTTGCGGCGCACGGTCCGCTCGTCTGTGGCTCAAGAGATGAATCGGATAATCCTGCGCGACGCCAATCAGCGTGAAGCCGAACGCCAACGTAATGCCGTGCACCGCGCCGAACAAAGCGCTCACGGCCGCGATGCCTGCGATGCCCGCCGTCGCGAGCGGCAACACGCCCAGCACCACAGTGCCGATGCCGCGATACGCGATCAACAGCAGCACCACTATGCCGATGGTGTCAACGAGGCCGATCGTCTGAACTTCGACGCTCGTGCGCGCCTCCATGAGCGCGGAGAACGCGCCTGCGCCACTGACCGTCATCTTCACGCCAGGCCCGGCGATGCCCAAGAGCGCCGCATCGAGCCGGTCGAGCGCTGCGCGCTGCGCGTCCGGATCGAATGCCGGCGCGCGCGTCTCCACGAGCAGCAGCGCGCGCGTCCCATCTCGATCAAACCAGACATCGAACTCGCGGCGCGGCTCTTGAGTCGGCAGCCAGCGTTGCAGCACGCCGAGCAGCTCGAGCGTCGGATCGCGCGGCAGCCACGGCTCCAAGAACAGGCCGGCTGGAGACTCGAGATCGCGCGCGCGCGCCGCAAGCGCTGCTCCCAAGTACTCACGATCGAGGCTGTGCGCGTCGAGAGTCGGGGAGAGCAGAAACCGGTAGGGCAAGAGCTCGTCCGGGAACGAGTCGAGCGCGAAATCGCCGTTCGCGACGAGCAGGAACGCCTCGTCGCCGCGAAGCTCGTCGCCGAGTGCGCGCGACGCGTCGGCGAGCTGGTCCGGAGGTGCGCCTTCGAGCGCGACGACGAGGACTCGCGTCGCGGGTCCTTCGCCTATTCCCTCGAGCAGGAGCCGCTCCACGTCCGTTGCAGGCGTCGGGAGGAACAAGCGCAGGTCGTTGCGAACGGACAGGTGCCGTTGCGCGTACCCGCCTGCCGCGACGAGCACGACGACCCAAAGCGCGAGCAGGAACAGCGCGAACGGCGTACGTTTCATTCGGCTCGGCAGCGCGCGAGCAAGCTGTCGAGCGCTACGTCGGCATCGAGCGGCACCGAGCTCGCGCCCACCAGAATCACGCTGCCGCCGCCCTGCGTGTCGAGGACCGCAAAGCATCGCGGCTCCGACCCGTGGCCGCTCACCAGCACGCTGCGAAGTCGCCGCCGCGCGCGCGCCTCCTTCGGCGCGAGCTCGATCTGCCACGAACCGGCGTCGCCCGTTGCGCTCAAGACGAATTCTTGCTCGAGCTGCGTGGCGTCGCCCGCGAGCAACCCTACGAACGCCGCGACGAAACCGTTGAGCTCCGGGACGCGTTTGAGCCCAAAGGTGCGCGCGCCTTCGCCATCACGCTCGATGCGCACCGAGTCGCCGCGGATCGTCGTCCTCTCGACATATGGGCTCGTCACGCGGCGCTCGAGGCTACCGGGCCCGAGATAGCCGAGCGTGCCCGAAACGATCAGCGGCTCGCGCAACAACGCCGAGAACCGCGCTTCGGTGAATGCGATGCTCGACGGCGCCTCGCGAGCCAGGCTCGCGACGATCTGCCGCGCATCGAGGGGGGCACCGGCCGCGGACGAAGCAGCGAGCATGAACGTGAATAAGACGACAAGGAGCGCTGCGCCGCGCGCCGTCACGATCGCAAAACGGGGCTGAACATCGCGGCTAAGCTTAGCGCAACGCGACTGGGCGGCGCTGCGCCTCACCCGCGGCACGCCGGCGGCGGCGTAGTAAACTCGAGATCGACACCCTTTTGAGCGAACCGTCAGCGTGAATCTCGAGATAAGGCGCTGGGCTTTTTGGTCGCCCGAGACTCGAGAGCCGAGCGAATGGCGCGAGCACTGGAGCCGGCTCGACGCGCGCGCCCTCGATGCGAAGATTCAGGGTCGCAGCGTCCCTGCCGCGCAGCGGCGCCGGATGAGCGCGCTCGCGACGCTCGCAGTGCAGATCGCGACCGAAGCCGCCGGGGGCACCGCGGCCGACTTCCTCGTGTTCGCATCGCAGCATGGCGATGTTACGAGCATGCGAGCGATGCTGGACGACGTCGCGGCAGGCACCGAGCTATCCCCCACCATGTTCAGTCAATCCGTTCACAACGCGAGCGCCGGGCTGTACACGATCATCTCCCACAGCCGCGCTCCCGTTTGCGCCCTTTCGTCAGGGGCGAGCACCTTCGCAGCTGCATGGTTGGAGGCCGAGGGTTTCTTGTCGAACCATGTCGATGCGTCGGTCTTGCTCGTGAGCTACGACGAGGCCCTGCCGCCCGAATACGCGGCCTACTCACCGCAGCGCCAGTGCGCGCACGCGCTCGGCCTATTGCTGCGCTCGGCGCGGGGGGAAGGCGTCGAGCTCGCGCCCGCGCCCCCGGAACACGACCAGCCGCTACCGATGGCGCCGTTGTTCATTGCCTGGTTCTTGTCCGCCGAGCCGTCGCTGCGCTGCACGGCGGACGGGCACGGCTGGCTCTGGCGTCGTTCGGGGGTTTGACGTGGAGCCTGTAAGGCTCATCCGCAACCGGGCTTTTTACCTTGATTCGCCGAGAGACTGAGTGCTAGCGTACCGCCGCCATTTTTCGGCTCGGACGGGTGGGGAGCTTCGGTTACATGGACAAACTCGAGCAAGAGCTCAAGCTGCTATTGATCGAGGCTCTCAATCTCGAGGACATCTCGGCCGAGCAAATCGATAGTGCGACGCCGCTGTTCGGCGAGGGCTTGGGGCTCGACTCCATCGACGCGCTCGAGCTCGGTGTGGCGATTCGCCGCAAGTACAAGGTGAAGATGGACGCCGAGCCCGCAAAGCTGCGCCACCATTTCGCGTCGATCGCGAATCTAGCGCGGTTCGTCGAAGGCGCTCGCGGCTCCGCATAGGATGCCGTCTCGCGACTCGAACGACGACGGCGCGACGCGAAGCAAGACTTCCGGGGTACTGTCGCTCGCTGTAGGCGGCGTCCTCGTCCTGTACCCCGTGCTCATGTATGTCGGTCACGCGCATCTCGCGGCGCGCTCGATGGCCGTGATCCTGGTCGCGCTTTGCGCAGCCCGGCTCGTCGCGCTGCGCTTCGCGCCCGCTGCGCAGCCGGCCAGGACGTTCGGCACCGGGGAGATGCTCGCGATCTGCGTCGGCGCGATCGCGCTCGCGCTACTGACGATCTGGCGGGGCTCGCCACAGGCGATGCTCTACTATCCCGTGCTCGTGAACGCCGTGTTCCTGGCCGTCTTCGCGTGGAGCCTCTTTCATCCTCCAACGGTGGTCGAGCGCATCGCGCGGGCGACCACGCCCGACGTGCCGCCCGAAGCGGCGCCGTATCTCCGGCGCGTGACGATCGCGTGGAGCGTCTTCTTCGTTTGCAACGGCGCTGCAGCTCTCTTCACGGCGATGGAGACTTCCTTCGCGACCTGGACGTTCTATAACGGCTTCCTCGCGTACGTGCTGATTGCCCTGATGTTCGGCGCCGAGTTCCTTGCACGGCAACGCGCGATGAAGAACCTACTGAAGTGACGACGAGCGCGTGCACCGACGCCTTGACCGCGGACAGCGACCATGTCGCGAGCTTCGGGCGCGACGGTGCAGTGCACCGCTGGCAGGATCTC
>Ga0070666_10002704_pt1 | contig 10703 bp, 5 predicted proteins | sample KBSS23metaG_FD_64677 | JGI IMG/M metagenome (GOLD analysis project Ga0070666, IMG submission 64677) | Switchgrass rhizosphere microbial communities from Kellogg Biological Station, Michigan, USA - KBS S2-3 metaG | ecosystem: Host-associated > Plants > Roots > Rhizosphere > Soil ... | reverse complement strand
CACCGGCAGCGGCGGTACTTGACGACCGAGCATCCTCTCCCATCGTGGACTTCCGGTTCTTCAACCTATTCGGCTTCCGGCTGGCAGCCGCGTTCCCGTTCGCGAGCCGGCTGAAGACGGGCTATCCTCCCGCTGAGCTGACCTTGGGGGTCGCGATGGAGTCCGTGCTCCAGGATCCGACGATCCCTCCAACCTTCACGAGGTCTGGAACCGCTTTATTCCGGGCGGACTCTCTCGAAGTCCTGCGCTTCGCCCAAGCCGGCGACTTCCGGGTCCAGGGCGATCGCATCGAAGCCTTCCTGGAGGGCGCCCGGCCCGACCTCGCCGAGCTCCGTTTCCTCGGGCCTGTCATGTCCTACTGGCTCGAGCGCCGCGGCTTGACCACCCTCCACACCTCCGCCGTGGCGGTGGACGGCCAGGCCGTGGCTTTCCTCTCCCGCCACGGCGGTGGCAAGAGCGGTCTGGCGGCGGCCATGGTCCGGTCGGGACATTCGCTGCTGACCGACGACCTGCTGGCGCTTGAAGAGACAGGTGACCGCTGGGAGGTCCGGCCGTCCTATCCAGAGATGCGGATGTGGCCGGACGAGGCCGCCTGGTTCGCGGGCAGCCTCGAAGGTCTGCCGCTCGTCCAGCGGGATTCCGAAAAGCGCCGCGTGGCGATCGGATCATTCCAGCAGAACCCTGCCCCTCTCTCCCGCATCTATGTGGCCTCCCGGCGGCCGGAGACGGCGGGAGAGGTCGAGATCCACCCCCTTTCCCGGAGCGAGGCCCTGATCGAGCTGGTCCGCCATTCCTTCTCGCCCCGATTGATGGAGGCAGCCGGGCTCCAGCCCGCGCGCCTGGACCGCCTGGCCCGCCTGGTGCGCAGCGTGCCTGTCCATCGTCTCGTCTACCCTTCCGGGTTCGAGCGCCTGCCGCTCGTGGTAGCATCGATCATCAAAAGTCTGTAGATCCCTGAATTCACCAGGAGGGGGAGCCTCGCGGCTCCTCGAAGGAGAGCAATGCGATGAGACGCTGGATGATGGTTGGTCTTCTGACCGTGGCGGCCCTGCTCGCCGCCGGCCGGGCCCAGGCCCAGAGCTCGAACGACCGCGATGACGACAACGGCGACCGCCACCGCGACCGCTTCGCCCTCGGCGTCGGCGTCGGCCTCGTCGAGCCCCTGAACAAGACGGAGAACTACTACATGGCCTCCCTCCGCATCCGCTTCAGCGGCCGGGAGAACGAGGAGCAGCGCAGGGCCACCGGCGACGAGGGGATCATCGGCTATCTCGAGCCCGAGATCGGCTACTGGAAGCCGAGCAGCGGCCACCGGGGGAAGGGGGACGACCTCCTGGTCGGGGTCAATCTGGTGGGGGTGATCCCGCTCGGCCCGGTCGACACCTTCCTCGGCGTGGGCGCCGGGGCCCACTTCATCGACTCCACCCTGCTCACCAACGACGCGGGGGTCTCCGGGAGCGAGACCAAGCTCGGCGCCAACGCCCAGTTCGGCCTCGACCTCTTCATCACCCGCAAATTGAGCGCCTTCGGCGTCGGCCGGTTCGATCTCGTCCAGGGCTCGGACGACCGCGTCCAGAGCAAGGTCTACCTCGGCCTGCGCGCCCGCTTCTAGATCCCCTTCCAGAAAAGCGAACGGCCGGCCCGGGATCCCGGGCCGGCCGTTCTTATCCTTCAACGACGGCGGCCGAGCCGCCGTCGAACGCGGCTTAGTACATGCCGCCCATGCCGCCGCCCGGCATGCCGCCCGGACCGCCGCCCTTCTCTTCCTTCTCCTTGATCTCGGAGACCATGGCCTCGGTGGTGAGCATCAGGCCGGCGATCGACGACGCGTTGAGCAGCGCCGTCTTGGTCACCTTGGCGGGGTCGATAACACCGGCCGCGACCAGGTCCTCGAACTTCCCGGTGGCGGCGTTGAAGCCGCTGGTGCCGTTGTCGGAGAGGAGCTGCTTGACGACGACCGAACCCTCCTCGCCGGCGTTGGCCGCGATCTGGCGGGCCGGCTCTTCGAGAGCGCGGCGGACGATGTTGACGCCCACCCGGACGTCGCCCTCGGCCTGGATGCCCTCGACCGCCTTGACGGCGCGCAGCAGGGCCACGCCGCCGCCAGGGACGATGCCCTCCTCGACGGCCGCCTTGGTGGCGTGCATGGCGTCCTCGACGCGGGCCTTCTTCTCCTTCATCTCGGTCTCGGTCGCGGCGCCGACCTTGATCACCGCCACACCGCCCACGAGCTTGGCCAGGCGCTCCTGGAGCTTCTCGCGGTCGTAGTCGGAGGTGGTCTCCTCGATCTGGTTGCGGATCTGCTTGACCCGGCCGGCGATCGCCTCACGCCGCTTGGCGTCGTCGGAATCGGTGACGATGGTGGTCTCGTCCTTGGTCAGCACGATCTTCTTGGCGTCGCCCAGGTCCTCCCAGCGGACGTTCTCGAGCTTGATGCCGAGGTCCTCGGTGATCACCCGGCCACCGGTCAGGGTCGCGATGTCCTCCAGCATGGCCTTGCGGCGGTCGCCGAAGCCCGGGGCCTTGCAGGCGGCCACGTGGAGGGTGCCGCGCAGCTTGTTGACCACCAGGGTGGCCAGCGCCTCGCCCTCGACGTCCTCGGCGATGATGAGCAGCGGCCGGCCCTGCTTGGCCACCTGCTCGAGGATGGGGAGCAGGTCCTTCATCGAGCTGACCTTCTTCTCGTTGAGGAGGATCTTGACGTTCTCGAGCACCGTCTCCATGCGCTCGGCGTCGGTGACGAAGTAGGGGGAGAGATAGCCGCGGTCGAACTGCATGCCCTCGACCACCTCGAGGGTGGTCTCGAGGCCGCGGGCCTCCTCGACGGTGATCACGCCGTCCTTGCCGACCTTCTCCATCGCCTCGGCGATGATGCCGCCGATCTCGACGTCGTTGTTCGCCGAGATGGTGCCGACGTGGGCGATGTCCTTGCCCTCGACCGGGCGGGCCATCTTGTCGATCGCCTCGACGGCGGCCTTGACGGCCATCTCGATGCCGCGCTTGACCTCCATCGGGTTGGCGCCGGCGGTGACGTTCTTGGAGCCCTCACGGTAGATCGCCTGGGCGAGGACGGTCGCGGTGGTGGTGCCGTCACCAGCCACGTCGGAGGTCTTGGAGGCGACCTCGCGCACCATCTGCGCGCCCATGTTCTCGAGCGGATCGGAGAGCTCGATCTCCTTGGCGACGGTCACGCCGTCCTTGGTGATGGTCGGCGAGCCGAACTTCTTCTCGATGACGACGTTGCGGCCCTTGGGGCCGAGGGTCACCTTGACCGCGTCGGCGAGCTTGTTGACTCCACGGAGGATCGCGGCGCGCGCGTCTCCGGAATAGGTGATCTGCTTGGCCATGTCTTCTATGCCTCCTGATGACTGGATTGAGTCTTCGATATCGGAAGAGGAGCGTTTACTTGTTGCCGTTCGAGCTGACGACGGCCAGGATCTCCTCCTCGCGGAGGATCACGTAGTCGTTGCCGTCGATCTTGATCTCGCTCCCGGAGTACTTGCCCATGAGGACCCGGTCGCCCTCCTTGACGTCCATGGGGGCGCGCTTGCCGTCCTCGGAGAGCTTGCCCGGGCCGACAGCGACCACCTCGGCCTCCTGCGGCTTCTCCTTGGCGGTGTCGGGGATGATGATGCCCCCGCGAACCTGCTCTTCCTGCTCAACGCGCTTTACCAGAACCCGATCGTGCAGCGGACGGATATTCACGGCTTCTACCTCCTTGTAGACGAATGACTTAGGTGGCTCGACAGGATTGGGGTCGTCGGCGTCGCCTGTTAGCACTCGCCGCCGATGACTGCTAACAGTGTAGGAAGACGGAAAATGCCTGTCAAGGGGTGGGAGGCGCGGATCTACGAGGAGGAGAGCGGCGAAAACCGCTTTTCGACGTCCCGGGTCTCGCCGACGGGAACCCCCTGGCGTTCGACCCAGGCGTGGGCCGCGAGGCCGCCGTCCCGCGTCGAGACGCCGATGCGCAGCTCCGAGACGATCCCGTGCCGGCCCAGGAGCCGGCGCAGGCAGAGCGCCTTCGGCAGGCAGCGCATGGGATAGAGATGATGCCGGGCGGCCGCCTCGGTCGCCCAGACCAGGCGCCCGACCTCTCCCTCCCGGGGCGGTCCCGCCAGCCTGGGAGCGAGCCAGCGGTCCACCCGCGGGAACGGGAAGGCGCGCAGGCCGAGGTCGGCGACCAGGAGGAGCCCCCAGGCCCGCGCGAAGGCCCGGAGGTCCGCCGGAGTCCGGCGGCGGGGCGCGCTTTGGCAGCTGGGTGGCACCTCGGGGGTGGACATCGATTCAATTATCCCCGCCGGCTCCCGCCTTTGCAAAAAGAGCCTGGTTGATGATGCGCAGACAGGGGGCGCGGCATGCCCACGAAATGCGCAGTCCGGCCGGGCCCGTGGCTCTGGAAAACCCTCTCGAGCCCCCGAACGCGACGAATTCCGGAAATTCCCTTCCGTTGAACAAATTTCTCTATCGGAAACGTTGACATTCCCTGTTTTACCCAATAGCTTCCTCTGCATAAATCGGCGGTGAGCAAAGCTCACCAGACATCCAGTCGCCGACGGACCGACCGCCCGGCCGGACCGTCACTCCCACGCGGTTGAAGTCCACTTATCCGCGCCAGGGAGAGCCTCATCAACCCGGGTGTGGTGTGCAGGTGGTGGACCGTTAGGAGCATTCATGTTTGCGGAGGGCTCGCGTCGTTCCTCTCTTTTCTTCCTCTCCATCGTGACCGCCGGCCTCGCCGGTCTCTTCGATTCCACCAGCTTCGCGGCCACCGTGGCCGTCCCCTCGCAGTTGATCCTGAACGTCCGTGAGACCGTGGGCATCGCCCGCACCGCCGAGGTCGTGCGCTCCGGGGTGCCGCTCCCGCGCAGCCTCAACGTCCTGAGCACCAGCCGGCTGGCCATCGTCGACGCCTCCGGCGCGCCGGTCCCAGCCGAGCTCGAGGTGACGGCGCGCTGGAACGCCGGCAAGAGCGACGCGACCGCGCCGATCCAGTGGCTGCTGGTCACCTTCCCGGCCACCGTGGGCGCCAACCAGACAGCCACCTACCGGCTGGTCATCGACGGCTCGGTGGCCAACCCGGCCCCCGCGACCGCGATCACCCTCACCCAGAGCGGCAACGCGGTGACCGTCAACACCGGGGCGGCCACCTTCCGCCTCGGCGCCGGCTCCGGCGCGCTGTTCGACGAGGTGACCCTCGCCGACGGCACGCGGGTGATCGGCGGCAGCGCCCTGACGCTTCAGACCGGCGGCTCCAGCTACGGCCACTCGACCACCCGCAAGGTCACCATCGAGCACCAGGGCCCGCTCACCGCCATCGTGGTGGTCCAGGGCGCCTACGACGTGCCGGCGATCGGCGGCGGCCAGGTGAGCACCCGGCGGCGCTACGTCTTCACCGCCGGCTCCCCCACCGCCATCGTCCGCCACGTGGCGAACTGGGAGGGGAGCCTCGGCTGTGAGGGCTGCGTCGCCACCACCAGCGGCGCGCCCAACGGCGTGCGGGTCGACAAGGTGCGCGACGAGCTGGCGGTCGAGCTGGGCGGCACGCCCACGGTGACCGCGGTGGGCAACTTCTCGGCTCCCGCCGTCTCGGGGGCGGTCTCCTCCACCCAGAGCGCCTGGGTGCGCCAGCAGCTCCGGCCCACCCGCACCTCGCCGCTCGCTTTCGACGTCGACGTGGCGGGCAGCTCGGCGACCGGCGCCAAGGCGGACGGCGCGCTGCTCGCCGCCAGCGGTCCGGCCGGCACGGTGGCGATCTCGCTCAGCCGCATGCATCGCTACGAGCCGCAGGCCCTCCGCCTGCTGCCGGGCGGCCATCTCGCCATCGACCTGGTGGACGACAAGGCCTGGCTCGCCAATCACCAGGGGCTATTCGCCACCCTGGCGGTAACGGCTACCGCCGGCGCTCCCTCCCGCGACGAGCTGAACCGCACCACCTGGGCGCCGCTCAACCGTCCACTGCACGCTTGGCCGCAGCCGGAGTGGTTCGCCTCCTCCGACGCCGTGGATGACTTCCCCGTGGGCCAGTTGCCGGCCGATCTCGCCGGCTACGACACGCTGGTCACCAGCGTCCTCAACCGGACGGTGAACAAGATCGACCAGCTCGGCATCAACGGCCTGATGACCTTCGGCGTCTACCCCCGCTACTGGGGCAAGGACGGCGATGACGGCGAGCTCACCTGCGGCGCCGGCGGCGATCCCACCCCGAACGAGCCCTGGGACGATCTCTTCTGGTGCGGCTCCTGGACCGACTACCACAACACTGTGAGCACGCCGCAGATCTGGGCGATGCGCACCGGCGCCGTCGAGTGGCTCGACGAGATCTCCTTCCCCGGCGCCCTGCGCACCCTGCACACCCAGATCATGCAGTGCAGCCCGACCACGAGCTGGTTCTACTGCGGCCAGTCCCCGACCGGCTACGGCGCCTACCGCTCGGACTTCAACAGCTCGCACGCCTACTTCGAGAACCTCTTCCTCTACTACTGGCTGACCGGCGACCAGACGGTGATCGACATCGTCCTGCGCGGCGCCGACAGCTTCCGGCGCTGGGAGTGCCCGACGCGCGGCCCAGGCCCGGTGCTCGTGCCGCACGGCCCGGACGGTCCGGCCTGCGCGGCCGACTACCCGGTCAACATCAACGCGACGCTGACCGGCCGCGTCGGGCAGCAGTGGCAGAACGTCTTCCGCTTCATGGGGCTCGCCAGCAACGACGCCAGCTTCCTGGAGGACTGGAAGCTGAACTTCGCCCGCTCCATCACCCAGCAGTACGCCGCGCCGGTGAAGAACGGCGTCACCTACGGGTTCTGGGGGGGCCCGGCGCTGATTCCTGGCACGGCCGCCAGCCTCACCGGCCTCACCGACTCGCAGTGGACGATCGGCATGTACGACATGCACTACCTCGGCCGCTACCAGCGGGACAGCGGCGACGCGCCGCTCGGCATCCCGGCCCTCAAGCCGAGCCAGGTGATCTCGTCGGTCGCCCACACCTACCGGGACATAGAGCCGGTGGCGATGGGGGACGGCACGGTCTCCGGCCTCTGGGCCCGTCTGCTCCAGTACACCTGGTCGGGCGATCGCCTGGGCGGCGCTCTCGGCACGGTGGTGGAGTCCGACCGCGAGCTCTATGATCCGGAGAAGACCGGCGCCGCCGAGGTGCTGATCCGCGCCGGCCAGCAGGAGGGGGACGCCACCCTGGTCGACTACGGCCGCAAGCTGACGGCATTCATGATCGGCTCGGCGACCAAGGAGGCCGCTCCCCTCGGCAAGCTCATGGGCCAGGACCTGACCCGGCTCCATCCAGCCGTGGCGCTGCTCGCCAACGGCAACAATCCCTCGCTGCCGCCGCCTCCGCCGCCGACCGCTCCGGCGGCGCCGAGCGGGCTCGCCGCGCAGGCGGCCTCCAGCTCGGCGGTCAACCTCTCCTGGCAGGACAACTCGAGCAACGAGACCTCCTTCCGGGTCGAGCAGCTCGTCAATGGCGCCTATCAGGAGATCAAGATGCTGGGCGCGGGCACGACCACGGTCCAGATCGCCGGCCTCGCGCCGTCGACCTCCTACAGCTTCCGGGTCCGCGCGTCGAATGACGCCGGGAGCTCGAGCTACAGCAATACGGCCAGCGCCACCACCCAGGCCTCCGCACCGCCGCCCCCCTCCACGCCGGCCGCGCCGAGCGCCCTGGCCGCCCAGGCGGTGTCCAGCTCCGCCGTCAACCTCTCCTGGCAGGACAACTCGAGCGACGAGACCTCCTTCCGGGTCGAGCAGCTCGTCAGCGGCGCCTACCAGGAGGTCCAGGTTCTCGCGGCCGGCTCGGTCTCGGTCCAGATCTCCGGCCTTTCGCCTTCGACCTCCTACACCTTCCGGGTCCGCGCGGCCAACGTCGCCGGCTTCTCGGCCTACAGCAATACGGCGAGCGCCACCACGCAAGCCTCCACTTCGGGGGTTCCGGCCGCGCCGGGCAACCTCACCGGCTGGGCCTCCAGCCCCACCGAGGTGTCGCTCAACTGGCTCGACAACTCGAACAACGAGACGTCCTTCCGGATCGAGCGCCAGGTCAACGGCGTCTTCCAGGAGGTCTCGTCGGTGGGAGCGAACGTGATCTCGGCCCGGGTCTCCGGCCTCGCGGCCAGCACGACCTACGTGTTCCGGGTCCGCGCCAGCAACTCCAGCGGATCTTCCGTCAGCAACACGGCGACCGTGACCACGCCGGCGCCCTATCCGACCGCGCCGGCGGCCCCCACGGGGCTCTCAGGTAAGGGGACCTCCTCCTCCACCATCCAGCTCTCCTGGACCGACGCCTCGAACAACGAGGTCTCCTTCCGCATCGAGAAGCTGAACGTCGGCACCTGGCAGGAGGTCCTGGTGGTGGGAGCGGGCTCCACCACGGCCCAGGTCGGCGGCCTCAACGCCAGCACCAGCTACTCCTTCCGGGTGCGGGCGGCCAACGCGGTGGGCACCTCGGGCTACAGCAACACGGCGGTCGCCACCACCCTGACCGGGACCTCCACCCTGCTCATCGCTCCCCAGATCACCTCGGCCTCCTCGCTCGGCGGCGGCTCGGTGAGAGTCAAGTGGCTCGACAAGTCCACGAACGAGATCCAGTTCGTGGTCGAGCGGATGGTCAACGGCGTCTGGCAGACGGCGGCGACCACCGGAGCCAACGCCACCACGGCCACCATCTCGGGCCTGAAGGCCGGGTCCGTGGCCACCTTCCGCGTCAAGGCGGTCGGCTCCGGCGGCCAGACGGCCGCCAGCACGGCGATGAACGTGACCGTGCGCTGAGCCAACGCCCCTCTTCGCCTCTCCGGCCGGGCCTTCGGGCCCGGCCGTTTCGTTTACGGGCACATATCTCGCACGAAGATCTCGCATGCCCCGCCTGCCCGCCGTGGCCCTCCTCTGCCTCGCCATGGCCTGCGCCCGGGCCGAGCCCGCGCCGACGGGTTCCGATTCCGACCGGACCTATCTCGACTACCTGCGCCAGGCGCCCGAATTCCAGCCGGTCAAGCCGGTGGCCGCCAAACGGTGGGACACCTGGATCTACACGCCCTGGCGCTACCACTGGACGATCGGTACCGGCGATGAGGGGGGACGGTTCTGCCGGGACTTCGGAATCAACGGCGGCATGACCGACCACGGCGAGGGCCCCCTCGCCTGGCTGGAGCGCTGGAATCTCCGCTTCTACAACGACCACACCGCGGGACGCGGGGACCTCTATCTGGAGCCCAGCGGTCTCGACGCCCGGCTGCGCGATCCCAAGGCCGTACGCCCCCGGCCGCTCGACCGCGCCCTGAGCGAGCGGCTGGGCGAGACGGTCACCGCACGGGTGCGCAAGATCCGAGGCAGCCCCCTGCGGATCGCCTACGCCCTGGACGACGAAGCCTCCTGGGGCTCCTTCTCCCGCCCCGCCGTCTGGCGGATCAACGACGACGACGCGGCCTACGCTCGCTGGCTCCGGACCTACTACGGCGGCGAACCGCCCGCCCCCCGCTGGGTGACCCCCGGCGATCTCTTCCCCCAGCTCGCGCGCCCCTTGCGGGAGATCGACCTCTCGCCGCTGCTCGACCGCATGTCGTACAACGACTCGGTCTGGGCGAGCCTCCTGGGCGGGTTGGTCGAGCGCTGCAACCGCGAGGACCCGGAGACGCCGTGCGGCATCGTCGGCGCCCAGGGGCCCGGGCTCTGGGGGGGCTTCGACTACGCCAAGCTGGCGAAGAAGGTCCAGTTCGTGGAGGCCTATGACCTCGGCTCCTCCCACGAGATCCTCCGCTCCTTCGACCGCGAGAACCGGGTTCCCCGGGTGACCACCCACTTCCACGACGAGGCGCGCGGGACGGCGAACGACGTCTGGCTCGCCTGGCACTACTTCGCCCACGGCGACCGCGGCATGATCGGCTGGGTGGACGACTCCTGGTTCGCGGACGGAAAGCCGCGGCCCTGGCTGGAGAGGTTCCGCTCCACCCTGAAGGAGCTGGGCACGGTCCAGGGTCCCAAGCTGGTGGGCGCCCGCTCGCTCCACGACGGCATCGCGATCTACTACTCCCACCCCTCGATCCAGGTCTCCTGGATGCTCGACGCCGCGGCCCACGGCAAGACCTGGCCTAACCGCAACGACGACTTCCGGCTCGGCACCTCCCACAACGTCCGCCGGGCCTGGGAGCTGATGCTCGCCGACGCCGGGCTGCGCTACGACTTCCTCGCCTACGACCAGGTGGCCCTCCACGGCGTGCCCCCCGAGTACCGGGTGCTGATCCTCCCCGCCTGCTACGCCCTCTCGGACGCCGAGGCCCGCCGGATCTCCGAGTTTGCCCAGGGCGGAGGCACGGTGATCGCCGATTTCGCCTGCGGCCTCTTCGATCCCCACGGCCGGGGGCGGACCCGCGGGGCGCTCGACGCCCTCTTCGGCGTGGCGCACGACGGCGGCGAGACCCGGGCCGACCTCTTCGCCGGCCGGCTCTGGGTCGAGACCGACCAGGACGCCGGCTACGGGTTCCGCCGCCGGCGCGATCTGTTCGCCACCCTCCAGCCCCGCCTCCAGCAGGGCTACGCCGTGGCCGAGCGCCGGCTGCCGGTAGGGAATGAGCGTCCAGCGGGAAAGGGCCGGGCGGTCTATCTGAACCTCTCCCCTCAGCGCTACCTGATGGAGCGCGAGGAGGGGCGAGGGGACGCGGAGCGGCGGCGGCCGTTCCTCGACCCCCTCCGCCGGGCCG
>Ga0070666_10002703_pt1 | contig 10705 bp, 13 predicted proteins | sample KBSS23metaG_FD_64677 | JGI IMG/M metagenome (GOLD analysis project Ga0070666, IMG submission 64677) | Switchgrass rhizosphere microbial communities from Kellogg Biological Station, Michigan, USA - KBS S2-3 metaG | ecosystem: Host-associated > Plants > Roots > Rhizosphere > Soil ... | reverse complement strand
TGCGGGCCTACTCGGATCGGCAGCCCTGGCCCTGGAGATGATCTCATGACCGACGATTTGAAAATGAAGCGCGAGGATATGAAGATAGAGGGCGGCCGAAACCTGTACAGCTACACGTTTACGGACGATGCCGGAAAGATCATTTCCCCGGAGCCGGTGTCGCATTCCGATCAGCGCAAGGAGGGCCCGGCTGCTCCAGGTTCAAAAGGTAACCTGAACCCGAAAGAAGGAGAGAATCGAAAAGGATGACCGATGTGATCATGCCCAAGATGGGCGACGGAATGGAGGAAGGGACGCTCGTCGAGTGGCTCAAGAAGGACGGCGAGAAAGTCAAGAGCGGCGAGGTCATCGGAACAATTCAGACGGATAAGGCAACCCTGGAGCTGGAATCTCCTAGTTCGGGGATCCTGACCGGATTTCTCCTCAAGGGCGGCGAAACCGTCCCGGTTGGTCAGCCGATCGCTTTGATTCTCAAAGACGGCGAGAAGATGCCGGAGGACTGGGGCAAAGGCGGCTCTGCGTCCTCGGCCGCAGCACCAGCGCCAGCGCCAACTCCAGCCCCAGAGGCTCCGAAGCCTGCGGCAGAAGCTGCGCCCGCACCTGCACCCGTTATCCATAAGGCTTCCGCTCCTGCTCCAGCACCTGCGCCAATTTCTACTGCCGCGTCCGAATCTGGCGCACGAGTGATCGCAAGTCCCCTGGCAAAGCGGGTCGCAAAAGAGTTAGGCGTCGATCTCACCGGTGTCCAAGGCAGCGGACCTCAGGGCCGAATCATAGAGAAGGACGTGCATGGCGCGGCCAAATCTCCGGCTGCGGTTCCCGCTGGCGTGCAGGCTCCGACGGCGGCAGATCAAAGTGTTTCGCTGAATCGCCTCCGACAGATCACCGCGCAACGAACGGCGCAATCAAAGCAGCAAGTTCCCCACTTCTATGTAACCGTCGAAGTCGATCTCGAGAAGATCATGGCGATGCGCGCGATGTTCGAGGCAGAGGGTAGCGGCAAAGCATCCGTCAACGATTTCGTGATCAAGGCATGCGGCAACGCACTTCAAGCGATGCCTGTGGTCAATTCCGAATTTCAGGGACAGACACTATTGCAGCACGGCGCGATCAACATTTCCATGGCGGTTGCCATCGAAGAAGGTTTGACCGCACCCGTCATTAGGAACGTTCAGAATATGTCACTGCGACAAATCTCAGCGGTTGCAAAAGATCTTGCGTGGAAAGCGCACGAGAACAAACTTTCACTTGACGAGTTGTCGGGCGGAACGTTTGCGATCTCAAACATGGGAATGCTCGATGTCGATAGCTTCTCCGCGATCATCATCACGCCGAACGCATGCATCGTTGCGATCAGCACGGCGCGGAAGAAGGCGGTCGTCATGCCCGACGGAAAGATCGAAGCGCGTTGGCGCATGAACATCACCGGCTCGTTCGATCACCGCGTGGTCGATGGTGCAATCGGCGCGAAGTTCATGAACCTCGTGAAGAATGGATTAGAAAACCCAACGCGATTGCTGGCCTGAGTATCAAACCTTGTCGGAATCGGCAGCTTTAGACTCGGAAGGTTTGCAAAATTCGATTTGAGGAATCCAACTGCCAGTTGTCGTGTCTTTATAGAGGCCCGCGACCATTTGTTCGTTAATTCTGCTTTCGACGGCTTCGACGATGCCACCTGACGGCGACTTATAGGCGTAGGCCTCGATTGGAACCCTTGTATGCGTTATCCTCAGGGCGATCTCCAGGTGTACGGCCACCAACTCCTTTAGACCCTCGGTCGTGTTGATGAACAATGAGTCTGCCTCGGCGGGTATAGACATCCTGCGAATATGCCACTCCCCGTCTCTTGGTATCCCTTCGTAAAGAGTGCCCTTGTTGGATAGCTGTCGCAATACGTGACCTGGTCCAGTCCACCGGTTTGTAGGCTTGTAAAATAGAATCGGCGCATCCACCCGGTCTTCGTTCCATCTTTTCTCGTCTTCGGGAAGCATTGCTGGACAACCTTCTTGACCGTCGGGCTTTAGGTCGGGGCGCATCTGAGAAACATCGTAGTTGTATTCAACAGCGTCCATGTGAGTGAACGAGAGCCAGCCAAAAATGTCGGAATCGGTGACGTTCGACACAATCCTTAGCTCTACATTGCTCCCTGCGGCAAGAGTTTGGGCTGGTGTTGAAAAGCCGACTGAGGAGACCGCTATGGTTTTCTGGGCGCCAATGCTCTGCGCCTTCGAAATTAACTGTTCAATCCAAGTTACGTCCTCGGCAGACCCACGTTCTCGACATTCAATCGTTATTAAGATTGGCGTAGAGCCCAATTTATAACGAATGCTCGCATCAACTTGTCGGGTCTGACCAGTTCTCAGGTCCTTCACATGATCGTCATGCTTAACAGACGCCCCCAACGGACAGAGCGCCGATTCGACGCGAGTAACCAACTTCTCGAATTCTTTCCAAGAGTCCTGTTGTTTAGACATCCTTTTAGCAATCCTACGACAAACTGATTATTCGGAAGGGCCGTAGACTCTACTTCCCGATCTTCGCGCGAATCTCAGGGATCGCGACGAATAGATCGGCAACCAGGCCGAGGTCGGCAAACTCAAAAATCGGCGCATCGGGATCTTTGTTGATCGCGACGATGATCTTGCTGTCCTTGATTCCCGCCATGTGCTGCGTGGATCCGGAAATGCCTGCCGCAATATAGAGATCTGGAGCAACGATCTTGCCCGTCTGGCCGACCTGCAATTCGTTCGCGGCGATTCCGCTATCGACGGCCGCACGCGTTGCGCCGGCAGCTCCGCCAAGCGCGTCGGCAAATCCACCGATGACGCTTTCGAAGGTCGCGGCATCTTTGAGAGGTCGCCCACCACTGACTATCACCTTCGCTTGCGTCAGATCAGGTCGAGAGCCACCGCGAGCACTTGCGCCCAAGCGCTTTGCCTTGGAAGACATATCTACTGGAAGAGCTTCGGTTGATGACGGAGCCTTCCCTTCCATCTTCGCAAATCCTGCGTGGCGAACGGTGAGAACAACAGGTTCCGCCAAAACTTCAACGGTTGCGATAATCGATCCGGCAACCATAGGACGCTTGAAAGAAGATGCCGAGTCCGCTCCGATCACATCGGTGACCATCGCTGCATCGAGCAATCCCGCCACTCGTGCCATCACATCTTTCGATTGCATGGACGAAACAGCAGCAACGTGCGAATACCCCGAAGCCTTCGTGGCAATCGACTTTGCCAAAGAATCTGCGGGAGGAACTTCTACGGGCAACGTAATCAAATCAAAATCAGCGCCGATCGCGGCGGCGAAACCGCCAGCAGGGACAGCGTCCGATGCATCAAATGCGATCCAAAGTAGTTTTGCCATTAGAGTGCACCCTTATCCTTAAGCGCTGCGACCAATTCGTCGACCGATCCAACTTTGCGACCCGCTTGTCGAGCAGGTGGCGCATCCATCTTCGTCACCCGCGTCTTGGGCGCTGCCGATGTCATTCGTGGACGTTTCTCTAAAGGCTTGCTTCGCGCCTTGATAATTCCTGGAAGCGCGATGTAGCGCGGCTCATTCAATCGCAAGTCGGTCGTTACCAAGCACGGAGTAGGCAGTTCCAAGGTCTCATCGCCCGTGTCCGTTTCGCGCGTCACTTTCACTGAGCCAGCGGATGCTTCTACCTTCGCGGCAAAAGTTGCCTGCGGCCAATCAAGTTTCGCGGCCAACATCTGTCCCGCTTGGTTGTTGTCGTCGTCGGTGGCTTGCTTGCCCATGAGAATGAGATCGGGCTGCAGCTCTTTCGCAAACGCGGCGAGTTCGGATGCGACCACGGTCGAATCCATCACGTCGGTCAGTTCGATAAGGATCGCCTTATCTGCTCCCATCGCGAGGGCTTTGCGCAATTGGTCTTCGCACTCGGGACCACCAATGGACACGGCGGTGATCGTGACCGAGGAATCCTTCTCCTTCATGCGAACGGCTTCTTCGACCGCTATCTCATCGAAAGGATTGATCTCGAATTTGAGGCCGGTGGTATCCATACCGGAACCGTCAGCCAAAGGACGCACTTTTGCATAGGGGTCCACGACCCGCTTAATAGGAACCAAAATCTTCATAGGGCACGGTGAAGCGACTTCGTTGTAGCTTCGGCGGAGTGATTTTACTTGAAGAGGGACCCAATTCCCCAGGAGTCCCACAGGGATGCGTCTATGCTGAGCGAACTACCGTGAACCGACTGCCTCTAACGATCTTGATCGTTGCTTGCGTGCTTACGTGCGGAGCACTGATGCTCCTTGCCTATCAAAGGCTTGGACCGAGGACGTATCTGCACTCACCTAGCATCGCAACCTCAGTTCCGGTTGTCTCTGCCGGACCGGACATCGACAAGACTCTGATTTGGACTCCCAAGGGCATTGAGGTCAAGTTCACAATTCAGAACCCAAGGAACGAAACTCTGCGCAGAGTTCGGATCACTTCGGCAACCTTTGGCGCCTATCACGCGGTGGGCACGCCCGGAGTCGTGAAGAGCATCCCACCTTATGGGGTCAAGACTTTGACCCTCCGAATTCCCGGAATGAAGAAACCGGAGGCGGGCCGCAGTTCCTTTGACTACGACTACGAATACATGTCCTCGGGTGGAGCCAGCACCTTACAGAGCGGCCCCTAACTCGCTCGCTGTAAACTCTCGCCGTGCAGCGCTACTGGAAGATCTACCGAACGTTCTTCGTCAGTTCGTTTGCGCGTGAGTTGGAGTTCCGAGCGAACTTCATCGCCAAGGTCGGCCAGAACGTCATCTGGCTCGGTTTCTTTATTCTCATTCTCCTTGTGGTCTACGGCAAGACCGATTCGGTTGCAGGATGGAGTCGCGGCGATGCGTTCGTCCTCGCCGCCACGTGCTTCTTCATGAACGCGGTCTTCCAAGCGTTCTTCATGTCGCTCAACGAAATCCCTGAGCAAGTCCGAAAAGGCACCTTAGACTTCGTTCTCACCAAACCGATCGACACGCAGTTCTGGGTCTCCACACGAAAATTCAACTTCGATCAAATCGGGACGCTCTTCGCAGGGCTCGTGATGATTGGAGTGGGAGTTGTGACCGCACACATCCATGCCGGTGCGCTTCAATGGATGTCGTACGCGATTTTGATCTTCGCGTCTACCGTCATCTTCTATTCGTTCAATCTCATCCTCATGACGACGGGCATTTGGCTCGTGCGAGTAGACAACCTCTGGGTGCTCGGTGACACCGTCATGCAAGTCGCGCGATATCCACTCGACATCTACAGCAGCGGATTGCGAGCGATGCTCACCTTCGTTCTTCCGCTCGGCTTCCTCGCGACAATTCCGGCGCGTCAGCTGAAAGACGGATTCGATCCCGCGATGCTCGCCCTCGGACTTGGTTGGACTTTTGCGTTCTTCCTCATCAGTCGATGGTTTTGGGGATTTGCCCTCCGCCACTACGGCAGCGCAAGCTCCTAGGCCGAATACTGAGGAGCGGCATACGATTGCGGCTGCTGGTTGGCGGCTTCTTGCGGTGGAAAGAATGCGTGGTAATGGAGCGCAGCAACCAAATAATAAAACGGCATCAGGAAGATAAGGCCAATCCCAATCGTACAAGCACCTGGAACGACCAGCAGAATGGCAGTCAAAAACATGAGCAACGACAGCAGCAAGATGTTGCCGATGCTGCGCAAACCGCGCGCGGCTACGACAAACGAATCAAAGACACCTGTCTTCTGATCGATCGCTGCGATCGAAGCAAAAGTGAATAGGCTGAGGAACAGGATCTGTGGCAAATACAGAAGGAAGCTGCCAACTTGGCCAAGCACCGCAAGTAGGATGCCCTGCACGCCCAACGGAATGAAGGCACGATATCCTTCGAACATCGAGCTGATCGTGATGGGATAACCGCGAAGTCTCTTTACGCACATCCAGAAAAACCCGGCTTGAAGCGGATAGGAAATTAACTGCAAAGGGAGGCCCCAAAGAAAGGTACGAATCTGAAACTCACGCGACTGCGCAACGGCCGAGGTGAAAGGAAAGCCGTACGTCACAACAATCATCACGAAGACAGCGGCCCCAAGCGCCAACATGACGGCGATAAGCACAAGGTTGCACGGAACGAATGCGGTCAACTCGGCACGCAAGATGTTCCAGGCGTCTTCTAACGAAGCGAACCGGACGATGGGTGGACCTGGCGGGATCGCTCCCGGCCCAGAACCAGGAGCAACGTACCTCGGATAGTTCGCCATGCCAATGGAGTCAGTTCCCATGATGGGCGGGCCTATCATGGGAGGAGGGACTTGTGGTTGTTCGCCACTGGGTTCGTTTGGGGGTACGTCCATCGCTCGCTAGTATGATGAAGTCGTCTGCTTCAGTTGAATCAAGGACGGAAAGCAGGCATCATTGGATTGCGTAACAGGATCATGATCGAAGTTTTTTTGGAAGGTCTCGAATTCTATGCCTACCACGGGGTTCCCGCCGCGGAGCGTGAGATCGGTCACCGATACCGCGTAGACCTCACCATGACCGTCGACTCCAAGGCCGAAACAACGGACAGCATCGAGGACACCGTGGACTACGGCAAAGTGGGCGCATGGGTGGTCCGGTTCGGCGAAAACAATCAGTGGAAAACCCTGGAGCACATGGCCAGCCAAATTGCCTCGGGAGTTATGGAATCAAATGACCGTATCGCATCCGTTTTAGTAAGCGTAAGAAAAATGCTGCCGCCAGCCCCCTTTATCGCTGAGGCCTGCGGAGTTACACTGGAACTCACCCGGTGAACTTTACGGCTGTCCGCTCAGTCCAACACCGAGCAACTGTGGCGTTTGCAACATCTTAGGAACCTTAGAATGACGAAAGGAAAAACCAGCAACGAAGACAAAACCAAGGATTCGGTGGTCTCGGACGAGTTGGTTCAGACAACTCCTGACCTCGGATCCACAACCTTGTCCGAGCGCGAAAAGGAAGTTTTGTTCCTCGCCGGCGAGGGCAAGACCGACAAAGAGATCGCCAAAGAGCTCAACATCGGCCCCAAAACCGTCCGCACCTACTGGGACCGCATGCGCGCGAAACTCGGCGCCGCGAGCCGAACCGAAGTTCTTGCCAAAGCATTGCAATCCGCGCATGATCAGCTTTCTGCAAGTGAGCAGCGCATTCGCATGTTTGTTCAAAGCATGCCCGTCATCTTCAACGCGTTGGATGAGAACATGAACGTCATCCTCGCCAACGATGAGTGCGAGCGCGTCACCGGGTTTCAGAGCGAAGAGATCATCGGTCAACCATTTGTCTCCGAGCAGCACATCCCAGATAAAGATCGCCGTGCCAGCGTATTGCGAGAGTTCAGCGAACAGAAAGGCGACTATCTGAATTTAGAAACCGAGATCGAGTGCAAGGACGGTTCCACTCGAGTCATTGCGTGGTCATCGCGCGCACAGCAGAATCCGATTCCCGGATGGTCGACCTGGACCATCGGCCTCGATATCACCGATCGAAAACGAGCGCAAGAAGCACTGCGACAGAGCGAAGAAAGTTTGCGAAGACTTCTCGAGAGTTCTGAGCAAGGCGTCTGGATCATCGACACGGGTCACGTCACCACTTTTGTGAATCGACGTCTCGCCCAAATGCTCGGCATGGAAGTAGAAGACATGATCGGCAAACCCGCCCAGTTGAGAGAAGGTGACTCCGGCGAGTTGCTCCGAGATCTTTTGATGAGTTCGCCCAGCTCCGGCGGACGTGTCACCTTCACCACCAAGTTTAAGAGGGCGGATGGTCACGAAATTTGGACGCACGTCACCGTGAACCCGCTCTACACCTACGATGGCCTTCTCACGGGGCACGCTGCCGTTCTAACGGACGTCACCGCCCGTAAGAAGGCAGAGGAAAGTCGGGACCTGCTGCGACACGCTTATAACACGTTGCTCAATCACGTATCGGATCGAATACTGCGATTCAACCGAGAGTTGACCTGCGTTTATGCCAATTTTGAGCTGGATACCCACGGATCTTCAGAATCGCCGATTCTTGAGGGCCGGTCGTGGGGAGATTTGAAGGGATACGTCCACCCCGTTAAGGAATGGGAGGCAGCGGTTAAGCTCGCCTTCAAAAAAGGAGAACGCACCTTTGTCGAGGACGCGAAAATTGGCACGAACGGCGGTACGCGAGTTTCGATCATCTTCATCCCAGAGATCGGGCCCGGAAACGTCGTCACTCACGTGCTCGCGGTGGCCTCGAATTCGGTTGCTGCGGCCCACCCTAGTGGTGTAGCCAAGCTCATTTGACTGACCGATCAGAACGGCCGTGAGTCGTGACAACGTAGAATAGAGCCAGTGGAGCGAATCATCCTAGCCGCGCCCCGTGGCTTTTGCGCCGGCGTGGCTTACGCGATCGAGGTCGTTGACCTCGCCCTCAAAATTCATGGCGCTCCGTTATACGTCCGCCACGCGATCGTCCACAACGAGTGGGTAGTGCGAGGTTTCGAAGCCCGCGGAGTCGTTTTCGTCGAATCGATCGACGACATCCCGGAGGGATCACCCGTGGTCTTCTCCGCTCACGGCGTTTCGCCCGAAGTACGGAGCGAAGCCGCTAAGCGAAACTTGCATGTCATCGACGCGACTTGCCCCCTCGTCACCAAAGTGCACAACGAGGCGAAGCGGTTTGCAGCGCAGGGCTACTTCATGATCTACATAGGCCATGCGGGCCATGTCGAAGCTGAGGGCACGATGGGCGAAGCGCCTGGGCGAATGGTCCTCGTCGAAACTCCCGAAGACGCAGAGCGATTAGAGCTTCCCCACTACGACAAGCTCGCTGTTCTTACCCAAACGACTCTTTCGGTGGATGAAGTCCGCGCGACGATGGCGGTGCTCAATCGGAGATTTCCGCATCTCCACACTCCGGCGAAAGAAGATATCTGCTATGCGACCACCAACCGCCAAGGTGCGATCCGTGAGTTGGCCCTAAAAAGTGATCTTGTGCTCGTCGTCGGATCACCAACGTCATCCAATTCCAATCGCTTGCGGGAGGTGGCGGAAAGCCTCGGAACCGAATCTCATCTCGTCCTCACCCCCGATCAAGTGCGCCCGGAATGGCGCGAGAACTACAAGACGGTGGGCATCTCATCAGGTGCCTCCACACCCGAGCAACTCGTGGAAGATGTGATTGGCGCGTTGGTCCAGGGCAGACCGGAGATTCCCGTAGAAGTGCTGGAAACCGTCAAAGAGGACGTGACCTTCCGCCCACACCGCGAGCTGATCGACCTCGCGATGGCCCAATAGATGCCGTATAGACCTATGTGGGTGTCATGAGTTCTGCCCAAAATAGGGATGTGGAAGCAACGCTTCCGGCTCAGAAATCGGTCGATCTCGACACCGCTTCGGTGCTCTTCTTCGATGGCGTTTGCAACCTTTGCAACAAGACCGTCGACTTCCTGATTCGCCGCGACAAGAAGAACGTCTTGCGCTTCTCTCCTTTGCAAGGGACAACGGCTCGCGAGCTGTTGCCCAAGGAGATGGTTGAAGCTCTTCCCAGCGTTGCCCTCGTCGACAAGAACGGGACGTATCAACGCTCAACGGCGATTTTGCGGGTCGCTGCCAAGTTGGGCGGACTGTGGCCCGCCGTCTTAATCTTCTTGATCATTCCCGCGCCGTTTCGCGATGCGATCTATAACTGGATCGGGAAGAACCGCTATAAGTGGTTCGGTCAGAAGGATTCTTGCCGCCTCCCCACGCTGGAAGAGCGAGCCAAGTTTCTTAATTAATTTTCTTTGTCTCCGCCAAGACTTCTAAGTGGTTTTCGAGAGCATCGCGCATGTTCTCTAACGCTTCTGCCTCTGTGTTCCCTTGTGATGCACACCCTGGGACCTCCGGTGCCCAGACTGCAACGCCCTCAGAAGATCGCATCATCACAACGTCATATCCCAGGACTTTCACACCGATAGTTTACGCCGATGGACCTTGCGTAACCAGAGCGGATGGCGTGTATGATGAAACCGTTGCCCTCAAATTCAAGACTTCTCTTGGTGTCACTAGCGTTTTGTGGGATCGCCTGCAAGCCATCCAAACCACCTGCGCTTCCCGCCGACTTGAGCAGCATTTCGCCGAGCTTGAAGTATGTGGCCGAATACTCAAGCCCTGGTAAGGAGCAAGCGTATGAAGTCAAATCGTCTTTCGACGACATACTCGCGACGATGTCAGCATCGTTGCCGGGCAAAGGTTGGGAATTTACGAACGTCCACGGCTCACCCACCGGTATTCGAACGGTCTTCTTCATTAAGCCCAATGCCGGAATGGTGATGCTCGTCGACCACGGCCACGCGACTCTCGGAATCCCTCAAGTAGAGCTCTCTTATATTGAGCACACTACGAAAAGAGTGGATCCAAAGACGAAGCTACTCGTTTCGGGCAAATCTCTTTCCAAGGCGAAGTGAAGCCTTAGTGGAATTAGGACCACTGAACGCCGCTAATCAAGTACCGTTATTGCTGCCATGCTGCAAATGCTCGTTTCGCTTCTCGTGGGCCAGGACAATTACGCACCACTCTTAGGATCACTCACTCCTGTCTCAACGCACGCCAACTTGCAGCGCACCGGAGATCGCCCCCTTGAACTCCGGGTCACGTTTCCGCAGGAGCCGGGCAAATATCCGCTCATCGTTTTTTCGCACGGATTGCGGGGTTCGATGGATAGTTACGATCCACTCATAAAGACTTGGGTCTCCCACGGATAC
>Ga0070666_10002701_pt1 | contig 10707 bp, 9 predicted proteins | sample KBSS23metaG_FD_64677 | JGI IMG/M metagenome (GOLD analysis project Ga0070666, IMG submission 64677) | Switchgrass rhizosphere microbial communities from Kellogg Biological Station, Michigan, USA - KBS S2-3 metaG | ecosystem: Host-associated > Plants > Roots > Rhizosphere > Soil ... | reverse complement strand
GAACGATCTCGTCGGCCAGGCGCGTCTGATCGTCGGCCGAGGGGAGCGAGGAGAGCGCTTTCGCGTGGCCCGCGCTCAGGGCGCCGGCCCGGATCCGATCCCGTATTTCTGACGGCAACTTCAATATTCTCAATAGGTTAGCGACAGTCGATCGCTCTTTGCCGACGCGGAGGGCGATCTGTTCCTGGGTCAGCCCGAAGTCTTCGCGGAGCCGCCCGTAAGCCGAAGCGGCCTCGATGGGATTCAGGTCCTCCCTCTGGAGGTTTTCGACCAGCGCGAGCTCGAGTTTCTCGCGATCGCCCGGCGCGTCGCGCACGACGATGGGAACCCGGCTCAAGCCGGCAGCCTTCGCCGCGCGGAAACGCCGCTCCCCCGCGAGGATCGTGAAGCCTCCTCCCGGCCGCGCCGCCACGACGATTGGTTGCACGATGCCGTTGGCGCGAATCGAGTCGGCGAGCTCAGCGATCCCCTTCGGGTCGAAGTCCACGCGGGGCTGCTGGGCGTTCGGGTGAAGGGCGCCGAGGTCGGCCTCCCGCGCCCAGATGCGCGGCTCCCCTTCCTTTTCCTTTCCGGGCAGGAGGGCCGAGAGCCCGCGGCCGAGAGTCTTTCGCTTGTCGTTCATTCGGACGTCCTCCGCGGGCCGAGCGCCCGCCGCTCCGCAGGTTCAACGGCCCGCCGCTCCGCGGGGCTCATCCGCCCTCGCTCTTCCCTCTTCATTGTCCGAGCACCTCGGCCGCCAGCGCGAGATAGGCCTGCGAGCCGCGGGACTTGATGTCGTAGGCCAGGATCGGCTTTCCGAAGGACGGCGCTTCGGCGAGCCGCACGCTCCTCGGAATGAGGGTCCGGTACACGCGCTCGCCGAAATGCTGCCGGATATCGTCCACGACCTGGCGGGCGAGGTTCGTCCGTTCGTCATACATCGTGAGCAGGACCCCGCCGATCCGGAGCATCGGGTTCAGCGTGATCTTCACGCGGTCGATCGTTTCGAGGAGGTCCGTCACCCCCTCGAGCGCGAAATACTCGCACTGGATGGGGATGAGGATCTCGTCGGCCGCGCAGAGCCCGTTCAGCGTCAGCAGGCTGAGCGACGGCGGGCAGTCGATCAGCACGTAGTCGAAATCCCCCCGGACGGGCGCGAGCGCGTGCTGCAGGCGGTGCTCCCGATCCGGGACCTCGATCAGCTCGATTTCCGCGCCGACGAGCTCGCGCGACGAAGGGATGGCCGAGAGGTTCGGGAAGGCGGAAGGGGTGAGGGCGCCCGCGGCCGGCTCGCCGCGGAGGACGTCGTAGGTGGTCGCCGGAAGCCCCGTTTTGGGCAGGCCGAGGCCGGAAGTGCTGTTCGACTGGGGGTCGATGTCGACGAGCAGAACTTTCTGGTCAAGGCTCGCGAGCGCGGCCGCGAGGTTGATCGCCGTCGTCGTCTTCCCGACTCCCCCCTTCTGGTTCGCGAGCGCGATGACCCGGCTCAACGGAGGACTCGTCCCGTGTGCGGGGAGGGAGTGTTCCCCGTGGAACATTCGGGGAAAAGCGAGGAATGGGGCGGGATTTTCCCGAAGCCGCGCGCCGTCACGAGGCGCTCGCCGGCGGAGTGTTCCCCGGGGAACACTTGCGGAAAAGAGCGATTTCGCGCCGTTCCGAGCCCGGAATCGCGATCCGCCGTTCCAGCCGGAATCCCGCGGAAAGCTCGCGCGCGAGGCGCTCGGCGGACGTCGTCCAGATTCCCAGGCTCCCCTCCGTTTCGAGAAATTCTCCCCGTCCGAGCAATCCGCCGAGGTCGCCGACGGCGCGAATGCTGGCCGCCGAAAACGACCCCGCCGGGAGTTTCTCCACTCTATCGACGACGACCCGGGCGTTCAACAGGGAGAGCACGCGAACGACGTGGCGCAGGAAAGCGGCCCGGCGCTCCCGCGGCTCCAGGAGCGCCACGCGAAGCCCCATGATCGCGAGCGGAACCCCGGGAAAGCCGCCGCCGGACCCGATATCCACGATTTCCCGGCTTTCGCCGAAGAGCGGGGCCCCCAGGACGGATTCGAGCGCGTGGCGGACGAGCTCCGGGGGTGTCAGGTTCCCGGTGAGGTTGGTCGAGGCGTTCCACCTCTCGACTTCCCCGAGGTAGGCGCCCAGACGCTCCATTTCTCCCGCGTGGAGGGAGAGGCCGAGCTCAGGAGCGAGCCGTTCGATCTCCGGGACGAAGGCGAAGCTTTCGGACACGGAACGCGAGTATAGCGAGCGCTCCCGCCGTGACTCCCGGGATCCGCGACGCCGCGCCGAGGGTGGCCGGGCGGCGCCGGGCGCACTTCTCGGCCGCCTCGCGCGAGAGCCCGGGGACCGCGGCGAAATCGAGATCTTCGGGGATCGCTTCCCTTTCGAGGTCTTCGACGTTCGCGGCGCGCTCGGCTTCCCGGGCGATATATCCGTCGTACTTGACGCGCGTCTCGAGCGCCGCCCGCTCCTCGCGGCTCCACTTAGCGAAGAGATCGGGGGCGAGGGCCTCGACCGTGGCCGTCGTGACGTCCTGGCGCTGGAGATACTTGAAGAGAGTCGTCGGAGAGGCGATGCGCGGCCCGCCCACGCGGTCGAGGTTTTCGAGCGTCCCGGCATCGGGGCGAAGCGCCTCGTCTCGGAGGCGCGTGATCGCCGCCTGAATGCGTCCTTCCGACCGGAGCCCGGCCTCCCACTCTCCCTCCGAGATCAGGCCGAGCTCACGTCCGCGCGGCAGCAGCCGTGGCAGCACGGTGTCGATCCCGAGGAGGAGCCGGTACTCGGCGCGGGAGGTGAACATCCGGTACGGCTCGTCCACGCCGAGCGTCACGAGGTCGTCGATCAGGACGCCCATGTACGCCTCGTCGCGCCGCAGGAAAAACGGCGGGCGGCCGAGCACGCGATGCGCGGCGTTGACTCCCGCCCAGAATCCCTGCGCCGCCGCCTCCTCGTAGCCGGAGGTCCCGTTGATCTGTCCGGCGAGGTAGAGGCCGGGAACGTTCCGGCATTCGAGCGTCGGCGCGAGCTGGTCCGGAAACGCGAAGTCGTACTCCACCGCGTAACCGGGGCGAATCAGCACGGCGTTCTCGAGCCCGGGGATCTCCCGGAGGATCGCCCGCTGGACGTCTTCGGGGAGCGACGTCGAGAGGCCGTTGACGTACATCTCTTCCGACGCCAGGCCTTCCGGCTCGAGGAAGATCGTGTGCGCGCTCTTCTCGGAGAACTTCACGACCTTGTCTTCGACCGAAGGGCAATAGCGCGGCCCGAGCCCTTCGATCCGCCCGGCGTAGAGCGGCGACCGGTGGAGGTTCTCGCGGATCAACGCGTGGACGCGCTCGTTCGTCGCGGTCAGCCAGCAGAGGATCTGCGGATTGGTAACCGTCTGGTTACGGAATGAAAAGGGGAGCGGAGGATCTTCGCCCGGAGCGGGCGTGCAGCGCGCGGTGTCGACCGAAGAGCGCAGGAGCCGGGGCGGCGTGCCCGTCTTGAAACGGCCGAGGCGCAGCCCCGCGCGCCTCAGCGCGTCGGAGAGATGGACGGCGCTCTTTTCGCCGACGCGCCCCCCGACCGACTGCGTTTCGCCGACGTGCATGCGCGCGGAGAGGAACGTGCCCGTCGTCACGACGACCGCCTTGCCCGAAAGACGCGCGCCCGACTCGAGCAACACCCCAGCGACGCCGCCGTCTCCTTCGAGGAGCGAGACGGCCGTGCCCTCGATGATCGAGAGATTTTCCGTGGCGTCGAGGAGCCGCGTCATCGCCGCGACGTACATCTCCTTGTCGCACTGCGCGCGCGGGCCCCACACGGCCGGACCACGCGAGCGATTGAGCATCTTGAACTGGATCGACGCCGCGTCGGTGACGGTCCCCATCAGGCCGCCGAGCGCGTCCACCTCGCGGACGAGATTCCCCTTCGCCACGCCGCCGATGGCGGGATTGCACGACATCTTTCCGATCGTCGAGCGCGAGAACGTCACGAGCGCGACCGAGAGCCCGAGCCTCGCCGCCGCGTGCGCCGCCTCGCAGCCGGCATGGCCGGCGCCGATCACGACGATGTCGAACGCCGAGTCCACCGACGCTCTATTTGCCAAGGCAAAAGACTGAAAACAAACGATCTAACATTTCTTCGGTCGTCGACTCCCCCGCCAGCTCCGAGAGGATTCCGAGCGCGTCCTCGACCCCCGTGAGCGCGATTTCGGCCGGGTGCACGCCGAGCGCCGCGCGGGCCCCGGCGACGGCTTCGCGCGCGCGAACGAAGAGATCGCGCTGACGCCGGGAGACCGCGCCACCGGCGCCGTCGGCCGGAAGGAGCGCCGCGATCACGCGCGCGATCTCGGATCGCAGCGGCGACGCGGAGTCGATCGAGAGAGCGGAGATCCGAAGTCCCGACTCCCCTTCCGGCGCCGGCGCCCGATCCGTTTTGTTGAAGACGAGCGTCTTTCGCGCCGCGGCGAGGCTCTCCCACGCCTCTCGTCCCCCGCCCGCCCAGGGCTCCGAGGCGTCGTGCACGTACACCGCGAGATCGGCGTCCTTCGCGGCCGCGAGCGCCCGCGCGATCCCTTCGGCTTCGATCGTGCCCGCGGGAGCGCGAAGCCCGGCGGTGTCGATCAGCCGAACGGGCAGCCCGGCGATCTCGACGTCCGCCTCGACGGTGTCGCGCGTCGTGCCCGGCGCCGGCGTCACGATCGCGCGGGCGTAGCCGACGAGCCGGTTGAAGATCGTCGACTTGCCGGCGTTCGGCGCGCCGACGATCGCGACGCGAAACCCGGCGGCGATCTTCGCCGCGATCTCGGCGTTGCCGGCGAGCCGGTCGAGAGCGGCGAGGGCGGCGTCCAGGGCGCGGGCGATCGCGCCGCGGTCTTCCTCCCCCGCCTGCTCGGGAAAATCGATCGCGGCCGTCCAGAGCGCATGGGCGAGGAGCAGCGACTCGCGGATTTCCGCGAGGTCCCGGAAGAGCCCGCCGGAGAGGCGCTCGAACGCGCCGCGCGCCTCCCCTGTCGTGCGTGCCTCGATCAGCTCGGCGACCGCCTCCGCCTCGATCAGCGAGAGCTTGCCGTTGCGAAACGCGCGGCGCGAGAACTCCCCCGGCTCGGCGAGCCGCGCCCCCGCCGCGCGGGCCGCCGCGAGCAGCGCCTCGACGAGCACGGGGTTGCCGTGACACGAGATCTCGACCACGTCTTCGCCGGTGTACGACGCCGGGGCCGGAAAGAGCGTCACGAGCCCACGGTCGAAGGCCCTCCCTTCCGAATCGCGGAGCTCGACGAGGTGCGCCGCTCTCGGTGAGTCGTCCTTCGATCCGGGCGCGATCCGCTTCGCGATCTCCCGCGCGCTCTTCCCGGAGATGCGCACCAGCGCGATCGCGCTCCGCGCCATGGGGGTCGCCGGCGCGACGATCGTGTCGAGGTCGGTGGAATGAGGGGGTCTCACGATGTGATTATCGTTCGGGGCGCAGGGGCTCGGGTGGCCGCCCCGGCGCCCTCACCATGTCCCTCCGCCTCCGCAGCGCTTCGACGCGACAAGTCTCCCGCGGGGAGCCCAGGCGATCCTTTGATTCCACAAACGAAGTGCAACACCTTTTCACGGGGGTGCTGCAGTGGGACGGTCGTATGAGCACTTCGGGATCGAGGAACGGTGTGAAATTGCCCGGCGTTCGCGGGAATGACAGGGTGTTCGATGTCGCGGGGTCACGCGTGATTTCCGAGGTTCCCTCACCCCGTCCCTCTCCCGCGGGGAGAGGGTGCGTCGGGGCGCCCGTCCGGCTCGATGGATCGTCCGCGCCCGCTGCCACCACGGTGAGGCGCGGCGAGACGTGCTGGAAGACGCGTTCGGCGGGTCGGCCGGAGGTGAAGGCGTACCAAATCGCGTACGTCGAGCCTCCGGCCGGCCCGCCGGACGCGTATAACGGCGCGTATCGTCCGCGCCAGACATTTTGCCCCGCTACCGGCGGGGCAAAATGGCGACGCGCTTGAAAAACCCCTCGCCTTCGCTCTTGGTCTCCACCTGCGCATCCTGGGACAGCGACAAATGCACGAGACGGCGATCGGACGGGGACATCGGGTCGAGGAGCACTTTCCTTCCGGACAACTTCACCCGCTCGGCCTCACGGCGCGCGGATTCCTGGAGCACTTCCTGGCGCCGCTCGCGGAATCCGTCCGCGTCGAGCTGCGGGAACACGGGCCGCCCGAGCTTCTTGCCGGCGATGCGGCCGGCGAGCGTCTGCAGCCCTTCGAGCCCTTCTCCCTGGCGCGCGAGCAGATGCGGCAGGTCTTCGCCCGAAAGGTCGAACGCCAGCCCCTCGCGGTGCCGGACGTCGGCGCGGAGCTCGGCCGCCACGAGGAGCTCCCGGAGGATCCGCGAGACCTCGGCGATGGTCTCTTCGTCCGCCGGCTCTTCCGGACGCTCCTCGGAGCGCTCCCCGACTCTCTCCGCGGACCGCTCGGCCGCGGCCCGCGGCGGGCGCGGCGCGGGAGCCGCCGCCGGCGAGAACTTCACCTTTCCGTCCGTGATCAGCTCGACGACCACCTTGCGGGCGCCCCAGAACGACTTCTTGTCCTCGACGATCCGGTACTGGAGATCGTCGGCGGGCCGGCCCACGGCCGCGGCCGCGAGATCGAGCGCTTCTTCGAGCGTCCTGCCTTCGTATCGCATCGTGAAAATCCTATCCTCTCGCTTTTCCGAGTTTCTGTTTCTTGCCGCGGCCGGCGGGCGTCGGCTCATCCCGGTACATCCGGTTGATGAGCGCCTGCTGCGCGATCGTCAGGAGATTCGAGAACAGCCAGTACAGGACGAGCCCGGCGGGCATGTCCTTCATGAAAAAGCCCCAGAAGAGCGGCATCATGAGGAACATCCTCCGCTGCGCCGCGTCCACGGTGGACGGCGTCATCAGCTGCTGGAGGAACATCGAGGCGATCATCAGGATGAGCAGCACGTACGTGGGATCCTTCGCGGAGAGATCGTGGATCCAGAAGACGAACGGCGCGTGGCGGAGCTCGATCGACCGCTGCAGCACGACGTAGAACGCGAAGAGGATCGGCATCTGGAGGAGCATCGGCAGGCACCCGCTCATCGGGTTGTAGCCCTCGGCCTGGTACAGCGCCATCATTTCCTGGTTCATCTTGTTGCGCTGCTCGACGTCCATCTTCGCCTTCTTGTAGCGGTCGCGGATGACGTTGATCTTCGGCTGGAGCTTCTGCATCTTCTTCATGCCGACGAACGATTTCTGCATGAGCGGAAAGAGCAGGAGCCGCACGGCGAACGTCACGGCGAGGATCGCGACGCCCCAGTTGGGCACGTAGCGATGGGACGCCTGGAGGAGCCAGATCAGGCCTTTGGCGATCCAGCCGAGGTTGACGCCCATCGTCCGGAAGCTGACCGTCTCCTCGAGATGGAGATTGAGCGACGACAGGATCTTCAGGTCCTTCGGGCCGATGTAGAGATCGGCGTCGAGGGCGGAGGCCGCGACCGCGCCGGCGCGGACCTGCTCGTCCTTCTTCCCCGCCTCCTCGTCGCGGACGGGCGCCATCCACCAGCGGCTCTCCTGCCGCGGCACGAGAACGGCGAGGAAATAGCTGTCCTCGAGGCCGACGAAGCCGGCTTTCGGGAGCGGTCCCTGCGTCACGGCCTGCACCTTCTGGCGCGGCACGGGGCGCGCCCGGTCGCCGTCGTAGTACACGGCGCCCGAGACGTTGGTGAAGCGGTTGTCGCGCTCCTGCGTCGAGAGGTTCCGGATGCCGGGGCCGAGCGTCAGCGCGAAGGGCTGCTTGGCGCCGGCACAGGCGACCTTGACGCCCACGAGGTACGAATCGCCGAACGTCAGCGTCTTCTCGAAGGAACGGCCGTCGGCCGCGTAGCGGAGGTGCACGACGTCGGCGCCGCGATCGGTCGTCCGGGAAATTTCGTAGAGCGACTGGTTGGCGGCCTGCGTCGAGGCGGCGTCGGCGCCGAAATCGAGCTCGAGGGGAAGCTCGGGCGCGCTTCCGTGATGGACCATCTCCAGGCGGTGCCCGGAGTCGTCGTCGTACTTCTTCAGGATGTAGGAGGCAAGGACGCCGCCGCGATTGTCGACGACCGCGCGATAGAACGGGCGCTCGATGACGAGAGGCGTGCGGGCCTGTGCCGAGGCCGCGGGGATGGCCGCGGGCGGGGGAGCCGGAACCGCGCCGGGGAGCGTCTCCGACGGCGAAGTCGCCGCGGGGCTCGACGGGGGAGCCACCGACGCCGCGGGGACGGCCGGAGCGGCGGGGGCGGGAGCCTTCGCCGGCTTCGGCGCGAGCGTGTCCCACAGGAGCAGCACCGCGATCGAGAGCGCGGCCGCGACGAGAAGGCGTTTTTCCATTCCGTTCTTTTCCATTTCAGCGCACCGGGTCGTGCCCGCCGGCGCAGAACGGCTGGCAGCGGCAGACGCGCTTCAACGCGAGCCAGAGACCCCGCCCGACCCCGTGCCGCGAGACGGCTTCGGCCGCGTATTCGGAGCAGGTCGGGGTGAAGCGGCACGCCGGGGGCAGCAGGGGAGAGATCACGAGCTTGTACGCGCGGAGGAGGACGAGGACGACACGCGCTCCGAAAGTGACGTCAGCTCCTCCCGCAGGTCGGAGAGCGACGCCTGGGCCGCGCCCGGCCGCGCCAGGATGCAGAAATCCCGATTGGTCCATCGCCCCTTCTCTCTCCGGGCGATTTCCCGGAGACGGCGTTTCACCCGGTTTCGCAGAACCGACGGCCCGACTCTCTTCGGGACCGACAGCCCCCAGCGCGATCGCCCCAGGACGTTGGCGATCGAAAAAAGCACCAGCCAGCGGCCGGCCACCCGTTTCCCCTTTTTCTGGCATTCCGTGAATTCGCTCCGTTTCCGGAGCCGCGAGGCCTTCGGGAAGCTCGCCGCCGTCCGGCCGGAGGGCGCCGCCCCGAGCGACACGCGTCAGACCGTCAGGCGTTTGCGCCCTTTGCGACGGCGGGCGGAAAGGACGGCGCGGCCGGTTTTCGTGCTCATCCGGGAGCGAAAACCGTGGGTTTTCTTGCGCCGGCTGTTGTTGGGTTGATAGGTCCGCTTCATGGCTCTTCCGTCCCTTTCGCTGTCAAAACTTTGATTCTATGGACAGAGAAAGCCCAAGTCAAGGATTCCCGGCCGCTCCGGCCGTCCCCCCGTTTGCTATTTGCCCCGGGGGGCACTAGCATTCCCCGCCGAGCTTTCCACAGCTGTGGAAAACCCTGCGGAAAAAAATGAGCCGTCAAGATCGCTGGAAGAACTTTCTCTCGGCCCTGGAGCCTCAGATCGAGGAGAAAGAATTCCGCACGTGGTTCCTCCCCGCCAAATTCGGGCGGGAAAGCCCTGCCGGCGAGCGGCCGGTCTGGCAAATCATCGTCCCGAACGCCGTTTTCGCCGATTGGATCCCTTCGCATCACTCGGCGGCGCTCCGGGCCGCGGCGGAGAAAATCGGGATACCGGACCTGACCCTCGAGTTTTCCGCGGCCGAGACGGTCGGCGGCGGGGAGCCTCCCGCCCCCGCCGCGCCTCCGCCCGGGATCAACCCCCGCTACACCTTCCAGAACTTCGTCGTGGGGTCGTCCAACCAGTTTGCCCACGCGGCCGCCCGCGCCGTCGCGGAGGCTCCGTCGCGCTCCTACAACCCGCTTTTCGTGTACGGGGGAGTCGGCCTCGGAAAGACCCACCTCATGCAGGCGATCGCGCACGAGATCCTCCGGCAGAAGCCGGGAGCGCGCATCCTGTATCTCTCGGCCGAGAAGTTCCTGAACGACCTCATCAACGGGATCAAGAGCGAGCGCATGCACGAGTTCCGCCGCCGCTACCGGGAGCTCGACGTGCTCCTCGTCGACGACGTGCAGTTCATCGCCGGGAAAGAGGCGACCCAGGAGGAGTTCTTCCACACCTTCAACGCGCTCCACGAGTCGCAGCGCCAGATCGTTCTCTCCTCCGACGCGCCGCCCAAGGAGATCTCTTCTCTCGAGGAACGTCTCCGCTCCCGATTCGAGTGGGGACTGATCGCCGACATCCAGCCGCCCGACCTCGAAATGAAGGTCGCGATCCTTCGGAAAAAGGCGGAAGAGGAGAAGGTCTTCATCCCGAACGACGTCGCGCTCTACATCGCGGCGACCGTCAAGAGCAACATCCGCGAGCTCGAGGGGCGCGTCAACCGCGTGCTCGCGTTCGCGTCGCTCACGGGGAATTCCCTGACGCTCGAGCTCGCGAAGGAAACGTTGAAAGACATGGTCGGCAACGACGACCGGAAGGCGACGCCCGCCGAAATCCTGAAGGCCGTCGCGTCGCACTACGGAATCCGCGTCTCCGATCTGAAAGCGAAATCCAACGCCAAGACGATCGCGTTCCCGCGCCAGATCGCCATGTATCTCTGTCGCCAGCTCACCCAGCTCTCCTTCCCGGAGATCGGAAGGCTCTTCAACGACAAACACCATTCGACCGTGATGCACTCGGTCGAAAAGATCCAGCGGCTCTACGACGACGACGCGGATTTTCACAAGACGCTCGACGGATTGAGCTCGTCTTTCCGCTGACTTCGGGCGACCCGGCGAAGCGTTCCACAGGCCGGATTTCCACACCCCCCGGCCCCCACCGGAGAGCTTCGAATCGCGCCTCCCGGAGGGTCGCTTTTCCCTGTGGAAAAGTCAAGGATAATCCCTTGTCAACGCTGGATTTATTTCTTCACCAAATCCGCCTTCCACAGGCCTGTTTCTGATACCGGATGTGGTAATC
>Ga0070666_10002700_pt1 | contig 10708 bp, 16 predicted proteins | sample KBSS23metaG_FD_64677 | JGI IMG/M metagenome (GOLD analysis project Ga0070666, IMG submission 64677) | Switchgrass rhizosphere microbial communities from Kellogg Biological Station, Michigan, USA - KBS S2-3 metaG | ecosystem: Host-associated > Plants > Roots > Rhizosphere > Soil ... | reverse complement strand
ACATATTATTTCAAATATACATCAATTTCAAGTTACTTTATTTTTTTATATTCTACACCTAAAACACAAAATGAAGATACCGTAGAAATTTCGAGAATTAAACAAAAATCAATCATAGAATTTCTTAAAGAAGAATCTATGATTTGTGAGAATGTATTTTATTTACTTCCCTATCATTTTGAAATAAAACCTGATATTCCATTAAGATTTTTCATTGAAATATTTAAGAATTTTCAAAATTATTCAATTCATGAAACAATTATTAAACAAGCACCAAAAGATATCCTCAAATATATAGATTTCGAATGTGAAGAAGCAATGAAAGTATTTTTAAACAATTCTTAATTTATTACATATATGCATCAATGGCTCTTCCATGAACTGGTCTCCTATCAATGAAGATTTGAATTTTTCAACATCATGATCTTCCAAGAAATCCCTAACAATATCTCCTCTTTCATCATCCTTGATTTCATTAAAATAATTGAAATATTCACGCAAGGATTTTCTCATGTGTTCATTACTTAGTTTCTCTGTTGGATTCAACAACAAATGTTTATATCCACAATAATTCTTAAATATCCTCCTTAAATCATTATCAGAAAAACAATCAATATCTGTCTGCATTTTACAAGTAATTCATAATTTTATTGTTTGTTATTCTTTCTTCGATTAGTTCAAGCAATAATTTTAGATAAGTATTTTCCTCCTCCAATAAATGCTTAAGCCTTATAAGATTTAAATAACGTGTTTGTTTCATTTCAACAATATTGATTAGTCTATTGATAAATCTCACAATTTCATCCCTCTCTTGTCTTGATTTTATAAAAAAGACTTCCATGAAATAGTATCCTTCATCCTGCCTATAACCCAATAAAAAATCCACTAAAAGTAATTTATTTTTGAGTATGATTTTCCTTTTCAAAAGTTCTAAATGCAACCTTAAATCATTGTTCATATTTGAAATAAAGTTAAAAAAACCAATATTGATTTATCTCAGAATTCAATTCTAAGATAAATAAACATGCTTCAAGATTTGCCAAACAATATCATAATTAATATTCTTAATTACTGCGAATATTCAAGCTCATTATTCACTATAAGCAAAACTTTTAATTCTCTATGTGAGATAGCTTTTGATCCTACACGTAACGACAATAGAGCCATTAGATGGGCAACGATGGTTAATGATACAAGGATAACTAAGAGACTCTTGAGGGATAAAAGAGTAGTTGAAGCGATGAATTTTAAAGAAGTTATTCAAAAAATGTTTAGATGTGATAACTACGAAATATTTAAACAATTAATTAAAGATAGAAGAGCAAATTCTGAATTACTCAATGAGTTTTTAAGAATAAGTTGTCAAGGAAGTTTAAGGATGGTAAAAATATTGCTAAATAATAAAAAAGTTAATGGGTTTAAACACGCGTTTAGTGCAGCCCTTGTTGGTGATAATCATTTAATTATTAGAGAATTTATTAATAGGAAAAAGATTGATTTATATTCTTTAAATAGATTTCTCATAGAGTCTATCATGATAGGAAAGGTTTATTCATTCTATGAGATAATGAAGGAATCACAGCTTTCTCTTGATGGAACTATTGATGCTTTACATGAACGATATAATTATAAAATTGCTGTCACATTATTGCATGATAAGAGAACAGATTTTAGTAAAGCACAAGTTCTAATCGATGATGCATGTGAAAATAATAATATTGAATTATTAAGAGAATTGTTAGAACATCCTGAGATTGATCCTTCTTTGGGTAATAATGAATATTTGATTAGAGCATGTGAGCAAAACAAAATTGAAATAATTAAAATGCTCTTGAAAAATCAAAGTGTACAATTAATATTTGATAGAAGAAGGTGTATTCAAATAGCTTATAAATATCAATATATAGAGTTATATAATTTTCTTAATTCTACAGTATAATTAAAGAAAAATTCTTTAATTATTCAAAGATCAACAGCAAAGCTTATAATATTGATCTTCTCTTCCATTTTTACTTCAAAACTCAATAAATTAATAACAGACTTATAATTCGCACTATTTAGTAAATTCACCGAATGCTTCCCATCGACTTTATATTTTCCTCCATTACTATCATAATAATAGTTTGAAGAATCTTTTTTTGAAACTATTCTATCTTTGTATGACTTAACAATATAAGGTCTCAACTCTTTAATAACATTTTTATTGTCAAATGGTCCAATCTCGATCGCATATCCCATATCCTTCAATATATCAATAACTTTCAAAACCAAAATTCTAATTTCCATAATTCTATTAATGTCAAATGAATTTTCTTTAGACCATTGTAGGAAAGCATAAGGAGGAGTCTCGATAAGTCCACCAACATTATTCATTAGTTCCCTCCAAACATTTAATAGAGTTTCTAAATCTGATATTCCTGAATATTTTATATAAAACTTTTGACGGTGTTGTTGAAGGGTTAAATTGTACTTTGCTGGATTCTCTGATTGTTCTTTTCTTGGATATTTAAAAAGAAGAGAATTGAAACAATCAATTAAACATACTGCTACTATGCAAGGGAATAATGGAAATTTTGTCTCTTTCACCCAATTAAATAAAATCATTGAGTGTCTAGGATTTAAAGGAAATTTATTAGCAAAAGCACAAGACTCTTCTAAATAACTACTACAAAGTCCGATAGTTTCAAGTAAAGAAAAACTCTTTTTAACTTTATCTAACACGGGCTCTAGAACTTTTTCAGCGTCTATCCCTTTAGCTTTCATTTGAGAGATTTCGAACCAGATCGGGAAACCAAACCATTGATTTTTAGGAGTTTCATTTAACTTTTCAAAATTATCTAATGTAAACATTCTATAACATAAACCAGGAAAGTTTCTACTTATTCTTCTACAGTACCTCTTCAAGGTTTGTTTTGATATTTGCGTAGTAACATCTCTTATTCCTCCCATTATGTTAACTTCATATCTCTTTTCATACATAGTTTCGAATAAAACACCAATGTGAGTGAGGGATATTAAAGGTTCTAAGAGATCTGTAGTAAGAACCACTATGCGATGATCGCGGTCGGTGTATAATTCGTTCAGAGCCTTCAAATCACTTCTCTTTGTGACCATTATGGTAGGAATCTTTTTATTTACCAATTTAGCAAACAATGATTCTACTTCATAAGTTTTGGGCAAGATAGCTAGAAAGTCTCCTTCAAGATTTGTAGAATGTAAATCTGATATTGTCTTAGCAAGTTCTTTTATCATTGTAGGATCCTGCGAATAGAAGTTCTTATTAAAATATCTAATGTCTGTGGGAAATGAATCGTCTGGTATTTTGAAAGTTGAAATCTTTCCTAAATAGTCTGGGATTTGTACTTCAATTGTACTTTGTAATAATATAGATGTTCCTCTAGTTTGTTCATGACAATACAATAGCAAATTCAGACATAGGAAATAGAAAAGTGTAATAGGATCATAATCATCAAATATTATTATTTCGGGGAATTTTGTTTTTACTTTACATACTCCTTTTTGAAATAGTTCAATGAGCATATTCCAAAATGTTTTAGCATCAGTATAAGCTAAATTCTTTTTAAAGTTAAGGATTTCAGTGAAAGTGCTATTAGTTACTTGTGCAAAATACTGCGCATGAATTGATGATTTAGTAATTACTAGAACACTCATACTCTCTGATAAATATTTTGGTAGACTAATACTTTTCCCACTAGCAGAAGGTGCAATTAGAAGAGTAATGTCAGACTGATTAATAGTTTCTAAGATAGATTCAAAAAGATGTTGCATTTATTATTCTTTGATTATAATTGAGAAAATATCGATTTTTATAATTGGGTTAAAAAAAGACATATGGAGAATTTAATTACCGCTCCTCTTCCTTGGATGTTATGTTTAACTTGCAATAAAAATATAGGTGATGTAGACTTTAGAGAAAAGTATAATAAACTCATAGTAGAAGGTTTGACTCCTGAACAAGCGTTTTCAGAAATTGGACTTGAGAGGGAGTGTTGTAGAAGTCGATTTACTAATATTCCCGTGATAGCAACATGTCGTCCAAGACTTCTAAAAGCAAAAGAAAATAACTTTGTTATATCTACTAAAAGAAAAAACTCAACATCTCTTCCTGGTATCCTAAACAATATCAATGAAGAGACAGTATCAGTAAAAACTCAATTAGTCAAAAATCAAACCTCTATGTTTGAAAAAAGTGTACCAAGCATTGAAATAGTTAAATCTATGAGAAGTAAAAAATAATCATAGAACAAATATAGAGATGTTCATAGAAATAAATATTATGTGAGATTTATCACATAATATTTTACAATATCATTCGATAACTTTACAATATCGAGCAATAACTTTTAGATTCTTGAATGATTTCTTGTTTACGTACAAATGTTCTATTAGGAAGTCCATTTTCTAATCCTCCTTCTCTATGATGTCGACATCTATAGTTTCCATCTTTAATTCTAGTATTACACATTTTGCATCTCACTTTACTTGCTACAATAGCAGTACAAATACTTTGTGATGTTTTTAATGAAGACAAATAATTAACATCACACATTTGCAATCCTAAAACAGAATCTATCTTTGAATGATGGATGTGACAAAGTAATAAACAATTATCTATTGATGAGACAAAATCATCATTATTTACTTTATCATCGGACCCCTTCCTTATCCATTGTTTATTCTTGGAGTTGCTATAGATATGAGCAAACTCTAAACCCTTATTATCACCACAAATCCTACAACAATTGTTAGCCGATATTCTCTCTTCACATTTAACTCTTTCACTGAAGTCTCTATTCTTATCTCTACGTTCTACAGACATATTTCTCCTTTGAACAAAGATTTTATTAATTAAGTAAAACATGTCTTTAGAGAACATTTCTTCATATTTCCCGGCAGGATGGGAGAACATAAATCTGACTGAAACAATTGTCCTTGATAGTCCAGGGATGTATGATTTTTCTAATAAAGTGTATGTCTGGAAAGGAGTTGGAGATGTAGTACCATTATGGATATGTGCAAATGATATAACAGTTATGAATTTTGTTATTAATAATGACCTAGGACAGAATGGAATAAAAATAACTAATTGTAGTCCAGAAGGTGATAATTGCGCAGTTAGTGGTCCTAATAATTTAAAATTGATAAGTTGCATTGGAATATCAAACTCTGACTTCTTAGTAATCACCCCCAGGTCTGGAAAAAACTACTCTATTGACAATTGTGTGTTCTTCTCAAAGACTGGAAAAGGAATCAATTTAAATAATGTTTATGATTTTGAAATCAAAGACTCAATTATTGTTTCAGCACAAGATGCAATTATCTCAAATGGAAAAACATCTGGTTCTGTTGTAAACAATACTTTTTACATTAATCCTCAAAATTCCATCCTTTCAACTCAAAATATTAATGCTTGGACTATAAATTCAAACACTACAAACCAATTCTCCTCAAGGCAAGTTGCATCTACGCAATCACGTGATGTAAGCTTAAATATCTCCATTGGTCTTGGTTTCCTGATCCTCGTTATTATTATCGCAGTTATCCTCTACTTTATCTTTAGAAAGAAGACATGATAACTTTTTATTCCTCCTTAGAAGTCTATTTCTTTTATTTTTCAATTTTCTAATAGCATTCTCAAATATACGATTTTCTGTCTTTATTTCATCGATAATTACTTCATTTCTATAAATCTCTCTATTTAATTTTTTCATCTTTTCACCAAAATAAAAAACACTCGATGTTGCTATAACACAAAATGCAATAAATAAAATTAAAACAACCTCCATGCTAATCATTTTATAATTGTAATTTTGTATGTAAGAAATCATCAATTTTAATTTAAATTAATGATTCATAGAATAAATCAATAATATTTAGTAACCTTGATCACATTGATTTGGTGATTAGGATTGATCAAATAGAAAAATCCTTCAGATTCAGTGATCAAATAATTAGTGTCCTTTCGGGCTATCGCATGATCAACTATTTGTTCTGCTAGAGTATCGATCTTATCTTTTTGTTTTTTAAGAGAAGAGATTTTGGATTCATGCCATGTAATCTTGCTATTCAATTCTACAATAGCTTTTGAGATTGCAACAACGTCTTTTACATAAATTCTGACCACATTGATTTCTGCTTCACACTTTTCGATTTTCTTCTTTCTCTTTTCAATCTTCTTCTTGATTACACCAAGAGCGGTGTTGCAGTTCTTAATAGCTTCTCTTTCTTTGCTATTCATTGAGTTATTAAAATTAAAATCTAAATCAGAAATCAATCAATTTTCATTAATAGCTTTATTGAATCAATAACTCAATAATAATATTTCGGAATCAAATATTTGTTCACTTCGAGAACATCATTCACAACATCAAAGAACTTTCTCTTTCTTCCACTCATGACATTTTCATCTATTTTTTTAATTAAAGTATAAATTGTTTTCTTTCGATCTTCAAGAGAATATATTTCATTCTCTATCTCAATACTCTTCATCAAACCAAGATCTTTCTTCATATCAATTTCCTTTTTCAAATCACGAATCTTTTTCTCGATTATGATTAAAGATTTGCTACAAACCTCAATCATTCTTTCCTCTTCTTTGTTCATTGTGAATTGTGAATCGTGACTTGTTAAATTAAAAAATCTAAATTAGAAATCAATCAATTTTCATTATCCGCTCAAAGAACTCATTCCAAAGCTTCATATCTCTCACTCCACACCAATCACCACTTTCAACAGACCATTCTTTTAAAACATTAAAGCGGAAAATATTGATTTCTCCTTCAACCCAGTCCTCAATCCCTTCTTCATCTCCAACCTTAAAACATAAAGCATAAATTTCGAAATTATCATGATACAATCTTTTAATCACATCACTTAACCCCCTCAATGCTTCAACATCAACCTTCATTCCCATAGGAGTGAAGCTAATGAATTTTATCTTGCATCCACTATTTAAACATTCTCTAAATCTTTTCCAACACCTACTAACATAGTCAAAGCAAGCATCATTTGTCAAATCATGATCATGATGTGGCCAATAAAGCTCTGGGTTGACATACTCAAGATAAACTTTAGATTTTACTCTTAAAACTTCATCACCATTCATCTCAATGAAATCTTTTATCACTTTAGGGTTTGAGCATGACCAATCAAAAGGAAAAGATTCATTCCTCAATCCCCTACTCTTTAAATGGATAGCTACGACACAATTTTCACCTAACGAAATAATCATTTACATATAATAATTGATAGTTTTTAACTTCCAAACATGTAATTTTCAAATGGATGTACAAATAATTAATTCTAAAATTAAGGACGAAGAGTTGTTCCAAGTTATTAATAAAGTAGAGCTTACAAATTTCATCAAAGGACACTGTCTTGATCTTTTGAATGAAAATAAAAAAGAGATATTATCACTCGAAAATTACCCAATCAACAAAAGAAAGATTATAAAAAGCAATAAAGTAAAGTTCAAAGAATTGATAGATGAGACACTGAGACATTGCAACGATAGACGAAGAAAGATTGAGCTATTTATAAAAGAACGATTCTTTTATAAATTATATTTTCTAATTATTCTTTCAACCCTATCACGATCGTCTATTGCACACCAGTTATCATCCTTCCAAGGAGTAGTGCATTTAATATTTACAAGATCATAATATTTATTTTCTTTAGTATTGTCATTTAAGGTTTCATTGTGAACTATTGAAACTATTTTAAAATCGCATTCTGGGTTCTCTTCTAAAATCTTATCTCTTATTATCTCAATATTTTCAATATCGTGATCAAATGAGTAAGGGACGAAATGTAAAAATACAAGTCTTTCTTTAGAATTGATTTTATCTTTCAATCTTTGATATGACCTATTGAGCATCTCACAGTTTTCGATAATAGACACGTCATGGTGTGGATAATGAAGATTATAACCATTGATGTAATATTTAGGCCACAAATCTTGTTCTTTATCAAGATAATAACAAATACCAAAACTTAGAATATCAATTACATTCCTTAGATTTGAGAAGGACCAATCAAAGGGTAAAGTCGGTCCCTTTAAACCCATGCTTTTGAGATAATGCGCTATTATACACCATGCACCAATACTTATTACTGTCATTTACCTTAAAAGTATTTTCTTTTTAATTCTTCACGACCCTCATTTTAAAAGTAATTTTACTTCTTCATATTTTTTAACATACCACTTATCTTGAGAGTTATTGTGTTTCTCTATTACTAATTTAGGTAGTCCAACCCTGAAGCAAACTTCATCAATAACTTCATTCAATTTTTCAGTCCTAATTATAATAAAAAATGTTCCCATCTTTTCTGAAATCCAGAATTTTTCATCCTCATCTATTCTTTTGAGGTTAACATTAAAATATTTCTCTATACACTCATAGAAATAATCATGATTTACATGAGGGAATAAATTCCAATTAAAGGATTTAAAATGTTCTATGAGTTCATTAGGGTCAGCATTTAAAACCTTCTCTCGATCACCATAATAATATGAATAATCTACAATATCTATATCTTGAAAATACGCTGAAAGATAAGTTGATTTTGGATCTCGTAAAAGTAAAAATATATGAGTGAAACTATTTGGAGGGTGTGTCTTACTAATCTCATCATTAAACCCATGAGATTTTAATGTTTTTATTCCAGCATTAAATAATGCAGTATTCAATGATGTTGTTCCGGTCTTAAATGGAGAAATTATCCCGACATTCATTTTATTTCTGTTGACTTCTTATATGCAAGTATTGCAAAGATGATTAGAACTATTAATAGAATAATAATAATTATAAATCCTTGTTTGCTTCTTTGAATGATATTTTCAAAACGCGATTGAAGGGTGTCCAAACCGAATCCAATATTAATCTTTTTATCTATAGGATATAACACTGAAACATACCTTAGAGTTTCTAAAAGTTTATAAACTAGACTTTTAAAAGCTGAACTAACATGCATCGAGATATACTCAAGGGCCTTCTGAATATACGATGCTATATTCTTCTCTTGGATTAATTCAAGAGATTTATCTTGATGGTTAATCCAATCAAAAGTCGAAATTAAAATAACTGAATAAGCATTGAACATTTTGAGAGTCCTCCACAATTCAATGTAAGAGGAAGTTGGATAGTTTTGTAAATATTCAACGCTGCTTTTCACTGGAGTAACAACATTCTTGAGTTTATTAAAATCATATTTCGACTTCTTCTCCTTATTTAGAGTAGTTATATTATTGAAAGCATAATATAGCTCTTCTCCAATATTTTTAACAAGATTATCATCACTAACGAAATATTTAGCTCTATCACTGTTATGTTGGAGAACTACTTCAACCCCTTGACTTACAAATTTTGAAACCAATGAAAGAGCATCATTCTTCTCTGAAAATCTAAGTGTTTGCATTTATTGCTTTGAATTAAAAAATATTGTTCCATCTTTCATTACAAAATCTATCTTAGATAGGCAAGTAATATCATTTAGAGGGTCTCCAACACAACCTATAATATCAGCTTTAAATCCAGGAACAATCTCGCCTAAATATTTAATCCCATAAGGACCTCTAGCCACTACTTCTGAAGCATAAATAGTAGCACATTGAATTGCTTCAAGAGGGGTCATGCCTAATTTCAACATCGACTCAAACTCCATCCAATTATTTCCATGCATACCTGCTACAGCATCTGTACCAAAGACAAAATTAGCTCTTCTCTCATAAGCTCTTTTGAGGTTTGGAATACAATATTTTTCCATTCTAATGAAGTGTTCTTTTGCTTCCTTCTCAAATCCTCTAAACATGAACAAATAATCTTTCCAATTATTCAAATAATTTGTTGGTAAGTAGAGGGTAGGACATATTCTAATATTTGTTCCTTTAATAAGTTCAATATTAGCATCATCTATGTGAGTGCAATGTTCAATAGTGCAACACTCTGATAAAATAGCATTATGAATTTCCGACACTTCTCCTGCATGGATAGCTACTGGTTTATTTGTGCTTTCAACTATTTCTTTCAACTTACTCTTCCCAATCATAGATTTCTCATTTTCAAATATTTTGATAACATGTGATTTATGTCTTTGCTCAAGCAATACTTTTACTGGAGTAGAAGAAGTATCACTTTTTGATATTGGTTTACCCGAAGTTAATATTCGAGGTTGAGGATTAGGAGAATCTATAAACTTTAATAGAGTTTCAATAGTTCCTGTTATCCCCAAATCTCTAACAGTAGTGAATCCTGCTTTGAGAGTTTTAAATGCATTACTTTTTAGTCCCTCACTTTCATTTGGAAAACAATAAGTAATGTGAACATGAGTGTCTATGAGGCCTGGTAAAAGAGTCATATTGGGAAGGTCAATCATTATTCCTTGTTGGGGTTCTCTAGTAATTTTATTAATTGTTCCATTTGAAATTGAAATATAAGGCTTTTGAATATAAACACCTTTCTTAACATCAAGCACTCGCTTCGGGTGAAGTATAATAGACATTTATATTTAAGCGTTATATTGATTAGTGATTTTTAGAAATAAATTTAGGTTAAAATTTGTCTTAAACGATTAAGACAAATTTTTTGGGTTAATGATTATGTGCTTCAAAGTTAAAAATTGATTTTGACTCCTCGTAGTTTTTGCTTAGGACCTACTATATTTTACAAAATGAATTGAAATGTAAGAG
>Ga0070666_10002688_pt1 | contig 10728 bp, 10 predicted proteins | sample KBSS23metaG_FD_64677 | JGI IMG/M metagenome (GOLD analysis project Ga0070666, IMG submission 64677) | Switchgrass rhizosphere microbial communities from Kellogg Biological Station, Michigan, USA - KBS S2-3 metaG | ecosystem: Host-associated > Plants > Roots > Rhizosphere > Soil ... | reverse complement strand
CGCTGCGGGCCCTGTTCGACGAGGACGTGGGCGGCTTCGGGGTTGACGAGCCCGTCCCCGGCGGCGAGAGTGTCCTGGTAGTGAAGGGCTACGTCTTCTTCTCCGCCGATAGCTACTGCGATTCCGCCCTGCGCGTAAGCAGTATTGGATTCGGCGAGTTCTTCTTTGGTGATGACGAGAACAGAGCCTGCACGAGAGAGACGTATCGCTGCGCTGAGTCCGGCGATTCCGGCTCCGATGACGAGAAAGTCAGTGTGCTGTTGAGAGGTCGCGAGACTAGCGGGATCGACGGACCATGTTACCTGCGGCGTAAGGGATGACACTGCGTTTCCTCATCTTCGATGCTACTAGGTGAGACGGTTTGGGCGAAGTGCTTACGGTAGGATGAAGGTATTGTGCCTTCGATTTCACTCAAGACGCCAAGCGCCAGTTATGACATTACGATTGCACCGGGGCTGATCAAAACGCTTCCGGTGCGGTTGAAAAAACTTAGAGGCAGCAAGCCGTTTCGCACATTCATCGTTACTTCGCCTGAGATATGGGGGCTGTGGGGACAGCAGGTTCAGGCTGCGTTCGCAAAGAGCGAGCAACCGACGGTTTTGTTCCTGCCAGCGGGTGAGCGGCACAAGCGGTTGCGCACGCTGGAGTCGCTGCTGGAGCAGATGGCCGCGGCCGGCGCGGACCGCGATGCTTTGCTGGTTGCCTTCGGCGGCGGTGTGGTGGGCGATGTGACAGGATTTCTGGCTGCGGTGTACATGCGCGGGGTTCCATACGTGCAGGTTCCGACAACGCTGCTGGCACAGGTGGACTCTTCGGTCGGCGGAAAGACGGGAGTGAATCTTGCGGTCGGGAAGAATCTTGTGGGTAGCTTTCATCATCCGCTGGCGGTGCTCGCTGATACCGATGTGCTGACAACGCTACCGGCCGCAGAGCTTCGCGCGGGGCTGCAGGAGTCGGTGAAGGCGGGGATTATTCGCGATGCGAAGCTTTTTGCATATCTGGAGAAGAATGCCGATGCCGTGCTGCGCGGAGATGCAAAGTCGCTCACTCATGTGGTGTCGGCGAGCGTGCGCGTAAAGGCCGATGTAGTGGCGAACGACGAGCGCGAGTCCGGCTTGCGCATGATTCTGAACTACGGTCACACGCTGGGCCACGCGATTGAGGCAGCAACGAGCTACAAGCAACTGCTGCACGGCGAAGCGGTGGGCTGGGGAAGCATTGCAGCGACGCGACTGGGGCTGATGCGTGGGATGATCTCGGAGGCTGAGGCGGACCGCATGATCAAGTTGATTCTGCGGTATGGGCCTTTGAGCAGCTTCAAGGCGACGGCGGAGAAACTGGTAACGCTGACCACGAATGATAAGAAGAATCGCAGCGGGCAGTTGAGCTTCGTTCTGCCGGTGAAGATCGGTGAGGTCGCGATTGTGCGCGACGTGAGACGCGATGAAATGAAGGCCGCGGCCGAGTGGACGCTGGCGCTGATGCGAGAGCAGAACGGCACGTCTTCAAAGAAGGCAGCTACAAAGAAGAAGACACGATGATGGCGGAGCATATGGAGCACGAGCTTTCGACGGGAGCGCGGCCAGTGGGCGCGACGACAGAGGAGGCAGCTGCGACGAACGTGCAGCACATGTTCGATTCCATTGCTCCTAAGTACGACCTGCTGAATCACCTATTGTCGATGGGGTTAGATCGACAATGGTGGGCGCGTGCAGCGAGGACTTTTCGCGATCTCCTGGCGCGGCCAGATGCGGCAGCTCTGGATCTTTGCTGTGGCACGGGTGACATGACGCTGGCGCTGATGAAGTATCGGCCGGTGGGAGTAGGCGAAGGACCTGTCTATGCGGTTGACTTTTCTCACGAGATGCTGGAACGCGGACGTGCAAAGTTCGCCGGGAAGAACATCGTTGCGATCGAGGCGGACGCTCTGCACTTGCCGATGAGCGATGGTTCGCTTGACCTGGTGGTTTCGGCGTTCGGGTTTCGCAACCTGGCGAACTACGAAGAGGGACTCGCGGAGTTGTATCGCGTGCTAGGACCGGGCGGTCAGATCGGAATATTGGACTGCAATCAACCAGAGGGATTTGTGGGCGCAATGTATGACGTCTACTTCAAGCGCGTGCTGCCGCGGATAGGCGGAATGATTTCGGGGGATGCAGGCGCTTATCGCTATCTGCCCGCTTCGGTGGAACGCTTCCCTCGCCCGAGGCGCATGCTGGAGATGGTTCGCACAGCCGGGTTTCGGGATGCCAGCTGGACCAGCTATACGTTCGGCACAGCCGGCCTGTATCGGGCGACAAAGCCATGATCTCTATGGGTGCGCAGATTGCACCGAACCGTTAGGATTGAGGTTCGATGAGCTATACCGCTATCCCGGAAGATACCTCACAGACGCACTCGGAGAAGCGTTCGGCGGCGTTGTTTTCAGTCCTGGCTGCCCTTGGGATCACGCTCCTGAAGTTATTGACGGGCGTACTGACAGGCTCGTTGGGCATGCTGTCGGAGGCAGCGCACTCCACTGTGGACTTGGTGGCGGCGGGGATTACGCTTTTTTCGGTACAAGTTTCAGACCGTCCGGCAGACGATACGCATAACTACGGGCACGGTAAGGTGGAGAGCCTTTCGGCGTTTGTGGAAGCCGTCCTGATGCTGGGCTCTTGCGTGTGGATCGTGACAGAGGCAGTGCGAAGGATCGTATATCGCGAGCGGTTATCTCTGGCCGTGTCGGTGTGGCCGTTTGCGGTGCTGCTGCTTTCGATCGTGGTGGACTTCACGCGATCGCGAAAGCTGCACCGGATCGCGCAGGAGCATTCGAGCCAAGCGCTGGAAGCGGATGCGATTCACTTCAGCACCGACATCTGGTCGTCGACTGCAGTGCTGATTGGGCTTGCGACTTCCTATGCGGGAGCGCGCTGGAAGATACCAGCGCTGCAACTGGCGGACCCGTTTGCGGCGCTGGTGGTCTCGGGGATCATCTTGTACGTGACCTGGGGGCTGGGCCAGCGGACGGTCGATGCGCTACTGGATGCGACACCGAAGGAGACCCGTGAGGCGACACGGGCCGAGATCGATAACGACCTGATGGGGATTGATGGCGTGCTCGCGGTGAACCGTCTGCGGACGCGCCGCTCCGGGTCGAGCTACTTCGCAGATCTGACGCTGGGACTATCGCGGAACCTGACGTTCCAGCGCACTGAGCAGATCACAACGGAAGCAACGGCGGTCGTGGAACGCCATCTCCCGGGAGCCGATGTTGTGATCCATACCGTGCCGATGGCCCCAGTGGCGGAGAGCGTGCACGACAGGATTCGCGCGGTGGCGGCGCGGCGAAACCTGACGATTCATGATGTCGCGGTGCAGCAGTTCGGCAATGAACTGCACGTGGAACAACATCTTGAGGTGAATGAGAAGATGCTTCTGCGCCAGGCACATGAACTGGCATCGCGGCTGGAGGCGGACATACAGCGGGAGATTCCCGAGGTGTCCTCGATACTGACGCATATCGAAAGCGAACCGGCGACGATTGAGCAACCGGAGTCGCAGGAGCGCGACCGTCAGCTGGAGGTCAGACTGCGCCGAGTGGCCGCTGCGTTTCCGGAGATCCTCGATATACACGATGTGATGGTGACGCGCATGGGCACGCATCTGAAGATGAGCTGCCACTGCACCATGCCCGACGATTTGTCGATGGAGCGTGTGCATACGGCGATTACCGCGCTTGAAGGAGCATTCAAACTTGATGCGCCGGAGGTGGATCGTTTGCTGATTCATCCGGAACCGGCTACGGATAATCGCCGATGAAGGTCCGGGTACGGGTTCCGGGATGGGGAATGGTTCGACGCTTTTTTAACGTGGTGTTGGGAGCGATGGCGATGGTGGTCGTGGCGCTCGTGTCGGCGTTTCTTGCGATGCGCCTGGCGATCCACGGCCGCGAGGTGAAGGTGCCTGACCTGGCGCATATGACGATCTCGGAGGCAAGCCGGAAGGCCAGCTCGATGGGCCTGCGGCTGCAATTGGAGAACAAGTTTTATTCGCCGGACATTCCTCCTGGACAGGTGCTGGCGCAGTTTCCAGCGGCAGGAATGACCGTGCGACGGCAGTGGCCGGTGCGCGTGACGGAGAGCCTTGGCTCGCAGCAGGTGTCGATTCCTGATCTGAAGGGGCAAGGGGAACGATCGGTGGCGATCAATCTGCGGCGACTGGGCCTGGAGTTGGGAACGGTAGGACATATTGTCGCTCCGGGACCGCCGGGGGTTGTCGTGGCTCAGACTCCGCCACCAAATGCACAGGGCGTGGACCGTCCGCGGGTGAGTGTGCTGCTAAGCGCACCGGCAGAGGATTCCCCAGATTCGACGGGCTCGGGCGATGGATATGTGATGCCCTCCCTGGTAGGCCTCACACTGTCGGGAGCATATGCGCGCGCCAGCGCCGCAGGGCTGAGGATTGTGAGCTCGGAGGATGTGACACCTGTAGTTGGGAGCGTGAGCGCTCCAGTGACTGGTGCTACGGCTGCGACTACACCATCGGCTCCAGCCGTGGCTGGCGCCTCAACGCCAGCGGCGGCTGGGAGTTCATTCTCCCCGCTTGCGCCTGGAATCGTCGCCGCCCAGAGTCCGCTTGCCGGACACCGAGTCTCACGCGGAGACGCTGTGCGGCTGTCGCTGACTCACTGATCTTGGTTTCCAAAGGTACGTCAGGCTTTGCGTTCGATGAGGGCAGCGAAGAAGCCGTCTCCGGGATGTGTGCCGGGCAGGGTACGGAGATAGTTGCCGCGGATCACTCCAGACAATGGCTCACGCAGAACATCGGAAGAGCGAAGCTGTTCCAACACTAGCTGAATCGGAAGAGCAGCCACTGGTAAGGCGCTTTCGCTTAAAGAGGACTCGACCACCTGCTCGCACTCTTCAGGTTCGAGCGAGCAAGTGGAGTAGAGCAGACGGCCTCCGGGTGCGAGACGCGAAAGTGCCGTGCGCAGAATTTTGACTTGACGCGTGGCTTGTCGTTCGATATCCGCGGGAGTCAGGCGGTGGCGAATCTCAGGGTTGCGTGCAAGCGTGCCCGAGCCGCTGCATGGGACGTCGGCGAGGATAAGGTCGAAGTGGTTCAGCGTATCGGGCGGATCGGTAGCGTCGGCAGTTTCTAAAGTGATATCGGCGGAGTACGAATACTGCTCAAGCCGATGGCGCATTGCCGTAAGGCGTCGCGTGCTTGCGTCGCTGGCGAAAATCTTTGCCTGCGGCAGGCGATGGGCAAGAATCAGGGTTTTGCCGCCTGGAGCGGCACAGGAGTCCCATATGCGGGACGCGCTTAGAGTGGAGGCTGCAGCCAACTCGGCCACTAGGCGGGAGCCATCGTCCATCTGCGGCAGAGCCGCATCGGGTTCCTCGGCAAAGAGCGAAGGAGATGCCGGCTCCGCCTGGCCGAACTCGCAGATCTTGATTGCAGCCGCGCGGCCGTAGTTTGCAACCCAGCGCTCGACGAGCCACTGTGGGTGGCCGAGTCGCTGGCCGAAAGCGGCGGTGCTCTCATGAAGGGGCCGCCCTGCAGGCTTGGCTCTTGTGAGGTTGCGTAGTATAGCATTTACCATGCCGGCGGCGTGGGGGTTGCCGCTTGCGCGGGTGAGCTCGACGCTTTCGTTGAGCGCGGCATGTGCGGGAATGCGGTCAAGATGGAGAAGCTGAAAGGCTCCTAGACGCAGTGCAATGGCAACAGGATCGGCGAGGCGCTGGTCGGGGCGCTGCAGGAACTGCTGGATGCGGGCGTCCAGCGCGATCTGCCACCGAAGGGTACCGAGGACGAGCGCAGTTGCGAGGTTGCGGTCCTCAGGGGATAGCTTTGCTGTGTGTGCAGAGTGAAGCAGATCGTCACTATTGCCCCTGCCTGCCGCGACGAGCGTAAGGATGTCGAACGCAGCAACGCGCGCAGGGGAGACGGGTTTTGGCTGGTGTGCGGGTTTGGGCAAGCGGCTTCTTCCTGCTTAAGGATACTCTTCTGCTGAGTTCTTCCTTCGGACGTTCTCAGGCTGAGAGGTTCAAATAGGCCATTTGCCTGTGGGAATAGATGCGGAGTTTCTGAATACTGGATTCGCTCTGAAAGGATCGACAAGATGAATTGGAAGCGATGTGTTTCGACTGTAGGCGTAGTTCTCTGTGGAGTGATTAGCCTCGGGCAAACTGCCTCGGCGCAGACGAAGCTGTCAGCGCATTGGGAGGAGCTGACCGGGCCGGATTTCGTCAAGGCCATCCAGCAGGCACAGGGAACGTGCATCCTGCCCATCGGGATTCTTGAGAAGCATGGCCCGCACATGCCGATCGGTTCGGACCTGTTGAATGCGCGCTATGTGGCTCTGCATGCGGCGGAGCAGCAGTATGCCGTGGTCTTTCCGGAGTACTACTTCGGCCAGATAGCCGAAGCGCGGCAGGAACCCGGTACGGTTTCATACAGCCGCGAACTGCAGCTTGCACTGCTGCAGGCAACGACCGATGAGATGGGCCGCAACGGCTGCAAGAAAATTTTGGTGGTGAACGGACATGGTGGCAACAACCACCTGCTGCCGTACTTTGCGCAGACGCAACTAGAGAAGCCTCACGACTATGTCGTCTACATCTTCGACCAACGTGTGCCGGCCACAGGCGGTCCCGCGAAGAAGACGACAATCGATCAGCACGCGGGCGAGAGTGAGACGTCGAAGATGCTGATCGTGCGACCTGACCTGGTGCACATGGATCGCGCGAAGAGCGAGTCGGGCGACGATCAGCATCACGTTAACTTGCCGGATGGGGTGTACACGGGAATCTGGTGGTACGCGAAGTTTCCCGATCACTATGCGGGAGACGGCTCCGTGGCGAACAGAGAGCTGGGTGATTACCAGGTGAAGTGGTGGGTGGACGCGGTAAGCAAGGTCCTCGTGGCGATAAAGGCGGACAACGACAGCCTGCGGCTGCAGAAGGAGTTCTTTGAGAAGGCGACGCATCCGCTAGATACGCCGCAGTAGCATCAGCTTCCGAGGCGTTCGCCGGAGTTGAGCTGATAGCCGCGTAAGAAGTCCGCTGCAGACATGCGGCGCTTACCCTCAGGCTGGACTTCGTCGAGTTCAAGGGCAGTTCCCTCCCTGCAGCCCACGAGCAAGCGCCCATCGTGCACCTGGATTATTCCCGGGGCAATGTCGAAGTTCTCAACGGGATGGAGGCGGTGCACGATGAGCTTTTTGCCGCGCAGCGCGGTGAAGGCGCCGGGCCAGGGCTGGAAGCCGCGCCAGCGGTTGTAGATCTCACGTGCAGTGCGAGTGAAGTCGATCCGGCCATCGTCCCGAGTGAGGATCGGAGCGTGAGTAGCCAGCGAGTGGTCCTGCGACTCTGGAAAGAGTTCGCCGACTTCGAGACGACGCAGGGTCTCCACCATGAGGGGCGCACCGATCTCTGCGAGAGTTTCGTAGACGTCGACCGCGGTCTCTTCTTCGCCGATGGGAACCACTTGCGCAAGGAGCATCGGGCCCGTATCCAGTCCGGCATCGAGTCGCATGGTGGTGACTCCGGTGACGACCTCGCCCGAGGCTACAGCCCACTGGATGGGTGCGGCTCCGCGATATTTAGGCAACAACGAACCGTGGAGGTTGATGTTGCCGTGACGCGGGAGATCGAGCATCCACTGCGGAATCATGCGGCCGTAGGCGACGACCAGGATGGCTTCGGGCGCGATGGCTTCGAGCTCTGCGCGAAGTTCTGCGTTGTTCTTGATCTTTTCGGGCTGCAGGACAGGGATGCGATGCGCGAGCGCGGTCTGCTTTACCGGCGGTGCCTGGAGTTGCTGGTCACGCCCAACAGGGCGGTCAGGCTGGGTGAGGACGAGCGCGACCTGGTGGCCGGCAGCGATGACGGCCTCGAGTGTGGGAACGGCGAACTGAGGGGTTCCGCAGAAGACAAGTCTCATTCAACTTCCATCGTAATTGGCTGAGAGCCTATGCTCGCCTTCCTGGCAAGGTTCTCTGCCTGAACGAGATCGAAGACGAGTTGCTTGATGGAGTCACGAATCGCGCGAACGGTTGGAATGTCCTTGGCGCGAGGATCATCAATGGGCCAATCGATTCGCTTCAGACCCGGAACGGGGGGCCAATCCTCCCCGCATCCGATCGTGATGAGCGCACTGGCCGTATCGACAAGTTCATGAGTCAGCTTCTGCGGCTGTACTCTCGCCAGATCGACGCCCTCTTCGCGCATGACACGAACTACCTCGGGGTGTACGTGGGCTATGGGCGCGGTGCCGGCCGACCGTGCGGAGGCAAGATGCGGATCAGCGAATTGATTGAAGAATGCCGAAGCCATTTGAGAACGGCCGGCATTGTGGACACAAGCGAAGATGTAAACCTTCATCGCCTATCCTCCAATCACGTCGGACTACCACTCTCCGTTTTTGATAAGCTTCTTGATCTTGCGAACAGTGAGATCTTTCTTGAGGCGGCTGAGGCGATCAATGAAGAGGACGCCGTCGAGGTGATCGATCTCGTGCTGGAAGGCGCGTGAGAGAAGCTCTTCGCCTTCGATCTCGAACCATTCGCCCTTAACGTTTTGTGCTCGGACTTTGACCTTAGCTGCGCGCTTTACCTTCTCACGAATATCGGGCAGCGAGAGGCAGCCTTCTTCTTCGTACTGTTCACCTTCACGCTCGATGATCTCGGGGTTGATGAGGACAACCTTATCGTCCGGGTTCTTCTTGAAAGAGACGTCGATAACGGTGAGGCGCTGGGAGATGCCAATCTGCGGAGCTGCCAGGCCGATTCCTTGCGCGGCGTACATCGACTCGAACATCTCTTCGACGAGGGTCTTCAGCTTGTCGTCGAAGACGGTAATGGTTTCGCCTCGCTTTGCGAGGACGGGGTCGGGGTACTTTACGATCTCGTGAACCTTTGCCTTCTTTGCCACGTTAGAATTTCCGAATCTGTTCGAGATAGCCGTTGTAGTTGCGCTTTGTTTCTGCAAGCGAATCGCCACCAAATTTTTCAAGGACCTGGCGCGCTACTGCGAGCGCGACCATGGCCTCGGCCGCGACACCGGCGGCGGGAACAACACAGACGTCGGACCGCTCGTACGCAGCCTTGACCGGCTCGCGAGTCTCGAAGGACACGCTGGCGAGCGGGCGGCGAAGTGTGGAGATGGGTTTGAGGTATCCGCGCACGATGACGTCCTCCCCGTTTGAGATGCCCCCTTCGAGGCCTCCGGCGTTATTGTGCTCGCGGGAGAACTTCGTGAATGCTTCGTTTGGGGCGTCGTAGCCGATAGCGTCGTGGACGGTTGAGCCGAAAGACTCGGCGGCGGTCACTCCGCGGCCGATCTCGACCGCCTTGACGGCCTGCAAGCTCATGACGGCCTGCGCCAGAATGCCGTCGAGGCGCTCGTCCCAGTTGACATGCGTGCCGATTCCGGGAGGCAGGCCATGGACGACCACCTCGAAGACGCCGCCTACTGTGTCTCCGGTGCGGAGCACAGCGTCAACCTCGGCCTTCATCCGGGCCTCGTCTTCAGGGTCTACGCAGTTCAAAAGGACTTCGTCCTTTTGGGAGAGTGCGACGATCTCATCCCACCGCGCTGGCCGCTGTAACTCGGCCTTGCCGACGCGGATGACGTGGGAGAGGACCTCGACCCCGAGTTCCCGTAACAGCAGCTTGGCGAGGGCTCCGGAGGCGACGCGGGCGGTGGACTCGCGGGCACTGGCGCGCTCCAGAACGTACCGGGCGTCGGGAAAGTTGAACTTAAGTGCGCCCGCAAGGTCAGCGTGGCCCGGGCGCGGCGAAGCGACGGCCTTGTGTTTGGCTGGGTCGCCTTCTTCGACGGGGAGGATCTCGGTCCAGTTCTTCCAGTCGTTGTTAGCGATGGTCATCGCGATGGGCGAGCCAATCGTCTTTCCGTGGCGGACGCCGGAGAGGATGTGGGCGGCATCGCGCTCGATGCGCATGCGGCCGCCGCGGCCATAGCCCTTCTGGCGACGCCAAAGCTCTCGGCTGATGAACTCCTGATCGACCGGAACTCCGGCCGGAAGACCGCTGACCAGGGCGACAAGACTCTCGCCGTGGCTCTCTCCTGCTGTGGAAAATCGAAGCATTATGCTCGGTGCCCTTGTGATTGTCAGCCCCTGAGGCCGAAAGATTTATTGTAACAACGACGGCGAGGGCAGCTAGTCTACGGCTGGCGACTCGGGGTCCTCGATTCGCGTGGAAGCGCTTGCGGGAATCTCTTCCACCATAGCTGCCGATGCATCCACGGGTGGATGGACGGGCTGCTCCTCTGCGGCGGCCATGCCATCCTCGAGGTAGGCGCGAGAATTGAAGAGGGCGCGATCCATGGAACGGACCCAATCGGTAAGCTCGCCGGGACCTTTGCCCTGCGACTCGGCCGCAGCGAAGGAGTTCCGCAGAGTCTGCATCTTGGCCTCGAGATCGTCGAGGGCGTTGAGCAGCATTGCCTCGGGAGTCATCGGCAGCTTGGGCGAACCGAACTCGTACTTGCCGTGATGTGAGAGGATCATGTGTTCGACGAGGATGCGAAGCTTTTCCGGGAATGGTTCGAGGGCGCGAACCTTCTCCTGCAGCATGCCCTGGGCGATGCTGATGTGGCCGATGAGTTGGCCTTCGAGCGTGTACCCGAAGCTCGACTTCCAATGCAGTTCGCGTACCTTGCCGATGTCGTGAAGGATGGCGCCAGTAACGAGGAGTTCGGGGTTGACCTCGGGGTAGAA
>Ga0070666_10002679_pt1 | contig 10741 bp, 10 predicted proteins | sample KBSS23metaG_FD_64677 | JGI IMG/M metagenome (GOLD analysis project Ga0070666, IMG submission 64677) | Switchgrass rhizosphere microbial communities from Kellogg Biological Station, Michigan, USA - KBS S2-3 metaG | ecosystem: Host-associated > Plants > Roots > Rhizosphere > Soil ... | reverse complement strand
CTTCCGCGGACGTATCGCGGACCTGTACGCGCAGGACTGTCGAGAGATGGCCCCCAACATCGGAACTGACAAGTTGCGACGAACTGTGCGTATTGGCCAGCCCGTCAACCGCTGTTGTCGATAGCGTCTTGGATTCCACAATCACCGTGCCGGGTTTTGCCTGGGTCCACATCACCAGCAGAAGCGCGCCAGTAATCATCGCTTTTCATTTTGGTTCGAATTCGATTACGAATTCGAGTTCAATCAAAAACCACGACGCCGCGAGCTGTCGCACCCGACAACATGTCCGCATACGCCTCGTTGATCGACTCCAGCGGATACCGCTTGCTAATCAATCGATCCAGCGGCAGTCGACCCTCCCCAAACAATTCGCCATAGCGAGGAAAGTCACGTGAGGGATCGGCGGTCCCGTAATAGGATCCCATCACCGTCTTCTCCTGTCGCACCAAAATCGCTCCGGGCAAGTTCGTCGAAGAACCCATCGCCGAAATTCCTGAGAACACAACAACCCCACCAGGTCGAGCCGCCTCCAAACATTCCTCTTGCACCGCCGGAATTCCCACCGCTTCGAAAACATAATCCGCGCCGCGCCCATCCGTCAATTCTCGAATCCTCTCAACTGCGCAAGGACCCGCAAGAATTCCATGCGTCGCTCCCAACGACATCGCCGCATCCAACCGAGATTGCAAAGGATCGATCGCAATGATCGTCTGTGCCCCCGCGAGCAATGCGCCCATCACCGTCGACAGCCCAACTCCACCCGCGCCATAAACCACAACACTCGAGCCCGCCGAAACCCGCGCCGTGTTCAACACAGATCCAACGCCTGTCGTAACCGCACAACCGATCACCGCCGAAATCTCAAACGGCAAACTGCTCGGCATCTTCACGCAACACTGTGAAGAAACAACCGCATATTCCGCGAAGCACGCGAGGGAAGAGTAGTGATAAACCGGCACCCCATCCATCGAAAGCCGCGTGGTCCCGTCGATCATCGTGCCCGCCCAAATCGGCTCGAGGTAGGCGGCGCAAAGACTCGGCCGACCATGCGTGCAGTAAAAGCATTCGCCGCAGTTGGGCGCCCAGTTCAGCGCGACATGATCACCCACCGCCACGCCGGAAACACCGGGCCCGACTTCCTCAACGATCCCCGCGCCCTCATGACCCACGACCGCTGGCACTGGATGCTTTGTCGCTCCCGTCATCAAATGCCAATCGCTGTGGCAAACGCCCACCGCCTTGATTCGCACCAGGACCTCGCCCGCCTTCGGCCCCTCGAGATCGATCTCGCGAACGTCGAAAGGGATTCCTGGTCCATGGAAAACGGCGGCTTTGATTTTCATAGGGAGTTGAGTCGGATAGATTGTGCATCCAACGGGCGGGCGGCTATGCCGCCGATCCAAGGACTTGAACCTAGCTGTAGGGAAATTGCGATCAAATGAGTAGAATATCGTCTACTTAAACTGAGTCAAGTAGCGAATAATTGAAGTGAAGGCTATGAACCTGCACTACCGCCGCTCAATAACTAACAGTTCCGGGCTCGACATTCCGAAATCTTTCGGGTCCGTTTCTGGCCACTCAGCCCGTCATCAGGACTCCCCGATCTTTTATGGTCCCCTATGTCGCTAATTCCAAATTCCGCGTTCCGAACTCTGCGCTCCCAGTTTTTGGTGCCCCAGCCTGACTCCGAAATCCGAGATCCGCGATCCGAGATCCGAGATCCCAAGGTTTTATGGACCACTTTTTTCAAAACCGAGCAGATTGGATCCCATATCTCAGATCCGAGCTTTTTGGTACCCCTTCGCGTTCAAATTATCAGCTCGCGAAACTCCTCCCCTGGATTCCGGGGGAGGTCCGTGAATGAAAGTCCGTCGCAAGGCAGGACTGGAAGGAACGGGGAGGGGGTGAACCCAAAAGCTCGAAGCACCCAGCTTTTTGGTGACCCCTATTTCACTAATCCAGATCCGCGATCCGAGATCCCAGAACCGCGATTGGGAAGTTCCGAGTTCCGAGTTCCGAGCTCGTCTTATAGGCCACTTTTCTTGAAATGCAGCAGATCACCGATCACCGATTACCGTTCACCGACCCCAACCGACCGAAACAGCAACCACCACCCAAACGTCCAGATAGATAGGAATCGAACCGGAAACCCCGACCGGAAAGAGAACCCAAATGAACCGACCAAAGATTTACACCACCGCCGTCGCCCTCGTGCTCTCGACCGTCGCATTTGCGCAACACAACTCGAACCACCAGAGCAACACGCAACAAAACAACAATCTGTTGCAAAAGTCGGCCCCGCAGGTTCAGGTCACCCGCACCCCGATTTCAAGACCGCCACTCTATACTCAGCAGCGACCAACCCAGTCGCAGATCAACAGCCAGCGCCCGCCTCTCTATCGGCCGCAGCAGCCGACTCAACCACCGGCGTACAGCCAACGACCGCCGCTCTACACGCCACAACGGCCGCGCTTCTCGTCGCAGCAACCGCCAACCAGCATTCATCGGCCGGTTACGCCACCACCGACTTACACGCAACGGCAGGACGACGGACTTCTCCAACGACGGCCAACCCACCCTCGCACGCCCCCAACATCCGTCGGCGGTCAAGACGGGGTTGCCATGCCGCCTTCCGGTATTTATCACAACCCAACCCCCGTCCAACAGCCACCGACTTCTATCCACACACCCCGACAGCAGCGGCCGACGCGACCTGCGCCGACAACGCCTGTCTACACACCGAATCCGTCACATCAAATTCCCGCACCCTTTATCAATAAGCAAGAGGTCCACAGGGAAGATGGCCCGCGAAGAAACCGCAACGAGCATCGCGGTGGAAACAACGATTGGAATCGCGATCTCAATCGACGCGACAACGACGATTGGCGATGGAACAGCAACTGGTTCAACTACGAACGATGCCACTACACATCGTATCGAAACCGATTTATCTCCGGCCAGTGCTACATCTCACCCTTCGCTTATTACTATGGCGTCTGCCCGCCGTTCATCACGACAGTGAGCTGCGCTTATGTGCCGCCTCGCGTGGTGTATGTGGACGTCCCCGTCTATCAGGACAACTACTACACCGGTTGGCAAAACAACGGAGATCAGAATTTCCTGAACGATCCGTACCTCGATGAGGCCGAGCCCGGTCTCAGCAATGCGATCGATGAACTGACCTCCACGTTCCGAGATGGAAACGCCGAGGCGCTCAAATTCCTTCTCGACCCGAACACAAAGATCGCCGTCTATCAGCGCGGGCAGTACAAGTATTCGATCTCAGCGAACGATTACTTGAATCTCACCCAAGACGCGGTCGAATCGGTCCGAACAACGCAGTTCCGAATCGACGACCTCCATCAGGTCGCTCCCCACACGTTCTCTGTCTCCGCCAAGCAGGTCTACCGAGACCGAAACGGCGACGATAGAACGATGTACTTAAGCTTCGTTCTCGAAGACCAATACGGTCGATGGACGATCACTCAGGTCGGAACCTCCCCCGAGGAATTCCACGATCTAACTCAATAACGACGCCTCCACGGCACGTTTTGATTAGGGCGCTTGTTGTCAAAGACAAAGCGCCCTAAACTATCTATAAAGCCATGAATCCCGCGCCCCGACTCGTTCTAAGTTGTGCATTACTCGCTACCGTTGCCTTGGCAACCGCCCAAGACCATGTCATGTACTTCGGATACGACTACGCGTCACAGAGCTTTCCATCGAGGAACCATGAATACAAACTTGCCATTGGATTTAAGAAATCGACGCTTATCCTTCGCCACGGCAAACAAGAACTCTGGCAAATTAAGTGGCCACAAGGCGCTTTACCGGAGCAGGCATTCGTGGCCGACGACGGTTCGCGAGTTGTACTTATAGACACTCAGCCGGGATCTGGTGATTTGGCTCCTCTTGCTGATGGTAACGGTTTAAAACTTGTCGTGCTCGATCAAAGGGGCGAGGTGCTTAAAGGGTATCGCGCAGACGATATCTATCTGGGCGATAAGTATTCCGCCGATCCAGAAGGAATGCCGACCTACCATGCTTCGATTGGCTGCCCGATTGAGGCATTTCGATTCGAACCAAAGACCAAAGAATTCACTTTTCTACAATTCGCCCGTGAACCCGGCATCCACCCTGAAGAAGAATGGGGCCGACTCGTTCCCGTTTCAATTGATCTCGTTAACGGACAACAAGTAAGAGCCAACGAGCAGGTTGGCAACGCGCTCATGAAAGACGTTTCTGAGCTTCCGCGCCAAGACCCCATGTATTTGGACGATAACAAAGAGTTGAGCTTTGCGTTCATGAAAGCCTCGAAGGGTGACAAATCGGCAATCCCCGTGCTCAGGAAGTACCTTGACGATCAAAGTGCGAGCGGCACTGAAATGCGAGGCAAGAAATATTTCGCGCTTCATGACAATCAAACCAATGCGGCAATTTCCCTCGCTAAGTTGATGGGCAAGGATGCAGCGCCGCTCATCGAAGCAAGGCTGCTAAAAGCGGATTCGAACTATGACCTGGAGCGGCTTCTTATCGCGATGACGGTCGCAGGCGTGGTGCCGTCACCTTCCACAATCGAGCGAATTGAATCGCGCAACGATGCTCACGTGCAACTAACTCTATTGGATACGCTCGCAAAGCTCGACCAGTCTGTCGCCCTCCGAGAAGCGAGAAAGCTGATCCATTACGGCACGGATTACAGAACGGATTACGTTCGCGGCCGTGCCCAATCACTTATCCTGGAAAATCCACAATCTGTCGACGAGCCCTACTTGAAAGACCTTTTGAACACTGATGCCCTTGACAAGAATCTCGGGCTGCGTGGTCTTGTTCGACTCAATCCACCAGACCTTGACCAAATCTTGGTGGACCAAGCAGGGAAAGGGAATTGGGTCGCGGTTGCCTTCCAAGCAGAAAGAGGTGATACGAAGGCGCAAACCTTACTCGTCGAATGGACGAAAGCGATAGCAAACTCACAAAAGGTCGAAAACTTTAAGGGTGTGGTTCCGGAAGATCTGTACATGATCGCCCCGATCCTTGCCAAGACAAATCCGCCAGGTGCTCGAGATGCCTTAAAGAAGGCGTCAGCGCTCCTAGGGGGGCAAGACTCGTTAGGAATGGATATGAAAGTCCGCGGATCACTCGCGCTACTTGGCGAAACGTCCGACCTTGAATTTCTGAGAACCGTTGCCAGGGGCAAGCAAGCGAAAGAATCCACTTATGGCGGAGCACTACTCGACATGCGTCGTTCTGATGCGATCGATTGGCTCGGTGAAATCAAAGACCAAGGATCGGTCGATCTCCTGCAAGACTTATCGGTCGACCCGCATTACGGTATTCGACAATCGGCAAGACGCGCCCTCGGCAAGATGGGAATCACGCCAAACACGGAACCGCATTTAGCGCTCTTAACGACTCAAAGAGTCGTCGATCCTCAGCCCGTAAAATCAATGCCGAAAACTTCGCACACGCCTAGCTCCAATCCGTCCCCAACGGTCATCGCTGCAATCGCAATCGGCGCACTGGTCGCTATCGGAGGCTTGTATTTCTCGCGACGTCGTAAATAGCCTGAGGACAGCGACACTTACGTAGCGGATTGCGTCGATGCCTTAACCGCGCGCACACCGATAATGAATGCCACTAATCCCACACCAACAAGAATGCCACAGGGCAACAGCATCTCCTGAAAGGTGTAACCACGCCAGATCGCGCCCTCAAGGGAAACGCTCGTCCATTTCAACGGGCTGAAGTTGGAAGCGGTCTGCATCCAAGGCGGCATCACGAAGACAGGGATCATTCCACCGCCGAACATCGCCATCGTGATCATCACACCCCAGGACGAACCCGCAACCGCTGGCTCCGTCTTACCGAGAACGCTCAGTAGCAACATGATTCCGACTAAGCAGTACGCACTCGAACCAATCGCCATCGCAAGCAATAGAGGCGATCCCAAATGAATATGGAAGAGAAGTTTGCCAACGGCAAGGAGCGCCACCATCACACCGGCGCACGCCATGAAACAAGCAAGACCTTTGCCTCCAAGAATCTGCGTGAAAGTCAAAGGCGAAACTCTCAAACGAATGAGAGTCCCTTGATTTCTCTCACGAACCATCGAGATCGCGAACGTCGACATAACTCCGAGCAGTCCCCATAAGATCGCTTGCGGGAATGTCACCTCGAAAGGTGAAGCGGGCTGCGCGCCTTCCTGCTTAACCGTTACGCTTTCAATCTTTGGTCCTTGGAAACTGAAGTTACTCGCAGCGTTTGGCGAACTCGACGTCGGTGTGGCGAGATAACTATCCAGTGCATCGAGAAACTTCAAAGTGGATGCGTCTTGCGGATCCTTGCTTGCCTTAAGCTTTTCTCTCCCCTCTGCAATCGTGGTGTGCATGTCGGCAGGCTGCGTGAACATTTCACTCATGCTTTTGTACGCTGCTTCCGACACGACACCCTCCAAAACACCTGCTTCAGCTTTACGCGATGGATCGATTCCCACTTGAATGGCAGGGCCGTTTGCGTATTGGAATCGGCTAGCCGCCTCGCCATACCCCTTTGGGATCACCACGTAAGCAGCGAGATCTCCCTTGCGAACCGCGTCCGCTGCGGCAACGCCTTTGTCTGGAGCCGTTATTTTGACCGCGTCGGAAGAAGCAAGCCGCTTCGCCAACTCCATCGACTGTTTCGATTGGTCTTGATCGTCCAATGCAATCTTAATCGCGGACGTTCCATTCGAACCTCCGAAAATCGAGCCGAAGAGGATCGCGATCATTAAAGGGAAGACCAACGCCCAAAAGAGAGCTGTCTTATCTCGGAGCAATAACTTGATATCTTTCGAAGCAAGGATAAAGGATCGTCCCATTAGTCTCGCAAACTCCTACCCGTCAAAGACAAGAAAACCGATTCAAGGTCCGGTCGTTCGACTCGGAGCGAAGACATTTCCAATCCCGTTTCCGCGATGCGGGCCACTTCCTTAAATGGCGTTGCGGAAGGGATGCGGAGGGTCGAGTCGTGAATTTGGCCCGCGAATAGGGAAGTGTCCTTCGGTGCAGACATCAGTTCAGCGATGACCAAAGAGTCACCTCCATATTTGCCGATCAGCTCATCGAGCGTGCCGATAGCAAGAATATGACCGTGATCCATGATCGCAATTCGATCGCATAGCCGCTGTGCTTCCTCCATATAGTGAGTGGTGTAGAGAATTGTCGTACCCTGCGCTCGCAACTTCTCAACAGAATCGAAAATGTAGTTGCGCGATTGGGGATCGACTCCCACGGTAGGCTCATCGAGAAACACCACCGTCGGCTCGTGCACCAGGGCACACGCAATGTTTAGGCGGCGCTTCATTCCACCAGAGAAAGTGCGAACGAGGTCTTTTCGCCGATCGGCAAGACCTGCAAGATCCAACGACCAATCGATTCGCTGATTTAGGTTTGAAGAAGACAGACCATAGAGTCCGCCGAAGAACCGAAGGTTCTCCTCGGCAGTCAACTCTTCATAGATCGCGAGAGCTTGCGGCGCCAAGCCGACGAGTTTTCTGGTCTGCGGATCAGAGGGATCCTTTCCTGAGATGCGCACTGTTCCACTGTCGGGATCAAGTGCTCCGACCATGATTCCGATGGTCGTGGATTTGCCAGCTCCATTTGGACCAAGCAAGCCAAAAATCTCACCAGATTGTATCTCGAACGAAACTCCATCGACTGCTACGTTCTTTCCGAACGCTTTTCTTAGGCCGTCGACGCCTATTACGTTCATGCTTATGGGCATTATAGTAAGGCGTTTTCAGGCAGTTAGGGACAAAGCACTTCCAAACGCTTTGGGTAGTGCAGATATGTAGGGCGATCGCCTTATAATGGGCGTATGCCGCAACCCGCGCGTGAACGTGGATTTTCCCTCACTCACTGTCTCGTCGTGACTTCATTAGCAATTGCGACCACGAGTCTTGTCGCCTATGGAGCGGTTCAAGAAACCGCATCACCCATCGCGCTTTCTGCTCAGAATTGCCGTGAGCTCGTCCTGAGCGGGATCATGTACGGAGGCGATTACGATGACACGCTTCCGGTTCTCGTTAATGGGCCCTATCGAAGCATGACGGATACCCTCGACGGAGTCCTCACCCCTTACAACGAGCAGCGAACTGACGGTTGGCCACTCCTCGAACTTCCATATATCCGGAGCCGAGGAATATATGTCGATCCCCAGCGTGGAGATGCGAAAAAGTATTGGTCCGGCCCCGCCAAAGCGAAGCGAGAGCCTGGATATGATCTTCACGGCGCGACGTTTCGCAATCAGAACCGTTTCCCAATGTATGGTGTCAACTATCAATTCCTCTCACCGGGCCTCATTCCGGAGAAGCGCATGGGTGCACGGAATGCGATGGACTACATGGTTGGCGAAGCGCACACGTTTACAGAAGCGGATGATCCCGCGAACACTATCTACAAACTTGCCTCTTGTCGCACGTCAGACGCATCCGAGGGGTACTTCGTTGTGAATGCGCCGGGCCTCGCGCAGGTGATGTCGAATGACATTCCTTACGTGATGTTCTTTGAGCGAACACGCTGTGGCGCCGATTGGTGTAACGATGCGGATCCATCCAAAGATGGCGCGCAGTCTGTCACAAGCACCGCCTATTTCAATGCTGGAAGAAAATGCCCCATCACTTTCATGGATGGCCACGCAAAGATCATGACTGACGTTGAGGCGGCTGCCGGCACCAACTACCTGTCTGCCACTCCGAATGATGGAGGTCGTCCAAACACGAATTGTGCTGGCGCGTTGATTACGGATAAGAGGTCGTATCTTTGGAATTTGACCGACAACTATTACGGTGCTTAATGCGAGGATTTGCGTGGCTTGATCAACGTCTTCTAAGGTTGCAAACGGGGTCGTCAAGAAACTGACTTAATCGCGCTTAGAAAGCTCAAAGAGTCATCAAGCGGTGCAAGTCCTTGATGTACGATTTTGCAGAAGGAATTTCCGCGAGAGCCAGCGCGGGATTCTCTCCAAAGGCAAAATGCCAGGCCGGGATCGGTTCGCAAGGACCGGTCCTTGGCTGTTTATTAAGGTCAATTTTCGTCAAAAATCTTAGACTCAGCCTAACTTGGCTTGCTGGGAGCTTGCTTCTAAATGCCCTTCGCGCCATACTGAGTTTGCACGGGCCAAGTGTGGCCTGGAGGTTAGTTAGCATGAAAAACTTATTCAAATTTGGTGCTGTGATTGCTCTCTGTACGGTTATGGCTTCGGGCGCTTTTGCCCAAGGCAAGAAAAAGATGATGGCTAAGCCGATGGCTTGCCCCGTCTGCAAAATGCCTCTTTCCATGAAGAAGACCAAGGCCGATCCGGTTGCCATTCACCTCAACGGTAAGACGATGTACTGCTGCGACGGCTGCAAGATGCCCAAGAGCGTTATGGGGCCCGCTAAGATGGTGCATAAGAAATCGACGATGAAGAAGCCGATGATGAAGAAGAAGAGCTAAGGCTCTCTTCAACGACAAATCAAAATGGGCTGATCGAAAAACGATCAGCCCATTTTCGTTTTTCATGACTCTCTATTAGGATTCCGTTGTAACGAATCCCGAGCCTGAATTTCCATTCGGACCACCTCGAATGGTGAGATCCGGTGAAACAACCCAAAATTGTTGGCCATCACTATCATCGGAGATAAGGGCGGAGAACGGAACTGGGCTCCCACCTGAAGGCGTAAACGTTCCCGTTACCTGGAAGTCGCTTCCAATCGCGGTCGTGCCAATCGTGCCATCTACGTGCGATCCCGTTGTCGAAAAACCAGTAACGGATCCGCCAGTCATATCGACGGTGACTGAGTAGAGACCACCCACGTTGGAGGATTTTGTCGCGGTGTAGCCGACGGATGTACTACCGATGAGTAGGCTGCCTTGCGCGCTGAATGAATCGACGGTTCCGGAAACTTCTCCATTGGAATTGAGAACATCATAGATGTTGCCGTCGATCGTCCCCGAGAAAAACTCGGACACGGTAGCACCGTCGCTCGCGTAGGCGTGAAAAGTGCGTGATGAACCGCTCGACGGTGAATCGAAGAGGAGAACGATATTCTCCGCGGTATCCGATGTAGTTCCGGTGAAGACGCCATTCACGGTCGTGACAGATCCGGTGGCGCCACCACATCCCATGACCGCGCACAGGGCCGACGCAAGAAAGAGGAGGGTGAGTTTCCGCATGTGACTGATTTAGTATGGCCCTACCAAGCACGGCGATATTGCGCAGGTGCTTCGATGCTGGCCCCCAGAGCCGCCGCGGCGCGCCGGGGCCAATACGGATCACGGAGCAACTCGCGAGCAAGAACGATTAGATCGGCTTGTCCTGTTACGAGGATGTGTTCGGCCTGGACGGGGTCTGTGATCATTCCGACAGCACCTGTTGGAATGCCCGCGTCGCGCCGGATTCTTTCAGCCAAGGGTGTTTGATATCCAGGACCTTCCACCACGTTTGGTTTCATGACACTTCCGCCCGAGGAGCAGTCGATTGCATCGACGCCCGCATCGCGCAACAATTTGCAAAGCTCGACCGCGTCATCGATCTCCCATCCACCTTCTGCCCAATCCGTTGCACTTACGCGCACGAATAATGGCAACCTTTCTGGCCAAACTTTCCGGATCGCTGAAACCACTTCCAATGCAAAGCGAGTCCGATGTGAAAACGAACCTCCATACGAATCGACGCGATGGTTTGACAAAGGCGATAAGAATTGATGGATGAGGTATCC
>Ga0070666_10002674_pt1 | contig 10749 bp, 5 predicted proteins | sample KBSS23metaG_FD_64677 | JGI IMG/M metagenome (GOLD analysis project Ga0070666, IMG submission 64677) | Switchgrass rhizosphere microbial communities from Kellogg Biological Station, Michigan, USA - KBS S2-3 metaG | ecosystem: Host-associated > Plants > Roots > Rhizosphere > Soil ... | reverse complement strand
TTAGGAGTATTGAAATGGCTGCTAACAAAGACGAAATCCTCGATGCGATCTCCAAGATGACCCTGATGGAAGTCGTCGAGCTGATCTCCGACATGGAGAAAAAGTTCGGCGTCACCGCCGCGGCCCCGGTGGCCGTGGCCGCCGCCGCGGGTGCGGGCGCCGCCGCCGCCGCCCCGGCCGAGGAGAAGACGGAATTCACCGTGACCCTCAAGGAATACCCGGCGGACAAGAAGGTGACCGTGATCAAGGTGATCCGCGAGCTCACCGGCTTGGGTCTGAAGGAAGCCAAGGACCTGGTCGAGGGCGCCCCCTCGCTGGTCAAGGACGGCGTCAACAAGGCCGATTCCGAGACGATGAAGAAGAAGCTCGAGGACGCTGGCGCGAAGGTGGAGGTCAAGTAAGACCTCCATGCGCCTAACCCCTCTCCGTCTTAGGGCGCGAGCCGTAAGTACGGGGAGGGGCTGTTTTGTTTTGATTTTTGATGCCGACGACCGCGCCCGATTTTTTTTGATGACCCGCCGGCTTGCGCCGCGCGGGTCGAACCCGAGGTGACCCGATGGCTTATTCCTTCACCGAGAAAAAGCGCATCCGCAAGAACTTTGGCAAGCAGGCGAGCATTCTCGATACGCCCTACCTGCTGGCCATTCAGCTCGATTCCTATCGCAAATTCCTGCAGGTCGACAAGCCTGAAGAGAAGCGCGATCAGATCGGCCTGCACGCGGCTTTCAAGAGCGTGTTCCCGATCTCGAGCTACAGCGGCAACGCTTCTCTCGAGTACGTCAGCTACCGGCTCGGCGAGCCGGTGTTCGACGTCAAAGAGTGCCAGCTGCGTGGCCTCACCTACGCCGCGCCGCTGCGGGTGAAGGTGCGCCTGATCGTGCTGGACAAGGAAGCCGCCGGGGCCAAGAAGCCGGTCAAGGACGTGCGCGAGCAGGAGGTCTACCTCGGCGAGCTGCCCCTCATGACCGACAACGGCACCTTCGTCATCAACGGCACCGAGCGCGTCATCGTCTCGCAGCTGCACCGCTCGCCGGGGGTGTTCTTCGATCACGACCGCGGCAAGACCCATTCCTCCGGGAAGCTGTTGTTCTCGGCCCGCATCATTCCCTACCGCGGCTCCTGGCTCGACTTCGAGTTCGACCCGAAGGACTGCGTGTTCGCGCGTATCGACCGGCGCCGCAAGCTGCCGGTGACCATCATCCTGCGCGCCCTCGGCATGAACGAGTCGGAGATCCTGGCGACGTTCTTTGACACCAACACCTTCTTCATCGGCCGCGATGAGGTGGCCCTGCAGCTCGTGCCGCAGCGCCTGCGTGGCGAGACCGCGACCTTCGAGATCCGCATCGGCGACCAGGTGATCGTGGAGGAAGGCCGCCGCATCACCGCCCGCCACGTGCGGCAGCTGGAGGACGCCAAGGTCACGCGCCTGCACGTGCCGCGCGAGTACGTCTACGGCAAGGTGCTGGCGCACGACGTGGTCAACACCGACACCGGCGAGATCCTCGCCAAGGCCAACGAGGTGCTCACGGCCGCCTCGGTCGAGAAGCTGATCGAGGCGGGCATCCCGCAGGTCAACACGCTCTACACCAACGACCTGGACCGTGGTGCCTACATCTCCGACACGCTGCGCGTGGACCCCACCAAGACGCGCCTGGAGGCGCTGGTGGAGATCTACCGCATGATGCGTCCCGGGGAGCCGCCCACCAAGGATGCGGCCGAGAACCTGTTCGCGAACCTGTTCTTCAACCCCGAGCGCTATGACCTCTCGGCCGTCGGCCGCATGAAGTTCAACCGCCGCGTGGGTCGCAAGGAGATCCTCGGCCCCGGCATCCTCTACGACTTCAAGTACGCCGGCACCCGCACCGATGAGCTCTCCAAGCGCCTGGTGGCGCAGTACGGGGAGATGTCGGACGTGCTCGACGTGCTCAAGGTGCTGATCGACATCCGCAACGGCAACGGCCAGGTGGACGACATCGATCACCTCGGCAACCGCCGCGTCCGCTCAGTCGGTGAGATGGCGGAGAACGCCTTCCGCGTCGGCCTGGTGCGCGTCGAGCGCGCCGTCAAGGAGCGCCTGACGATCGCCGAGACCGAGCCCTTGATGCCGCAGGAGATGATCAACGCCAAGCCCGTGGCGGCGGCGGTCAAGGAGTTCTTCGGCTCCTCGCAGCTGTCGCAGTTCATGGACCAGAACAACCCGCTCTCGGAAGTCACCCACAAGCGCCGCGTGTCGGCGCTTGGCCCGGGCGGCCTCACCCGCGAGCGTGCCGGCTTCGAAGTGCGCGACGTGCACCCGACGCACTACGGGCGCGTGTGCCCGATCGAGACGCCGGAAGGCCCGAATATCGGCCTCATCAACTCGCTGTCCGTGTATGCGCGCACCAACAACTACGGGTTCCTCGAGACCCCGTACCGGCGCGTGGACAACGGCCACGTCACCGACCGCATCGACTTCCTGTCGGCGATCGAGGAGGGCGAGTTCGCGATCGCCCAGGCGAACGCGGTGCTCGGTCCCAAGGGCGAGCTCACCGACGAGCTGGTGTCCTGCCGCTTCCAGAACGAGTTCACCCTGATGCCGCGCGAGCGCATCAACTACATGGACGTCTCCCCGAAGCAGATCGTGTCGGTGGCGGCCTCCCTGATCCCGTTCCTCGAGCACGACGACGCCAACCGCGCGCTCATGGGCTCGAACATGCAGCGCCAGGCGGTGCCGACGCTGCGCTCGGAGACCCCGCTGGTGGGCACCGGCATGGAGCGCCCGGTCGCGATCGACTCGGGCGTCACCGTGGTCGCCAAGCGCGGCGGCGCGGTCGACTCGGTGGATGCCTCGCGCATCGTGGTGCGGGTGCACGACGAGGAGACCCTCGCCGGGGAACCCGGCGTGGACATCTACAACCTCACCAAGTACACCCGCTCCAACCAGAACACCTGCATCAACCAGCGTCCGCTGGTGAATGCCGGGGACGTGATCGCGCGCGGGGATGTGCTGGCGGATGGCCCCTCGACGCACCTGGGTGAGCTGGCGCTGGGCCAGAACCTGCTGGTCGCCTTCATGCCCTGGAACGGCTACAACTTCGAGGACTCGATCCTGATCTCCGAGCGGGTGGTGCAGGAAGACCGCTTCACGACCATCCACATCGAGGAGCTCACCTGTGTCGCGCGCGACACCAAGCTGGGACCGGAGGAAATCACCGCCGACATCCCCAACGTGGGTGATGCGGCGCTCGCCAAGCTCGACGAGGCGGGCATCGCCTTCATCGGCGCGGAAGTGAAGGCGGGCGACATCCTGGTGGGCAAGGTCACGCCGAAGGGCGAGACCCAGCTGACCCCGGAGGAGAAGCTGCTGCGCGCCATCTTCGGCGAGAAGGCCTCGGATGTTAAGGACACCGGGTTGCGCGTGCCGCCGGGCATGGATGGCACCGTGATCGACGTGCGCGTGTTCACGCGCGACGGGGTCGACAAGGACTCGCGCGCGCTGTCGATCGAGAAGGCCGAGATCGAGCGCGTCCGCAAGGACTTCGCCGACCAGCAGCGCATCCTCGAGGATGACCTGTTCCAGCGCGTGCGTGGGCACCTGCTCGGCCAGGGCGCCGCCGGCGGCCCGCACAAGCTCAAGCCCGGCACCAAGATCGCCGCGGAGTACCTGGATGAGGTGCCGCGCGAGGAATGGTTCGAGATCCGCCTCGAGGACGAGGACGCGAACGCGCAGCTGGAGTCCTCCTCGGAGCGCCTCAAGCTGCAGCGCAAGGCGTTCGAGAAGCGCCTCGACGACAAGAAGGCCAAGATCACCGCCGGCGATGACCTGGCGCCCGGCGTGCTGAAGATGGTCAAGGTGTACCTGGCGGTGAAGCGCCGCGTGCAGCCCGGCGACAAGATGGCCGGCCGCCACGGCAACAAGGGCGTCATCTCGACCATCGTGCCGGTGGAGGACATGCCGTACCTCGAGGACGGTACGCCGGTGGACATCGTGCTGAACCCGCTCGGCGTGCCCTCGCGCATGAACGTCGGCCAGGTGCTCGAGACGCACCTGGGCTGGGCGGCGAAGGGGGTCGGTCTCAAGATCGGGCGCATGCTGGAACAGCAGGCGGCGGTCGCGGACCTGCGCGGCTTCATCAAGCAGATCTACAACGAGACCGGCGGCCAGAAGGAAGACATTGACAGCCTGAACGATGGCGACCTCAAGGCGCTCGCCAAGAACCTCACCAACGGGGTGCCGATGGCGACGCCGGTGTTCGACGGCGCGAGCGAGGCGGAGATCAAGCGCATGCTCAAGCTCGCCGACCTGCCGCTCAACGGCCAGACCTACCTGTACGACGGCCGTACCGGCGAGCGCTTCGAGCGCCAGGTGACGGTCGGCTACATGTACATCCTCAAGCTCAACCACCTGGTGGACGACAAGATGCACGCGCGTTCCACCGGCCCGTACTCGCTCGTCACGCAGCAGCCGCTGGGGGGCAAGGCGCAGTTCGGCGGCCAGCGCTTCGGTGAGATGGAGGTGTGGGCGCTCGAGGCCTATGGCGCGGCCTACACGCTGCAGGAAATGCTCACCGTCAAGTCGGATGACGTGAACGGCCGCACCAAGATGTACAAGAACATCGTGGACGGCAACCACCAGATGGATGCAGGCATGCCGGAGTCCTTCAACGTCTTGGTGAAGGAAATCCGCTCGCTCGCCATCAACATGGAACTGGAGCAGGACTGAACCTATGAAAGACCTACTGAAACTGTTCAAGCAGCACGCTCCGGTCGAACACTTCGATTCGATCAAGATCGGACTCGCCTCCCCGGAGATGATCCGGGCGTGGTCGTACGGCGAGGTCAAGAAGCCGGAGACCATCAACTACCGCACCTTCAAGCCGGAGCGCGACGGCCTCTTCTGCGCCAAGATCTTCGGGCCGGTGAAGGACTACGAGTGCCTGTGCGGCAAGTACAAGCGCCTCAAGCACCGCGGCGTGGTGTGCGAGAAGTGCGGCGTCGAGGTCACCCAGTCCAAGGTGCGCCGCGAGCGCATGGGACACATCGAGCTCGCCAGCCCGACCGCGCACATCTGGTTCCTCAAGTCGCTGCCGTCACGCATCGGCCTGATGCTCGACATGACGCTGCGCGAGATCGAGCGCGTGCTCTACTTCGAGGCCTTCGTGGTCATCGACCCGGGCATGACGCCGATGCAGCGCGGGCAGCTGCTCACCGACGAGATGTACCTCGAGGCCATCGAGGAGCACGGCGATGAGTTCGACGCCCGCATGGGCGCCGAGGCCGTCTACGAGCTCATGCGCACCATCGACCTGCCGCAGGAGATCGTGAAGGTGCGCGAGGAGATGTCGGGCACCTCCTCGGAGACCAAGCTCAAGCGCCTCTCCAAGCGCCTGAAGCTCATCGAGTCCTTCGTCGAGTCGGGCAACAAGCCCGAGTGGATGGTGCTGACGGTCCTGCCGGTGCTGCCGCCGGACCTGCGTCCGCTCGTGCCGCTGGATGGCGGCCGCTTCGCCACCAGTGACCTGAACGACCTGTACCGCCGCGTCATCAACCGCAACAACCGCCTGCGGCGCCTGCTCGAGCTCAATGCGCCCGACATCATCGTGCGCAACGAGAAGCGCATGCTGCAGGAGGCGGTCGATGCGCTGCTGGACAACGGCCGCCGCGGCCGTGCCATCACCGGCACCAACAAGCGCCCGCTGAAGTCGCTCGCCGACATGATCAAGGGCAAGCAGGGGCGCTTCCGCCAGAACCTGCTCGGCAAGCGCGTCGACTACTCGGGCCGCTCCGTCATCGTGGTCGGCCCGCAGCTGCGCCTGCACCAGTGCGGCCTGCCGAAGAAGATGGCGCTCGAGCTGTTCAAGCCGTTCATCTTCCAGAAGCTGCAGCTGCGCGGCGAGGCCTCGACCATCAAGGCCGCCAAGCGCCTGGTGGAGCGCGAGGGCCCGGAAGTCTGGGACATCCTCGAGGAGGTGATCCGCGAGCATCCGGTGCTGCTGAACCGCGCACCGACGCTGCACCGCCTGGGGATCCAGGCGTTCGAGCCGCTCTTGGTCGAGGGCAAGGCGATCCAGCTGCACCCGCTGGTGTGCACGGCGTTCAACGCCGACTTCGACGGCGACCAGATGGCCGTGCACGTGCCGCTGTCGCTCGAGGCGCAGCTCGAGGCGCGCGCGCTGATGATGTCCTCCAACAACATCCTCTCGCCCGCCAACGGCGACCCGATCATCGTGCCCTCGCAGGACGTGGTGCTCGGGCTGTACTACATGACCCGCGAGCGCATCGGCGCCAAGGGCGAGGGCATGTTCTTCTACGACGTCGGCGAGGTGCATCGCGCCTACGAGAGCCGCGGCGTGGACCTGCAGGCCAAGTGCAAGGTGCGCCTGCGCGAGCACGTCAAGGGCGAGGGCGGTGTCATCACCGAGCGCCTGCGCCTCGCCGACACCACGGTCGGCCGCGCGCTGCTGTTTGAAATCCTGCCCAAGGGCCTGTCCTTCGACCTGATCAACCAGGACATGACCAAGAAGGCGATCTCCGCGACCATCAACGCGTGCTATCGCGCGCTCGGGCTCAAGGAGACGGTGGTGTTCGCCGACCAGCTCATGTACACCGGCTTCCACTACGCGACGCGCTCGGGTGTCTCCTTCGGCATCGACGACATCGTCATCCCGGAGCAGAAGACCCGCATCGTCACCGCCGCCGACAACGAGGTGAAGGAGATCCAGGACCAGTACGCGTCCGGTCTGGTCACCAACGGCGAGCGCTACAACAAGGTGGTCGACATCTGGTCGCGCGCGAATGACCAGGTGGCCAAGGCCATGATGGAGAAGCTCGGGTCCGAGGATGCGACCGACCTGCGCGGCAGGACCCATCGGCAGAAGTCCTTCAACTCGATCTTCATGATGGCCGATTCCGGCGCCCGCGGTTCCGCGGCCCAGATCCGCCAGCTGGCCGGCATGCGCGGCCTCATGGCCAAGCCCGACGGCTCGATCATCGAGACGCCGATCACGGCGAACTTCCGCGAGGGCCTGAACGTCCTGCAGTACTTCATCTCCACCCACGGCGCCCGCAAGGGCCTGGCGGACACGGCGCTGAAGACCGCGAACTCCGGCTACCTGACCCGTCGCCTGGTCGACGTCGCGCAGGACCTGGTGGTCACCGAGGTCGACTGCGGCACGGTGAACGGGCTGGCGATGGCCCCGCTGGTCGAGGGCGGCGACGTCGTCGAGGCGCTCGGCGAGCGCGTGCTCGGGCGCGTGATGGCCGAGGACGTGCTCAAGCCCGGTGGCAAGGAGGTGCTGATCCCGATCGGCACCCTGCTCGATGAGAAGCTGGTGCGGCTGATGGAGACCGAGGGCGTGGACCAGATCAAGGTGCGCTCCCCGATCACCTGCGAGACCCGCTACGGGGTGTGCGCGAGCTGCTACGGGCGCGATCTGGCGCGCGGGCGCACGATCTCCATCGGCGAGGCGGTCGGCGTCATCGCCGCGCAGTCGATCGGCGAGCCGGGCACGCAGCTCACCATGCGTACCTTCCACATCGGCGGCGCCGCATCGCGGGCCGCGGCCACGAGCAGCGTCGAGGTGCGCAACAAGGGCGTCACCCGCTTCCATCACCTCAAGACGGTACAACATGAGAAGGGGCACTTGGTTGCGACGTCACGTTCGGGTGAAATCGGGGTCGTCGATGACTTCGGCCGCGAGCGCGAGCGCTACAAGATCCCCTATGGCGCGGTCATCAACGTCAAGGAAGGCGCCACCGTGGCCGGCGGCCAGGTGGTCGCGACCTGGGATCCGCACACCCACCCGGTCGTGACCGAGGTGGCCGGCTTCGTGAAGTTCCAGGACTTCGTCGACGGCCTCACCGTGACCTCGCAGGTTGACGAAGTGACGGGCCTGTCCTCCACCGTGGTGCTGGATACCAAGCAGCGCGGCGGCAAGGACGTGCGCGCCACCATCAAGCTCGTCAACGGCAAGGGCAAGGAAGTGACCTTCGCCAACACCGAGATCCCGGCCGTGTACACGCTGCCCCCGGGCGCGCTCGTCTCCTTGGAGGACGGCGCGCGCGTCTCGGTGGGTGACGTCATCGCCCGCATCCCGCAGGAGTCCTCCAAGACCCGCGACATCACCGGCGGCCTGCCGCGCGTGGCGGACCTGTTCGAGGCCCGCAAGCCCAAGGACCCGGCCATCCTGGCCGAGAAGTCGGGCACGGCGAGCTTCGGCAAGGAGACCAAGGGCAAGCGGCGCCTGATCATCACCAGCGACGACGGCGAGAAGTACGAGGAGCTGATCCCGAAGTGGCGCACGCTCAACGTCTTCGAGGGCGAATCCGTGGAACGCGGTGAAGTCATCGCCGACGGTGAGCCCAACCCGCACGACATCCTGCGCCTGCAGGGCGTCGAGGCGCTGGCGAACTACCTGGTGCGCGAGATCCAGGACGTCTACCGCCTGCAGGGCGTGAAGATCAACGACAAGCACATCGAGGTGATCATCCGCCAGATGCTGCGCAAGACCGAGGTGCAGGAAGCCGGCGAGACGGCGCTGCTGCGCGGTGAGCAGCTCGACCGGGCGCGGGCACTCGACATCAATGATCGCGCCAGCACGGACGGCAAGCAGTCGGCACGGCTGCAGCCGGTGCTGCTGGGGATCACCAAGGCGTCGCTCGCCACCGAGTCGTTCATCTCCGCGGCCTCCTTCCAGGAGACCACCCGCGTGCTGACCGAGGCGGCGGTGCGCGGGCTGAAGGACGACCTGCGCGGCCTGAAGGAAAACGTCATCGTCGGCCGGCTCATCCCGGCGGGCACGGGCTTCGCGGCCCATGCCTCGCGGCGTCGCAAGCTCGAGGGTACCGACCGTCGCAGCTTCATGGACGTCGGCGGCGGCCTGCCGGATGCCGAAGAGGCGACGGTGGGCGAGGAGTCGGAGAGCGCGGCCGGCTGAAGCAGCCGTCGGCGCCCCGCACCGGCGCAGCCCGCGCGGCTGCCGGCGGTGCGGTAACATCGGACGGGCCGGTGAAGCGATTCACCGGCCCGTTTTTTTTGGTGCGGGAGAGAGACGCCGTGACCGATGCACCGGTACTCCACGGTACGCACGTGCGCCTGGAGCCGCTGGCACGGCGCCACGCCGCGGGCCTGCTGGCCGCCGCCGCCGGCGGTGCGGAGCTGTTCCGCTGGACCACGATCCCGGCAGATCTTGCGCAGATGAGCGAGTACATCGACACGGCGCTCGAGTGGCGCGCCGCAGGCTCGGCGCTGCCCTTTGCCACGGTGCGCGTGAGTGACGGCGTGGTGCTCGGTTCCACGCGCTTCTTCCTGATCGAGCACTGGCCGTGGCCGCAGCGAGCGCACGCCGGGCCCGACGGCTGCGAGATCGGCTACACCTGGCTCGCCCCGCAGGCGATCCGCACCGCCGCCAACACCGAGGCGAAGCTGCTCATGCTGCGCCACGCCTTTGACACCTGGCAGGTGCAGCGGGTGTGCTTCCACACCGACGTGCGCAACGAGCGCTCGCGCAACGCGCTGCTCGGCATCGGGGCCCGCTTCGAGGGCGTGCTGCGCGCGCACCGCCTGAGCGCCGATCTGAAGCCGCGTGACTCGGCGCGCTACTCGATCCTGGCCACCGAGTGGCCCGCCGTGCGCGAGTGCCTGCAGCGGCGCCTGGGCGCCGCCGCCTGAAGCGCTTGCGCGCGCATCCACATGGGCAGTGATGATGAATGGCAGGCGTGGGGCGAGCGGGACCCGTACTTCGGCGTCCTGGCGCACCAGCGCTTCCGGCGCGGGCAGCTGACGGTGGCGGCGCGCGAGGAGTTCTTCGCCAGCGGCCGCGAGGACCTCACCGCCGCGCTCGCCGGCTGCCGCACCCACCTGGGTGAGTGCTCGCTCGAGCGCACCATGGACTTCGGCTGCGGGGTCGGTCGCGTGCTCATCCCGCTGGCGCAGCTCTCCCAGCAGTGCGTCGGCGTGGACGTGTCGCAGGCGATGCGCACGGAGGCGGCGCGCAACCTGTCCGCTGCCGGCTGCAGCAACGTGACGCTGGTGAAGGAGCTGGGCGAGCTTGCCGCGGCCGGCGGCTTCACCTTCATCCACTCCTATATCGTGCTGCAGCACCTTGAGCCGCAGCGCGGGCTGCGCCTCATCGAGGGCCTGCTGGCGCGCCTGGACGTCGGTGGCTGCGCGGCGCTGCACGTCACCTACGCGCGGGTGAAGTACGCCCGCAGCTTCGGGGCGCCACCGCCGCTGCGGCGGGTGCTGCGCCGGTTCGCGCGCCCGCTGGAGCAGCTGGCGCGCCGCCTGCGCGGCCGCGAGCCGCGGATGCGGATGAGTGCCTACGACATGAACCGGGTGCTGTTCGTGGCGCAGAGCCAGGGCGTGCGCAGCGGCGGCCTGCGCTTCACCGACCACGCCGGCAATCTCGGGGCGATGCTGTTCCTGCGGCGCGAGTAACGCCGCCCGCCGCGCCCTAGGGCCGCCGCGCCTGCTGCCATACCTGCAGCATGTCCGGTGAGCCCTGCGAACGCACCCCGTTGTCGGTGAGGATTTCCTCGGTGGCCGCGGTGAGCTTCGCGCGCGGGAACACCAGGCCCTCGCTCTGGCGGTTCTCGAAGTCGATCACCACGTACTCGTCCTTCAGGTCCCGCAGCAGCGCCACCAGGTGCGCCAGAGTCTTCACCGCTGTGCCGTTCACGGCCTTGACCACTTCCCCGGCCGGATTCGAGTAGCCCTTGGAGAGCGCGTGCGGAAACAGCGGCGAGGAGATGACCACCAGCTCCTCGCGC
>Ga0070666_10002669_pt1 | contig 10753 bp, 12 predicted proteins | sample KBSS23metaG_FD_64677 | JGI IMG/M metagenome (GOLD analysis project Ga0070666, IMG submission 64677) | Switchgrass rhizosphere microbial communities from Kellogg Biological Station, Michigan, USA - KBS S2-3 metaG | ecosystem: Host-associated > Plants > Roots > Rhizosphere > Soil ... | reverse complement strand
CGTCAACACCTTTGATGTGTTCGGCGAGCGCGGCCTGCTGCTGCGCGCGTTCTTCGGCGGTGAGCTCGCGCGCGTAGCCGCCCGTGCCCGCAGCGCTGACACCGAGCTCCACATATTTCGCGCCGAGCGATTGGATCTGCTCCTTGGTTTCCGGACGCACGTCGAATCCTTCGACCTGTGCGCCTAGCCGGCGCGCGGTCGCGATCGCCTGCAAACCGGCCACGCCGGCGCCGACGATCAATACCTTCGATGGCCGCACCGTGCCGGCCGCCGTGGTCATCATCGGGAAGAATTTCGGTGAGGCTTCGGCCGCTATCAGCACTGCCTTGTAGCCGGCGATGTTCGCCTGCGACGACAGCACGTCCATCGCCTGCGCGCGCGTCGTGCGCGGCAACAGCTCCATCGCGAAACTGGTGATCTTGCGGTCGCGCAGCGCCTTGATGCGTTCGGGCGCCAGATGCGGCTGCAGATAGCCAATCGTCACGCTGCCTTCGCGCAACGCGGCAATCGTGTCAAGCGACGGCGGTTGTACCGTGAGCAACACGTCGGCGCGACCGAGCGTACTGCGCGCGTCGCCGGCGACTTCCGTGTCCTTGTACGCCGCATCCGGAAAACTCGCGGCGGCACCGGCATCGTGCTCGATCAGCAACGCCGCGCCTTTGGCCTTGAGTTTCTTCGCCACATCGGGCGTCAGCGCCACGCGGCGTTCGCCTACGCTGGTTTCGCGCACCACGCCTATGGTAATCGCCATGCATCCCTCCACCCGCGAAACGTGAAGCGCGATGCTAACCGAGGTTGGCGGTATCGGCTAGCTGGTATCCTTGCGCGATGAACCCTCTCCAGGCCCTCCGCACTCGGCGCTCCGTACCTGCGCGAGCCTTGGGCGAGCCCGGCCCTTCCCCCGACGAACTCGAAGCGCTGCTCGCCGCGGCCATTCGCGTGCCGGATCACGGCAAGCTCACGCCGTGGCGCTTGCTGCTGATTCGCGGCGATACACGCCGCAAGCTCGGCGAAATGCTCGCGCGCATCCACCAAAACAAGGAGCCCGGACTCGCCGAGGCGCAACTGCTCAAGGATCGCGAGCGCTACAACTTTGCACCGCTGATCATCGCGGTGATTGCGCGCATCGATGCGCAGCACGCGAAGATTCCCGCGCAGGAGCAACTGCTGTCGGCCGGCTACGTGGCCTACAACCTGCTGCTCGGCGCGCAGGCGCTCGGCTTCGGCGCGCAGATTCTCACCGGCTGGGCGGCGTACGATCGCGATGTCGCTGCGCTGCTCGGTCTGCATGCAAGCGAATCTGTCGTTGCCTTCGTGCATATCGGCACGCCGCGCGAGGCCGCACCCGAACGCATGCGACCGGCGCTGGATGACATCGTGAGCGAATTGCGCCTGCCCGCATGAAACCGACGCTGCATCTGATCGACGCGAGTCTGTACGTGTTCCGCGCCTGGCATTCAATGCCGCCGGAGCTGCGCGACAAGGACGGCGCGCCGATCAATGCGGTGCACGGCTTCACGCGTTTTCTCTGCGATTTTCTCGAGCGCGTGCAGCCGACACACGTGCTCGCCGCGTTCGACGAGTCGCTGACGAGTTCGTTCCGCAACGGCATCTATCCGCATTACAAGGCGAACCGCGAAATGCCGCCGCGCGAACTGATCGTGCAGTTCGACTACTGCAGGCGCGTCGCGGCGGCGCTCGGGCTGTGCGTGCTGGCCGACGTGCAATTCGAGGCCGACGACCTGATCGGGAGCGCGGTCACTGTCGCGCGGGCCCAAGGCTTCCGTGCGGTGATCGTCTCCGCCGACAAGGATTTCGGGCAACTGATCAACGGCGACGACGAGCAATGGGATTTTTCCAAGGATCAGCGCTGGGACGCGCACGGCGTCAAGCAACGGCTCGGCGTGCGGCCGGATCAGGTTGCGGATTTTCTCGCGCTCACCGGCGATGCGGTCGACAACATACCGGGCGTGCCCGGCATCGGCGCGAAAACCGCCGCGACGCTGCTGGCGCATTTCGACTCACTCGATGCGCTGCTCTTGCGCATCGAGGAAGTGCCTTACTTGCGCTTTCGCGGCGCCGCCCAGGCCTACGTGCGCATCAAGGCGCATCGTGAACTGGCGCTACTCTCGCGTGCGCTGACCGGCATCGCGCTCGACGCGCCGGTGCCGCCGGACATGACGCAGCTTGCGCGCGCCGCCACGGATTCGGCGACGCTCGATCAGCTGATGGAGCAGCTGCGCTTTGGTCCGTTCACGCGCACGCGTGTGCGCGCGCTCACCTGCGCCTGAGTGTCAGTGCTTCTCGCCGACGGTGGCTTTCTGCTTCTTGCGCAGCGTGCCGTCGTCGACGGCTAGCGGCGCCAGGCCGGGACCCACACCTTTCTGGCCCCAGGCAAAACGCAGATTGCTGGCGAACACGCGAGTCGGCTCGAGCTGGTCGGCTTCCGTGAGCACGCCGCGTGCGTCGTACAGCGCATCTTCGCGATTGGCGATGAAATAGAGTTTGTCACCTGCGACAGCGCCGGAGCCGAGTTCGTCGAACGACGGCTGCGCTGCGTCCAGCGGCATCGCACCTTCGATGCTGCGGCCGTCGGCCGATAGCTGCAGGCGCATCACACGCTTGGGCACCATGCCGTTCTCCACGATCGCGAGCGTGCCGTCGAACCAATACATGCCGACGATGCCACCGAGCACCAGGTTGGCAGAATTGTGGCTTGGCTCGAACGCCTGCCCTTTGGTCAGGTCGAAACCGAATATGCCGAGCGAAAAATCGGCCATGTACAGCGTGTGCCCGTCACCAGACAAGGCCAACGCACTCAAGTACGTCAGCTTGGGATTGTTGATGATCTGCTTCAGCGCACCGCCGTCGAGTTTGAACACCTGCTTGCGCCCGCCGTCGGCCGCGTAGACCTGGCCGTCCTTGCCGACGACCAGCGATGTCAAGCGATGCGCCCCTTCGCTTTTTGCAAATGCATAGTTCTTCAGAAACTTTCCGCTGGCAAGATCGAATTCGGAAATCCCCGCCGTGCCGGCGTTCTCCGCATTGAAACCCTTGTAGATCGCGGTCGCCGAGTTCGCCACGTAAAGCTTGCCATGGGCGCCGTCGACAGCCAGCGCGTCGATGCCGAGCAGGCCGTTGTTCGCATCCGCGGTGATGAAGTCGGAAAGTTTACCCGCCGTATCGACGAGCTGAATCCTGCCTTCGCGCGCACCGCCGACCAGCAACCGGCTGCGCTTGGCATCCCAGGCCAGAGCGTCGTACAGATGGTCGCCCTTGGCCAGTTCGAACGCCGTCTTGCCTTCGCCGAATTGCTTGGCGTTCGCCTGCAGATTGGCGACCACATAATCCCAAACCTTGGTGCCGTGGATCGGTTCGAAACGCGGGTCTTTGGCGATGTCGTAGGCAAATCCCTGCGTCTGCATGCGGATCAGCGTGTCATAGGCATTGGTCTTGTCGTCGTTCTTCGCATAAGCCATGGCCAGCTGCAGGCGCAAGTCGCCGGAATTGGGCATCAATTCCGTGATGCGATGCAAAGTCCAGATAAAACGCTGCATATCGTTTTGCTTGTCGTACAGCTGTGCGAGCTTGCTCAAGGCAGCCACGTCGTGGGACTGCTTGATCTGCTCCTCGGTCATGGCTTCGGCGCGTTTGACGATGTTCTCGCGGGCCGCCTCGGCGGAAGCTGCTGCCGCGGCCTTGTCCTGGGCATAGCCGCTTGCGCACAGGGCTATGAGAACGGCGGCGAGCAACGGCGATTGAATTTTCATGGGCGAATCCGTGATGATGGAGCGCGATAAGACAGCGCGACGGTAGCGAAGTTCGCCGCGCGCAGCATTTCTCGCGAAGGTCGGTAAGAATGACGGAAACTGAGACACTTTTCAACGGCCGCTGGCTACGCCTGCAGCGGCGCGGTCGCTGGGAATTCGCCGAGCGCACGAACCCGGGCGGCGGCGTGATCATCATTGCGGTCACGCCGGACGACCACATCCTGTTCGTCGAGCAATGGCGCGAAGCCGTGCGCAGCAAAACGATCGAAATGCCGGCCGGACTCGTCGGCGATCTCGACGATGCCGCCGAAACCGCGACCGCAGCCGCCGCGCGCGAGCTGACTGAAGAAACGGGCTACCGCGCCAATCGCATCGAACTGCTCATGGCGGGACCCTCGTCGGCCGGCATGAGCAACGAGGTGATCGCATTCGTGCGCGCCTACGATCTGCAGCGCGAACATATCGGCGGCGGCGACCACACCGAAGACATCATCGTGCACGAAGTGCCGCGCGCCGAAGCCGCAGCGTGGCTCGTGCAGAAGGCGCGCGAAGGCTATTCAATCGATCCGAAGCTGTTCGCCGGCCTGTACTTTCTCGACCACGCCGGCGAGTTGTTCGGCCTCAAGGCTTAGCAACTCAGCGCACGGCCTGCTGCAGCAGCAACAGTATCGCCATCACCAATAGCGTCAGCAGGGTCAGGCCGATACCGAAGAAACGCTCGGGCGACGTGCCGCCGGTCCGTGACAGGCCGATCGCGTGGGAGACGCGGGCGACGAGCAGCGCGATGCCGCAGGCGTGCAGTATCGGCGGACTCGTGCCGTCGAGATCGAGCAGCAACAACGCAAGCAGGCCGATGGGCAGGTATTCGATCGCATTGCCGTGCGCGCGGATGCGCTTGCGCAGTTCCTTGTCGTCGCCATCGCCGATGCCGATGCGCGCAGACCAGCGCCGCAGCACGACACGAATCGCCAAGATCAAGACGAGTAGCACACCCAACGCGACATACAGACCGGTGATGCGCATGTTTTTCCCCGCAGCGTCAATGACTGACGAGTTTGCCCCCACGCAACACACCATTCAAGGTGGTCGGACCCGTGGCAATGGCACGGTAACTTACGCGCACCGCGCCGGTCGCCGGGTGAGCCGGATCGCCACCGGCGTAAAGCACGCCATCATGCTCTGCAAAAGTCGCGGCAAGATTCGGCGGCAAATCGGCGGCGTGCGCAGCGTATGCGGACGCGCGCAGCTGTGCGACCAGCAAATCCGGATCGACGGCGTTGCCTGCGAGTTTCAGACCCGGCGCGAAAAACACCGAGTCGTTGAACGGCGCCTGCGGATTTTCGTGACCCTTCGGTTCACGGAATCGGCGCGAGTCGACCGGTGCCGACCACGATTGGTCGTAGCGACAGGCGCCCTCGCAGTGCTCCTGCCACTGGTACATCTCGACGTAGCGGAACAGCACGGCCGCGTTCGCGCTCACGCCAAGCTGGCCATCGCGCACCGGCCCGGCGGCGGCGAGCATGCCTTCAATTCGGCGCGGCGCGATCGTATCGCCAACGGGCTGCTGCCAGGGGCGATTGCGGTGTTCGTAGCCAAACCAACCCGCCACCGCGATCAGCGCAATGACGATCGCAAACATCGCGATCCGCGCGAGGCTGAGCCGCGACTTGCGCCTGCGCTTCGCCATCTCAGGCCGCCATCCCGGTCAGTTCCGGCATGTCGTCGAACGTGCTGTAACGTCCCTTGTCGTCGCGGCTGACGCGCGCGAGCGCGCATTCCGGGTCGTGGGTAAAGAACAGGCGCACGTCGCGCGCGACTTTGTCCTCGAGGAACGCCCGCTTCTCGTCGATCAGCAGCTCCGGCGCGCGGTCGTAGCCCATCGTCACCGGCAGATGCACCCAGGGCCGGCCGGGAATGAGGTCGGCGCAAAAAACCACGCCGCCGCCGGGCAGGAGCCCAAGTGCCTCGGAGGCCATGGACGGCCGGGAGAGGCCGCCGGGCAGAAGCCCCAGTGCCTCGGAGGCCATGGATGGCCGGGAGAGGCCGCTGGGAACGCTGACTTCAGCCAGCATCAAGCCGGGAGTATGGCCATCGCTGAAGGTAAAACGCACGCGTTCACCCAAAGTGGAGGAGTGTGCATTTTCCACAATTTCCAACCGCCCGGACTGCGTGAGCAGCGGCTGCAATTCCGCAATGAACGAGGCGCGGTCGCGTGGATGCGGCGCGCACGCGCGTTCCCACGCGCGCCGGCCGACTATGTATTGCGCGTTCGGAAAAAGCAGCTCCGGCACCCGCCCCTCTTGCCACGCCGCGAGCAGCCCGCCGGCATGATCGAAATGCAGATGCGACAACACGACGGCATCGATGTCTGTGTGATCGAAACCCGCATCGCGCAGTGAATCGAGCAGCACGTGGCGATCTTCGACCACACCGTAGCGCTCGCGCAGCGCAGGCGAAAAGAACGCGCCGATGCCGGTTTCGAACAGCACGGTCTTGGCCGCTCTCGGCCTGCCATGGCCTGCGCGGCACTTGGGCTCCTGCCCGGCGCCATCCAGATCATCGACGAGCAGCGCGCGGCAGGCGAGCGGCACGCGATTGTCGGCATCGGGGGTGAGCCATCGGGACCACATCGCGCGCGGGACATTGCCGAACATGGCGCCCCCGTCGAGTTTCTGCGAGTTACCCAAGATTGACCAGAGTCTCATAGTCCTTTCCGCAGGAACCATCCTTGGTGCTTGGTGCCAGCCTCGACGTCCCTGTCGAGTCGCTCGCAGTCGCGCGCGATGCGATTCAACGCATCGCGCAAGCGCTCCTGCTCGCCCAGAATTTCACTTACTTCACCACCCCGCTGCCGCTCGCACGCCGCGAATCGGAGCCGGCGTATAGTTTTCCACTTTTTCGATCCCAGCTCACGACATTCATGAAGCCCCACGGATGGCTGCGCTCAGTCACCTTGTGGCCCATCGCTTCGAGCGCCTTCACTTCGTCGGCGCTGAATGCGCCATGCTCGGCGGAGATCACATCGGGCAGATACTGATGGTGATAGCGCGGGTTGGCGACGATCTGCGCCGGCAGTTCGCCATCGACGAACGCGAGCACGCCCTCGAGCACCTGGGTGATGATCGTGCTGCCGCCTGGCGTGCCGATCACGCCGGTGCGATCGGCACCGACGACGAAAGTGGGCGTCATCGAGGACAACGGGCGATGCCCGGCCTTCGGCGCGTTCGCCTCGTTGCCGACGAGGCCGAATGCATTCGGCGCGCCGGCCTTGAGCGCGAAGTCGTCCATTTCGTCATTCATCACGAAGCCGGTGCCGGGCACGACCAGCGCATCGCCGAGCGAAAGATTCACCGTCTGCGTCGCCGAAACCAGGTTGCCGTCGGCATCGATGATCGAGAAATGCGAGGTGTGATCGCGCTCCGATTTCGGCAGGTAGCCCGGCAGCATGTCGCTCGGCGTCGCTTTGTCCGGATGGATCGAGGCGCGCAGGCCAGCTGCGTACAACGGGCTGCCGAGTTCATCCAGCGGCATCTTCACGAAATCCGGATCGCCCAGATAGGCAGCGCGATCGCGGTAGGCGCGACGCATGGCCTCAACGATCGTGTGCACGCGGTGCACGCGGTCGAGCTTTTGCAGATCGTAGCCAGCGAGGATGTTGAGCATTTCCTCGAGAACGATGCCGCCCGAGGACGGCGGCGGCGCCGTGACTATGCGCCAGCCGCGATAATCGAACGTGAGCGGTTCGCGCTCCTTGGCGCGATAGTCCGCCAGATCCTGCGCCGTCCAGTGGCCACCGGCGGCGTTGATACCCTCGACCAGGCGCTGCGCAAACTCGCCGCGATAGAAGCCGTCATTGCCCTGCGCACCGAGCAACTCCAGCGTATGCGCGATGTCCGGATTCTTGAATGTCCAGCCCGCCGCTGGCGCGGCGCCGTTTTGCAGATACAACGCGGCGGCAGCGGGATAACGCTTGATCACTTCGATGCGCTCGCCAATCGCATCGAGCAGGCGCGCGTCGGGCTGGAAGCCTTCGCGCGCGACGCGGATCGCCGGTGCCAGTGATTTCGCCAGCGGCAATTTGCCGTAGTGTTCGGCGAGCCAGACGATGCCGGCGGGCTCGCCGGGAATACCGGCGGCGAGCGGCCCGTTCCACGACTTGTCCTGATCCAGGTTGCCTTGCGCGTCGAGATACTGCTTCGCATCCGTCGATGCCGGCGCCGTCTCGCGCGCATCGATCATCACGTTGCGACCGTCGCTCGCTCGATGCAGCAAAAACAGACCACCGCCGCCGATGCCGGAGCTCTGCGGCTCGACCACGGACAGCGTCGCCGCCACGGCTACCGCGGCGTCGAATGCGTTGCCGCCCTGCTCGAGCACCTCGAACCCCGCAGCAGTCGCCAGTTTGTGCGCGCTGGCGATTGCAGCGTGACCAGGACGCGAAGCTTCAGCCGCTCCGGCAAGCAGCGGCAAGGCCAGAAACAATGCAAGCAAAGATGTCTTTTTCACGACTTCCCTTCCGCGCTGATGCGTTCGTATTTCGTGAGCAGCTGTTCCTGCGATTCCATCAGGTCCGCATCGACGATGATGCATTCGACCGGACACACATCCACACACTGCGGCGTGTCGTAGTGGCCGACGCACTCGGTGCAGCGCGCCGGCGCGATTTCATAGATCACGGCGCCGAGCGCGATCGCCTGGTTCGGGCAGACCGGCTCGCAGACGTCGCAGTTGACGCAGGTGTCGAGGATTTTCAGCGCCATAAAAATTTCCGTTCGCGCTGAGCGTAGGCCACGGGCGGAGTCGAAGGGCCGTTTCGAAGCGCTTCGACTCCGCTCGCTGCGCGAGCTACGCTCAGCGCGAACGGTATTGCTATTTCATCTCGACAAAACGAAATTCCGCGCCACTCTTGGCCAGTGCGCCTTTCACGCGTTCCTGATCCGTGGCCGCGCCGACGAACAGCACGACCACGCCCTTGAACGATCCGTCTGCTGCGCTCTTGAACGCGTCGGCCACGAGATCGCCCGTGAGTTTGGAATCCGGACCGCCGAACGCGAGCATGTTGCCGGGCAGCACGCCGCGCGAGACCGTGCCGGAGACGTTTTCGAGCTGGCTGGCGCGAGCGTCCTGGATTTCCTGCGCATCGCCGGACGGCACGAAATACATGTACGGCTGGTTCGTCTTCACGCCCTGCATGTTGTTCATGACGACCTTGCCCAGGTACGTCTGCCAGGCCTTCTTGTCACTGGCGTCGGTCGGCATCGGCACAGGGCGCAGGCGTTCCGCCTCCGCAGCCGCTGCGGCAGCTTTCTGTTTGTCCTCCTCGCTTGGCCCGCACGCGGACAACATCAGCACGCCGGTGAGCGCGAGGAAAAGTATACGAAGATAATTTTTCATAAATTCACCTTGTGTTTAGAGCCCATCTAAAAATCGTCGTGAGCGAAGATAGATTGCGAGCCGCCGGCGCGCAGGAACCGGAGTGTACACGCTAGTACATGAGGATTCCGAGCACCGCCGGCGCGCAAGATATCGAGCGCAGCAGATTGTTAGATGGGCTCTAGGAATTCTTCCAGCGCGCGCGCAAAGCATCCTGCACCGCCGGATCGACGAAATCGGAAACCGCGCCGCCCAGGCGCGCGATCTCGCGCACCAGCGACGACGAAATGAAACTGTACTGCTCGGCCGGCGTCAGGAACAGGGTTTCGGCAGACGGGATCAGGTGGCGGTTCATGCTCGCCAGCTGGAATTCGTATTCGAAATCCGACACCGCGCGCAGGCCGCGCAGGATCACGCCGGCGCCGGTTTCGCGAACGAAATTGGCGAGCAGCGAGGAAAACCCGCGCACTTCGACATTGCCGATGCCGGCCAGCGCCAATTTCGCCAGCGCAATGCGCTCATCGAGATTGAAACTCGTGCCCTTGGCAGCGCTTTCCGCAATACCCACGACCAGCCGATCGAACAATGGCGCCGCGCGGCTGACCAGGTCGGTATGGCCGTTCGTGATCGGATCGAACGTGCCGGGATACACGGCAATGCGCGCATTGCCCAGGCTGGAGGCTTTGGCTGACATGCGCTAAAGCTTATCTGAACGCCGATGGAGCGCATAGCGCACGGCGCCGGCATGGCTTTCGCGATGCAGCGTCCAACGCTCGGGCAGCGCAGGCGCCGCATCCGCCGGCGACTCGACATAGATCCATGCGTTGCCTTGCAGCCGGCCATGCGCTTCCAGTGCCTGCGCTGCCGGCGTCCACAAGTCGGCGCCAAACGGCGGATCGAGAAACACGACGTCGTAGCGACCTTCGCCTTCGGCGAGGAAGCGCTGCGCATCACTGCGCACGACGCGCGCGGTCTGCTTGAGGCGAACCAGATTCGCGCGCAGCAGATCGGCGAGGCGCGCGTCGGTTTCCACAAAATCCACCGCTGTCGCGCCGCGCGACAGCGCTTCGATGCCGAGCGCGCCGGTGCCGGCGAACAGATCCAGGCAATGCGCGCCGGTAATCACCGGCTGCAGCCAGTTGAACAGCGTTTCACGCACACGATCCGGCGTCGGCCGCAAACCCGGCGCGTCCGCCACCTCGAGTTTAGAGCCGCGCAGCGTGCCGCCGATGATGCGCACGCGTCCGGACGCTTCAGCGCGCGGCGTCATGACGAATCCTTAGGCGAAGCAGTGATAGCATGCGCGCATTGTCGTTGAACTCCACCTGCAATGCTCAAGTTCTGGAAAAAGAAGGATGCCGACGAAACAGCGCCTGCTCCTGTGCTCGCGGAAGATGCGCAAACCGGCGCAAATGCGGAACCTATCCTGGCCAAGCGCAGCTGGCGCGAACGTCTCTCGAGAAGCGTGTTCAATCGCGACGTGCGCGATCTGTTCAAGCGTCATCCGCAACTCGACGACGCACTGCTCGACGAACTGGAAACCGTGCTGATCGGCGCTGACGTCGGCGTCGCAGCCAGCAGCGCGCTGATCGAATCACTGCGCCGGCGCA
>Ga0070666_10002661_pt1 | contig 10777 bp, 8 predicted proteins | sample KBSS23metaG_FD_64677 | JGI IMG/M metagenome (GOLD analysis project Ga0070666, IMG submission 64677) | Switchgrass rhizosphere microbial communities from Kellogg Biological Station, Michigan, USA - KBS S2-3 metaG | ecosystem: Host-associated > Plants > Roots > Rhizosphere > Soil ... | reverse complement strand
GCCACCGATCCGCTGCAGAAGGCGCTCGACGACCTGCTGGTCGAGTTCGGCGGCGCCAAGCAGGCCGCGCTCGATCGTCGCCAGGACCTGTCGTACGTGCCGCCGTTCTTCTCCGCGGATTCGTTCGCGCGCTTCGAATTCGCCAACATGCAACAGCTCGACCGCGACGGCCTGATCAGTTTGGCGCTGTCGCGCTCGGCGATGCCCGATCGCGACACGCCGCAGGGCGAACGCGCCGTGCACAAGCTGTCGCAGCTGTACGCCCGCCATGCGCGCGACGGCCAAGTCAGTGTGTCGTATCGCACGCTGGCATTCGTCGGTCGACCAAAATCTGAGTGATGCAGTTCGCTTCGACGCGCCCCTGGCTGAAAAAATTTTCAGGCGGAACGTCAGTTCGATGTCAGCCGCATTCCGTCAAAGTGAACCCATTGCCGCGGCGGACCGCGGTGCAGATCCGGAAACTTCATCGATGCGAAATCAAGCCATGACCTCGTTTGCTCATGCCCGTCTGCCGCGGCTCCTCGTCGCGCTCGTCTTGTTGCTCGTGTCTGCATGGGCTGCGGCTCAGGGCGGCCCGCCGCTCGTCACCGACGATCCCGGCACGCCGGGCGACGGTAAATGGGAGATCAACCTCGCATCGCTCGGCGGCAAAGCCTCGCATGGTTGGGACATCGATGCGCTCGATGCCGACATCAACTACGGCGTCGGCGATCATATCCAGCTCAAGCTCGACGTGCCCTGGACCTACGCGCATGAAGACGGTGGTCCGTGGAATTCCGGCCTCGGCAGCGTGAATGTCGGCGTCAAGTGGCGTTTCGTCGACCGCGATGAGAACAGCGAAGGCGGTTTCGCCGTCTCGACCTATCCGCAGTTTCTTTCGGCGTGGTCCGAGTCTTCAAAGCGCAAGGGCATCGCGACGGCGAACAAGCAATTCTACCTGCCGATCGAATTCGCCACCGCCGCCGGTGGCTTCGAATTCGCCGGCGAGGTGGGGCGCAACTTCGTGCAGAACGAGCACGACGAATGGGAGGCCGGCGTCGTTGCTTCGCATGAATGCGGATCGGAAAAGCTCGACTGCCTGGTCGAGGTGCACCAGACCTGGGTGCCGCACAATTCGCAGACGCTGCTGAATTTCGGTATTCACTACAAGATCAGCGACAGCCTTATCTTCCTCGCCGCGGCGGGACGCGAATTTGGCAACAAGACTGACGACCAGCAGAAGTTCATCTATTACGCGGGTTTCCAGCTGTTGCGCTGAGAGCAACTCCAGCGGCGGCAGCCGCCGCCGCGTTGGATGTCATTGCGTCGGCGGCATCGATTGCGCGCGCAAGCGTTTGTCGACGTACATCGCGGCATCGGCTCGCGCGAGCAATTCGTCGGCTTGCATGCCGGGCTCGGCGAAGACGATGCCGATACTGGGGCCGGCATAGTCGATCGTGACCCCGTCGAGGCGGAAGTGGCCTGTCATGGCGGCCTGAAGGCGCGTGCGCAGCATGGCGGCAAGATCCGTGACGCAAGATCGCAGAGGGCTCGACAGCGCAACGAATTCATCGCCGCCGATGCGGGCGACGAAATCTTCATCGCGCAACACGCCGCGCATGCGTTCGCCGATTGCGGCGAGGAAGTGGTCGCCGATGTCGTGGCCGTATCGATCGTTGATCGCCTTGAACCGATCGAGGTCGATGAAAGCGGTGAGCAATACACGTTCGTCGCCGTCCAAGCTGTCAGCGTCTATGTGGTCGCAGGTTGAAGCCGAGGGCCTTGTCGTCCAATTCGGCGATGGCCATGCAAGGGTCCGAGCGTGCATTCCGCTGGTAGTCAATGCAATTTGGCGCGTTCGCGCGCGGCTTCCTCGGCGGAAAGAGGCTGGTAGCGCTGCGACGTGCCGGCGACGATCTTCTGGCCCTCGCGCGAGAGCACAAGCGTTAGAAACTCGCGTGCGAATGCGGTTAGTGGGGGTCGTGCGTAGATAAGCAGATAGCGATCGAGCGGGTAGAGTCCGGCGCGGATGGCGGCCTCGTCAGGCGCCACCGGCGCCGCTGCTGAAATTGCAGCGAGCGCGAGCGCGCGCACCCCAGCAGTGGCACGCATCGCTGCAGCGAAGCCGATGCCGAGCGGATCGGCGCCGACATGGGCAATTACGTCGGTCGATTGATGAAATTGTGCGCCCGGCTGCGCTGGTGGCGTCTTGCCGAGCACGCGCCCATAGAACGACAACGCCAGCGGCGTGTCGGGTTCAAGCGCGTAGAGATGGATCGGCTGATCGGCCCAGATGCCCTGCACGCCAAGATCGCGCCAATGCCTAGCCTTGCCCGCGTAAGCTCGCGCGAGTTGCGCGAGCGTGAGCGAGCGCAGCGGGTTGTCGGCATGCACAAAAACGGCCAGTGGACCGCTCAGCGCATGCGGATCGAGCGAGGCGTGGGCGATGCGGAATTCGATCGGATCCTGTCCGTGCGTGGCGCGGCGATATTCGGCGAGCTGTTGCGGCGTGAATTCGGCGCCCATCGGCGCCAGCGCGCTCGTATTGGCCGCAAGCGCGGGCGGCGCGGCGCGCGTGCCGGTCAGTTCAAGCCGGAACGTGCTGCCTGGGTGCGCCGCGACGTAGCGTGCGACGAAGCCGTCGAACATCTCGCGCATGTCGTTGTAGCCGATGATGCGGATCGCGCCGTCCGGCGCCAGCCACGCTTCGTCACGGATCGCCTCGACCATAGCGGGTTCATACCGCGGCAGCGCGGGATCGATGTCGGCGCAGGGCGCGCCCGCACTCATGACGAGGGAAGCTGCCAGCGCGAGGCTGCGGCGCCGGAGTCGGATCGCGCGCGTCGTCATTCGCCGATATCGACGAGCGTACGGCGCGATGCTTGCGCCTGCTCCGCAGTCAACGGGAAGAAGCGCACGCGGTCGTTGGCGACGACAAGTTGCCCCTGTCGGCTCAAGGCGAAAAGCAGGAATTCACGCAGCGCAGGCGGCAGCGCCTGGCCTGGCGCGCGGTTGAAACCGAGATAGATCTGACGCGATAGCGGATAGTCGCGGTGCGCGACCTCTGCGGGTGTGCCGGCGTAGTACGGCGCGTGTTCCGTTTCGGCGATTGCCAGGGTCTTCGTGCCGGGTGCGGAGTAGGCGAAGCCGCTGTAGCCGATTCCGTGCGGGTCGTCGGCGACGCGGTGCACGATCGCGTCGAGCGCGGTTTCGCCGGGGCGATCGACCTGCTCCTCGATGCCGTCGCGGAACTCTCCGCCGCGCAGCACGCGTTGCTGGAAGAAGTTGACGATGCCGGGCGGATTGCCGCTGTCGCGCCGATGCAGCATGCCGTAGGCATGGATAGTGCGCGGCTCCCAGTCCTTGCCGACGCCGAGCTGGCCCCAGGTCGCGATTGCCTTGCCGCCGCGACGATGGTCTCTTGAATAGATCGCGTCGAGCTCGTCGAGGCTGATGTGCGTGATCGGATTGGCCGCGTTGACGAAAATCGCGAGCGCGTGCGTGCCGCCTTTGGTTGCATAGCTGCCGCCGGCGACGTTGATCAGCGTGGGCGCGTAGCCGAAGCGGCGCGTGAACGCGTCGATCTCCGCGGGAAACGGCTCGCGCACGAAGGTGACGACATCGGCGCGCCCATCGAGCAACGCTTCGAAGCCATCGGCGGAGAGTTTCGTGGCGGCGTTGTCGATCTCGATGTGCGGTTGCATGCCGCTCAGGGCGCGCGCCCACGCGGCGACGAGATCGTGCATCGTGCCGGCGCCGCTGAAGCGCAGCCGGCCTGTCACCTTCACTTGCGGCAGATAGGCGGGCAGGGCGGACCCAGTCGTGCCTGCGTTTAAGTACGGTGCGACGAGCGCACTCGCGCAGGCAAACAGAAAGGCGCGGCGCGGGACACGGACTGTGTCTTGCATTGCTGTATGTCCCGCGCCGCGTGAGGCAAGCTTAGTCGAGCTTGGCGAGCTCTTCTTTGACTACGGCAGGCTGCAGCGGGATGTACACGCCTTCCTTCGCGACCACATCCTGGCCTTGCTTGCTGAGCACCATCTTGAGGAACTCCTTGACCTTCGGCTCCAGCGGCGTACCCGGCTTGCGGTTGACGTAGATGTAGACGTAGCGGCTCAGCGGATACTTGTGCGAGTAGACGTTCTCCAGCGTCGGCGCGAGATAGGGGCCGCCGTCCTTGTCCGACAATGGCACGACCTTGACGTTCGGCGTCACGTTGGCGAGCAGGGCATAGGTGATGCCGCCCGGATTCTTCGCCATGTCCTCGGCGGCGACGTTGAAGGCGTGGGTGAAGCCCTTGCCTTTGACGAACTGGATGTCGTCCTTGTATTCGCCCATGTCCATCACGTTGATCTTGAAGAACCACTCGATGCCGTTCGGCGCCTTGAGGCCGTATTTGTGCACCGGGCGCGTGGCCCACTCGCCGCCAAGGCCGAGGTCGCCCCAGGTCTTCACGTCGGCATGGCCGCGCTTGCGCGTGGTCGAATAGATCGCATCGAGCTGAGCCAGCGAAAGACCCTTGATCGGGTTGTCCTTGTCGACCATGACGATCGAGGTGGCGGTCTTGCCGAGCGAGCCGACGCTGCCGGTGGCGACTTTGACGCGGAACGGCTCATAGCCGAACTTCTCGACGAAGGCCTTCTCCTCGGCCGGCAACATTTCGCGGCCGACCGGCGCGATCACCGAGTTGGGGGCCTTCGCGCCGGCGATCAGGCCCGGGGCGCCGGCGCCCGAGGCGCGCAGGTCGAGCACCACGGACAGGTGCGGATAGGCCTCGCGGAAGATCTTCGCCCAGCCCAGGCAGATCTCGTCCATCACGTCGGCGCCGACCAGGGCGATTTCTTCCTCGGGCTCGCTCTTCACCTCCGCTGGCTTCCACGCGGGGATAGCCGGATCGACCTTGAGATGATGCTCGACCGCGGCGTACTTGAGCGCAAACGCCGACGGCGCGAAGGTGGTGGCAAGCGCGGCGGCACAGGCAGCGGCAAGAGTGAGTGCCTTGGCGCGGCGCGAGGCGATTTTCGTTTTCATGGGATCTCGGCTAGTAAAAAGTGACGGGGATTCGGAGGCGTTACGGTTCCAGCAGCGCGCGCGCTTTCTCGACCTGGTTGGCACGCAGCGGCAGATAGAGCGCTTGCTCGCGCACGATCTGCTGGCCTTCACGGCTGAGCACGAAACGCAGGAATTCGGTCAGCGCCGGATCGAGCGTCTTGCCCGGCGCCTTGTTGACGTTGAAGAAGATCAGGCGCGACAGCGGATATGTGGCGCGTGCGACGTTCTCGTAGCTCGGCGCAACGAACGGACCGGACTCGTTCTCGCCGAGCGCGAGCATCTTCACCGGCGCGTCGACGTAGGCGATGCCGGTGTAGCCGATCGCGTAACGATCCTCGACCGCATGCTTGGCCATCGGGAACACGAGCTTGTCGTAATGGACGTTGTCGCTCCATTCGCCGCGTTTGCCGTCGACACTGAGCACGCGCTGGCGCACGAATTCCTCGAAGCCATTCCACGGTTTGATGCCGTAAGCGTGGATCGGCTTGTCGGCCCAGTCGCCGGTCAGGCCGAGCTGGCCCCAGGTCGTGATCGGCTTGGCGCCGCGATGGTGCGTGCTCGAGAAGATCGCATCGAGCTGGGCGTAGCTGATCCGGTCGAGCGGATTGTCGCGGCTGACGAAGAAGCCGACCGCGTCGAGGAAGCCGAAGTGGCGGTAGCTGCCGCCACTGATCGGCACGCTGGTCGGCGCGTAGCCGAACTTCGCCTTGAAATCGGTGATGTCGTCGGGCTTGAGTTCGCGCGAAACGAAGACGAAGTCGATGTTCTGCTTGACCAGTTCCTTCGCGCCGAGGCTGCCCGCGTAGGGCGGCGCGACGCTGAGGTTTACTTTCGGATAGATTTTCTTGAATGCGGCGAACCAGGCATCGGCGAGGCCGGGCAGTACGTCGGAGGCGGCGCCCTTGAACGTGCCCGCGAGCTTTATGTCACGGCGCGGCTTGTACGCGGGCAGCGCCGCATCGAGCGTCGGCTGCAGCAGTTCGAGTTCGGGCAGCGCGCGGCCGTTCTTCTTGCCGGCCTCGGCCTCCTCCTCGGTCTGTGGCTTGGTCGTGGCGCGCGGCTGATCGACCCATTCGACGAATTGCGTCGGCGTCGTTGCCACCGTCGCCACAGCGGCGGGAGCGTCGGCGGCCGAGGCCATGCCGATGCCGCAGGCAATCAGCGCCGCGGCGAGGCTGCAGCGGACGAGGCGGCTCGAAAGCGGACAAGAGAAGTTGCTCACAGGAAGGGCACCTTCACCGAGAGCTGAACGTAGCGTGGTGACCCCGGCACGACGCCGAGTTCGTTCGTGGTCGAATTGACGCCTTCGTAATAGGTCTTGTCGAACAGGTTGCCGAATTTCAGCGTGACCGGGAACTTGTCCATCGCCAGGTAGTAGAAGGCCAGATCGGTGACGACGTGGCCCGGCAGGACCAGCACGCGCTGGTCGGCGGGAGTCGGCTGACTGCCGCGGATTTCGGAGGCGTAGGTGACGCCGAGGCCGACGCCGAAGTTCTTCAGCGGACCTTCGGCGAAATCGTAGCGTGACCAGATGTGCGCACTGTTGAGCGGCGCATTGGTCAGGCGCGTATCGGCGATTGGCGTGGTCGAGTTGCCGTTCGACTTGGCCACCTTGGCGTTGGCATGAGCTAGACCGAACAGGACATGCCAGTTCTCCAGCGGCTGCGCGTCGATCTCCCATTCGTAACCTTTCGAGCGCTCGCCGCCGACCTGCACCGAACAGGTACCAGGCACGCCGGCGTTGCACGCGGCCACGGCAAGGGTGTTGGTCTTCTGGATGTCGAACAGGGCGACGGTCGAGGTGACGCGGCCTTCGAACAGGCTGGCCTTGACGCCGGCTTCGTTCTGATGGGACGTGGTCGGCTGGAACGGGTTGCTGCCGTCGGCGGCCTGCGCGGTCGGCGAGGGCGCGATGAACGAAGTCGAATAGCTGTAGTAGTAGGTCCAGTTGTCGTTCGGCTGGTAGAGGATGCCGGCGGTCGGCAGCACATCGTCCGAGGATTTGGCGCTGCTCGTGAACGGTGGATAGACGTGTTCGGTCTGATACGTATGGTCCTTGGTGTAGCGCAGGCCGACGCTCGCTTTCCAATGTTCCGACAGCGTCATCACGTCGGAGACGTAGGCGCCGGCATTGCTCTCGGTCGTCACGCGGTCGTTGAGCGGGCCGGGCGGGAAGGACGACAGCGGCGGCGACACCCCGAAGATCGGATCGTAGACACTGATGTTGATCGACTTCGGCCCCGGGATCGAGGTCGGGCCCGACGTGGGCCCGTTGAAGAACTGCAGGCGCAGGAAGTCGGTGCGGTTGGTGCCGCCGCCGAGACCGACGAGGACCTTGTGCTCGATCGCTCCGGTCTTGAACGCCTGCGTGTAATTTGTATCGAAATAGTCGTAGGCGCGGTGATTGCTCTGACCGCGCGCGCGACGTTGCACGGTGACGAGGTTGTTCAGCACGGAGTTTTGGTCATATCCCACAGCCGTATCCCAGCCGCGCACGTGGCGCACGGAGAAGTTGAATACCCCGCCGTTCTCGAAATCATGTTCGAGCGCGGCCGTCGCCGAACGTCCGCCTTCCTGCTGCAGGTCGCCGGGCTCCTGGTATTTCGTCGTGATCGGCGCGATCAGATTGACATTCTTGTTCGGCGCGACCAGGTAGTTGTCGTAGGCGTTGTTGCGCCGGCGGTATTCGCCCGCGAGACGCAGCGTGGTGCTCTCGTTGAGGTGCCAGAGGACGCTCGGCGCAAAGTAGCGCGCATGCTCCCAGTCGTCGCGGAAGGTGTTGTTGTCGGAGAGTTCGGCGACGACGCGATAGAGCAGGTTGTGATCCTTGTCGATCGGCCCGGTGACGTCGAGGTCGCCGACGTAGCTCATGTGATCGCCGAGTCCGATGCCGTAGCCGTCGTAGGTCTTGGTCGTGAGGTCCAGGCTGCCCTGGGTCTTTTCGTCCGGCTTCTTGGTGACGATGTTGACGAAGCCGCCCGGCTGCGCTTCACCGTAAAGCACTGAGGCCGGGCCCTTGACCACTTCGATGCTCTCGGCCATCACGGTCGGCGGCGAGCCGAAGCGGCCGGCGAGGCCGGGCAAGCCGTCGACGAGGATCGCGCCCTGGTCGGCCTGTGTGGTCTTGAAGCCACGGATCGAGATGTCGTAACCGGTGACGCCGCCGCGCGAGATGCCGGTCATGTATTGATAGAGGTCGGTGAGGTTGGTCGTCTGGATCGCCTTCATGAACGCCTGCGAGTAGTCGGCGGTCGAGTACGGCGTGTCGCGCACGTCGAGATCCTGCTTCATCGCGCTGTGCGCGCCTTTGGAAATGAACTTGCTCGAGACCTGCACGGCTTCCAGCTCACGTGCCTCTTTATCGTCCGGCTTCGCGTTGTTGTCCTTCTTTTCGTTCTGATCTGCCGCCGCGGTATCGCCGGTGGCGGCGACGCTGGTCGATGCGGAATCCACGTTCGCTTCGTTGGCGAACACGGCCTGGGACAAGAACAGCGATAAGCCGGCCGCGATGGCCGACGCCAAACTCGTTCTGACGAACATTTACCCTCCCAATGTAGGTCCGAGAACGGGACCTTGTCGTTTTGCTTTTGTCTGCGCGTTCTGCGTCGGATCGTAGCGTCCGTTCGCGAAGAAATGTAGGCGCGCAAACTGACACCAGCCTGAAGCGTTTCTGAAAAAACGTTAAGGAAGCAAATCGACCTGCATCGCGTTGCGTCAGGGCAGTGTCAGCGCTGCGTTGGCATTTTTGTCCCGCAGGATTCGGCGTCAGCGTTGCACGGCCGTTTCTTCGCTTGCCGCTCGCAATTCAACACGAAGGGAGAGAATGCAATGTACAGATTCGCTACGTCGCAACGGGCACGAGGTGCGGGCTTCCGGCGCACAAGCCATGTTGCGCCACAGTCGCTCGCTGCGGGCCTGGCGTCGGTTCTCGCGCTCGTCGCCAGCACGAACGTTCTCGCGCAGGCACCGCAGCAGCTCGACGCTGCCGAAGTGCGCAGACAGATCGAAACGCTGCGCGCGGAGCAGGCGCGCATCGCCGAATTGCAGATGCGAATGGAGACCAGCATTCGCGCCCTCGAAGCATCCCTCGGCATTGCCAGTCCGCCTGCGAACGGCCCCGGTCCCGACCCGGTACAGGAGGCGAATCCGATCGCACGTTCGGCAAACGCGGCGCCGGTGCCGGGCACCGGCGCGGCGTCGCAGAGCGCACTTGCCTCGCGGCTCAATGTCGCCGGCGATATGCGCGTGCGCGCTCAGGCCGATCGTTCCAACAGCCATGCCCCGGACCGCTACAGCGCGCAGGTGCGCGGTCGCCTCGGTGCGACCTACGCGGTCTCCGATCTCGTCAGCGTCGGCGGCCGCCTGGTCACCGGCGATTTCAACGATCCTAACAGCACCGACGTGCAGCTTTCGGGTTTCGACAACAAGTTCGCGGTGAGTCTCGATCTCGCCTATGCCAAGCTCGATTTCGGCAACGTCCAGTTCTATGGTGGCAAGCTGCCGCAACCGTTCGTGCGCACGGAGCTGGTCTGGGATGGCGACGTGACGCCGCAGGGCATCAGCGCAAACTACAAGCTGCCGCTGGCCGGCGGCGGCGCGATCAAGGCCAACGGCCTCTACTTCGTCATCGACGAGCAAGCCGGTGGTCCCGACAGCACGATGGCCGGCGGCCAGCTCGTTTACGAATCGCCGCTGCTCGGCGCCTGGAAGTTCGACACAGCTGCAGGCTATTACTACTACTCGCTCGGCAGCACCGCGGGTGCCGATGCAGGCGACTATCGCACCAACCTGCGCAAGCCGGACGGCACCTACATGTCGCAGTTCCAGCTTGGCGACCTGATCGTCGGCGCGACCTACAACGGTTTCGGCGAGCGTTGGCCGCTGCGTTTCGTCGGCGACTACGTGCACAACTTCGGCGCCGCCACCTCTGCGGATACGGGCTATGGCGTCGACCTGCTGCTCGGCCGCGCAAGCAAGGCCGGCGACTGGCGCGTCGGCTATGGCTATGCGGTCGCCCAGACCGACGCGGTGTTCGCCGCGTTCTCGCAAGACAACACGAGCATCGCGACCAACTATCGTCAGCACCTGCTCAGCGCCGACTACGTGATTGCTCCGGGCACGTCGATCAATGCGACCTGGGCGCACTACAAGCCGTACAGTGCACTCGACGCGGGATCGTTCGATCCGGGCGACTGGCTGGACCGCTTCCGCCTCGCGTTGCTGGTCACGTTCTGAGTGGGGCTGGTTCGTCATTCCCGCACGGGCGGGAATCCAGCTCTTTCCTCTGATCGCGTGTCTATAGAGCAAGGGCTTCCACTCGTTCTGCGGACGAGTGGGTGACTTTCTCTTGCTCGCCCAAGAGAAAGTAACCCGAGCGCTGGACGCGCGCGGAAAATCGAATGGACACGGTCAGGGCGGAATCAAGCGCAAAGGCGCTGAATCCCCACTTGCGCGGGAATGGCCACCGAGAGCAGAGAAGCGCCGATCAACGAACAACTGCTGCCGCTGGCACCACCACCTCGGCGCGCCGTTGCGATGAGATCGCGTCGAACCACAGATACAGTACCGGCGTGATGAATAACGTGATGAATTGCGAGAACAGCAAGCCGCCGACGATCACGACGCCAAGCGGTTGGCGCAGCTCCGCGCCTGCACCAAGGCCGAGCGCGATCGGCAATGCGCCGGCGAGAGCGCACAGCGTGGTCATCGTGATCGGGCGAAAGCGCAGCAGGCAGGCCTGGCGGAT
>Ga0070666_10002656_pt1 | contig 10783 bp, 10 predicted proteins | sample KBSS23metaG_FD_64677 | JGI IMG/M metagenome (GOLD analysis project Ga0070666, IMG submission 64677) | Switchgrass rhizosphere microbial communities from Kellogg Biological Station, Michigan, USA - KBS S2-3 metaG | ecosystem: Host-associated > Plants > Roots > Rhizosphere > Soil ... | reverse complement strand
ACCTGATCGAGCAGCCAAAGAGTCTTGGCGCGAACAGCTTCAAGCCGCCGAGCAAGCTCGTCTCGACTTACGACTTGCGAAGGAGCGTCAGAGCGAACCATTTATCTTCATCCGTCCATCGCTCCACAAGATCCAATCCTGCACTGGAAGCAAGTGATCCAAAGCGTTCCAAAGAATACTTGTGACTGTCCTCAGTGTGGATGTATTCACCTTTGCGAAATCGTAGGCTGCCTTTCAGCCCTTCGATACGCACCCATTGCTCACCTCGAGATACGAGCCGCATCTCGATCTTCTGCGCATCTTCCACGTACACCGCGCGATGATCGAAGCAATCCAAATCGAAACTACCACCGAGTTCTTTGTTCACGCGCGACAGCAAATTCTTATTGAATGCAGAGGTCACACCAGCCGGATCGTTGTAAGCCAACTCGATGATCGCGGGTTCCTTCACCAAATCGATTCCGACAAGCAATCGATCTTCCGGTCGCATCTGCGCGGCAATTCCACTCAGGAAGGAAGCCGCATCCTCCGGCGTGAAATTCCCGATGTTCCCACCAAGAAAAAGGAGCAGGCGCGGATTCGTAGGGGTCGGCAAAGTCTGCAGTGCATCGCGATACTCCGCCGCAATCGCAACCACATCCAACCCAGGATGCTCATTGAGCAAATTGATCGCGGAAGCCTGCAATGCCGCCTGAGAAATATCGATCGGCGTAAATCGCAAAGTCTTCTGACCAACCAGAGCCGCATCGATAAGTAATCGAGTTTTCTCGGCACTACCACTTCCAAATTCGACGATGTCGAGCTTCTTCCCCACCGCAGCAACGATGTTCGCCGCCTCGCGCCGCAAGATAGATCGCTCCTTGCGAGTTGGGTAGTACTCAGTCAAACAAGTGATGGCTTCGAAAAGCGCAGACCCGACCTCGTCGTACAGAAAGCGCGAAGGAATCGACTTCTGATCGCGCTGCAATCCTTCCATGGCCGAAACACGAAATCCTGGCTGCGCGCGCGGAGGAACAACCACGTAGCGCAGTCTGGGGACATGCGCAATCGCCGATGTCGTGTTTCCTAAATTGAGGGCTGCGCTCATAAACAACTTAATTCCTATCTTGGCAACAGCTCATCGGCGAATGGTGGCAATCGTCCTGAAAATCCGCTGGAGAAACTGCAAGTCTTATAGACAGTTACGGCTGCTGAAATGTTTTGGATACATCTAGAGTTCCCGCTGAAGTCACAATGAATCCAATGCTGCAACCCGGCGTCTATCCTGCAAGCGTCACGCCAATGGACTCAAAAGGGCAGATCGACATGCCTGCCCTGGCAAGATTGCTGGCATGGTTTGAGGCCGCCGGATGCAAAGGAGCTGTTCTCGCCGGCACGAACGGCGAAGGGCCATCACTCTCCGCAACCGAGAAAAGAGACCTGGTCAGGGACTCCATGCCTCTCCGCGGGAAGCTCGATATCATCCTCGGCATCGCCACTTCCTCATTGGAAGAAGCGGTGTGGTCATGCAATCAAGCGAGCCGTGCAGGTGCCGTTGCCGCCCTCGTCATGCCGCCCAGTTACTTCAAAGAAGCATCGGAGGTTGGAATCGTCGAGTGGTTTCGCGCCCTCATGGATCGCACGGATATCCCTGTGATCGTCTACAACTTCCCGCAACGCACCGGCGTCACCATCACGAATGAGATGCTCCAAAGAGTCGCCGAGTACAAACAATTCGCGGGCGTCAAAGACAGTAGCGGCGCGCGCGAAAACCTGTCCGGTTATGCCGACGCGCTCAACGGTTCAGGCAAAGTTCTTTACGTCGGAAATGAAACGCTCCTGATGGATGCCTTGCGCGCAGGCTGGACCGGCACGATCAGCGGCGCATCGAATGTGATGGCCTTCCCTCTCGCGCAGGTAATAGAAGATTGGATCGCTGCCCGCAAAGATTCCGCCGAAGCAAAGTTCGCAATCGCCCTTCCCGCCATCGAAGCCCTGCGCGGCAAGCAACAGCCCTCGACCAATAAGGCGTTGTTGGAAAGTATCGGCGTCATTCCTTCCGGTGCGGTGCGATTGCCCTTGACCTCGTTATCAGCCGCAGACGTGAATGCGCTAAAAGTTGAATTGGAAGCAATCCTTGGACCTCTTGCTTCGTCCGGGCGCGTGACAAGCTGAGCCGGATAGCCACAACGGCACAACGACACTGACGATCCACAACAGAGCCACGAGGATGATGCGTCGTCTCCGGCCCCTAACAGGTTCTTAACGTTGTGCCCCGTTGTGCCGTTGTGTCGTTGTGGTCATCCCAAATATGGCGACCGAATTCGAAATCGCCCATAATCCACGACATGTTGCTCGAAGGCAAGAAGGGTCTCGTTCTGAACGTGATGAACAAGAACAGCATCGGCTGGGCGGTGGCGGAATACGCCCGCGGTCACGGTGCGCAGGTAGGCGTCGGCGCCCAGAACGAGCGGATGCTCAAGAACGTCAACGAACTCACCGGTGACAACAAAGGCTACGACGTCTTCACGATCGACTTCGCATTCGAAGACCAATACGAGCAACTGCGCCAACAGGTGGAGCAGAAATACGGAAAGATCGACTTCCTCGTCCACACCGCCGCATTCGCTCCGAAGGACGGTCTCGCGGGCAAGTTCATGGACGTCAGTCTTGAAGGATTCCAGACTGCACTACACATCTCGTGCTTCTCGCTGGTCCAACTCTGCAAAGCGCTTGAGCCAGTGATGAACGACAACGCAAGTGTCATGGCGATGAGTTATTTAGGCAGCGTCCGCGCTTGCCGAAACTACAACACGATGGGAGTCGCTAAAGCCGCCCTTGAGGCCAGCGTGAGATATCTCGCCGTCGATCTCGGTCCGCGCGGTATTCGCGTCAACACCATTTCTCCTGGCCCGATGAACACCGTCGCCGCGCGCGGAGTAAAAGGTCTCCTCGACATGATCAACTACGTCGCAGACACCGCGCCCCTTAAGCGCGCCGCCGTCCAAGAGGATGTGGGAGGCGCAGCCGTCTATTTGATGAGCGATCTCAGCAAGGGTGTCACCGGACAAGTCATATACGTCGACGCTGGCTACAACATCATTGCGCTCTAATGCGCCTACTGTCGATCACGCATTGGTCGTTTGGTAGAGATCGCGAACTCCTTCGAGAGATTCGCGAGGTGGTCGATCACGAGAGCATCTACCTTCACGATCTCCGCACCGATCCGGATCTGAATCGCACCCTTCTCGTCTTCACGTCGGATCACGAATTTGTTCGCACCACTCTGGTGCGAATCGCAGGTCTAGTATTTCCACGCGTCGATTTAAGTAAGCACGTCGGTGCCCATAGCCGAACTGGGGCACTCGACATCTGCTCCATGGTGCTTCCCGTTCCCGATCCGACGAGACAGGAGATGGAGCTCGCAATGGGAACGACCGAACTGTTCGCCGCCATCCTCGCCGCAAAATATGAAATCCCGATCCTGCTGACTGACAAAGCAGGCCGGAGCACCGAAGCAGATTCGTTGGAAATCAAGGAGGGCGGATTCGGGTCGCTCATTGGCCAAACCATCGAGGCGGACTTCGGCCCTTGCACGGTCCATCCTCGACTAGGGATGAGCCTCATCGGCATCCGCGATTACTTCATTACCTTTCAAATCGATTTCGAATCTCCCAACGGCGGATTCGCGCGAACGCTAGCACGCGAGGCAACTGAGTTACGAACGGCGGGCGATCCGCACTTCCTCGGGGTCGAGGCATCGCATTTCACTCTCACGAGTCGGGAACGCGTGCGCTTGAGCATCGAAATAGACTTGCCCGACCTGGCAACCCCTGACCCCATCATCGAATGGGCTTTGGACAGAGCGGCCCGAGAAGGAATCCGTGCGTTTGCGGCGGAGTTGGTAGGCGCGATCCGAGTGAACGATCTACCCGGAGCAACCCGCCTATCCGTCCGCGACCCACAGATTTTTGGCTAGTTGGAGTGCTTTGGAGTGCGGCGACCTGGCGCCGCCTTGCTCCAACCTGGAACCTCCCCGAACACGTAAAATAACGTCTTGAGCTTCGACATCGGATTTCTCGGCGGCGGACAGCTCGCGCGCATGTCCATTCAATCCGCCCAGCGGATGGGTTTGAAATGTCTTTCGCTGGACCCGGGTGAGCACACACCCGCATCCGAAATCGCGCCCGCAATCGCAGGCAACCTCAATGATTCGGAGAGCATCGCCAAACTCGCCTCGCAATGCGATCGCCTCGCCCTGGAAAACGAATTCATTCCCGCTGATGCTTTGCACACCGGACTCAAGAAGGCGGGAGTGCAAGAGGATCGCCTCATTCCCGAGATCGAAACCCTGGCGACTATCCAGGACAAGCTGCTGCAGCGACAAGCGTTTCTCTCCACAAACGTTCCGTCACCTCATGCGATTTCCATTCACGCAGATGGCTCGGAAGCCATCGCTCAGATCAGATTCCCGATGGTTCTGAAAGCACGCTTTGGCGGATACGATGGACGGGGAACGCGATACGCACGCACTCTGGAAGAGTTCCATTCCCACGCTCATCTCTGGCAGGCAGGCGGATGGATGGCGGAATCATTCGTACCGTTCAAACGTGAACTCGCTTCGATGGTCTTCATCGATCGCGAAGGAAACGCCGGATGCTTCCCCACCATGGAAACGATCCAGACCCACCACGTTTGCGATCTCGTTTTTCCGAGCGGCGTGGATGCTAGTGCAGTCGCCATCGCCGCCGTTCGTGCGGTTAACGGACACGGGTTGTTTGGCGTCGAGATGTTCGAACTCGAAGATGGATCGATTCAGATCAACGAACTCGCCCCCCGACCTCATAACACGGGCCACTATACATTGGATTGGGGTGGCGTAAGTCAATTCGATCAGCACGTTCGTTTGGTCATGGACCTCCCCACCATCGCACCAGCGGGTAACGAAACGTGCATGGCAAATCTTCTTGGACAAGCGAACGCAAAAGATTTCCGCCTCGCCATTCGATCCGCCCTCGAAGAAGAACCCGAAGCAAGAATTCATTGGTACGGAAAGGCCGAATCCCGCCCCGGCAGGAAAATGGGACACCTCAACGTCGTCGGCGACAACTGCGTGGAGCGCGCACGCCGCGCGCGCGAAGCATTCTATAGAACATGGTGATATGGAGTGCGGCGACCTGGCGCCGCTTTTTGAGTTTAATGTTCTCAGAATCTACGGGTCGGAAAAGCGGCGCCAGGTCGCCGCACTCCACACGCTAATAGTCGTCTTCGACGCGAACCCTGTCGATTGGAAAGGTCATAACTGTCTTGCAGAAAGCATTTGTTGAATTCTGTTGAAACCAGTTCGCGGAACACCAAGGATACGCCTCGGGTGTTTGTGACATTCCATGATGGACCGCGTTTCGGTGTACATAGGAAAGCCGCGCAAGATAGGATTTCTCGAACGTCAAGTGCGTATCCCAATATTGGAACCATACTTTTCTTCCAGGAGTGCCGTCCAGTTTGTTTAACTCGCGAGACGCGCACGTATGCATTTTGTTGAAAAGTTGCGGAGCCATCGGTTCAGCTGGAGCATGCGCAATGATGTGATAGTGGTTCGCAAACACCGCCCACGCCTGAAGTTCCCATTCAAATTCCAAACACGTTGTTAGCAAGAGTGTTTCAAGCAAATCAAGTTTTGCGCGCGTGTCATAGAACTTGACTTTTTGGTACGTCGCGCCTGTAACCATATAGGAGCCTGGATGATCAACTCGGTGCGAGGGCGCGTGGGGCCACGGCTTCATTTTTGTATCCTACCGAAGCAATTGTGAAAAGCGGCGCCAGGTCGCCGCACTCCATAATCTCCAAATGCGACGAGCAATTGTCATCGTCCTCGATGGATGTGGCGCGGGCGAGGCGCCCGACGCAGCGAAGTTCGGCGACCAAGGATCGGCAACGATCAAGCACGTCTGGGAGCAAGTGGGAGGCTTCCACGCCCCCAACCTCGCCGCTTGCGGCTATTTGTCCGCCTGCGGAATCACCGATCTGAAGGGCTTACTCGGAGCTGATGGTAACGCCATCCCCGTCGGACCATCCGAAAACCTGCGCGCAAGATACGGCCGGCTGCAAGAGATGTCCATCGGCGGAAAAGACTCGGTCACGGGACATTGGGAAATGATGGGAATCGTTACCGATCAACCATTCCCCACCTATCCAAACGGCTTCCCCGCCGAACTGATGACCGCCTTTGAAAAAGAAATCGGCACGAAGACCCTCGGCAACAAGCCGGCAAGCGGAACTGCGATCATCGCAGAACTCGGCGCGGAGCATGTGAAGACCGGATATCCGATCGTCTACACGAGCGCAGACAGCGTATTCCAGATCGCGTGCCACGAAAGTTTTGTCTCCGTTCCGCGACTCTACGAGATGTGCGAAATCGCAAGAAGACTATGCGTGCCTCCGAATGGCGTTCAACGCATCATCGCGCGACCGTTCACGGGAGATGCTGAAAAAGGATTCACACGTACCGGAAATCGAAAAGATTTCCCGATGCCTCCACCCCACAATCTAGTCGACGAAATCGGAGATGTGTTTGGCATCGGACCAGTCCCCGATCTTTTCGCGAAAAGAGGATTCCGAGACACGACGCGCACCCAAAATAATTCTGAACATGCAACGCGCATGACGGAAGCGCTCAAATCCGATGCGCGATTTATCTTCGCAAACTTCGAAGACTTCGACATGATGTACGGCCATCGTAACGACCCCACCGGTTTTGCGAAAGCACTCGAAGATTTCGATGTGACTCTTGGTGCAATCCTCACTCAACTGACGGCCGACGACATTCTCCTCCTCACAGCAGATCACGGAAACGATCCGACGACGCCTTCTACTGACCACTCGCGAGAATTCGTCCCCGGCTGTGTGATCGGACAATCATTCAGCTCGAAAGCCTACGGAGATATGGAAGGGATGTCCGCCATCGGCGCGACCGTCGCCGCGTGGCTTGCAGTGGATTGGAAAATCGGAACGGACCTGCTCACCTAAGTCCAACTGATCACTGATTACCGATCACCGATCACCAGTCTAAAAGGAAGAGGGCCCGTAGCCGCCAAGGGGAGAGCAAACGCGGTTTCCGGGCCAATCTCTGGCATTAATGGACTACCCTTCAAGCAAAAACGACGAGCCATTTTTGCTATCCCCGCCGCAATCCTCGACCCCCTCTGGGGCCAGATCCCTGAATTTAGGTTCAAACTGGCATCCGTGATCCCAGCCCCCCTCTCGAACCGAATTTCGGCCGTCTGGGGCGAAAAGGGCCAAGAGTGGCTGGCTAGATTCCCGGAAATCCTCGCCGAAATCACCGCTGGTTGGAATCTAAAAGACCTCCGCCCCTTTGAAAATCTTTCCTACAACTTCGTCGCTGCTGCCACCCGGGACGGCGAGCCGGTCGCTCTCAAACTCGGAGTGCCTCGCGAGGAGATGGCAACTGAGTCCCTGGCCCTTCAGGTTTTCGATGGACGCAAGGCAGCAAGGCTGTTGCGCACCGACCATGATAAGGGCGCGATTCTCATCGAGCGTCTAAAACCGGGCAAGTCGATGTGGTCCGAATGGTCGCCAAGAATCGACGACGCTCAAACGGAGATGGCCGCGCGCACCATGATTGAAATGTGGCGTCCGCCGTCACTGGGATTTCCCACCACAAAAGATTGGTTCGAAGCATTAACGCGATATCAATCCAAGTACGGCACCACAGGACCACTCCCCCACGATCTGATCGCCAAAGCCATCAGCGCCAGTCGCGAACTTCACGCATCCAATACCGATCAACGATTGCTCCACGGCGATTTTCATCACGACAACATTCTCTTATCGGGCGATGAATGGAAAGTCATCGATCCAAAAGGGATCATCGGACCAAGAGAGTTTGAAATTGGTGCATGGATAAGAAACCCATGTGATCGGATTCTCAAAGAAGATCCCGAATTGCATCTTCTCGATCGACGGCTCAACATTTTCGCCGGGGTCACTAATCTTGATCTTCAATGCATTCGTGAATGGACCTTCTGTGGATGCATGCTGTCGGCATGCTGGTCCATAGAAGATGAAGGTGAAGGCGGAGAAGACGCTATCGCATTTGCGCGCGCTCTCGAAAAGTTTGTCTAGCTTTTCTTCGCAGGCGCGTCTTGTAATACCTGCGCCCATGCCGTTTTAAAGGCATCGCCGCTAACGCCAAGCCCTTCGATGATCTTCATGATCTTTTGCTGCTGCCCGCCCGCAAAAGAATTGATGCCGTCCGCAGTCGTCGCGATCTTATTTGGATCGGCCGTGCCCAGCGCCTCTGCGTATCCTTGGTACGCGTCTGCCTGCCCGCGATAGAAAATATACGTCTCTTCCTGCAGCGTCTTAAATTGTTCGGGTTCCTTAAGGTCGTGGATCGATATACCGATCTCCCGAATCTGGCGCGCGATTTCCTGAGCCTGATCACTCAACTGTTCCGGGGTCGTCGCGTCCCCATCCACCATTCCGGTCACGTGCTTGTCGATCGCGCGATACTTCGCGACTGCTTCGCGCCACGTATGGCTGTAGGCGTCCGGCGACATGCTGTCCGAGCACGCGCACGCTCCGAGGATAAGTGCGAGGACGAAGATGGCGTGCCCCTTATTCATACTAGTAACCCCATTATCGCTCACTGCCGCTTGAAGTCAAGTCCAGGTTCAAATATGAAGTTGAGCGATGTTTTTATTAACGATCGTTACAGCGACCAAAAATCGGTGGTAACGTTCCTGAAGTCGCCCGCCCTTCCTTGCCCGGAAGGGACCTCACACGGGTGAAGGAGGAGTCCCTTTGTTTGGAGCAAACGAGAGTGCGTCCAAAGCTTGTTCATTTAGTAAGCTTGCGTCCCTTGCCGGGTTGACGCTTGCCCTGATCTCAACGAGCCCCGCGCAAATTCCGACCTACGCGTCGAATGCGCAGCACACCAATATCTACACCCCAGCCGCAAAGAATATCAACCAGATTCTTTGGCAAAAGAGTATCGATGACAATCCGTCGTCGTTCGGCCACTACGGCTCGCCGCTGATCACCGCTGCGAACACGATCATCGTCCCCCACAAAACGGCGACGAACGGTTTCGTGATCGATGCATACGATGGGTCCGGTGCGGATAAATACACCCTCACCACCGACTATGTGCTGCCCTCCTTTAGCTGGGTGCCTACCTATCAGCCTGTGTTAGTCGGCACTCGACTTTATTACCCAGGCAACGGCGGAACGGTTTATTACATCGACAACGCTGATTCGAACGGTCCTCACACGCCAGTGCAACTCGCGTTCTACGGCCTTGCAAATTACACGGGGAATCCAAGCAGCTACAACAACACCGTCTTCATTTGCTCGCCGATCACGGCGGATAGCAATGGCGACATCTTCTTCGGCTTCCGCGTCCAGAGTGGTCCCGCACCTGCGCCGATCAGCTCGACCCAGAGCGGTATCGCGAGAATCGACTCCAGTGGAAACGGAACATTCGTTCTCGTCGGAAACGCAGCGGCCGATGCAAGCATCGGTCGAATGCCACTCAGCTCCGCGATGGCGTTGAGCAACGATGAGACCACGATCTACACCTACGTGATCGGCGCGAGTAACAACACGAACACGTATTTGCTCGGGCTCAGCACCGCCGACCTCTCCACGAAATACAAAGTGAAGATGCTCGATCCGCGCATGAACGGCAACGGCGCCCAGATCATCGACCAGAGCACCGCCTCTCCGATGGTCGGACCTGACGGCGACGTCTATGCGCCCGCCTTCGCGTTCCCATACAACGGATCACGCGGCTTCATGAACCACTACTCGGGCGACCTAACGGTCACCAAGACTCCCGGTGCCTTCGGTTGGGACTTCACCCCGGGCGTCGTGCCAGCAAGCATGGTCCCCTCCTACCACGGCACTTCTTCCTACTTGCTCTTCTGCAAGTACAACAACTACGACATCACGGACGGCGATGGCGTTAACCGCGTCGCTCTTCTCGATCCAAACGCAACTCAGGTGGACTTCCATCCAACCGCGCCAGGACTTGTCGAGATGCGCGAGGTTCTCTCCGTTATCGGACCGACGCCGGATGATGGAGGCGGAAGCTATCCGCTCGCCGTTCGCGAATGGTGTATCAACGCCAGTGCAGTCAACCCGGCCACGAACAGCATCTTCTTCAACAGCGAAGACGGAAAGATGTATCGATGGAACACCGTCGATAACGTCCTTTCGCAGGCGGTGAAACTGAATGACGGTATCGGTCAGCCATACGTCCCCGAACTCATCGGGCCCGACGGAACTGTCTACACGCTCAATGGCGGAAACTTCTTCGCACTTGGACAATACGATGCCGGAGTTTCATTCACTGTTTCTTCGAGTCAACCGAATATGCGAACGAATGTCGCAGGTTCGTCTATCACTTTCACTGCGAAGGTGATCGGTGGATCGGGCACCCCAACCGGCACGTTCGATTTCTACGACGACACATACAACGGATTGAGTCCTGAGCACAATTTGATTGCTTCAGGTGTCGCCGTCGATGGATTGGGACAAGCGTCGGTCACGACGTCTTCTCTCTCGGCAGGCGGTTCCTACTTCGGAAACCACCTCATCACCGCTATCTACAGCGGAGATGGCGGACACTCCGCAGGTCAGGGCAGCATGCTTCAAAAGGTCCATGCATTCGCCACGACCACGACGCTTGGTGTGTCAGGCTCGCCGACCAACTATGGCGATCCGGTCACCCTAACCGCGAACGTCACCTCCGGCGGCGGAACGCCAACCGGCTACGTGACTT
>Ga0070666_10002651_pt1 | contig 10791 bp, 8 predicted proteins | sample KBSS23metaG_FD_64677 | JGI IMG/M metagenome (GOLD analysis project Ga0070666, IMG submission 64677) | Switchgrass rhizosphere microbial communities from Kellogg Biological Station, Michigan, USA - KBS S2-3 metaG | ecosystem: Host-associated > Plants > Roots > Rhizosphere > Soil ... | reverse complement strand
AGTTTGGAAAATCGAGAGGAAGCTTTGCGCTTGCTGTTCTGCCTCGGCGTGATGGCTCCCGTCTCTTACAAGGAGAACAACGTCTGCGTCCGAGTGCAGACCGAGATCTTGTCTGCCGTAACTACCGAGGGCGACGACATCGAAGGTCGCATAAATGCGCTTGAGGACATGCCGAATGAGAGCGTCGGTCAAATCGCTTAAGCTTCTGCCAAGATCGAACTTTGGATCGAACAGCCACTGCGTTGCGTGCCGCGCGTGAAGGTCGGCATAGGTGCTCGCCAACACGGGCAAGGGGGCGTCGATGGCAGTGTTCTCGAGCCGGTCTGCGGCAGAGAATTCTTCTTCGATCTCTCCACTCAAGAGCATTTCTGTGAGTGGCACCGATCGTCGAAAAGAGTCCACGAGGGCGGGTGCATTTTCGAGAACGGCGTGAACTCGCTTCATGCTCGATTCGTTTTCTTCCAACGCACCATAAAAGGCGTCGGAATCGGCAAGGGCATCAAACCACTGAAAAGCCGAGTGGGCCAGAGGGCCAAGTTCTTTGCCGATACGGGATCGGGGAGTGTCTTCTCCTGAAGCCGGGTGGACAATCGACTGATACAAGGTACTGATTGTACGCCGGTGGAGAATCCAATGGCGGTCCAAAGTCTTCCAGGATTGCTCACCCATGAGCTTGGCTAAGTGTTCGCGCGCCTCAGGGGTTGGGGGGACGGTGTGGGTCTGTTGATCGGCGACCAGTTGACATCGATGCTCGAATTGCCGAAGAAAGACGTAACCCTGCTGGAGGCTCTTCGATACGGGATAGCTGATCAAGCCCTTGTCCTCAAGTGTCCGGATTGCATCCAGAGTTCCAATCACTCGCACCTCGGAGACGTCGTGGCCGTGGACCAGTTGAAGGATCTGGACGAGGAATTCAACATCGCGAATGCCTCCTGCGCCACGTTTCAGGTCGTCCTTCGCCGCACGTTCTTCAATGCGGGCGCGCATGCCGGTGAGCGCGCTGAGGGATGCTTCGCTGATTCTCGAGCCAAAACATCTTTGCTCTCGCATTTCTTTCCACAGAGAAACGAGATCCTGGGGACCATACACCGGTCGAGACCTGAGGAGGGCCTGAATCTCCCATGGCTCCGCGTATAGCTTGTAATAGTTTTCGACCGCCTTTTGTGATGGAAGAATTGGTCCGGCCGCGCCATACGGTCTGAGCCGAAGATCGACGCGATAGAGAAAACCACGCCCCATAGAATCGCTCAGTGCCCTACTTAACGATTCACAAAACCGTTGAGCCTCGCGGGCATCCAGTTCGGCGATGTCGTTCGGGGCAACGTAAACGAGGTCGACGTCGGAGCTGTAGTTAATCTCATTGCCGCCGAGCTTGCCAAAGGCGACGACGAGAAACGGACACTCGTCACCAAGCTTTTCGGAAAGTGGGCTCTCACGCCAAGTCTTTCGGACGGTGAGACAAATCAACGCATCCGCGAGAGTCGAAAGAGCTTCCCAAACTTTCGGCTCGGACCATGCTCCCGATAAATCGTTGAGGACGATGGGCAGCGTCCATCGTTGTTTCAAATAGCGCAGGCGATCGAGGCCATGTGTGGGCGATGAGACACTCGAAAGTAAGGTCTCCCCTTCCCTTTCGATGAGATTCTGCTTTGGTGTCCTGCCGAGTTCCTGCGGATCGAAGAGGATGGTCGCAAGCTCAGGGTTTTGGACAAGGGCGTCGGCTACAGGCTGACTTCCGCCAAGAGCAATCATCAACTGCTTTGAGAGGGCGGGAGTCTGCGTGAGCTGGTCGATGAACGGTTGAGGATTTGAGACGGCGCGGAGCCATCGCTCGAGATTGTTGAGCGCCTGATCCGGATTGGGCGATAACGAGAACGCATCCTGGAAGAAGCGGTCCAAGTTGTGGCCAGCGCTTTCTTCGAGGCGTTCTTTCGCCCTAATCGCGGCATCGTGGTCTCGGAAGGTCGTCACGTGCGCGCCAACCTTTTCTTCTTTATTTCGATCGCCTTCTTCTTGGGTCCACCCCGCTTGTACCATCGGCACAGGTCGGTGACCATACACTTGTCGCATAGCGGCAGGGGCGCTTTGCAAGTTTGGCGCCCGTGATGGATGAGCGCCATGTGAAATCGGAACGCGAGGTCCGGCGGGACGACCCGGAGGAGGATGTCGTGCGCTTTGTTCTCACCGATCTCTTCAGGAATCAAGCCCACGCGCCATGAAACGCGATAGACGTGGGTGTCGACGGGGATCGCCGACATGCCCATCGCGAAACAGAGGACGATGCTTGCCGTCTTCGGGCCGACACCGGGCAACTCGGTCAGCCACTCGCGTGCCTCCCTCAACGGCATGTTGCGCAAGTGGTCTATTGAATATTCTCCCGTCCGCTCCTTGATTTCAACTAAACATCGGATGATGCTCTTAGCCTTCTGGTTGGCAAGTCCGGCGCTCCGAATGACATCAGCAACGGCATCTGGCCCGGCATCCACGACCTGTTGCCAAGTGGGAAATTTGACCTGAAGCCGGGCAAAAGCGGGATAAGAATTCGCATCGCTGGTGTGCTGGCTGAGGATGCAACTGATCAGCTCTTGCATCGGGTCGAAACGCACGGTGTAAGGAGTTTCGCCGTACGCGGCCTCAAATCGACGCACAAGCTCCCTGGAAATCTCGGTTTTTGGGCTGCTTTTTGCGCCAGAGGGCATTCGACTAAGGATACGCGGTCAGAATGATTCCCGATGCAACGGATTGCCGTGGTGATGGCGGGCGGGAGTGGCGAGCGGTTCTGGCCCTTGTCGCGAGCTCTGCGCCCCAAACAGCTCCTCAAGCTGACCGATCCTTCTCTCAGCATGCTCGAAGAGGCCGTTCGGCGTATTGAACCGCTGGTTGGTAAAGACGGGGTTTTTCTGTCTACGAGCGAGACCTTGCGGGAACCGTTAACGCAGTCTGGCCTTGTGCCGCCGGGACGATTACTGTGCGAGCCAGATAAACGGAACACCCTAGGGGCACTGGTCTGGGTTTCAGCACAACTCATGGCCCTAATGCCCGAGAAGTGGATGGATCTATCGGTGGCGGTGCTGACGGCCGACCACAAGATCGGTGAAGCGGAAGCGTTCCGGGCGACCGTGAATGCGGCGATGACGGTGGCCGAATCGACAGGCGGTTTGGTGACGATCGGGGTTAAGCCCACGCGGGCAGAAACAGGATTTGGCTACATCGAGGTGAATCGCGACGATCCCTCCTATCTTCCTGCTCATCGGGTGGCAAGGTTCCGGGAAAAGCCGACTTTCGAGACCGCGACTGAGATGGTAGCGGCTGGCAAATTTCTTTGGAACAGCGGAATGTTCTTTTGGAAGTTGCGTTCTTTTATGGATGAATTGGAGAGAGCGCTTCCGACGGCAGCGGAAATCACAACTCGGATCGCCCATGCGCTTATCGCGCAAGATGTGCCGGGAGCAATGAAGGCGTTCCAGGAGCTACCGAATCTTTCTATCGACTACGCGCTTATGGAGCACTCGGACAACGTGTTTGTTGTCGAAGCTGGCTTTTCCTGGGACGACGTTGGCGCTTGGAATTCCCTGGAGAGAACGCGAACGGCAGACGAGCACGGAAATGTCATCGTTGGAACGGTGGTGGAACTCGACTCAAGTAACTCAGTGATCTTAAACGATTCCAACACCATGACCACTTGCGTGCTCGGCATGGAAGATGTGATCGTCGTCACGACAGACGACGCGGTTTTGGTATGTCCAAAGTCGCGCGCCCAAGATGTGAAGCGAATCGTGGAAGAGTTACGCGCCCGTGGATCTCAGGCTTTGTGATACTCGCGGTACCACTTTACAAACTTGGGTAGCCCCTCTTCGATGCTAGTGGTTGGATGAAACCCGACGGCTTTGACGAGGTCATCGATATCGGCGTAAGTTTCTAGAACGTCGCCTGGCTGAAGGGGGAGCATGTTCAATTCAGCCTTTTTTCCGATGGCACTTTCGAGAACGTGGATAAAGTCCATCAAGCTTGTTGGCCGATTGTTTCCGATGTTGTACAGGCGATATGGGGCGTGGCCCGCTGAGTCCGGAATGTGGTCCAGCACACGGAAGACCCCATCGACGATGTCATCAATGTACGTGAAATCGCGCTTCATGTTTCCGTGGTTGTAAACATCGATTGGTTTGTTGGCAAGGATGGCTTGCGTGAATTTCCACGTAGCCATGTCAGGTCGTCCCCACGGACCGTACACGGTAAAAAACCTTAAGCCGGTAGTGGGAAGTCCGAAGAGATGGCTATAGGAATGGGCGAGAAGCTCGTTCGATTTCTTTGTGGCCGCGTAAAGGCTAATCGGGTGATCTACCGGATCATCGGTCGAGAACGGCACCTTCTTGTTTGAACCATAAACCGAACTGGATGAAGCGTATACAAGATGCTTCGGTGGATGGTGGCGGCAAGCCTCAAGGATGTTGACGAAGCCGACGATGTTCGTATCGATGTATGCGCGCGGGTTCTCAAGCGAGTAACGCACGCCTGGTTGAGCGGCAAGATTTACGACGACTTCCGGCTGAAACTCTTTGAATACTTCTTCCAGTGCGGCTGCGTTTTTTATGTCCTCTCCGTGAAGCTTGAAATTCTTGTGAGTAGATAGATCCGCCGCGCGCGCCCGTTTAAGGTCGACAGAATAGTAGTCATTGAAATTGTCGATGCCCTGGACATCGAAGTCACTCTGTAACAATCGGTTTGCGACGGCATGACCGATGAATCCGGCGGCACCGGTGATGAGAACTTTTCTCATCGTCCGTAATCCCGCATGACTTCGGCGATCACGCTCTCGGTGAGATCCAAGATCCGGTCCATCGTGTAGTTGGATTTGATTCGCTCTATTCCTCTTTTGGAAAGTTCCGCTCGATGTGACTTGTCCGTTATGATTCGCATCATGATATCGGCAAGGGCTTTGGCGTCTCGCTTCGGATAGATGTCTGCGCAGCCTGAATCTCCGACGATTTCTCGAATCGCACCGGTGTCGGCGGCGATGAGGGCTGCTCCACAAGCCAGGGATTCAATGTTTGTACGACCAAAGGGCTCTTCCCAAATCGATGCACTGATGAAAGCGTAAGCGTGGCGCATTTCATCAAGGACTTCTTCCCTCTTGAGCATTCCGACGAAATGGACGCGATCGGCAATGCCAGCATCAGACGCTTTCTTCTTGAGATGGGCGATGTAATCCGGCCTGCCATTTCCGGCGATCTTTAGTTGCCACTCTGCGGTTGGATTGCTCTTGCTCATTCGCGTCGCTGCATCCAGGACAATGTCGTAACCCTTTTCTTCGCCAATTCGACTCGCCATAAGAAAAGTGGGCGCTCTTGTTTCCGACAAATCGGAAACGGGGAAATCGATCCCCCGGGAGATGATGTAGGAAAGCGGCGGGTTATAGCCCATGCCCACAAATTCCTTCTTCATGGACTCGCTGAGAAAGGCGATGTGCGAATAGTCTCCATTGAAAACCATTTCTTTTGCGCGACCGGACATGAAGTGCATGGCGATCCGGTGAGCCAGGCGATTCTTCTTCAGGAGCGGACGCAGTTGAAGGTCTTGGGCAATCAGATAGTTGCCAGCGTGCCAGAGGACAGGCATTTTCCTCTCAGCAAATGGATATGCGGTCGCAAGTCCGCAGCCGTGCAACCCGAAGCAGTAGCCCAGATCGAAACTGTTGTCCTTGAGGAAGTCCCGAAGGGCGTCCGCGTTGGCAGCACCGACAGATGTCATATCGGCGACGCGCTTGGCATCTTCAGCGAAACGAGCGAGCCCAGACTTCGTTAGGTTCGGCCACTCACGGTATTCGAAGATCCGATGGACCCAGTCGGGATCAGACTTCACCCCGGCAAAGGTAGGACGGTAATGGCTCGTCGCCACATGGACGTCATAGCCGCGGCCGCGGAGGGCGCCAGCGACTTGAAATGCGCTTAACTCGTAACCACCATCGTAGTCCGGCGGGCATTTATTGCTCAGGACAAGTATGCGCACGAGGTTGGACGCATCTTACCAGCGGGTACCTTGCAAGGCGGGATGGCGGTTAGCGACGCTTCGGGGCGGAAGGTTTCCGTCATCGTTCCAACTTATAACCGCGCGAAGTTCCTGCGCGTTTGCTTACGCAGCGTTTTAGCGCAAAGCTATGCAGATCTCGAGCTGATCGTCATCGACGACGGCTCCACCGACGATACGGCCGCCCTTCTCAACGAACTGGCCCGATCAGACCCCAGGGTCAAGGTGTTTCATCAGAATCGAAAGGGGGCGCAGGTTGCTCGTAACCTAGGGCTGGCGGAATGCAAGGGCGACCTCGTTAGCTTCTTGGACGACGACGACCTGTGGCATCCGAATAAATTGGAGCATCAGGTTTTCGCGCTTCACGCAGAGGTGGATGGGGTGATCTGCCAGACAGTTTGGTTCCGGGAGTGGCCAGGGGATCACAACTTCATCTTTAATTCGTTCGACGACCGCGACTTCCTCGCCAGGTTTCTCCGGCTGGATGTGGTGTGGCAAACGGCGGCTCCCATTTGGCGTAAGAGTTTTCTTTCCCAGGTTGGGAAATGGGATGAGCGGCTGACTAGCGGGCAGGACCTCGACTTTCACACGCGATGCCTTTGTTATCAGCCGAAGCTGAAGGTACTGCCGGAAGTCTTGAATTTCTTTCGGGAGCACGAGGGAGTGCGAATAACGAAGGACCGCAAGGAACAGCATCCCGGGAACACGCTGATCGCGATGCGGAACGCCTATGAGTTGATGAAGGCGCGGGGAATCTTGACGCCAGAGCGCGGAGAGGCTTTGGCGAACACTTTGATGCGTCAGTCGCGAACGCTCGCCTTTTATGGAGAGCGGAAGTTGTGCGACGAGTCGATGCGGATCGCGTTGGACGTACATCCTTCGGCGGCAGTGCGGAAGGCGATTCGGCGTTATCTTTGGCCGATGAATCGGATGATTTTGCAGGCGCGGCGGTTGAAGAGTGCGGCGCGCGCTCTCCGGCGGGCAAGCCAGGTGACCATGCAGAAGCTGGGTCATGAGGAGCCGCGGATCACGTGGTGGCAGACGCAGGGATATACGGACGAGGCGACTATTGCGAGCTGGAAAAGTGATCTGAAAGTGCTTGAAAATTAACTCATTCGGGCTTGCACTGTTACTTTTCGGTACCGAAATTTGTAGACTTATGGTTGCTGTCTCACAGGCGCTGTCGCACTGCGATTGATTGGTGACTGTTTCTTGCCTACATCCCCATCCGGTATCTCTGTCTTCGTATCGGTCCGGCTCTTCTCTGCCGGAGACCCCACTATGCGCGCGGCGATCCAATGTCTAATTGCAAAGGATAAGTCGACGATCGTCGCTTGCCGATCCGATGACGACCTCGTTGCCCGCTTCAGTCAAATGACGTCTGCGGTGATGTTCGCCAAGAACGTGCACACATCCATTCGAAAATCGGCTTCGGCCGGGATGGAAGAGAGCGCTGTTGCTCTAGGCATCGAGTGTGGTGAATATTCGGGAAACGGAAAATGCGCGGCCATGGACCGGGCCATTGAACTAAGTCAGATGGCTCAAAAGGGTCAGAACCTCATGGGTCGTGCAGCTAAAGAGGTGGTTCGGCCGTGCCTGCCACCAGGATTCATGCTTATCCTTTTAGGCCAAGCGCGGCTTGGTCACAGCATTTCAGCCGAGGATGTTTATCAGCTATCCATCAACGGCTTTCCGGACGACTTTCCTCGGCAACCGGAATTGGACGAAGTTCAATCGAACATTGAGCCACCGAAAGATTTTATCGGCCGTGACCGAGAATCGAAAGACGTGCGGCGCCTGCTTATTGACAATAAGGTGGTTTCAATCGTCGGTCCAGGCGGAGTTGGCAAGTCATCACTTGCTCATTGGCTTTCCTTTGATCTGGCCGATGCTTACCGCGACGGTTCGTGGCGAATCGATCTAGCGAGGGTTCCGCGAGGCGGCAATGTCGCGGTGGCGATTGCAGCGGATCTGAAGCTGGCGGGCATCAAAGATCAATCTGCGCTCGATCGCGTTTTGATCGAGTTCAATACGATGGAGGGCCTTGTCTGGCTCGACAACTGCGAGCATTTAATTCAAGAATGCAAGACGCTTCTCCGGCCGGTCGTCGAGGCATGTCCGAACGTCCATTTCCTTCTCACGAGTAGAGAGCCTTTGGAAATGCCGGGGGAGGCGATCTATTATCTTTCTCCCTTCGCAATTCCTAAGCCGGAAGATGACCCCCTCGATTCGGAAGCGGTGCGATTGTTCATTAACCGAGCAAAGCGAGTTTGTCTTGACTTCAAATTCTCAGCCGCTTCCTTAGCCGTGATTGCGGAAATTTGCCGCGACGTGAACGGCCTACCTCTTGCTATTGAATTGGCGGCCGCTCAGGCGGCTGACCAACCTGTCGAAGAGATCCATCTGAGGTTGGGTGTAGCTTTAAATACACCCCAACCCGGACTTCCCTCGCGACATCGAACTCTTAGCATTGCCCTCGGATGGAGTTACTCACTGCTAAACGCCAAGGAGCAGAAGTTCTTCCGTAACCTCGGAGTTGTCGTCGGCCCCATAAACGAAGACCTCGCGGGGGCAATTGGAGCCGGAGGCAGCAAGGCAGATTCCTCCAAGTTGTTAGATCGGCTCGTGTCAGCTTCCCTTCTGCAAGTTACAAATAGCAGAGGTTTAAAGTTCTATCAACTGCTGGAACCTGTTCGTCAATTTGCGCAGGAGCAACTTGAGAGAAACAACGAGCTACTGAAAGCAAAGGAGCGATTTGCGAAGGCTTGTTTGGACTGGCTCCTTCATCTTCAAAATGAGAAGCTGCTGCCGAATCGTTGGTTGGCGATTGTTCGGAGAGATGCACCCAACCTAATTGCGGCACTCGAACTCAACCTCACCGAGGTGAAGAGTGGGAGGGATGCGCTTAGCTTCTGTGTTCTCTTGTTCGATCTTTGGATTCTTGACGGGCCTTATGACAGGGGCTATGAATACTTCGAGCGAGCACTAGCTATTGGTAAGTCCACGCCCCTTGCCAACACTGCCGACATCGTTATGTGGAGCGGGTCCCTCGCGGGATACGCGGGCAAGTACGAGAAGAGTTTGGCCGCCTTCGAGAAAGCGATTCGGATGCATCACGCTGTAGGTAACAAGGAACGAGAATGCATTGCATTGCTGAACATGGCAATTCACTTGCGCAATGCTGGAGATATCGAACGAGCCCTTGCTGCCACAGAGGCGTACCTTTCCTTTGAAATTCCGAATGATCCGGACCGTGCGAGCAAACTTGGAAACTACGCATGGATTCTCGCGGAAATGAATCAGTTCGATCGCGCACGCGATCTCCTTGCGGAGGCCATGGAGGCAAACAAGGAGATCATGGATGATTGGACTCAGGCTTGCCTCTACGCACAAATGTGCCAGCTCGCACTCATGTCGAACAACACGGCTGCGGCAGAGCAGTTCTTGTCCCTAGCATTGGAGGCCTATAAGAAATGCGGCAACGCTCAGGGCCTGATAGGAACAATTGAAGTTGCCGGTCTCATCGCATTGCGGGTTGGTGATCTTGAGCGGGCGGCGCGGCTGTTGGGAGGAGCGGAACGACAGTTTGTTGCGGCCGGTGTTGGACGTCCTCCAGTCGATCAGGAGCGCGTCAACCACGCGATCGAGGCAATAGTCGAATCGCTCGGCGAGGAAGAGGCGAGGGCGCTATTTCTTATGGGTGCATTGATGTCACTAGACGATTCATATGACTATGCACGCGCCGGATGTCTTTAGCACAGCCGTATTGTCTTTACGATTTTGAACCTTTGAGTAGGGTCACAACGTACAGTTGTGATGAGTACTATCAAATCTTTGCTGCTCGCTTTGCTCGCAGCTTCTTCTTTCGTTACCACGGAAACTCGTACCCCTTCTCAACAGGGCGCCCGTCCAGTTAAGCTCATCGGTCCAGAAATCATTGTGACCAGCTCACAGAAGAGTACGAGGATCGAATCGACAAAAGAGGGTACTTACCTATATGAGGTAGATCTCGCTGCACCCGCGCTCAGCGATACAACTATTCGCATCGATGACATCACCAATTCAGCGCAGCCAACAGAGATCAGCTTGGTCGTGCCTGCGGGACAGGTCGCCGGATATTTTGAAGTTGAAGCGGTCCTTCCTGGAGATGACATCCTCATTGCTAGCAACGCCAACGGAGCTGCGTCTCTTGAAGTGACGGTCCTCTGATCGGTCTTGTCACCGCCTCTTGGCCCTGGCTCACAAGAGCGGGGCCAGGAGCCTCTATTCGATTTGCGAACAGACCCTGATCGGGCACTTAGGCTCATGACCTAGTCATTTTCAGAATTGTTGAAACCTTTTAGTACCTACTGTGCGTTCAGTACCAATGAGTACTTTAAAGGCAATGATGCTTGCTTCGCTGGCAGCATCTTCTTTCGGATTAGCGCAACCACATCGCCAAGTCGGCGCCCGACCCATAAAGCTCACTGGCCCGTCCTACATCACTTCGATGAGGCCGAGTTGGACGATGCCTTCGAAACCAATGCCCAACTACACGTACAAGGTGACGATGGACCAGACGTCGACGGTTGATCAAGTCATCACCATTACCGAATCGGCGCACATCTTTCAGCACCCTCAGACTGTGGTTGTTGCAGCTGGAACGCTCGAGAAGGGTTTCCAAATGACGCCGATCGACTACGGTACGACGACCCTCACGGCGAGCAATGGCAGCGGTTCGGTGTCCATGGACATCACCGTCGAACCTTGATCGCTGACATTGACCCG
>Ga0070666_10002649_pt1 | contig 10799 bp, 7 predicted proteins | sample KBSS23metaG_FD_64677 | JGI IMG/M metagenome (GOLD analysis project Ga0070666, IMG submission 64677) | Switchgrass rhizosphere microbial communities from Kellogg Biological Station, Michigan, USA - KBS S2-3 metaG | ecosystem: Host-associated > Plants > Roots > Rhizosphere > Soil ... | reverse complement strand
GGTACGAGCGCGTCTCATCGGGCGCGACGCGCCCGTACAATCGCAGCGGTTCAGAGCTGGCGATCCGTTCGACGGCGCGGACCTGCACGCCGGCAAGCGCCTGCCGATCCGCGCTGATGGCAACGGTGCCCGCGACCGCGCGCGCGACCGCGCTGCCCGGGCTGCCGCCGTCCTCATAGATAGGCGCCAGCGCCATGCCGCAGTCGGGCGCGATCCCCGGCGTGTCGGAACGGTAGCCGGGATGCATCGGATCGACGTAGTACAGAATCCGCCGGCCGCGCAGCGCCGCCGCGCTCACCGCCGCGTCGCGGTTATATCGCACGCCGGCCAGGAAGCCGGCGGCAACCGCGGCGAGCAGCACGACGGTGATCGCGGCCCGCTTGATCACGGCTCCAGCAGCGACCAGCCGAACATCATCGAGTGGTCTTCATGCGCGAGGTTGTGGCAGTGCGCGACGTAGCAGCCGTCGAAGGTTCTGAAGTTGCGGACGAGCGTGACCTCCTCGCTGCCGTCGAGCACGACGACATCTTCCTTCCCGATGTCGTCGAACTCGGTGCCGGTGACGACTGCGGGCGGCCGCGGCGGAAGGCCGACTGGTATGCCGTTGCGCGAAATGATCCGGTGCTCCTCCTGATGGATGTGCATCGGGTGCCCCCATCCGCCGCCGCTCTTGATCGTCCACACCTCGGGCCTGCCCTGGATCGGCAGCGCCAGCGGCTTGCCGAGCCGGAACGGAAAATCGTTGATCAGCCATTCGATCTCGCCGCCGGCCGATCCGCCGCGCTGCAAGTCGAAGGTGCGATGCGGCAGGCTGTCGAGCACCGACTTGTCCGGCAGGCCGTTGAGCGGCCCGCTGTTGAGGATGCGTGGCAACGGCAGAAGATTGGTCGGCATCACGCTGTTGTCGGGAGCGTCGTCGCCGATCACGAACTTCAGCATCGGAACCTTGTAGCTCGGATCGGTGCTGTCCGGTTTGCGCCCGTCCTCCATCGCGAGCGTGTTCGTCAGGTAGATCGCATCGCCCTTGGTCGTCGGCGTGCCGTCCATGTACCGCGTGAAGTCGACGACGAACTCGCGGCGTTTCGCCGGCCATAGCCTGAACGAGTTGCGGAGAATCGCATACGGCAGCAGGCCGCCTTCGCTGGCAATCTGCGTGAGGCGCATGCACTGCTCACCGTCAGGGATCAACCACTGGCCATCGGTTCCGGGCGCCGCTTGCGGACGGCCGGTCGAGCTCATCAAACTCAACTCGTAGACGCGCGAGATCGACGCATCGAGGAATCGCAGGCGGTATTTCCGACGCTTCACTACGAGGACCGGATACGCCTTGCCGTTGACCGTGAACAGGTCGCCGACGAAGCCGTGGTTCGGGAAGTGACGGAAGAACGTCTTGCCCCAGTTCATCGCCTCGACCTGGCCGAAGCCGTTGTGGCAATCCTGGTGCGGCGTCACGCCGTCGTCGAGGCGGCAGTCGAAGAGCGCCAGCGGGATGTCGTAGTCGAGGTCGAAGCTGCCGTCACCGTTGTCGCGGCGGACACCTGGCAGTCGAGCGCCCTTCGTCTCGTCGCCGCAATCGAAATCGGGATCGCAGATCGGCATCAAACCGACCATGCCCTTGTAGACGTTGGCGCCGGTGTGCCCTTCGAAGTGATCGTGGAACCACCAGAAGCATTGCTTCTCCGCCGGGTCCGGCTTTCCAGTCAGCGGATCCTTTGGCGGCATGTTCAGGTAGAGGTTGTCGACCCACTCCTTCGGCAGGAACCCGGCCGGGCGATGATGCGGGTTGCCGTCGCTCTCGGGGGCGGTGTGTGCGTTGTGCAGATGCGTCAGGAATCCCAGTTGGGGCGATCCGAAATCGCCGCGGGAGAGATACTTCGGATTGTCATCGAGGTGGTTTTCGAACCGCACGAGTACAGGCCGGTTGTATTCGGCGCGGATCATCGGCCCCGGGAACGTTGCCCGTCCACCCTCACCGATCGCCTTGCCGGTTCCGTTGAAGCCGTAAATCGTGCTCATCGGCAACGTGCGCGGTCCGGCGATGCCGTCCGGCGGAATGACTGGCCGTCCGGCGGCATCGATCGGCTGCACCTTGCCGGAACTGAACGCGTGTTCGTCGACGTCGAGACGGATCCGATAGATGATCGGGTCGGGCAGGTTGAACGCTGACGGCCAGAACTGGTGCGTGCTGAAGACCGTGCCGTCCGACGCCTGCTGGCCCAGGCCGGGCCCCGGGCGGCGCGACCACCTGTTCACCTCCGTCAACGGCACTGGCCGCAACGCGGTCGGAATCGGCAGTTCCTCGGTGAACGGGTACAACACGAACGGGCTGGTCGGAAAGGCCTCGATCGCATCGGCGCCCTGACACGGCGGTTCGATCTCTCCGGGTGGGCAGAACGGTCCGACGCGGCTCTGTGCGAAGGCGAGCGACGAGCGCAGCAGGCCGGACGACCCGACGAGCGCCGCACTGCCCCACTTCAGAAGATCGCGTCGATTGATCAGCAGACGATTCGTCGGCGCCATTCAGCGCTCCTTCATCCATGCGGCGTGCGTCGGAACACGCCGACAAAAGGCCAGGCGCGTATCGGGGCCTCTACGCGCAAGGGGGCCTCTCAGGATCGGTTGGCGCGGGAACGCGGCGTCAGCGAGAGTCGGTGCCGACGAGATCGTTCACGACCTTACAGCGGCCGCATTTGATCTCGATGCGCTTGCCAGGGCGCAGCGCGAACTCCTCGATTTTCTCGAGGAGCCGGCCGCAACCGCGGCAGCGGACCTCGATCCATTGAACGTCCGGCGGTTGATCCGACAGTGTGGAACGTACAGACACGAGCATTGAAGCCCCCCAAGTGCGACACCACCCGGAGCTTGAGCGGTCAGGAACGACGGTAATGTGCGGCGAACCGACATTGATGTCAAGCGCAATTTGTAAGGGCGCCATTAAAAAACATCACGGTCGCACATCGGGGCCTATAGCGACCATCGGGTCGGCGCGATCGTGGTCAACGTGCGACATTTTGCTTGACCGCTACTATTCGCGTGAGTAGCCTGCGCGGCGCCGCGCATCCGGCAACCGCCGGAACGGCGCGGCGGAGGTACCTATGGACACGAGCCGGATCCGTCGCCCGCCCTATCGGCGCCTGGCCTTTGCGATCGCGGTGACCGCAGCGATCGCGACCGCGTGGGTTGCTCATCGCACCTCGCGCTCGACGCCCACATCATCGACACCGCCCGCCGCCTTCGACGCGGAGATGAAACGCGCCGGCGAGAACAAGCGCGCGGCCATCGGCGCCAACGAGACCCGCCGGGCCGACTACACGGCGGAAGTCGAAGCCTATTTGCGGCGTGCGTATCCCGAGCGTGAGGTGCCCGGCGAAGCGACGCTCGCCGCCCTCAGCGGGTGGACCGCGATCAATGCCAGCGCGCACTCGACTGGCAACTGGCAGCTGATCGGCCCGAGCAAGGCGACCTATCCGGCGGTGCTCAACCCGTTCCTGTTCGACGGCGCGCCGTACGTAGCGAGCGGCCGCATCACGGCGATGGCCATCGGCCCGACCTGCAGGGCGGGAGCGTGTCCGTTGTTCGTCGCCGCCGCCGGCGGAGGTGTGTGGAAAACGAAGGACGCGCTCGCCGGCAATCAGGGCTGGCAGTTTGTGTCGAACAGCTTCGGCACCAACGCCATCGGCTCGCTGCTGATGGATCGCCGCGATCCGTCAGGCAACACGCTGTATGCCGGTACGGGTGAACCGAACGCGTCGGGCGATTCGGAAGCCGGCGTCGGCATCTACAAAACGACCGATGGTGGTCAGACGTGGACGCTCGTTCCCGGCAGCGACATCTTCTTCCAGCGCGCCATCGGACAGATGGCCCTGGACAATGCCGGCAATCTGCTCGTGCCGCTCGCGAGCGGCGTGCGCGGCATCAGCGCGGTGACGAGCGGCGCCCTCTCCAGCGGATCGACGACGCATCCGCTCGTGACGCGCGGCCTGTGGCGTCAGACCGGCGCAACGTTTACGCTCATCTGGCCCGCTCCCAATCCGACGCGCGGCGCGACCACGGTCAAGGTCGATCCGACGCACGCCGGCGTGATCTACGTCAACGCGTTCCAGCAGGGGATCTGGCGATCGACGGACAACGGCGCGACCTTCGCGCAAATTTTCACGCCGAAGGATCCCACGGTCGCGGCTTCAGCGCTCGATCGCAGCGAGTTCGACCTTACCACGCTACCCAGTGGAGCGACTCGGATGTACGTGGGCGAGGGACAGGGCGGCGGTAACGGTCCGCCGCCTCACCACTCAGACTTCTGGCGAAGCGACGACGCGAACACCGCGGCGACGTTCGCGTCGTTCGGCGGCGCGCAGGTCGATGACTACTGCGACGGCCAGTGCTGGTACGACAACGTCGTCTACACGCCGGCTGGCGCGCCGGACGTCGTCTACCTCGGCGGGTCGTTCGCCTACGGGCAGCTGCACGGACGGTCGAACGGCCGCGCCTGGCTGCTGTCGACCGACGCCGGCGCGACATGGAGCGACCTGACGCAGGACGGCGACCCGAATCGCGCCGAGACGATCCACCCCGACCAGCACGCGGTCGTCACGGTGCCGGGCAGACCGTTGCAGTTCATCACCGGTTCGGACGGCGGCGTGGTCCGTTCCGACGGTAAGTTCGCCGACGTGTCGGCAAAGTGCGATACGCGCGGGCTGAGCGCGGCCGGCACGGCGTTCTGCAAGAGCCTGCTGAACAGAGTCCCCAATCAGCTGGTCAACATGAACAACGGGTTGTCGACGCTGCAGTTCCAGAGTCTGTCGGTGAGCGCGCAGCGTCCGCAGAACCTGCTCCAGGGCGGCACGCAGGACAACGGCACGTTCCAGTACAACGGATCGTCAGTCGTGTGGCCGCAGGAGATCTATGGTGACGGCGGCCTCTCTGGGTTCAACGTCGCCAACGACGCGCTGCGCTTCAATACGTTCACCGGTCAGGCGAACGACGCGAACTTCCGCGACGGCGATCCGACGAAATGGGTGATCATCTCGGCGCCGATTCTCACCAGTCCGGAGAGTGCGTTCTTCTACCCGCCGATCATCGCCGACCCGCACGCCGGGATGGCGGGATCGATTTTCCAGGGCTCAGCCTCGGTCTGGCGGACGCAGGACTGGGGCGGCAATCCGGCATTCCTGGAAGCCAACTGCCCCGAGTTCACGGCCTCGGCGGTCAAGCCGGGCTGCGGCGACTTCGTCATCATCGGCAACGGCGTGCCGTCGACGCAGCTCGTCTCGCCAGCATGGGGAACGCGCGCTACCGGCGCCGTCGCGTGGCTGACGCGCGCGCCGCAGAACACCGGCACGATGTGGGCCGCAACCAACACCGGACGCGTGTTCATCACCGACAATGCCAACGATGCCGCCGCGTCGGTGGTGTGGAACCGGGTCGACGCCGGTACGAACGATCCGAGCCGCGACATCACCGCGATCGCCGTCGATCCGGCGAACGCGCATCACGCCTGGATCTCATATAGCGGATACAACGTGAATACGCCGTCCACTCCCGGACACGTCTTCGAGGTGATGTGGAGCGGCGCCGGGACGGCGACCTGGGTCGACCGCAGCTTCAACCTGCCCGACTTTCCCATCACGGCCGTCGTCCGCGACGATGTGCGCGGGGATCTCTACGCCGCATCGGACTTCGGTGTAATGGTGCTGCCGCTCGGCGCGAGCGCATGGAGCGTCGCCGGCGGCGGACTGCCGATGGTCGAGGTCGCGGGGTTGACGATCGTCCCGAGTCAACGCGTCCTCTACGCAGCGACGCACGGCCGAAGCGCCTGGTCGCTGGCGCTGCCGTAGTCCTGTCGATCGCAGGGCGGAGTGACACGCGATCACTCCGCCCCACTCTTCTCACCTTCGAGCGCGCCTGCCCCGGTCACGCTGAGCGTTGACGCGCAGCTTACGCACCGCTGCGTACGGATCCGCAACAGCTCGACTGTGCAAACACGAGCGTTCCGGCGGCGACGGAATTTGCGGACAAGTGGCGCCGACACCACTCGAATCGGCGACACGCGTCCGATCGTCTTGCGGGTAGAAGACTGACTCGCCGACGTGTTGTCGCCACAACCTGTCGGAGACTAATGAGACTACCAACTCTTTATGCAGCCGTGCTGCTCCTGATCGCCGCCATCGCCAATGCCCAGACAACCGTCACGGTGAACACGGCGCCCGCAGCCGCAGGCATCACGATCCGCGGCGGCACCTATGCCGGAGTCAACTTCGACGGCGGTCTGCTCGCCACCAAGGCGTCGCCCGATCCCACCTACGTTCGCCATGTCCTGCTCGATTTCGACACCGACACCACGATTCCCGCCGGCACGACGGTGGAGTCGGCGACGCTGACGCTGACGGTGCACTCCGGGGGAGCGAGCGCGTCTCGCCGCGTCGGCATCTATCCGGTGACACGCCGCTTCGTGGCGGGTGAGGCGACGTGGGATATTGCCGCGAACAACTCGCCGTGGACGACGCCTGGCGGCGACTTCGGCCCGCTCGCGACGACCGGCAACGTCCCGAACACCGACGGCGCGAAGGCCGCGTTCAACGTCACCGCGCTTGTTCACGCGGCGGTCTCCTCGTCCAGCTCGCGCCGGACGCGGCTGGCAGTGGTGGACGTCGACTCGATGGACACCGCTCACGGCGGCTATCGCGATTACTACTCGGCCGCCGCCCGCACCGCGTCGGCCCGTCCGGTGCTCGTCGTCACGCTCCGCGCGGCAACGCGCACATCGCTGCCGAATTTTTCACACGTGTTCGTGATTCTCTTCGAGAACCACGAGTACACCGAGGTGATCGGCAGCGCGGCGGCACCGTACTTCAATACGCTCGCCCGTAACTACGGCCTCGGCACCAGCTACGACGGCCTCATTCATCCGAGCTTGCCGAACTATATGGCGCTGACCGGTGGAAAGAAGGTGTTCACGACCGACTGCGCCGGCTGCACGACGGCCGCGGCAAGCATTGCCGATCAGGTGGAGCAATCGGGTCGCACGTGGCGCGCCTACATGGAGAAGATGCCGGCGCCGTGCACGACGACCGACTCTGGCACCTACGCGCAGAAGCACAACCCGTTCGTGCACTACAGCGTCATCGTGAACGACGCGCAGCGGTGTCAGTCGCATGTGATCCCGAAGACGCCGCTCGTCACGCATCTGTCCACGGGCGATGTCGCGAACTACACCTGGATCACCCCGGATCTCTGCAACGACATGCACGATTGCGCGGTGAGCGTCGGCGACACGTGGTTGAAGAAATACGTGACGGCAATTCTCGCCTCGCCGGCGTGGGACGCGAACTCGGTGATCTTCATCACGTTCGACGAGGGCACCTCCACCACCGGCGGCGGCGGGCGGATTCCGCTCATCGTGGTGTCGCCGCGGACGCGGGCAGGCACCAGCGTGTCGGCGCCGTACAACCACTACAACCTCCTCGCGACCATTGAAGAAGCGTGGCGCCTGCCGCGACTGGGACACGCTGAGGGCGCCGCAGTGATGAGCGAATTCTTCAACAAGTAGCGCAGACTCCGGACGCGCCGCGCAGTCTCTTCTCGCACGGGCGAGTGCGCCCCGAGAAGCTGCGCGGCCTCGCAATCGCCGGCGTCTTCACGATTACTCCGCAGCCGCCCGTATAATCCGTGGCCATGACCGAGACACGCAGGGGCACCGGCCAGACGGCGCTGGTCACCGGAGCGTCGGCCGGCATCGGAGTGGATCTCGCGGAGTGCTTTGCCAGCGACGGCTACGACCTCGTGCTCGCCGCGCGGACTGAGAGCGCGCTGCGCCAGGTCGCCGATCGTCTGGCGGCGGCGTACCACATCACGGCGACGCCGATCGTCGCCGACCTGCAGTCAATCGGCGGCGGCACACGGCTCGCCGCCGAGATCGCGGCGCGCGGCCTGTCGGTCGACGTCGTCGTCAACAACGCCGGCTACGGCGTCGCCGGCGCGTTCGACCAGTCCGAGGCGGCGGCGCAACTCGGGATGATCGACCTGAACGATCGCGCGCTCGTCGAGCTGACGCATATCTACTGGCCGCGCATGCTGGCGAACCGGCGCGGCGGCGTGTTGAACGTCGCGTCGACCGCGGCGTTTCAGCCCGGGCCGCTGATGGCCATTTACTACGCGTCGAAGGCGTTCGTGCTGTCGTTCTCGGAAGCGCTCTGGGAAGAGGCTCGCGGCACCGGCGTGAAGGTCAGCTGCCTCTGCCCGGGGCCCACCGTCAGCAAGTTCCGCGAGCGAGCCGGCACGGGCAAGGTGCGCCTGAGCAAAGCCGGCACGCCGATGCCGTCGATGCCGGTGGCGCGCCTGGGCTATGAGGCCTGGCAGGCGAACCGGCGCGTCATCGTCACCGGCGCGCGCAATCGCGTGATGGCCTCGCTCGTCGCGTTCATGCCGCGGACGACGGTGCTGCGCCTCGTGCGCAATTTGCAGTCGCCGCTCTGAGCCAGTCGAAACCGTGTGTCATTCGACCCGCGTCAACCTGAGCGTGAACGGGTTCGCGAACGGGCCATTCTGGTTTCGATCCTGGGTCAACGACAGCGAGTCCCCCTCCAGTTTGTACGAGTAGGTGATGAACACCCCCGGACCCATCACCGCCGGGTTCTTCGACGCGATCGGCCGCATCGTGATCAACGAGCCGGATGTCAGCTCGTAGGTCCCGGCTTCGCTCACGAACGGTCCCCACACGGCACGCAACTCGTCGGCGCTCGCCTTGGCGACGTCCGCCAGGATCGGTCGCGGCTTATCCGCCTGGACCTCGACCCGGCTGTAGTGGCGAGCGGTGATGATCGTCAGGTTGGGCCGTTCGCCGAATGCGATCGTGCGAGCGCCCGGCCCCGTTGTCGTCGCGTCGACGATCCGCCACACGCCCTGAATCGACGTTCGTGTCGACTGCGCGGCTGTCACGTGGCTGGCGAGCAGCGCGACGCTGGCCGCTCCGAACAACCATCTTTTCACGGTGCGCCTCCTGCGGCAGAGTTTCGCACATGAATTCTCCGTCGCCGTCGCTACCGGGCGGTCTCGGTGTGCTCGCAGGGCGCTCCGGTCAGCGTCGAGACGACGATGAGCGGATTCTTTCCGGCACGCTCGAACGCGTGACCGGTGCCGCTGGTCACGAGCACGAGCGATCCGGGCCGGACCGGAGTCGGCGTCTCGCCGATGCGAACGGTTCCCTCTCCGGCGACGACGTAAAGGATTTCGTCGCCGCTTTCGTGAACGTGCTCCGCGACGCCTTCCCGCATTTGCAGCAGGCGGACCGTCTCCAGGGGGTTGCAGGCGAGGATCGATTCCTTGAGAGGTTCGCGACCGATGAGGTTGTGATCGAGATACTCGACAATCGACATCGCCACGGGTCGAGCACCGGGAGCAACCACCGCGGGCGCCGCCGGCTCCGGAGCGGGTTGAGGAGGCGGCGGCGGAGCGGGGTTCAACACGACGTCGATCTGGCCGTACGCCCCGCCGCGAACCGTGAACTCCCGCTCGAGCGTGATGAATCCCTCACGCTCGCAGCGCAGCCGGTACGTGCCGTCCTTCAGGTCCGGAATCACTACCGTCCCTGCGCCGCCGGTGACGAACTCTCCCGTCGCGTCGCCGGTCAGGGCGAGACGAACGTCGTTCAGGCTCGCTCCGTCGTGATCCTTCACCGCGATGCGCACCGAAGCGGTGCGCGGAGCGGCGACGGCCGGCTTCCGCGTGGCTGCTCGTGCCGGCTGCTGGGCAGCTTCATTCGGCACCGTCCAGACAACGGCGATAGCCACCCCGACCATAAACGCTCTGATCATGCTGATGCCAGTCATGCGTGACTGATTACGCAAACTCCGTGCGGAGTGAGAAGCCGTGAGTCTCTGACAGATCAGCCACATTCAACGCGCGCAGCGTCACCCGGCCAACACAACGGCATGTAGCGGTAATGCATAGCTGCGCCATCGGTGCCGACATCAGGACGGCGACGCCATCGCCCATCGCCCATCGAAGGTTTAAGCTGAGGCGTGCGCGTCACCCGCCGATCGTTCCTCGCCGCCGCCGGCGCAGCCGCGGCAACGCCGCGATTGTCCGGGGCACAGGCGGCGCCGCCCATTCCAATCATCGACACGCACATCCATCTCTTCGACCCCACGCGCCCGCAAGGCGCGCCGTACAGCGGTCCGCGGCCGGCGCCGGGCCAGACGCCGATCCCGGCATATCCGGATCGGTATCGCCGACTTGCCGTCCCGCTCGGCGTCGTCGGCGCGATCAAGGTCGAGGCGAGCCCCTGGATCGAGGACAACCTGTGGGTGCTCGAGGTCGCGCAGCGGGATCCGATCATGGTCGGCGTGGTCGGCAACCTCGAGCCCGACAAGCCGGAATTTGGCGAATATCTCGACCGCTATCACAAGAACCCGCTGTTCCGCGGCATTCGCTACGGGAACATCTGGGGACGCGACATCGCCAGGCAATCGACGAACCCGTCGTTCATCGACGGGCTGAAGCGGCTGGCCGACGCGGATCTCGTCCTGGACACGACCAACCCGCGCGTCTCGCTGCTCGAAGCGGCGCTGCGAATCAGCGACGCGGTCCCCACGCTGCGAATCGTGCTCGATCATCTGCCGTCGCTCGATCCCGATGCCGCGGAACAGGCGCGCTACGACGCCGCGCTGCGCGAGCTGCGCGCGCGGCGTCAGGTGTTCGTGAAGCTCTCCGAAATCATCCACCGTGTGAACGATCAGGTGTCGACTGATCTCGCCACGTATCGAGCGCGGCTCGATCTGCTGATGGACGTGTTCGGCGAGGAC
>Ga0070666_10002645_pt1 | contig 10807 bp, 8 predicted proteins | sample KBSS23metaG_FD_64677 | JGI IMG/M metagenome (GOLD analysis project Ga0070666, IMG submission 64677) | Switchgrass rhizosphere microbial communities from Kellogg Biological Station, Michigan, USA - KBS S2-3 metaG | ecosystem: Host-associated > Plants > Roots > Rhizosphere > Soil ... | reverse complement strand
GTCCATCGCGCCGCCCGCGGCAAGGGCGTCGGCGAGGCTCTGATGACCGCCGCCGAGAAGGTCGCGCGCCGCGAGGGCCGCCGCCTGCTCACGCTCGACACGGTTACCGAAAGCAATGGCTGGCGCCTCTACAAGCGACTGGGCTGGACCGAGGCTGGCATCATTCCCGACTACGCGCTGTTCCCCGATGGCATTTATTGCGACACGACGATTTTCTGGAAGAGGGTCTGACCATGCATGAAGAGCGCAACGCCGACCAAAAGAAGTTCTGGGACGGTCCCACCGGCCAGAAATGGGTCGAGCATCAGGCCGACATGGACCGCAACCTCACGGACGCCAATGCCGGCGTCCTGCGCCTCGCCGCCGCGAAGCCGGGTGAGCGCGTGCTCGACATCGGCTGCGGCGCCGGCCAGACGAGCTATCTGCTCGCCGCGGCGGTCGGCCCCGGCGGCCATGTCACGGGCGTGGACATCTCGTCGCCGCTGCTGGGCGCGGCGCGCAGCCATGCCCCGAAGAATGCCGAGTTCATCCACGCCGACGCGGCGTTCCATTCCTTCAAGCCGGAATACGACCTGATCTTCTCGCGCTTCGGCGTGATGTTCTTCGACGATCCGGCGGAAGCCTTCACGAACATTCACAAGGCGGCGAAACCGGGTGCACGTCTCGCTTTCGTCTGCTGGCGTCCGGTGCCGGAGAACCAGTGGGTCATCGCGCCGGCCATGGCGGCGCAGCCATTCCTGCCGCCGTCCCCGCCGCCCGATCCGCTGGCACCAGGCCCGTTCGCCTTCGCCGATCCGAAGCGCGTCGAAGCGATCCTGACCAAGGCTGGATTCAAGAACTTGAAGATCGAGAAGCTCGACGGCCACATGCACCTCGGCAACTCGGCCGCCGAAGCGGCGTACCAGATGACCCAGATCGGCCCGCTGTCGCGTGCGCTGAACGAGGTCGAGGACGAAGCGGTGAAAGAGAAAGTCCGCGCCGCCGTGACGGCCGCGTTCGAGGGCATGAAGAAGGACGGAGAAGTCGCCCCCGTCATCGCCTGCTGGCTGGTGAGCGCGTCCGCCTGAGCTAGACGCCGGGAATGGCGCGGCGAGGCGTATCGACCACGATCGCCTTGCCGTCCATCAGCGCGAGCACGGCGTGCGTAACGTTCGGCGGCACGACACCGACGTAGCCGGGGCCGGCGACGACGGTCTCGCCGCCGATGGTGATCTGAAGCTCGCCTTCGAGCACGTTCCAGACTTCTTCTTCGGGATGGCTGTGGGCGTGGATATCCGCGCCCTTCTTGAATTCGTAGTGCCCGAACGTCATCGCGCCGGAATCGAAGAAGCGGCCGAGCCAGCCCGGGCGGCGCTCGACGATCTTCAGCGTGGATGTGTCGATAAAGCTCACGGCCTTGAGCCTAGCACAGGTCAGTCGGTCTTGGGCGGGGTCTCGCCCAGCACGCTGGTGCGCATCCAGCCCTCCTGCGTGCCGTCATTCACCTTGCTCCATACGCCGGCGACCGCCAGCAGCGTGACCTTCGCGCCCTTCAGCTCATGCGCGATGGCCGGCGAGGATGCCGAAGGTTTGGCGCGCAGGACGGAATTCGCCCGCCGCACATAGCGCATGCCCGACGCCGGCACGGCGGAAGCGATCACGGCATCGGCCGTCGTTGCGCCGCTGTGTGTGGCAGGCGCAGGCGTCGCACCGTCCGCGGTCGAGCGCGTCACGGCCGGCGTGGATGCGCCGAACCAGCGCTCGATCTTGTCGATATTCTTGAACGCGAACAGGCCCAGTCCGGCCACGACGGTCACGATCCCGATCCATGTGCCGGGCGAACCCATCCGTTGCCGGTACGACAAGCCAGTGCCGGGAATGCCGGCATTGGTTGTCACGCCGTGCTTGCCGATGTTGACGTCCGCGCCCTTGGGTCCAACGCTGGTCGAGATCCCGCCCTTGCCGATGTTGATCCGCACACCGGGAAAGATCGTTATCCGTCGCTGAAACCGCCACGGCATCGGTCACACGTCCAGTGAGGCGTTCAGGGCGTTGTCCTGGATGAATTCGCGCCGCGGCTCCACGACTTCGCCCATCAGCTTGTCGAACAGGACGTCGGCCTCGTCGGCGTGCTCGACCTTGACGCGCAGGAGCGAGCGCGCGTTCGTGTCCAGGGTGGTCTCCCACAGCTGTTCCGGGTTCATCTCGCCCAGCCCCTTGTAGCGCTGGAGCGTCATACCCTTCTTGCCCCATTCCAGCACCATGTTCAGCAGCTCGCTGGGTGCATGCACGGTCAGGGTCTCGTCCTTGCGCCGGATAGTGCCGGGCTTGAGGTAGGCCAGCTGCAGGTCGGCAGCCATGCGATCCAGCTTGCGGGCGTCGGCGCTGTCAATCAGGTGGCCGTCGATCGCCACCGTCTCACGCACGTCGCGCACCTCGCGCCAGAATTTGAGGCCGCCGTCGGCGGTCGGTTCGCCGTGCCAGCCGCGTTCGAATTCCTCCGACAACGTGTCCAGTCGCTGGGCGATGTAGGACGCCGCCTCGGCGGCCTTTTCCTTGTCGGCCAGAATCTCGGGATTGAGGGCGCCCGCGATCGCCGCCTGCTCCAGAACGAAGCGCGGATAATGCGGTGGGAAGCCGCTCAAGGCCGCAACGGCCGTGCGGGCCTTCGCGACCAGCGCGTCGAAATCCGAACCGGTCATCATCTCGCCGGTGTGGGCGGTGAAGCTCGTGCCTTCGCTGCCTTCGCTGATGATGTGGTTGTCGAACTCGGCCTGGTCCTTCAGGTAACGCTCCGACTTGCCGCGCGTCGCCTTGTAGAGCGGCGGCTGGGCAATGTAGACGTGGCCGCGGTCGATCAGTTCCGGCATCTGGCGATACAGGAACGTCAGCAGCAGCGTTCGGATATGCGCGCCGTCGACGTCCGCATCGGTCATGATGATGATCTTGTGATAACGCAGCTTGTCGGCGTTGAACTCCTCGCGCCCAATGCCCGTGCCCAGAGCGGTGATCAGCGACACGATGGACTCGCTTGTCAGCATGCGGTCGAAGCGTACGCGCTCGATGTTCAGGATCTTGCCGCGTAGAGGTAGCACGGCCTGGTTTTCGCGGTTGCGCGCCTGCTTGGCGCTGCCGCCGGCGCTGTCACCCTCGACGATGAAGATTTCGCACTTGGACGGGTCGCGCTCCTGGCAGTCTGCCAGCTTGCCGGGCAGCGACGCGCCGTCCAGCACACCCTTGCGCCGCGTGAGCTCGCGCGCCTTGCGCGCCGCTTCGCGTGCCAAAGCGGCTTCCATGACCTTGCCGACGACCTGCTTGGCCTCGGCCGGATGCTGTTCGAGCCAACCGCCGAGCTGGTCGATCACCACGCTCTCGACCACCGGACGCACTTCCGACGAGACGAGCTTCTCCTTCGTCTGCGACGAGAATTTCGGGTCCGGCACTTTCACCGATAGCACGCAGGTGAGGCCTTCGCGGCAATCATCACCGGTCAGCGAGACCTTGTCCGCTTTTTTCGAACCAGCCATCTCGTCGGCGTACTTCGTCACCACGCGCGTCAGCGCCGCGCGGAAGCCCGCCAGATGCGTGCCGCCATCCTTCTGGGGGATGTTGTTGGTGAAGCACAGCATGCTCTCGTGGTAACTGTCGTTCCAGGTCAGTGCGACCTCGACGGTCATCCCATCCTTCTGGGACACGATCATCACGGGCTGGCCGATCAGCGACGTCTTGGAACGGTCGAGATATTGCACGAACGCCTTCAGGCCGCCCTCGTAGTGCAGCACGGTTTCCTTTGGCTCCACGCCGCGCTTGTCGGTCAGGATGATCGTCACGCCGGAGTTCAGGAACGCCAGCTCGCGCAAGCGGTGCTCCAGCGTGGCGAAATCGAACTCGGTCTTGGTGAACGTCGCGGGCGAAGGTAGAAACGTGACTTCCGTTCCCTTCCGGCCCGGTGCTTCGGCCACGATCTTCAACGGCGCCACGGCATCGCCGAGGCGGAATTGCATGTAGTGTTCCTTGCCTTCGCGCCAGATGCGCAGGTCGAGGAATTCGCTGAGCGCGTTCACCACCGACACGCCCACGCCGTGCAAGCCGCCGGACACCTTGTAGGCGTTCTGTTCGAACTTACCGCCGGCGTGCAGCTGGGTCATGATGACCTCGGCTGCGCTGACGCCTTCTTCTGCGTGAATCCCGGTCGGGATGCCGCGGCCGTCGTCGCGCACCGTCACAGAACCGTCGGCGTTGAGCGTGACTTCGCAGCGTGTGGCATGGCCTGCCAGCACTTCGTCGATCGCGTTGTCGACGACCTCGTACACCATGTGGTGCAGGCCCGAGCCGTCATCGGTGTCGCCGATGTACATGCCGGGGCGCTTGCGCACGGCGTCCAGGCCCTTCAGCACCTTAATGCTGTCCGCGCCGTATTCCGTCGTGATCTTGTCGTTGCCGTTTCCGGTAACGGGGTTTTCGTCGCTCTTGTTTTCGTCGGTCATATTCAGCTCAAGGCCGCGCTAGGCGCAGCGTCCTGATGGGCGAACTGCCCATCGGTTACATCGAAAACGTCTGCACGGGCGCAAAGACCTTCGAACAGCGAAAGGTCGGTGCCCGTCATCCAGGCCTGTGCCCCCAAAGCCAGGATTTCCTCGAACAACGCCGCGCGGCGCACGGCGTCGAGATGCGCGGCGATTTCGTCCAGCAGGAGGATGGGGGCGTGGCCTTCCCTCATATGGGAAAGCTCCCACGCATCCGCAAGGACGATCGAGATCAGTAGTGCCTTCTGCTCGCCCGTTGAGCATTCGCGCGCATCGGAACGGCGTTGGGTGTGACGGACGGCCAGATCGGTCAGGTGCGGGCCCGCTGTGGTGCGGCCTGCTTCGGCGTCGCGCACCCGGGCGCGTGCCAGTTTCTCTTTCAGCGTGTCGCAGCTGGCGTCGCCAAGCTCCACCAGCAACGCGTCGGTCTCGCCGTCCAGCGAAAGCTGTGCCGACGGGAACGCACCTGCTTCGCCGCGCGCGGCCAGTGCACGGTTAAGCCGTTCCACAGTCTCAGCCCGCGCCTTTGCTATGGCGATGCCCGCCTCGGCCATCTCACTCTCGAGGCCCTCAAGCCACGCCGGATCACGAGGCCCGAATTTGAGCAAGCGTGCCCGTTCGCGCATCGCGGTCTCGTAGCGCGTCGTCGTGCGCGCATGCGTCGGCTCGAAGCCCAGCACCAGCCGGTCGAGAAACTTGCGCCGCCCGCTCGCGCCCTCGATGAACAACCGGTCCATCGCGGGCGTCAGCCACAGCATCTGCACCAACTCGCCAAGATCGGCGGAATTCTGTGCCGGCGCACCGTTCAGCCGCACGGCCCGCCGCTCTCCGCCGTTCGGTCCAAGTGTGAGCCCGGTACCGACTTCGTAGGTTTCACCGCCCCGCGCCACATCCGCGGCCACGGCCCATAGCGCGTCGCTGGGTGCACTGGGGCCGCGCCGGATGTGTTCGCCGAGTTTCGCACCCCGCAAACCACGCCCCGGCGACAGCAGCGAGATCGCGTCGAGAACGTTCGTCTTGCCCGCGCCGTTCGGTCCGGCCAGCACAACCGGCGCGCCGCTCACCGCGAGCGTCACCTCCGCGTAGGAGCGGAAGTTGCGCAGCGTCAGCCGCGTCACAGCGAGACGGGCACACCCTGCAAAGGTAGATGCCGCGCCGTCAGGGCGCTGTGTGGTTGCGGGGTTCAAATGTCAGACCCGCATGGGCATTAGGACGTAGAGTGCGCGTTTGTCGTCGCCGTCCTCGATGATGGTGGGCGAACCCGCATCCGACAGCAGGAACCGGATCTCCTTGCCGTCGATCTGGCCTGTAATGTCGAGGAGGTATTTGGCGTTGAACCCGATTTCCATGCCCGCGGCGCTGTAGGTCGCGCCCAGTTCTTCCGTCGCGGTACCGCTTTCCGGGTTCACGACCGACAGGGTCACTTTGTCCTTGGCCACGGCCAGCTTCACCGCACGGGTCTTGTCGGCCGAGATCGTCGAGACGCGGTCCACCGAATGCGCGAACTCCTTGCTCTCCAGCGCCAGCGACTTGTCGTTGCCGCTCGGGATCACGCGCTGGTAGTCGGGATAGGTGCCGTCGATCAGCTTGGAGGTCAGCTCCACGCCGCCGAAGGTGAACTGGATCTTGGTGTCGGACGCCGCGATCTCGATCGCGCCATCGGCATCGTCCAGCAGGCGGCGCAGCTCCGTAACCGTCTTGCGGGGCACGATAATGCCCGGCAGGTCGGCGGCGCCCTCCGGCATGTCCAATTCGAAGCGCGCCAGGCGGTGGCCATCGGTCGCGACGGCGCGCAGCACCTTGGGCTTGGCGTCCTTCGCGGCATGCAGATGGATGCCCATCAGGTAGAACCGCGTCTCGTCTGTCGCCATCGCGAAGCGGGTCTTGTCGACCAGCTTCTTGAGTTCATCCGCCGCCAGACGGAAGCGGTGGGGCAGGGTGCCAGCCGACATCTGCGGGAAGTCTTCCTTGGGCAGGCACGCCAGCTCGAACCGCACCGTACCGGCGCTCACCGCCAGACGCCCGCCCTCGGATGTCAGAAGTTCGGCCTGCACCTGCGAGCCGTCAGGCAGCTTGCGCACGATGTCGTACAGCATGTGCGCCGGCGCCGTGGCCGAGCCGTTGCGCAGCACATCGGCGGGAATGGATTCGACGATCTCGATATCCAGGTCGGTGGCGGTCAGCTTGAGCGTGCCCTTGCCGGCTTCGATCAGGACGTTCGACAAAATCGGAATGGTGTTGCGGCGTTCAACGACACTCTGGACGTGGCTCAGCGCTTTGAGGAAAGCGCCCCGTTCAACGTTGATTTTCATCGCTCTCGCAAACGTGGGTTGGGCCGCTTGAACACCTCAGGTCCGACGCGCCCCGCGCGGTCGGTAACCCATTGATTTCCTTGAGGTTCTTGGCGGCCAAGACTCAGGTTTCACACTATAGCAAAGTCGCCCCAAAGGGCGAAGAAATAATGTGCCTTCGTCCATTTGTTTTGACCCGGAAAACGGGCATTTTCAAGGTGTCACGCCAAACGCTGCGAAGTCCGAAATCACGTCCGGATCGACCGCTCTGGCGGCCGCGATGTCTTCGGCGCCATCCCTGCCCAGCCGGTTCTTCACGATGCCGCGCAGATAGAGGGAACTCGCAATTTTAGGATGACGTTCAAGCAGGGCGTTGATCGAGGTGAGGGCGTCCTCGAGCTTGCCCTCTCGAAACTGCACCAGCGCCAGCGTGCCCATCGCGTAGACCGCCTTGGGGCGCGTGTTGAGTGATTTCGAGCAATCGTCTGCCGCCAGGCTCAGGTCGCGATTGAGCGTCGCGCGCGTCCAGCAGCGATCCTCGAACGCGACCGCGCTACCCGGATTGACCGCCAGTGCCCGCTCATAGTCGGCGACTGCACCGTCGTAATCGCCGGCATAGGTGCGCACGATGGCGCTCTCGACGAAATAATCGTCGTTGTCGGGCGTGATCCGCAGGGCGGTTGCCAAATCTGCAAGCGCCGCGGCGTAGTCCCTGCGATGCCGGTGCGCGATGGCGCGGGCGTAATAGGCGGTCGTGTTTTGAGGATCGAGCGTGATCGCGCGGGTTTCGTCGGCGATTGCCCTGTCCCAATTGCGCCGATGCAGGTAGGCGACGCCGCGGCGCGCCAACAAATCGGCGTCCGCCGGTTTCGCGGCAACGGCCTTGTCGTAGAGGGCGATGGCGGCGTCGAAATCCGCGCTGGCGGCGGCGCCGTCGCCCAGCAGGTCGTGGACCATGCCGCGCCGCTCGACATAGAGACCGTTCTCGGGTTCCAGCACCATGGCGCGTCCGAAATCGCCGGTCGCCAGGTCGTATTCGCCGATGGCGGCATAGGTCTCGGCCCGCGCGTCGATCGCCAGCGCGTTGTTGGGCTTCAGCGTCGCCGCCCGTGTGAAGTCTGCGATCGCGTCGTCATAGTCGTTCCCGTAGAGGTCGCAGTAGCCGCGGTTGAAATAGTTGAACGGGCTACGCGGATCGAGCGCGATGGCAGCGTTGAAATCGAGCATCGCCTTGGCGCAATCGTGCAGCAACGAATAGTTGTAGCCGCGGTAGGCGATGAACAGCGCATTGCCGGGATGCACCGCGACGAACGGGTCGAGCGCGGCGACGGCGTCGCGATATTTGCGCTGGCGCGCGAGCACGCGGATACGGTTCTGGAGCGAGGCTTCGTCGCCCGGCTCCAGCGCGGAGGCCCGCGCATAGTCGGCCAGCGCGTCATCGTCCTTCCCCAGCCGTTCGTTGGCGACGCCGCGGTTGTTGTAGGCGGCGGCGTCGGGCTGAATCGCCAGCACGGCTGTGAAGTCTGCGACCGCGTTGGCCTGATCGCCTTGATGCGAATAGGCCAAGCCGCGGTTGAACAGTGCGTCGCTGTCTTTGGGATTGCGCGACAGGACAACGGTGAAATCGCCGACAGCTTCGGTGTGCTGCCCCTTGGCTTCGCGCGCAAGGCCGCGATTGAAGTATGTATCGTCGTCGTCCGGATCGAGCGACAAGGCCTGCCGGTAATCGGCAATGGCTTCGTCGTAGCGCTTGAGGGCGGCATAGCTCAGGCCCCGCAGCCGGAAGGCCGGCGCATAGTCGGGATACTGCGACGTCACCTTGCTGAAATCCGTGATCGCCAGCTCGAACTTGCCGGTCAACTCGTAGAGCCAGCCGCGCTCGTACCGCGAATCCGCGTCGTTGGGATTGATTTCGATCGCGGCAGTGAAATCGGTGAGCGCGAGGCCGTATTTTTGTTGCCCCATGTAGATCAGGCCGCGGTCGAACCGCGCCAGCACGGAAAAGGGCTGCTCCTCCAGCGCGCGCGACAGATCGGCGATGGCTGCGTCCAGCTGTCCGAGTTTTTGCGCAATATCGGCGCGCAGGATCAGCGCATCGGGTCCGCCCCCGGCCGTTACGCAGGCCGTGGCCGCATCCAGCGCCTGCCTGAACTGCTCTGGCCCCGCGCCCTTCTGGGTTGAAAGCTGCACGGCGGTCCGGCATTCGGCGAGTGCCGGCGTCGCCAGCGGCGCGTGCGTCGGAGGCGTGGCGGCGATCGCGGCAAGGAGTAGCAGCGTTTTCACGCCGCCAAGCCTAAGCCAAACCGCCCCAAACGCGAACGGCGCCTGTGAGGGCGCCGTTGCGCGTTATTGCATCGTCATGCGCTGCTACTTGGCGCGTGACAACATCTGGCTGAGGAAATCGACCTCCTGCTTGAACAGCGGATCCTCCTCGCACAGCGCTTCGATGCGGCGGCAGGCGTGCAGCACGGTGGTGTGGTCGCGCCCGCCGAAGCGGCGGCCGATCTCCGGTAGTGACCGTGTTGTGAGCTTGCGCGACAGGTACATCGCGACCTGGCGCGGACGAGCCACCCGGCGCGCCCGCTGCGGTGAATGGAAGTCGCGCACGTCCAGCTTATAGAACTCAGCCGTCTTGCGCTGGATGTCCTCGATCGAGGTCTTGGTGCCCGGCGCGCTGCGCAGGCCCACGACGTCTTCGATGGTCTCCAACGTCACCGGCTTCTTGGTGAGGTCGGTGTAAGTCGCCAGCTTGGTGAACACGCCGATAAGCTCGCGCGGCGAGGCGTCGTCCATGTCCGCGATGTGCTCCAGCACGTCGTTGGGCAGCAATGCCTGCGGCTTGTGCTTGGCGAAATCCGCCGCGCGGGCCTTCAGGATGGCGAGGCGCGTGTGACGGTCCGGCTTGTCCAGTGCCACTACGAGGCCCCCCGCCAGCCGCGATTTCACATCGGCGCCAAGGCCTTCGAGCGCCGCCGGCGCGCGGTCGGCCGCGATCACCACGCGGCGCCGCAGGTCGGCGAATGCGTTGACGGTGTAGAGGAACTCCGACGCTGTCGCGGTCGAGCGGCAGATGTGCTGGAGGTCGTCGATGATAAGCACTTCGGCGGTGCGCAACTCTTCCTTGAAGTTGAGCGTGTCCTTGCGATAGAGCGCGCCCAGGAAGTGGCGCATGAAATCTTCCGAGCGCAGGAAGAGCGAGCGCTTGCCGCGCTTGCGCATCTCCAGCGCCGCTGCGTTCAGCAGGTGTGTCTTGCCAAAGCCGAAGCTGCCGTGGATGTAGAGCAGGGACGCGTCCATCGTGCCGTCCACAAAGGTGCGCGCGGCAGACAGGGCGAATTCGTTCGCGGTACCTGCCACGAAGCTCTCGAAGGTCTGCTGCGGGTGCAGCATCCGCGTCCACAGTCCCTTGGTCTCTCCTGGGGTCTCGTCGTCGTGGCGCGCGCCGAACGCCGGTCCCGGCGTCTCGATACGAGCCGGCTCGCGCACGACATTGCCGCCGATCACCGGCTTGGCGACCGCGAGCACGATCGACATCGCCGCAGGCTCGGCGCCTTCCGCACGCAGCGCGCGATCGATGCGCGGCATGTAGTGATTGGCGACCCAGTTGCGCACGAACGGCTTCACCGCGCCGATCTGCACCTCGTCCTTGTCGAAGCCTTCCAGCGTCAGCGGCCCAATCCAGGCCTCGAACACCGCATCGCCCAGTTCACGGCGCAGGCGCTCGCGCGCACCGGCCCATGCCGACGGCCAATCGGGCCGCGTCGGCCTCGTATTCATGTGTGCCATTTCTCCAAACCCGCTTGTTCTGTCCGGCGAACGCAACACGCCGGCGCCCCGTTGTTCCTTCCGGGCTTTCTGCCCGGTTTTCACGCACGCCCTGCGGTCTGCTAGACCGCGCCACCTCGTCGAAAACCCATTTCCCCCTCCTCGGATCTCACGTTTGTTTCCATGGAAGGCCGGCGGCCTTCCAACCGTTCTTGTGCCCTCGATGGCGCTCGCCATCGAGATCGC
>Ga0070666_10002638_pt1 | contig 10834 bp, 17 predicted proteins | sample KBSS23metaG_FD_64677 | JGI IMG/M metagenome (GOLD analysis project Ga0070666, IMG submission 64677) | Switchgrass rhizosphere microbial communities from Kellogg Biological Station, Michigan, USA - KBS S2-3 metaG | ecosystem: Host-associated > Plants > Roots > Rhizosphere > Soil ... | reverse complement strand
GTTATTTTTTGATCAATTACCGGTAGGGGCAGCGCTAGCGCTGGTCGCGCCCTAATTCACAGAGTTATCCACATATTTTTGCACAGCTTTTGGGGAAAACCTGAAGCGACTGGGTAGGACATATTATTAAAAATACAACCTTGCGCCGAAATTCTTCATTCTCCATCCCCTCTAAATCCGCAAAATCCAGGACCTGCATCACAAAAAACGGGACGGAATGAAAAAAATGCCAAGGTCTAGTTTCGAAAATACAAAACTGAGCGCTTTTAAAAGGCATCGCAGGCGATCGCTGCACCGCTTTTATCCACAGCGCATTTAGCACCCGCTAAACGCCCATCGCCTTAGCGAAAGCGTTAGATTTTGGTGTGGTGAGATGAGCCTTGATAGGCGGGTGCCAGCGGTGCCAGATCGAGCGTGGGCGGTTGCAACTCTTCGGCGTAGTTGGTCTGAAGCCACCAGGGTTGCGGATGGTATTGACGCAGGATGTTTCGGCGCTCGCCGACACGGCGGCAATGCCCGCGTGAAGAGGCTTCTCGATTTTGCTGTTCGCGGCGATCGCCGCGTCCTCGTCGGTCTTCAAACATCAAATGAAAAACGTGTGGCCGTGAATGGTCTATTGGAATCGATGGTAAATGTCGACGAATCTTAACCATTGATCTCCAGCGCAACAACGACGTCTTGAAAGAAATGCGCATCGCATCGCGTGATGCGCATTGATTTTGAACGAGCCCTGAGTAAAGCGGCCTCGGAAACGACCCGGTTGCCATGTGAATAATCGGATTGCAACGAACAATAGGGTCGCAATGAATAATCCAGAGGCAATTAACGCTCCAGCTCAGTGATGGTGGTGTCCGGGTGTATGTACATGGCCGTGGGCAAGCTCTTCTTCCGTGGCCGAGCGGATATCGGTGATGTTGACTGCGAAATGCAACACTTCACCGGCCAGCGGATGGTTGCCATCGACTGTCACTGAATCCGCCGATAACTCGGTGATCACCACCGAAATATTGCCCTCGGCAGAATCCGCGGTGAAGCGCATGCCAGTTTCCAGTGCATCGGGATCCGGAAATGCGTCGCGTGGGACTTGTTGCACAAGCTCTGGCTGATGCGTGCCGTACCCTTCTTCCGGTTGCACCACCACATCGAGCTGATCGCCGACCGCATGGCCGATCAACTGATTTTCCAAGCCCGGAATAATGTTTTGCGCGCCGTGCAAATAGGTTAGTGGCTCATGACCGGCTGAGCTGTCGAGCACTTCGCCTGCGCTATTGGTGAGTTCGTAATGCATGCTTACCACGCAATTGGGGCCGATCAGCATGAGATTCTCCAAAAGGATAATTAAGAGGACGATGAGGAATATAAGAGTAAATTTGCAGTATGCTCGCGCAGTGTAACTGGAACGCAATCTGGTCACCAGCGCGAGCGCTATTTCCTTGAGCGTCCTTAAAACAATTCGGTTTTATCAATACGGAGATAAATAACATGTTGAAAAAGATACTTCTTCTGAGCGTGTGTCTGCTCGGCGCGCATGTGGTCGAAGCCGCAAACGCATGTCCGCAATGGCTCAATGTCGATAAGCGCTTGTTGCGTTCGCAGCAGAGCAAGAATTTATGCGAAGCGTATGGCGGCAAGCCGATGCTGATCATCAACACTGCTAGCCACTGCGGCTTCACCAAGCAGTTCAAAGGGCTTGAAGCGATATATCAGCAGTACAAAGCTAAGGGTTTAATTGTGGTGGGCTTTCCGTCCGATGACTTTAAACAGGAGGCCAATGACGAAGCCGAAACCGCACAGGTTTGCTATGGCAATTACGGTGTCACATTCGATATGTTTTCGCCGATTTCGGTGAAGGGCGATGCAGCCGATCCGATTTTCAAAGAATTGACCAAGCAAAGCGGTACTGAGCCGAAATGGAATTTTTATAAATACTTAGTGAACGCGCGCGGCGAAGTGGTGAAAAGTTTTAATTCGACGGCGACGCCCGATAGCGACGAGATGAAAAAAGCGATCGAATCGGTATTGCCGCCGGCAGCGAAATGATCGATGGAAATCGCACCGCATTAGATTGGCGCGCGCTGATCGAATTGCGGTTGCAAACGCTGATTGCGCCGCGCGAACGCGGTATTGATGTGGCACCGGCGCAGCGGCATCGTTTCGAAGGTTATCTGCGTGCGCTGGTCGATGCCGGCGCGGAACCGCTGCAACTCGTGGAATATTGTCGACAGCGCTTACCGTCGATGTGCACGATCGAATTCGATACGGTCGGCGGCGAATTCATCGTGTCACTGCCGCAGGCGCGCGCGCCGGTGTATCCGAGCACGCGCGACTGACGCATCATTTTTTAGCGCGCAAATAAGAGGCTTCGGCGTGAATGCCCAGCAATTCGCGGCGGATTAAATCCAGTCCAATCCAGCTCACATAGTGTTGAAATTGCACGCGCGGAAACCGGATATGAAATAGTCGCGATTGCAGGTTCATCGTGCTGCCCCATGCGATCCAAACGGTGCCCACCGGTTTTTCCGCACTGCCGCCATCCGGTCCGGCGATGCCCGATACCGCAATCGCATAATCGGCACCGCTGCGCTGCAACGCACCGCGCGCCATCTGCTCGACCACAGCGGCGCTGACCGCACCGTCGGTCGCGAGTGTGGTGCTCGACACATTAAGAATTTTTTCCTTGATCGTATTGCTGTACGTGATGAAGCCTGCATCGAATACCTGCGAGGCGCCGGCAATTTGCGTGATCGCCGCCGCCAGTTGGCCGCCGGTGCACGATTCGGCCACGGTGATTTTTTTACCGCGCTGTTTCAGCAAATCGATCACACACATCGCCATCGATACATCGCCACCACCGAGGGTGAAATCCTCGATCAGCGGCCGCAGTTGCGGCAATAACGTTTGCAATTTTGCGTGCGCGGCGTCGCTATGCGTCGTCAATTTTAATTCCAGCTGCGGAAATCCGGCGCGAAATCCCAGCGCTATATCATCGGGCCAAGCGGGAATGGCATCGTTGATCCGTTGCTGTAATGACGATTCGCCGATGCCGAATAAAGTAAAACGTTCGACCCGCGTGTGACCCACGGGAAATTGCGCACGCAACGCCGGCACGATTTCTTCATTCAGCATCGCTTCCAATTCACGCGGTACGCCTGGCGTACAAATCACGCGGCATTTATGCAATGACAACGCAAAGCCAACCGCGCTGCCGATTGGGTTTGCAACAACCGTACAACCATCGGGCAGCAGCGCTTGTTTGCGGTTGGCAGCATTCAAGGCAATACCGCGATAAGTGCACCATTGCTGCAAATGCTCAAGCGCTTGCGGATGCTCGCGCAGTGATACCTGTGCGGTTTTCGCCAGTGCCTCGGCGGTCAGATCATCGACGGTTGGACCGAGACCGCCGTTCACCAGCAGCACATCGCAATCGGTGCTGAGCAAGCGCAGCGCGGCGATCAAATCATCGAGCGTGTCACCAACAGTAAGTTTCTTGCGGATGGTCCAGCCGAGCGATCGTAACGCGCGCGCAATCATTGCCGAATTCGAATCGACGGTATCGCCCGACATCAATTCATCGCCGGTCAACAATAGATTTACGATCATGGTTTTGCTCCGGAAGACTTTGTATTGTCGAGCGACTTCGTGACGGTTTCAGTTTTGATATCAAGTGCCGCCGGCGCGCCGGTAATCGACCAATATTTAAAGCCTTTGTAGCGATTGCCCTCGTAGCTGATGCCTTCCATCATCAACTGCCCATTCGGCCACCAACTGCGCTGCTGGCCATGCTCTTTGCCAAGCTTCATACGGCGCTCGCTCATCAGCTGGCCGTTGTCGTACCAGGTCAGCCACGGGCCGTCGACCAGCCCGTCTTTGTTAACGCATTTCCACTCGGTACCTTTGGGCGGTCGCTCGCCGATGGCGCGATTGCCGGGCGGGCAGAGCGGCGTCTCGACCGCAGCTTGCGCGGTGGTGGCGAATACGGCAGCAGTTAGCAATATTGTGGCGAATTTCACGCAGAGGTCTCGTTGTCGTTGCGCGCAGCGCTGTTGTGGTTGGAAAGTTCGTGGAGCGGTTGCCGATAGCGGCATTCTCTAATAACGACGAAAAAATAGCTTCAGATCAACACGGCTTGCAGCTATCCTCCGCTAGCATAGCGAATGTCCAAACTATTTCTGCAGAGGAGCAGGTCATGCCCGAGATCAAACGCCCAGTACAAACCGTTGAGGTCAATTACGTGTGCGACAAATGCGGCCACGGCATGATGGAAAAACGTGGTGAAATGAACGCGGCCACCGGTGAAGTGCCCCATGCGTGCATGATCTGTGGTGATGAAAAAATATTCAAATGGGTAAGCTACCCACGCATCGACTATGTGGGTGTCGGTGAAAAAATCTGATTTGCTTGAGTTGAAGCGACGAAAAATTCTTTTGAAAAATTTTGTGTTTTAGGCTCCAATAGCGCTCCTTTCCGCGCCGGAATAGCTCAGTCGGTAGAGCAACTGATTCGTAATCAGTAGGTCGGAGGTTCGATTCCTCTTTCCGGCACCATCTATTAGTCCAGCAACATTCAAGAAAGTCCACAAAGCCCGCAGAAATGCGGGTTTTTTGTTTGTGGCTATTCCAAAGCTGTCTAGGGAAAACCATAGACAGCCACCCTAAAACGGGGGTACAAATGGGGGTATGTCGCCACTTTAAAAAACTGATACCCCCAAACATGCCGCTTACCGATACCGCAGCACGTCAGGCGAAGAGCAAAGAAAAAGACTACAAACTCGCTGATGAAAAAGGTTTGTTCCTATTCGTCAAAACCAATGGCTCGAAATACTGGCGATTGAAATATCGTTATTTAGGCGCCGAGAAATTATTGGCGCTCGGTGTTTATCCCGATGTGAAGCTGGCCGGTGCGCGACGCAAAGCCGATGAAGCACGCCAGCAATTGCGCGATGGTATCGACCCGGGCGAATTGCGAAAGATCAAAAAAGCATCGAAGGTCGAAGCGGCCACGAATAGTTTTGAAGCGGTGGGTTTGGAGTGGTTCGCAAAGCAAGCGCCGATATGGTCTGAGGCGCACGCAACAAAAACGCGCTGGCTGCTCGAAAAGAATTTATTCCCATGGCTCGGCTCGCGTCCTATCGCAGAAATTACGCCGCCTGAATTGCTCGCAACATTGCGTCGTATCGAAAGCCGTGGCGCACACGAAACGGCCCAACGTGCGAAACAGGTAGCAGGGCAGGTGTTTCGCTTTGCAGTCGCTACAGGGCGCGCTCAGCGCGATCCCGCGCAGGATTTACGCGGCGCGCTCTCCGCCAACGTCACCAAGCATCTCGCCGCCATTACCGATCCTAAAGAAGTCGCCAAACTATTGCACGCTATCGATGGTTTTCGCGGCACGCCAGCGGTAGCGGCAGCGCTCAAATTGTCGCCGTTATTATTTGTGCGGCCCGGCGAGTTGCGTCACATGGAGTGGGCGGAAATCAATTGGGATGAGGCGCGCTGGGAAATCTCCGCCGAAAAAATGAAAATGCGGCAGCCGCACATCGTGCCGTTATCGACTCAGGCGATTGCGATATTGCGCGAGTTGGAGCCGATCACAGGCCGCAGCAAATATGTTTTCCCAAGTGCGCGCGGTGCGAGTCGGCCATTAAGCGAAAACGGCGTACGCGTCGCGCTGCGCACTATGGGCTTCACCAATGAGCAGATGACCCCACACGGCTTTCGCGCAATGGCGCGCACGATCCTTGATGAAGTATTGGGCTATCGCGTCGATTGGATCGAGCATCAATTAGCGCACGCGGTGAAAGATGCGAACGGCCGCGCGTACAACCGCACCTCGCATTTGAAGGATCGAAAAAAAATGATGCAGGGCTGGGCGGATTATCTCGACAGCTTGAAGGTGGGAAATGTTATTGCGGTGGATTTCGCGAGAAATTAATTAACTGAGTTTGCAGCGCCTAGATCGGCCAATCGAAAATGGGACACCCTTTCCCGCTGGCGCTGCAATCAAATTAAGGGGCGAGCGCTAAGGGGGCGTATGAGTCAATACAATGCACAGAGGATCGTTCGCAGTGACGATATAAACTCAGAGGCTATCAGAATTTCGAAACCATTCTCTGCTTGGGAATGGAAATCAAACGAAATGCCCCCATATATCGGTGTAATTCGAACACTGCACAGAAATATAAACACCGCAAATCAATGCATCATAAATCGTCATTTAAAACCGGTTGCCCCTTTTAGCTCGGAAAATGCACTTAGAAGAATGGCATCGTGCGAAAAGGGGTTTGCATATGTTTTAGGGGTAATAGATGATCGGAAAACTGAGGTATTAAATAGATTTTTTTTCAGGTATCTATCTATTTATTATCTCTCTGAGGCGATCTTTCTTTACTCAAAAGGGATTTCGCATTTAGTCGACGATACATTTGCTAATAAATTTCCGTATAGGTCTGGAACTCCTCTCAGAGAGGGAGCACTTTTGGATTTCTATTTGGCTAATTCTTCGTTGAGCAGTCACTTACAGCTCCAACAATGGTTAACAAGCGATAGAGATTACGCGACAAGAAACGCAAAGAAAGCTGCCGCTGCCCGACATCTTGAAAATCGGGAGATTGCTGAACGCCTAAAACAATGGTTTACGGAAAATCGTGAAAAGTTTCCGAGTATGGATGCAGCAGCTGAAGCAGCGATTAGGATTGAGCCAGTTTCATTTCGCACCGCTCGTAAACATATTGGCGATGTGGCCAAAAAGCTACGCTCTGCGCGCAAGGAGTAAGTTCTTCGCGCAGACGTGAAACATTTGCGTGGAACAAGCTTGGTGCTTTTCAGAATATGTGAATAATGGGATGCCATGTATCTAGCAACGTCTAAGGGGACGCAGCAACATGGCAGACAAGAAATCAAATCCGATCGGGGCTTCATCGCCGCTCAACTCAGCAACACCAATTCCACCAGGCGATTACATTCTCAGGCCGCGCGACACAGCGGCGAAGGTGGGCCTATGTCTCTCGCAAATATATTTCCTTTCTGGTCGCGGCCAATTTCCAAAGCCCGTTAAGTTGGGGCAGCGCGCTAGTGGCTTTATTTCTTCTGAGGTTGATACATGGATCGCCGATCGTGTTGCAGCGCGTGATAGCGGCCCGCGTGCGGCGTAAGGGGAGAGAAGCCATGAAAACAAAAACGGCCACCCCCGAAGGAAGCAGCCGCAAACGTGATTGCATACATGGTAATTCGTTAGCCGCCCAGCGGCAATGTGTCGTCGATGCACTGCGCGATTCGCCCAATGGGTTAACTACGATTGAGTTGCGCGAAAAATTCGATGTGATGATGCCCGCTGCCCGCGTGCATGAGTTGCGTTGGATGTTTGGTTACAACATTGAGCGCGTGTGGGATTACGACACCAATGCACAGGGCAATCGCCACAGCGTTGCGCGGTATGTGTTGCTAACCGGCAAGTGGCGAGGTGCAGCATGAAACGCTATCAGGTGCGTATCGTTACGAAAACGGAAATCCCCTACATCGTCAACGCTGAAAGTCCACAGGAGGCGATGGAGCGTGTTTTGGCGGGCGAAGGCGAAGCGGGCGATTCCGATTATCCAGAGCCGGATATTTTCGTTAAAGAGCTGGAGTGCTAGGGATGGCGCTCACTCGTGAGAAATCGAAAGGTCGCAAAAGTACCGGGCGATTTGCCGGCATTCCACATGCCGTGATGAATCATCCCGATTACATCGCCCTATCGGCCAACGCGGTACGCCTGTTATTGGAAATGGCGCGCCAGTACAACGGCCACAACAATGGCGATTTGTCGGCTGCCTTTTCCGTCCTGAAAAAACGCGGCTTCAAATCTAAAACAACGCTGGCGAAATTGTTGCGAGAGTTGGAGCAACACGATTTGATACGTTGCTCGCGACCGTGGCGATTTCTTAACCCCGGGAGTCAGTGCGCCTTGTTCGCGCTCACTTGGCTGGCAGTCGATGAATGCCCCGGAAAAGGTTTGGAATTAAAACCTACGCGCACACCGTTGCGATCGTTCACCGCTGAAATTATCAAAATGCCCAGTCCAGTTTCTGTGACCACTGGTGCTAATAGTTGTGACCAGAGGGGCAAAAAGCATGGGTAAAGCGCCTTTCGTGGTATCAGTTTCTGTGACCATACAGCGCTTTTTCGTGATGCGTGGTATCAGAAACTGGGCACCTTTATATATTACCAAGGGGGTGGGGTTTTATTTATCGCCTTTGTGTTGTTTGAAATATCGCGAGGCTGAATTGATTCCGTCGTAATCAATAGCAACCCGTTATCAGCACGAAGATTTATCCCTAGTGACTACGCGAGCCGCGAAGGTTAAAAGGGCAGGTTAGCCAAATGATTTCGATTAATAACGGGAGCGGCTATGGGCGGCGTTGGTAGCGGGCGTTATTGCCGATGGAGCAACACAACGACCATCGAAGAGGTTAAGCGGATCGATATTCGCTTTCTGCGTCGGCGCGGAATGTTGCGCCCCGGCAATGTCGGCACAATCAATTGGACGCTCAACGATGGCTCGCCAGCGGGCAACATTCGCTATAGCTGCTATGCCGACCGAATTGTTTTCCACTACCGCTTTCGATCCGGCGGTGACGAATGGGAGTCGGTCGACCCCGTTGTTTACTTTGATTGCACTCCCTGCAATATGGGCGGTGAACGCCTTTGGTTTATCTGTCCGCATTGTCGACGTCGATGCGAAGTGCTTTGCTTGAATGGCAAATGGCCCGCCTGTCGCAAATGTTATCGGCTGCCGTATCGATCGCAGTACGAAGATCGGCTAGGGCGCTTGCAGAGCCGTCAAAACAAGCTTGAAGCGATGCTATGGGGCGATAAGCGCAAGTGGTGGCGTCAGGCGAAGCTCGCCCGATTAATGCAGAAGTGGGAATGGGTTTCTGGTGCGTGCGACGAGGCGTTTGTGTTGGCTGCGGCGAATCTTCTTGGTGAGGAACCAAACATCTGTTGATCACAAATCAAGATGTGCTTGCTGGCCTTGCGTAGGTGGTCTTGTGATTAGTAAGTCATACGCCCCAGCTATTTTGCCGTTTAATTTGGTCAAACCTTTTTCGCTATCTTTGGATTTGTCATCCGAGTCAAGCGTTAGCAAGCGGATTGGAATGCCTATCGATGTTTGCGCTGCGATCGCTGAAGCAACATGAAGAGCGTCTGGTGTGGTCGGCCAAAATTTTTCGTTGCTTTTGTAGTAATTTCGAATCAATGCAGCTAATTCGCAAATTGATTGGCCCGCCTCAACAAATTGAAAGTTCGATCTTCTGATCATTTGTTTCCATGTGGATCTAACATCGGCAGTTAGACGCGCTTCCAATAGTTCCACCACAGTTATCGAAGATGTGACGATTGTGAGCGCGCCCAAATCAAACTTCTGAGCCTGCTCCTTGATGTAGTCAAGCTCGCCAGGTCGATGGTTTTCGTTTTGAAGGAATGCTAAAAAGATGCAGGTGTCCCAATACTCAAAATTGCTAGTGCCAGTCATCCCTATTCTCTCTTATAAACTCCGTCGACAATTTTTTATCGGTCGCAGATGGTGCTGCACCTAGAAGGCCAGTTAGGGTCGGCAAATCACTATCATTTGGATGCATCTCTATAGAGCTAACGTTCATTTCGTAAGGAAAGAAATCGCCTTCACGAAACTTCAATAAACCTGCTACGGTCACGTTATGCTCTACGGCGGCAGATGCTTGATCCTTCAATTCCTCAGGGAAGATGCACTTTACTTTTCCGCCCAACGTGGGATAAACATAAAAATATTTTTCTTCAGCGTGACCGTCATAGCGTTCTATACGGCCCTTGACTGCTCCGGTAGAAAGTATGTTTTTTAAAAGCAGGTTCTTAACTTTTTGTCTCGTCTCCTCAGTGATAGCAGCTACTGGAGCACCATTTCGGGAAAACCAAAGGCTAGAAAATCGTTCTTTAAACCCGATGGTTAGTTTTTCCAACTTTTCCAGTAATGGATAGCTAAACCTGTCCGGTTCATAAGAGTCTGCATTTATTTCGGAAAGAGTCGATAAGAGAAAGTCGAATGCTTGAGCCGCTCGGTTTTGATTGTCTATCGAGCTGACAGAAATCGCAGCGGGGCTATTGTGCGAAAGATTTACTACCAAGAAATCTAAAGGCTTTTCATCGGAGCCTTTGACAGTTTTGTCGCTCTCCTGAATCAATGTCCTGAATATATCTAGCTTGTCTACGAAAGAGCTAAGCTGCATATCGCCGCCAGCGGCAGGCATGCCTTCGAGATGGATTGTAAGAACTTCCCTTTCTGTCGTCATCGCATTCGGTTGATCAATTGTCACTCTTCGCAACTATAGTCGAGGAACGTCGATCAACAAAGATGAATTAGCCAATCGCGGCAATCTGCACCGCCGTAAGCTCGCACACAGTACGGCCAGGCATTGTGCTTATAAGTACCCCCAGCTTTGATTGGTTGGGGGTACTTATGGGGGTATAAAGTGAATTTAAATCAATAGGTTCTAATTTAATCAATTGGTTACAAAGTCATTTCAAGTGGTCTTTCCGCACCATCTTCTTGATAATTAATAATGGATAACGTCGTAATCGAATTGATTGCTGATGCGACGATTGGTTTCGTTGCGGTTATCAAATTCCTGTTTGCGTAGCTCGCGCCACTGCACAGCCCCAGCGAGCCCCAAACCAAACGCGGTGTAGACCATGGCCAGCGATGGGCGCGAGAGATGACGTTCAAAGCCCGGCATGAGGCGTTTCGGCGTCAATTTAAAATCGACAATATTGGCAAGCGTCGAAACGAGCGCAGCGGTTCCATATATTTTCCCGAGTCGCTTCAC
>Ga0070666_10002637_pt1 | contig 10838 bp, 8 predicted proteins | sample KBSS23metaG_FD_64677 | JGI IMG/M metagenome (GOLD analysis project Ga0070666, IMG submission 64677) | Switchgrass rhizosphere microbial communities from Kellogg Biological Station, Michigan, USA - KBS S2-3 metaG | ecosystem: Host-associated > Plants > Roots > Rhizosphere > Soil ... | reverse complement strand
CTCGGGTGATCCTCGATGGAGAAGAGGCCGACGGCGTTGAGCTGCGGGTGATCCACGACCTGCGCCAGCGTGTAGATCGGCGTCGCCGGGATATCGCAGTCGTCGCAGATCTGCATCCACTCGGCGGTGGTGCGCGTCTTCGTGGTCTCGCGCATCTCGGCATAGAGGCGGGCGTTGTTCTGGTTGCGCCTGGCGCGGTCTTCGTGCGCGAACTCGTCGGCGATCTCGGGCCTGCCCGCGGCCTCGAAGAAGGCGCGCCAGTGGCCGGCGGAGTAGGGCAGCAGCGCGATCCATCCATCCTTGGTGGGCGCGGGCTTCCGCCCGCCTTCCAGCAGCCGTGCATAGCCGGGCGGCGCGGGCGCGGGATCGAAGGCGAGACCGCCCAGATGCTCGGTCAGCACGAAAGCCGTCATGGTCTCCAGCATCGGCACTTCGACATACTGGCCCTGGCCGGTCCGGCCGCGATGGACGAGCGCGGCCAGTACTGCATTGACCACCGCCATGCCGGTCATCTTGTCCGCGATCAAGCTTGGAACGTAGTCGGGCACGTCGCGGCCGGTGCTGGCGACGGCCGCGAGACCGCTGGCCGCCTGGATGATGTCGTCGAAGGCCGGTTTGCCGGCGTCGGGCCCGTCCTCGTCGAACCCGGTCGCGGCGCAGTAGACGATGTTGGGGTTGAGCTTCGCGACCGCGCCGTAGCCGAAGCCAAGACGCTCGATCGCCTCGACGCGCATGTTGTGCACCAGCACGTCGAACTGCGGCACCAGGCGGCGCAGGGCGTCAACGCCCTCCGGCTTTTGCAGATCGAGCACGATGGAGCGCTTGTTGCGGTTGAGGGTGAGGAAGATCGAACTCATGCCGCGGTTCTTCGACACGCCGTTGAGGCGCATCAGATCGCCGGACGGGCTCTCGACCTTCACGATCTCCGCGCCATAGTCGCCGAGAATCTGCGTCGCAAAAGGACCGAGCACGACCGCGGTGAGGTCGAGGACGCGAATGCCCGCGAGCGGCCCGGCGGTGGTGGGGCTTGGGACGCTCATTCAACCGATCCGCACCGACATGCCGCCGTCGACCGGCAGCAGGACGCCGGAGATGAACTTGGACTCGTCGGACGCGAGGAAGAGTGCGGCATAGGCCGTGTCCCAGGCGCTGCCCATCTTGCCGCCCAGCGGCACTCGGCCGTCGCGTTCCTGGCGCACGGCGTCTTCGGTGCGGCCACTGGCGCGCGCGATCCCTGCGACCGCCATCGGCGTGTCCATCAGGCCCGGCAGGATGGCGTTGCAGCGGATGTGATAGCGGCCGTTGGACTGCGCCACGCTGGTGGTGAGGCGGTTCACGGCGGCCTTCGACACTTCATAGGCAACCTGGATGCCGCCCGCGATGGACGCCAGCGACGAGATGTTCACGATTGCGCCGCCGCCCTGTTCGCGCATCAGCGGAATAACGGCCTTTGTCGTGGTCCAGATGCCCTTGAAGTTCACCGTCATGGTGCGGTCGAGATCGGCTTCCTCGATCTTGTGTGCGGGACCGTCTCGGCCGCCGATGCCGACGTTGTTGATGAGGATGTCGACCCGGCCGCCGAAGCGCTCTTTCGCCGCCGCGACGATGGCGTCGCCGGCGCCGGACTTCGCCACGTCGGCGGCGAGCGCGCCCGCGTTGCCGCCTTCGGCTGCGATCATCGCGACGGTTTCTTCGGCCCGCGCCAGGTCGCGGTCGACGCAGAGCACGTCGGCGCCCTCGCGCGCAAACAGCACGGCGATGGCCCGGCCGTTGCCGATGGTGCTGCCCGGCTGTTGACCCGCGCCGACGACGATCGCGGTCTTGCCCTTCAGCCGCACGGTCAGAACCTCTTCAGGTCGGGATCGAGCACCAGGCCGTGGTCGAGCTGCACGCCGAAGGTGTTCAGGAACATCGACACCTGGGTGTACTGCCCGGCGGTGAATACCGCGTCCATGCACTGCTTCTCGGTGTAATGCGCGCGCATATCCTTCCACGTCGCATCGGTCACGAACTGGTCGCGGTGGAGTTCGTCTGCCAGCTTGATCAGCACCGCATCCTTTGGCGCCCAGCCGGCGCCGGCGCCCTTCTTGATGCGCGCGATCTCGTCGTCGGTAAGCCCCTCGCGCTTGCCGATGGCGACGTGCTGCGTCCACTCGTAGCCGGACTTGCACAGAAAGCCGATGCGCAGGATCACGATCTCGCGTTCGCGCGGCGGCAGGTCGTTGCGGCGCGACAGGATATAGCCGCCCCATTCGTTGAACCGCGTCAGCGCCTTGGGCGCGTGCACCAGGGTGCGGAAGATGTTGAGCACGCGGCTGCCGAACGGCTTCAGCGCTTCCTTCTGGTCGTCGTTCAATTCCGCATCCGACAGCGGCTTGATGCGGGGCTCGGCAAGTCTCACGTGTTTCCTCCGGTGATGTTGTTCTTGTTGATTTTCAGGCGCGCGCCTCGGGGAAGATGCGCAGGAAATTCTCGGCATAGAACTTCTCGCGCACCGATGGCGCGCGTTCGCCCAGCGTGCTTTCGAAGCGCTTGATCGGATCGCGCCCGCCCTCGATGTGCGGATAGTCGCTGGAGAACAGGTAGAGGTCGGGGTTCGACTGGTCGATGAACGCGCCGACCTCCTCGAACACGAACGGCGTGAACGCCATCTGCTGGGTGATCTGTTGCGACGGTGTGCGCGTGAACCCCGCCAGGTTCTGGTCGGTGCGGCCCCAATGCTTGGCAACCCAGTCCAGACGGCGCAGCAGTTCCGGCACCCAGCCGGCGCCGAGTTCGACGCTGGCGCCGCGCAGCTTCGGATGCCGCTCGAACACGCCCTCGACGCACAGGATGGTGATGAAGGTCTCCGGTCCCTGGTGCAGCACCGCGACGTCCTTGGTGCGCAGGTTCTCTCCGCCGCCCAGCCAGTCCTTGGTTGCAGCCTTGCCGTTGTTGGTCCAGGCCTTGCTCAGTTGCAGCGGCGCACCACCGACATGCAGCAGGAACGGCATGCCCGCTTCCGCCAGCCGCGCCCAGAACGGCTCCAGCGACACATGCGCCGGCGACATGTCGACCGGCGAGCGGTGCGGCACCCACACGGCCTTCAGGTTGCTCTTCAGCACCCATTCCAGCTCCGCGATCGCGTGCTCGGCGGAATCCAGCGGGATGATCGCCGCGCCCATCAGACGGTCGTCATGCGAGCAGAACTCGCTCATATGCCGGTTGTGCGCGCGGGCGCAGCCATAGCGCAGGGCAGGGGTGAGCTTGCTGCTCGGCGAGAACGGCTTGGCGACGCTGTGGGTCGCGAACACCAGCTGCTTCTTGAAGCCGAACATGTCCATCGCGTCGCGCCGCTCGCGGCCGTCGAACGCGCCCAGCGCCTGGATCTCCTTCGACTTGGCGATCAGCTCGTCGCCCAGCCCGCGCATCGCTGCCAGGTGTTCGTCGCTGTGCCGGCCGCCGCGGGCCATTAGCACTGCGACCTCCTCATCGGTGACGATGGAGGCGGCGTAGCTCACTGCCGGCACTTCGTCGCGGATCGACGGGTCGGCGTATTTCTGGAGAAAATCCGGCAACTCCATGATGTGGCTGTCGGCGTCATAGATCGCGCGATGGGCATAGGTCATGGCAGGCTCCTCCGGGCTCTGCCGATCCTAACACCCTGATGGCCGCCACGCCCAAGCGGCTGGTAGCGCACCCTTTTCCTTTTGTGGCGCATTTGCTACGGCCTATCCTTGTTGTTGGTCGCAATTCCGGACGGAAAACCGCTTCGCACTTTTCCTGGAATTGCTTAGCCGAACGAGGAGCAGCCGATTTGGCCCAGAAGAGCGGGCGCCGCGGGAATAATGTCGTGACCATCCATGAGGTGGCGCGCCACGCCGGCGTGTCTCCGATGACGGTCAGCCGCGTGGTGAACGGCGAGAGCAATGTGCGCGAGAGCACCCGCGCCAAGGTCGCCGCCTCGATCAAGGCGCTGCATTACTCGCCCAACCTGGCGGCGCGCAGCCTGGCGTCGGCCAATGCCGTGCGCGTGGGTCTGCTCTATTCCAACCCGTCGGCGGCCTACTTGAGCGAATTCCTGGTCGGCAGCCTCGAACAGTCGAGCGTTTCCGGCTGCCAGCTCATCATCGAAAAATGCGACGGGCCGGACAGCGAACGCGCCGCGATCGAGAAGATGGTCCGCACTGGCGCCGACGGCGTGATCCTGCCGCCGCCGCTGTGCGACTCTGAAGAAGCGTTGAACGCGGTGGCCGAAGCCGACATACCGGCGGTCGTCGTTGCCACAGGGCGTCCGGCCAAAGGCCTCTCCGCGGTCAGCATCGACGACTTCGAGGCTTCTCATCAGATGACACGCCGCCTGCTGTCGCTGGGGCACAAAGACATCGGCTTCATCATGGGCCACCCGAACCAGACGGCATCGGAGCAGCGCTACAAGGGCTTCATGGCCGGATTGCATGAGGCGGGTATCAAGGCAGACCCGAAACTGGTGGCGCAAGGCTACTTCACTTATCGCTCCGGACTCGAGGCGGCAGAGAAGTTGTTGCGCCTGCCAAAGCGCCCGACCGCGATTTTCGCCAGCAATGACGACATGGCGGCGGCCACGGTAGCAGTCGCGCACCGCATGGGCCTGGACGTGCCCCGCGATGTCACCATCGCCGGGTTTGACGACACGCCGCTGGCGACCACGGTGTGGCCGGCGCTCACCACCGTCCGCCAGCCGATCGCCGAAATGGCGCGCGAGGCGGTAAAGCTTCTGCTCGACCAGATCCGCCGCAAACGGGCGGGCGGCGAGGCCGAACCGGTGCAGAAACTGCTCGAATTCACCCTTATTCCCCGCGAGTCCACCGGTCGGGTCCCGACCCCGTCGCGCTAGGCGTTGTGCACACCCGCCCTTGACAGAACCCCGCCATTGCGGTGTTGGTAGCGCAACCAATTCGCCGAAGAGTGCCGCGACGGGCGCCGCGTGGGATGCTTGGGATGGAAACCCCTGTTGAGCAGATCCGCAGATGACTGATTTCCTCCCGCGCGACTGGCGTGAGGCGACGCTGCTCGGCCGCGCCGATCTCGGCGACGGGCCGACACCGATCCTCGTGCGCGACGGCCGCGTGTTCGATATCTCGCGCGCCGCGCCGACCATGTCGTCATTCCTCGACAATTATTCCGGTTCGGCCAGTGGCCGGGATCTCGGCGAGTTCGCCGATCTCGGCTTCAAACGGGCGTGGGACGGGAAGGGCGCCAACAAGCTGCTCGCCCCCGTCGATCTGCAATGCATCAAAGCAGCCGGTGTGACCTTCGCGGTCTCCGCCGTCGAACGCGTGATCGAGGAACGCGCGCGCGGCGATGCGTCGAAGGCGCAGGATATCCGCAACGCACTCAAGGATCGCGTGGGCTCGGACCTGCGGGCGGTGAAGCCGGGCTCGCCGGAGTCGGTGAAGCTCAAGGCGGCGCTGATCGCCGACGGGCTGTGGTCGCAGTATCTCGAAGTCGCGATCGGCCCGGATGCGGAGATCTTCACCAAGGCGCCGGTGCTGTCATCGATGGGATGGGGCGAGCTGATCGGCATCCGCTCGGATTCCAGCTGGAACAACCCGGAGCCCGAAATCGTCATCGTCTGCAACCGCAGGGGCGAGGCGATGGGCGCCGCGCTGGGCAACGACGTAAACCTGCGCGATTTCGAGGGGCGCAGCGCGCTGCTGCTCGGCAAGGCCAAGGACAACAACGCATCCTGCGCCATCGGGCCGTTCATCCGCCTGTTCGACGCGGGCTTCACGATGGACCACGTGCGCCAGGCGGTGCTGGAGCTCGAGATCATCGGGCCCGAGAACTACCGCCTCGAAGGCAAGTCGACGATGGCGGAGATCAGCCGCGATCCGCTCGACCTGTGCAGGCAGGCGATGAGCGAACACCAGTATCCCGACGGTTTCGCGCTGTTTCTCGGCACGTTGTTCGCGCCGACGCAGGACCGCGATCACCCCGGCCGCGGCTTCACCCACAAGGTCGGCGATATCGTGCGCGTCTCGACTCCGAAGCTGGGCGTGCTGGAAAACAAGGTCACGACGTCGAAGGACGCGCCGCCCTGGGCGTTCGGTGTCGGCGACCTGATGAAGAATCTTACCCAGCGGGGGCTGCTGTCATGACCATCGCCCTGACGCACTATATCAACGGCGAGCGCGTCAAAGCCGACGTCCCGCACGAAAGCTTGAATCCCTCCGACACGCGCGAAGTCGTCGCGACGTTCCCGGACGGCGGGCAGGCGGAAGTGGATGCAGCGGTGGATGCCGCACGCACGGCATTTCCCGGCTGGTCGAACGCGTCGCCCGAAGTGCGCGCCGACGTGCTCGACAAAGTGGGCGAGTTGATCCTGGCGCGCCGCAACGATCTCGGAAAGCTGCTCAGCCGCGAGGAGGGCAAGACACTGCCGGAAGGCATCGGCGAGGTGATCCGCGCCGGCCGCATCTTCAAGTATTTTGCGGGCGAGGCGGTGCGCCGTCACGGCCAGAACCTCGACTCGGTGCGCCCTGGCGTCGAGGTCGCGACCTTCCGCGAAGCGGTTGGCGTGTTCGGCATGATCACACCATGGAATTTTCCCATCGCGATCCCGGCCTGGAAGACCGCACCAGCCTTGGCGTTCGGCAACACGGTGGTGCTGAAGCCTGCGGGACCGACGCCTGCGACTGCCGCGGCGTTGGCGGACATCATCTTCGAAGCCGGTGCGCCCAAGGGTGTGTTCAACATGGTGATCGGACGTGGCCGCGTCGGCGACGCCATTGCCAAGCATCCGGGCATCGACGGCGTCTCGTTCACCGGCTCGCAGGGCGTCGGTTCGCAGGTCGCGATGGCGGCCGTGGCGCGCCAAGCCCGCGTCCAGCTCGAGATGGGCGGCAAGAACCCGCTGGTCGTCATGGACGACGCGGAGTTCGACCGCGCCGTGCAGTGTGCGCTCGATGGTGCCTTCTTCGCCACCGGCCAGCGCTGCACGGCCTCCAGCCGGATCATCGTGCAGGACGGCATCTACCAGAAGTTCGTCGACGCGCTGACGCAGAAGACCTTGGCGCTCACCGTCGGCGACGCCCTCGATCCCAACTCCAGGATGGGACCTGCGGTTAGCGACACGCAGCTTGAACAGAACCTCTCCTATGTCGACATCGCCGTGAAGGAGGGTGGCAGACTCACCGGCGGCGGCCAGCGCCTCACGCTGGACAAGCCCGGCTACTATATGAGTCCGGCGGTCATCGCCGACACACAGCCAAACGCGCGCATCAACAACGAGGAGGTGTTCGGACCCGTCGCCTCCATCGTGCGCGTGAAGACTTACGAAGAGGCACTTGCCGCCGCGAACGCGGGCGAGTTCGGTCTGTCTGCCGGCATTTGCACCTCGTCGTTGAAATACGCCCGCCATTTCCAGCGCCAGGTCCGCGCCGGGATGGTGATGGTCAATCTTCCGACCGCCGGGGTCGACTACCATGTGCCATTCGGCGGCACCCGCAAATCCAGTTACGGCGCGCGCGAACAAGGGTTCGCGGCGATCGAGTTCTACACCCAGACAAAGACCGCGTATTCCTGGGCCTGAAGGGGCAACATGTCGTCAGCCATCTATCCGAGCCTGAAGGGCAAGCGTGTCGTCGTCACCGGCGGCGCGTCAGGCATCGGTTCCGCGATCGTCGAAGCCTTCGCGTTGCAGGGCGCGAAGGTATTCTTCCTCGACATCCTCGACAAGGAAGCGGCTGGGCTGATCAAGCAGATCAACGGCGTCGAGCATGCGCCCGTCTACAAGCAGTGCGACCTGACCGATCTCGCGCAGGTGTCTGCGTTCTTTGCCGATGTCGGACCGGTGGATATCCTGGTCAACAATGCCGGCAATGATGACCGTCACAAGCTCGCCGACATCACGCCTGCCTATTGGGACGACCGCATCGCTGTGAACCTTCGCCACATGTTGTTCTGCGCCAAGGAAGTGGCACCGGGCATGAAGAAGCGCGGCGGCGGCGCGATCGTCAATTTCGGCTCGATCTCGTGGCATCTCGGCCTGCCTGACCTCGTGATCTACGAGACCGCCAAGGCGGGCATCGAAGGCATGACCCGGGCGTTGGCGCGCGAACTCGGCGGAGACAACATCCGCGTCACCGCGGTGGTGCCGGGCAATGTGAAGACCCCGCGCCAGATGAAATGGTATACGCCCGAAGGCGAGAACGAGATCGTCGACCAGCAATCGCTCAAGGCGCGCGTCGAGCCTGAACATGTCGCCGCGCTTGTGCTATTCTTGGCTTCCGACGATGGCCGGATGTGCACCGGCCACGAATACTGGATCGATGCCGGCTGGCGATGACACCCGAATGCTGTTGGAAGGTTGATGCGACCCTGGGCGAAGGCCCCCTGTGGCTGCCGTCCGAACAGGCGCTCTGGTTCGTTGACATCAAGAAGCACCACCTGCACCGCTATGAACCTGCGAGTGGCGCGAAGAAGACCTACGATACGCCCGAAAGTCCCGGCTTCATCGTCTGCCGCGACGGCGAGTTTATCGTCGGCCTGACCAGCGGGCTCTATCGCTTGCATCCCTCTAGCGGCAGTTTCACGCTGATCACCCGTGTCGACGCCGACAAGCCGGGTAACCGCATCAACGACGGTGCGCTCGATGCGCGAGGCCGGTTGTGGTTCGGCACCATGGACAACGGCGAGGAAAAGAAGACCGGCAGCGTCTATCGCTACGATGAGCGCGGCCTGAAGCTGATGGACGGCAATATCGCGATCACCAACGGGCCGTGCTCTAGCCCCGATTGCCGCACGTTTTATCATACCGACACGCTGGAAAAGACGATCTGGGCCTATGACCTCAGCGGCGACGGCCATCTCTCCAACAAGCGCCTGTTCGTCACCATCGAGGACGGCGCGGGTTATCCCGACGGCTCGGTGATCGATTCCGAGGGTTGCCTGTGGCTCGGGTTGTATGCGGGCTGGGCGGCGCGGCGCTATTCGCCGCAAGGCCGGCTGATTTCCACCGTGCGCTTTCCCTGTGCCAATATCACCAAGCTCTGCTTCGCAGGCCCCGACCTGAAGACGGTTTACGCCACCACGGCGTGGAAGGGGCTCAGCGACGCAGAGCGCGCTGAGCAGCCGCTGGCCGGCGGCCTGTTCCGCTTTGAGAGCACCGTCGCCGGCCTTTAAGCACCGCTGTCATGGTCCGCGAATGCGGGCCACCCAGGTGACGAGAGTCGACTGCTGAGCAGGATCGATCTCAGACTTGATTGGAACACCGGTGCAGATTTCAACTGGGTGGCCCGCATTCGCGGGCCATGACAAGGTGGGATTGGCGATATCCCGCACGAGAGAACAAGGAGCACCTCCATGACCGAGCGCAAACCCGTGAAGCGGTTTCGCTCCCGCGACTGGTTCGCGGCGCCGCACCGCCACGACATGGCGGCGCTCTATCTCGAGCGCATGATGAACTACGGCATGACGCCGGATGAGTTGCGCTCTGGCCGCCCCATCGTCGGCATCGCGCAGTCTGGCAGCGACCTGTCGCCGTGCAACCGCATCCATCTGGACCTGTCGCGCCGCATCCGCGACGGAATCCGCGACGCGGGCGGTATCGCCATCGAATTCCCGACGCACCCGATCGCCGAGAACTGCCGCCGTCCCACCGCCGCGATCGACCGCAATCTGGCGTTCATGACCCTGGTCGAGATCTTGCACGGCTATCCTATCGATGCGGTGGTGCTGACAACCGGCTGCGACAAGACCACGCCCAGCGCGATCATGGCCGCCTCGTCGGTCGATATCCCCGCCATCGTCTTGTCGGGCGGTCCGATGCTGGACGGCTGGCATGAGGGTGAACTGGTCGGGTCCGGCACCGTGATCTGGCGCGCACGGCGCAAGCTCGCGGCCGGCAAGATCACCGAAGAACAGTTCATGCAGGAAGCCTGCGATTCCGCCCCGTCCGCCGGCCACTGCAACACCATGGGCACCGCGTCCACGATGAATGCGGTGGCGGAAGCGCTAGGCCTCTCGCTACCCGGCTGCTCTGCCATCCCCGCGCCGTACCGCGAACGCGGGCAGATCGCCTACGAAACCGGCAAGCGCATCGTCGACATGGCGTATGAGGATCTCACGCCCTCCAAGATTCTGACCCGCGCCTCGTTCCTCAACGCTATCGCCACCGTTGCCGCCATTGGCGGTTCGACCAACGCCCAGCCGCATATCAACGCCATGGCGCGGCATGCGGGTGTCGAGCTGCACGTCTCCGACTGGAGCGCGGCCTACGACATCCCGCTGCTGCTCAACATGCAACCCGCGGGCAAGTATCTCGGCGAGCGCTTTCATCACGCGGGCGGCGTGCCGGCGATCCTGTGCGAGCTGCTGAAAGCGGGCCGTCTCGACGGTTCGGCGCTGACCTGCACCGGACGCGGTATCGCCAGGAACGTCGAAGGCCGCGAGAGCCACGACCGCGAGATGATCCGCACCTACGACAACCCGCTGATCGACCGTGCCGGCTTCCTGGTGCTGAAGGGCAACCTGTTCGACTTCGCGATCATGAAGACCAGCGTGATCAGCGAGGATTTCCGCCAGCGCTATCTCGCGCGCCCCGGCCACACGAACGTGTTCGAGTGCAAGGCGGTCGTGTTCGACGGCAGCGATGACTACCACGACCGCATCAACGACTCCGCGCTCGGTATCGACGCCAACACCATCCTGGTGATCCGCGGCTCCGGCCCGGTCGGCTGGCCCGGCTCGGCCGAAGTGGTGAACATGCAGCCGCCCGACGCACTCCTGAAGCAGGGGATCATGTCGTTGCCCACGCTCGGCGACGGCCGCCAGTCCGGTACCTCCGACAGCCCCTCGATCCTCAATGCCTCGCCCGA
>Ga0070666_10002634_pt1 | contig 10843 bp, 8 predicted proteins | sample KBSS23metaG_FD_64677 | JGI IMG/M metagenome (GOLD analysis project Ga0070666, IMG submission 64677) | Switchgrass rhizosphere microbial communities from Kellogg Biological Station, Michigan, USA - KBS S2-3 metaG | ecosystem: Host-associated > Plants > Roots > Rhizosphere > Soil ... | reverse complement strand
AACTCGCTGACTTTCGATCACCACGTGCGAACGCTCGATCGATTCGTCGCGCTCGCCGCTTCCCTCGGGGTCCAGCGCGTCGAGTTGACGCGGCTTCTCGAGCACACGGCGGTGATTCCCGCGATGGACGGCCATGCCGCGAACCTCCGCGCTCCGGACGTGCGCCGGGCGATTGCCCGCGCCGGCGAGGCGGCGAAGCGCCTCGGCGTCGAGCTGGCGCTCCACCCGATGATCGAGGCGGAGCTCGCCCTGGGAACGGAACGTTCGGAGCGGGGAGCGGGATCCCGCCGGATTCCGCTTTCCGAGTTCCGCGCGGTGGCCGACGCGCTCCCGGTCCTTCCGCCGTCCCGCGAGGGCGGGCCCCGGCTCCACGCGATCGATCCGGAGGGGGACACCGTCGACGAAATCCGTCGCCGCCTTCAGGTGCGCCCCTACCCGCAGCCCGGGGCGGAGCCGTTCTACTGCCTGGAGCCCTTCAAGACGTTTTATCTCCGCCGCGGCGGAATGGTGAAGACCTGCTGCTACGCGACCGACACCGCCGAGGGGCTGGGAGACATCCGGCGCTCGACCGCCGAGGAGATCTGGGGCGGAAAGGGCTACGAAGTTTTTCGAGGGGCCGTCCGCAACGGCCAGTACCCGATGTCGGCGTGCGCGCATTGCCTCGATCATCGCCAGGCGCCCGCGAGCCACGGCGTGGATGCGATGCTCCGGGATTACCGGCGCTGGAATCCGTCCGCGGAGGGGCCGTTTTTCGACCGCGCGACGATCGACGAGCTCGCCGCTTCTTCCGGCAACGTCATCGTCGAGCGGAGCTTCCAGCAGAGCGACGCGGGCCGCGACGCGCCCGGCGCGGGGGAGAGAGTGAGCAAGCTCCTTGCCCAGGTTCGCGCCGATCCGGCGTGGTGGCCGGCCATCGAGGGGTGGGTGGATTTCGCTTCGGAAATCGGCGTCGCGGGCTGGGTGTATTCGCCGCTCTTCACCGACCTGCGATTCCCCGTTTCCCTCTGGGTCGGGGACCGCAAACTGGCCGAGAGTGTCGCGGATCGGCGGCGGCCGGACCTCGCCGGGGCCGCCAGGGGCGACGGCCGCTACGGGTTCGCGTTTCCGATCGGCATGAGCCGCGAGGAGGCGCGCGTGGCCCGTGTCGAGCTGGGGAGCTCCGGTCTCGTGCTCGAGAGGATCAGCGACATTCGCGACGGGCGAGTCTCCGCGCCGGCGACGGGCGTCGCCGCCCGATGAGCAAAGGGCTCCCGGCAGCGACCCGCCGCCGCCTTTCGATCGCTCGCTTACAATAGCTCCGTGACCGCCCTCCATCCCGCCGTGCGCGCCGCGCGCGGAAGCGCGCTCCGGGCGAAATCCTGGCTGACCGAAGCGCCCCTCCGGATGCTCGAAAACAACCTCGATCCGGAAGTCGCCGAGAAACCCGACGAGCTCGTCGTCTACGGAGGATCGGGAAAGGCCGCGCGCAACTGGGAGTGCTTCGAGGCGATTTGTCGAACGCTCAAGCGTCTGGAAGCCGACGAAACTCTCCTCGTCCAGTCGGGAAAGCCGGTCGGCGTTTTCCGGACGCATCCGAACGCGCCCCGCGTGCTGATCGTCAACTCGATGCTCGTGCCCGCTTGGGCGACGGGCGACGAGTTCCGCCGCCTCGAAGGACTGGGGCTCACCATGTACGGGCAGATGACCGCGGGCTCGTGGATCTACATCGGCTCGCAGGGGATCGTGCAGGGGACATTCGAGACGCTCGCCGAGGCGAGCCGCCAGCATTTCGGCGGCGGGCTCGCCGGGCGCCTCTTCGTTTCGGCCGGCCTCGGCGGGATGGGCGGAGCCCAGCCCCTCGCCGCGACGATGAACGGCGCGACGGCCCTGCTCGCGGAGGTCGACGGAGATCGCATCGAGAAGCGGCTGCGAACCCGCTATCTCGACGAGCAGATGATCGATCTCGACGCGGCGATCGACCGGGCTCTGGCGGAGCGCGACGCGAAGCGGGCGGTCTCGATCGGCGTGCGGGCGAACGCCGTCGATCTCCTCGCGCGCCTGATCGCGCGCGGGGTGGTGCCGGATCTCCTCACGGATCAGACTTCCGCCCACGACGAGCTGACCGGTTACGTCCCGCATGGCATCTCCTACGCGGAGGCCCTTCGGCTCCGCGAATCGGATCCCGCCGAATACATCCGCCGGGCGAAGGATTCGATGGCCGCCCATGTCCGGGCGATGCTGGAGCTTCAGCGGCGCGGCGCCGTGACGTTCGACTACGGCAACAACATCCGCGGGCAGGCGAAGAACGCCGGCGTCGCCGACGCCTTCGATTTCCCGGGATTCGTGCCCGCTTACATCCGGCCCCTCTTCTGCGAGGGAAACGGGCCGTTCCGATGGGCGGCGCTCTCGGGCGACCCCGAAGACATCCGCGTGACCGACCGGGCGCTCCTCGAGCTGTTTCCGGAAAACGAGACGCTCCGGCGCTGGCTGACGCTCGCCGGCGAGAAGATCGCCTTCCAGGGCCTCCCGGCCCGGATCTGCTGGCTCGGCTACCGGGAACGCGACCGCGCGGGAGTCCTTTTCAACGATCTCGTCCGGTCGGGCCGCGTCCGGGCCCCGCTCGTCATCGGTCGTGATCACCTCGACGCCGGCTCGGTCGCGTCGCCGAACCGCGAGACCGAGGCGATGCTCGACGGCTCCGACGCGATCGCCGACTGGCCGATCCTGAACGCGCTCCTGAATACCGCTTCGGGTGCAACATGGGTTTCGGTGCATCATGGCGGCGGGGTGGGGATCGGGTACTCGATCCACGCGGGCATGGTCGTCGTCGCCGACGGCACTCCGGAAGCGGAGGAGCGCCTTCGCCGCGTGCTCACCAACGATCCGGGCACGGGCGTGATGCGGCACGCCGACGCCGGCTACCCGGCCGCCATCGAAGCGGCGAGGGCTCGCGGGCTCGATCTGCCGATGCACGAGAGAGAGTGATCTCCGCCGCGTTTCTTTCCCTCTCTCTGTCGCTTCTTTCCGCGGTTCCCGCTCCCGCCGCCCGTTCGGCCGCCCCGTCCGCGTCCGGAGCGGTCGTCGCCCGGGTCGCAGAGCTCCGGAACGGATGGTCGGACCTCGATCGGAGGGCCCGAAGCTTCCTGCGCGCGCCGGTCGTCGCCTCGACTCTCAGAGGCGGAGGCGTTGCCGTCGATCGCGCGGGCCTTTTCGCGGCGGCTGAGCGCGCGCTCGCGCGGGGCCGCGCCGGATATTCGTTGACGCTCCTCGATAGCGACGGCGACCCGGTCGCATGGGCCGGGCGAGCGCCGACGTTCTTCCCGACCGGAGACCCTTCCGGGGCGATCTGGTCTGCCGAAACGGTGGTCTTCTATCGAACGCTCGACTTCCGCTTCCCGCCCGACGCCCGCTCCGGCAGGCTCGTCGCCGCCTGGAGGCTGTCCCGCTTCGGGCACGGGGCATTTCTGTCGCCCCAGGGACCGTGGCGGTGGGACGACGACGCGTCCGCCGACCGGGGGGGGGTCGAGCCGGGGAAAAGCCGCGATCAGGAGGACCGCGCCCGTCGCGTGGCGCGGGGGGCTTTCCTCGCCGGCAGCGTGGCGCTCCTCCTCTTCAGCGCCTTCCGCGCTCCCCGTGCGGGAATACTCGCCTCCGCGGCGGCTGCCGCGGCGCTCGCCTGGGGGGCGGCCGGCACTGCCGCCCTGGTCGGCGCCCCGTTGAAATTCGAGCCGTCCGACTACCTGCGGGATCCCGCCGTCCTCGCGGGTTTTTCGCTCGCGGTCGTCGCCGCCGCCCTCTTCGCGCGGCGGGGCGGACCGTTTCCGATCGCCGTGCTCGGCGTGCTCGCGGCGGCCGCCTTCGCGCTGGGGACGCTCCGGCCCGACCCGGTCGGTGTCGCGGGAGCGTTCGGCCTCGTCCTGGCCGGCCTGCTGGCCGTGCGCGCGGGCTCGAATCCCTTCCGGATCGCCGGTGTTTCCGCGCTTTGCGCGGCGGCGCTCTTCGGTCCGCTCGTGCTCGAAAAGCAGCAGCGCGCGATTCGCGAGGAAAGGGATGCCGCGGCCCGTTCCCGAGCCGGCGGGAGGACTCCCGACGCCGCCGCGGCCCGTTCCGCGGGGGAGGTCGAATCCGCCCTGGGGAGGCTCGCTTCGCGATTCGCCGGTGCGCGCCAGCAGGACCTCGGCGATCTCGCCTTCGTCGTCTGGAAGGAAACGGGTCTCGCCCGAGAGGCGCCGATCTCCGGGGTAAGGCTGTGGCGGGAGGGCCGGCTTGTGTCCCGCTTCTCCACGGGAATTCCCCTCGACTCGGGGACGGAGGCGACTGTCGGGAACGAACGGGTTTCCGTCACGCGCCGCCGATTGACGTTGTCCCCTCGCGCGGAGTTCGCCGCGGGCGAGGCGCCCGACGAGGCCGAGGTCGAAGCCGCCCAATGGCCGATCTGGAAGAGCCTGCCCGAAGCGTACCGGGACTACCGCGCTCTGCTCCTCGATCGGGCGCCTTCCGCGCCCGCCGAAACGCCCCGGGCCTCCGAGCGCCTGCTCGAGAGCGTGACGGCCGCGACCGCGGCGGTGCTGGCGTGCGCGGTCCTCGGCGGTTTCGCCGCGATCGTCGTTCTGCTCGGTTCGGGACGAAAGATCCACCTCCGGCCCCTGACGTTTCGCGGTCGGATCACGGCCCTCTTCACGGTCCTGGTGCTCCTTCCGTTCGTGGCGGTAACGGTTTTCATGCGCCAGAGTCTCGCCAACCGGCTCCGGCGCGAGACCGTCACCCATGCCCAGACGGCGCTCGAGACGGCGCGCACCGTGCTCGACGACTACCTTTTCGCGGCGGGAACCTCCGCGGGGCGCCGGCAACTCATCGACGACGACCTGCTCGGGTGGATGGCGAAGATCGTCGGGCATGACCTCTCGATCTACTCCGACGGCCGCTTGCTGTCCACGAGCCGGCGCGAGCTCTTCGCGTCCGGGCTCCTCCCCGAGAGGATCGACGGCGGAGCCCTCGGCAAGATCCTGCGATCGCCCGGCGGCTTCGTCGTCGAAACGCGGCTTCTCCTGCGCCGGCCGTTCGACCAGGTCGAGGCGCCGCTCGCCTCCCTTCCGGGAAGGCTCAGCTGGAACGGGCCGGCGGTGCTCTCGATTCCGCTCCTTCCGGAGCAGCGCGAGACCGAGGAAGAGATCGCCCGTCTCTCGGCGAGCCTCACGGTCTTCACGCTCGCGGTCTTCGGCCTCTCCCTGCTGCTCGGAGCGCGGACGGCCTTTCGGGTCACGGGGCCGATCGCGGATCTCGTGGAAGGAACGCATGCGGTCGCCCGGGGCGAGATCCCAAGGATCCCCGAGCCCGCCGACGAGGAGTTGAAGCGTCTGGTCGCGGCCTTTCTGTCGATGGCCGACACGCTGGACCAGCAGAGGGAGGACCTCGCCCGGGCCCAGCGGCTGCGGGCCTGGGCGGAGATGGCGCGCATCATCGCCCACGAGATCAAGAACCCGCTGACGCCGATCCGCCTCTCGGCGGAGCACCTCCGCGAGGTCTGGAAGCGGCACGATCCCGCCCGCGACCAGGTGCTCGAGGAGTGCGTGGCGAACATCCTGCGCCAGACGGAATCGCTCCGCGCGATCGCGAGCGAGTTCGCCGACTACGCGCGCCTTCCCGAGCCGCACCGCGAATCCGTCGCGCTTCGACCGCTCGCCGAAGAGATCGTGGGGGCGTATTCCGCCTCGCCCCGGATCGTCTGGCGGCTCGCCGTACCGGACGTCCGGGCGGAGGCCGACGCAAAGCTCGTGGCCCGAGCCCTGACGAACCTGGTCGCCAACGCCCGGGAGTCGCTCGGGGAGGCGGGGGGAGCGATCGCCGTGGAGCTTCACGCCGAAGGCGGGCGATGGACGTTCCGCGTCGAGGACGACGGCCCGGGAGTCGCGGCGGAGAACATGCCGAAGCTCTTCGAGCCCTACTTTTCGTCGAAAACGGGAGGAAGCGGCCTCGGCCTCGCGATCGTGCGGAAGATCGCGCAGGAGCACGGGGGAGACGCCCGCGCTTTCCGGCTTTCTCCCCGCGGGTTCGCGGTGGAGTTCGACTTCGCCGACGCCGTATCATCGGCGTCCGCATGAAGCGATTCCGGACCCTCCTCTTCGCCGCATCGGCGGCGGCGTTTGCCTGCGGCCGGCCCGGGGCGAACCGTCGCGTGATCCCGTCGGGCGTCGCCCTCGGGCTTCCCGCCGGAGCCGTCGTTCCGCCGGCGTCCGTCCGCCGGCTGACGGAAATGGGAGTCCGGACGTTCTTCGTTCCCGCGGTCCGCGGGAGGGCGTCGGGAAGTCGGATCTCCTTTGAAAGGCTTCCCGCGTTCCGCGTTCCGGCGGGATCCCGGGTCTATCTCGAGGTCGTCGGCGACGGCGACGCGTCGGCGGCGCTGGAACGGGCTACCGGCGAGGCCGCCGCGGCCCTGTGGGCGGCGCTCGCGCCCGCGGTCGAATCGGGCGGGACGGGCGTGGCCGGCGTTCACGTCGCGTGGCCCACGGGACCGCCATCGAAAACCCGGGCGGATCTCCTGCGGTCGCTGCGTTCCCGCATCCCGCCCTCGCTGACGATTTCGGCCGCGGTCACCTCGCGCCTGTCGGAGGAGGAACGAAAAGGCTGGCGGGGCATGGCGCACGCCGCCGATTTCCTCGTCGTCGAAACCTTCGGCCGCGGCGCGGGCTCCGACCCCGCCGGCCTCCGGTACACCGGAACGCTGGAGGATGCGGGCGCCCTGGGCGTCCCCGTGATCGCGTCCTACGCGCCCCAGGGGTGGGGTGTGCGCCGGTCGCCGGACGGGACGCCTTCCGAGGTGCTGCCGGATGCCGCGGTGAACGCCCTCTCCGAGGACCGCCGGTACGATTTCTCGTTCGGGGACCTTCTGACCGAGACCGACGAGGACGTGTACGTCTTCTCGCTCCGGAACGGGGACGCGGCGCGTGCGGCCGTCGGGTCCGCTGCCGGCGGCACGGTCACCTTCCGAGAGAGGCGCGTCGCCGATTTCACGCGATCGCTCGCCCAGGCGCGCTTCGCCGCCGGAAAGCTCGTCCGCCTCGCCTCCCTCGAGGACGACGGCCGTCTCATCGGCCTCGGCGTCCTCGAAGACATCCTCCTCGGGCGCCGGCTCGAGCCGAAGCTGACGTTTCACGCCGCCCTGAGGGAAAACGGCGTGATCTTCACCGCGGCCAACGAGACGTCCCAGTCCTCGGCCCTCTCCCGGCTGAACAACTGGGTGGACCTGCGCGTCGAGGGCGCCCGGATTCTCGACGTGAAGCCGGGTGACTTCGATCGCTACCTTTTCCTGGACGAGAAAGGACGCGCGGTCCTGGCATTCCGGGCGAACACGGTCCGCTTCTTCGAGAACTTCGTCGCCCCGTCGGAGATGATCACGACGGGGCTCGTGCGTCTGTCGGGAAGAGCGAGGTTGTTCGCCTCTGCGCACATGACTCTTGCCGACGGGAGCGTCGTGCGCATTCCGGAGTCGGCGGTGCCGGATTCGCCGACGTCAGCGAAGGCGGACGCGAGCGGCGGCGAGCGCGGCCTCGGCGCAAAGGGCCAGGCCGTCGAAGGCGAACCACAGCGATAGCGCGGCGCCGTCGACCTCCGGAGGATCGGCCGCCATCTTCGAGTCCTCGACGACAACCGCCGGCGAGGCGGCGCCGGGCTTCTTCCCGACCCCCACGTCGCGCGAGGCGCGGAGGCGATCGGCAGCCTCGAGGGCCTTGCCGGCATCGGCGAAAACGAGGCGGGCCGAGGCGCCATAGCCATGGAGCAGGGTTCCCCGGATGCTCGTGGCCGAGACGGCCGCGTCCGGATGGCGCTCCCGCAGGCAGGCTTCGATCCGCCGATCGAGGGCGGCGGTGCGACCGTCGCGGAAAAGATTGAACGCGAGGCGGTTGCCGAAGATCGGGGCGCGGGTATCGCGAAAGTTCAGGGCGTCGCCCGCCTGCCGGAAGAGCTCCTGGATTCCTTCCGTCCCTTCCTCGGCGGCGGGAAGGATCAGCGTGAAGGCGGCGGAGACGGGCGGCGCGGCGGAGAGGATCACGTCGCATCCAAGCGCCGCCGCCGGCACGGCGGCCGCCTCGAAAACGGGAACTTCGTTCTCCCCGGCGAGAGCGCGCGCGGTGGCGTCGATCGGGGAGCCCGCGATCACGAGGAAGTCGAGATCGGCGATCGTCTCGCGGGCGGGCGGCACGAAGATCTCCGTCTCGCCGTCGATCTCGTAGAGTTTTCCCGCGTCCGTCTCGACGCCGATCGGGACGAAACGGGAGACGGGGAGGTCGCTCGCGTGAAACACGTCCCGTACGTGCCGCGAGAGGGGACCCTGGGGATCGGTCAGACCGATGCGAAAGGAGCTCGGGCGCGACGGACTCAAGGGTTTCGCCGGGTCCATCCCCGCGCGAAGCCGAAGCCCCGGCCGACCGGTCCGGAAATGGCGAAGACCATCGAGATCGTCATCAGGGCGAGCGCCGGGCGGAATCCGATGAACGCCATCACGACGGCGATGATCAGCAGGACGCCGAGGGGGCGCCGCCGCTTGAGGTCCAGGTCCTTGAAGGAGCGGTAGCGAATCGTCGAGACCATGAGGTAGGAGAGGGCGACCGTCGCCGCGAGCAGCACGAAGAAACCGGGCCGGGTGAGCTGGACCTTCGGGTTGGCGAGCACGATCGAGGCGGGGACGGAAGCGGCCATCGGGATCGGGAGGCCCACGAAATAGCGCTTGTCGACGACGTGGGTCTGGATGTTGAAGCGGGCGAGCCGCATCGAACCGCAGACGACGAAGAGGAACGACACCATGAAGCCGAGGCGCTGGAGGCCCGGCTGGCCCGACAGGCCCCAGAAATACACGAGGATCGCGGGCGCCATGCCGAAGGAGATCACGTCGGCGAGCGAGTCGTACTGCTCGCCGAATTCCGACGCCGTCCCCGTCAGGCGGGCCACGCGCCCGTCGAGCCCGTCCGCGAGCGCCGCGATGAAGATGAGGCCCGCCGCCCACTCGAAATTTCCCTGGATCGCGTTCCAGATGGAGAGGTAGCCGCAGAAGAGGTTTCCGACGGTGAAGAGCGTGGGAAGGACGTAGAGGCCGCGGCGCGGGCGCCGCCGGACGGTTTCGGTCATGCCGTCTCGTCGAAGCGCGCCAGCACCGAAAGGCCGGCTTTCAGCTTGTCGCCGGGCTTGACCGCGATCGACGCGCCGGCCGGAAGGAACACGTCGACCCGCGAGCCGAACCGGATCATCCCGACCCGCTCCCCGCGCGCGCAATAGTCGCCCGGTTTTTTCCGGAAGACGATCCGCCGCGCGAGCGCGCCGGCGATCTGCTTGAAGACGACGCGCCGGGCGCCGCCGTCGATCTCGATCGAGTTCTGCTCGTTGTCCGTGGAGGCCTTCGGGGAGAACGCCGCGAGCTTCTTGCCGGGCGTGTACGCGTACCGCGTGATCGTCCCGTCGATCGGCGACCGGTTGACGTGGCAATTGAAGACCGACATGAAGACGACGATCTTCCGCGGCAGATCGGCGGGCGCTTCTCCGGCGGGCGCGTCTCCGACGGTCAGGACGGTGCCGTCCGCGGGCGACAACACGCAGGAAGGCGGCTCGGGGGAGCGGCGTTCCGGATCGCGGAAGAACTGGAGGACAAAGATCGTGAGGGCTCCGAGGATCGCCGCGAGCCACCAGACCGAAAAGGCGGCCGCGGCGGCGGCGCCGAGGAGGGGGAGAGCGATGAAGGGAATTCCCTCCCCGGCGATGGGGAGCTTCACGCGGTCGCGGTTTCCCGATGGCGGCGCAGGATGGCCTCCATCTGATCCTTGAGAGCGAGCTTCTCTTTCTTGATGCGTTTTTCCTCGAAGTCCTCTTCGGCGGTGAGATGCCCTTTTTCGGCGAACTGGTGCAGGAGCTGTTCGTGCTCCTGATGCTGGCGGTGGAGCGCCTGGTATTCGGGATCGTGGTCGAGAAGTTCCGTGGGGAGGTCCTGACCTTCCATTCTCAAGTTCTCCTTTCTTTCGGAACGGGACGGGGACGGGGAAAGACTCGGGCGAGCACGGCTCGATTCTACCCGCAGCGGCGAAAAGACGACAACCCGCCTGTTTTCATGGCGAAGAGCGGCCCCCGGCGGGGAGCGGCAGCATCATCACCCGCGCGTCCTCGCCGTCCTTGTAGTAGCGCCGGCGTTTCCCGACCTCCCCGAAGCCGAAGGCGCCGTAGAAACGGATCGCCGGAGCGTTCGAGGCCCTCACCTCGAGAACGATCGACGCCGACTGCCGCGCGCGGGCGGCGCCGATCGCGTCCTCCATCAACCGCCGCCCGTGTCCCTCGCCCCGGACGACCGGGTGGGTGGCGATCTTGTTGATGTGGAATTCGTCGTAGAGGATGACGGCGAAGAGGTACGCCGCGAGCGGCGGAACGCCGGGGAGCTGCCGTTCGAGCACCCGGTGGTACCGCGGCGGATGCGTTTCGCGGATCTCCCCTTCGAAGAACTCGCGGCGCCAGGGAACGGGAAACGACGCGTCCTCGATCGCGCAGATCGCTCCGACGTCCTCCGCCCGCGCCGGACGCAGGCGGTAGAGCGCGAAGTCAGGCGCGGGTGACGCCATCGCGTTCTTCCGCGGCGGAGAGGCGCACGTAGAGGGCGCGCGGGACCGCCGCTTCGGCGCCCGGGGAGCGAAGGACCGCGCGGGCCGCGGCGAGCGCGGGGGACGGCGATCCCGCGGTTCGGGCCGTCACGAATCCGGCCGCGGGGCCGGGTGTACCGGCGACGGCCATCCGAGGCGCGTCGACTTCGCAGGCCCGCGGCCCGGTCACGTCGTATTCGGCGACGTAGGCGTCTCCTCTCTCGGCTTCGATCCGGGCGTGGACGGTCGCG